>JACXTT010002222.1_pt1 | contig 31116 bp, 22 predicted proteins | sample 9270951 | NCBI WGS metagenome assembly JACXTT01 (sample SAMN15532306, study PRJNA645909) | rock metagenome | isolation source: weathered quartz diorite | place: Puerto Rico | collected 2017-06-21
CCCCCCGCAGAAAGATTCCATAGCCATAAATAATAAAATAGTGCAAAAAGGCAATCATTATGGGTTAACAGCACAAAATTATAGTTATCAGTTATTTCCGCCCGAAATACAAATAAATGCCCCGGCAAGGGGTATTTGATTTTGTAAGATCTTACTATTCGTATGTACAATCTGCCAATTTTTTACGAAACAATACTCAGATACTTTTTTTTTGAAATACCAGTTAATAGCAGGAGCGGAAAAGTTGATCTGCCGCAACTATTTGTAAATTTTAAATCTCTGATCCCGATGAAACGCTTTAGCCTAAGAAAAAAAATCCTGTACTGGATGCTGTTAGCAGCCTTTCCCTTTTCTCTAACCGCACAATGCCCGGCGGGTTATAATAAATTTACGCTCAAGTGGGATTACCTGGATTATATGGTTGCCAGCGGCAACTATGCCTTCTCTACCGGGTATTATACCAGCCTTCCGTATATCCAGTCACAATACTTTACGTTCGGCAGGCAGCGGCTGAACATTGCCTGCAACTATTCCAAGAATAATATTATTGGTGAAAACGTAACGCATAGTGGTGAAACCGGCTCCTATGGCGATGGCAAGCCTGGCACCACCGGCGCCAACGTGGATGCCGATGTACAGTATCTTGGCAACGGAACAGTGGTTATGACCTTCGATTCTGCCGTATACAATGTACAGTTTTCGTTGTTTGATGTTGACAATAAACAAATGATAGACCTTAGCGCCCTTGACCCCTCGGGAACAGCGCTACCCATTGGCATTACCACCCTGGGCCTTGCCGGTACACCGGGTATAGGTACTGCGGGCGTATCACAATTAATCGTAACCGGCAATAATACCACGGCAGTTAATGTGGCTTCTGTACTGGTAGGCGGGCTTCCGCAATATGCCAATACCCACCAGGTGGTGGCCTCCTTTAACGTGGATATTGCCGGGCCGGTGAAACAGATCACATTTGTTGCCAGCAACTCGGGCAATGATGCTACCGATAATGGTTCTTACTGGCTCTCGGATGTTACAGCCTGTACGGCGGGTTCATTTCCAAACAACTATTATGCCGTATCAAAACCGTATACCGGCCAGCCTTCGTATGTGTTGCATTCATTGGGCAATACCGTGTATAAGCTGGACCCGGCCACCGGTAACACAATAGCCTTGTTTACCGACCCTGCGGCTACCACCATTAATTCCATGGCCTATGATCCTTACAATAAATTTCTTTATTATGTCAATGACGACGGGCTGCCCAACAGTGCCGGTCGTACGCTCAAAAAATTCGATTTCAATAACGACTCCATATCCAACGTTACTACCGACCTGGTAGCCCTGGGCATTGCCCTCTCTACCTACGAAGGGGTAAATAACGGAGGGGCCGCTTTTTATAATGGCAGTTTGTTTCTCGGTATTCAAACCACCAATTCAACCAGTAATTCCGGTCGGGAAGCCCTTATATGGCGGGTGGATTTCGACCCGGCTACCCATGCACCCACCCATGTATCCCAGGCATTTGGATTGCCCTGCGATGATGGCGCCGGCCTCATAAATGCCTATGGTGATTTTGTCATCAGGGATGGATTCCTTTACGAGTCCGATAATTCGGCCGATGACCCCGATTATTACACGTTTAATATGACCACAGGCATTGGTGTAGTCTATCCCGAATCACCCGTTACACCGGATTTGCAGCCGGGAGAAATGGCGATGGACTGGACCGGGAAAATATACCAGTTGCTTGCCGATAACTCCAATCTTGTTCCGGCTTATGTTGCCCCGTACAATGAAGACGGCACGATTGGAACAGAAACCAGCATTGTGTCCAGTCCTATGTATTCTCCCGCCATTCCAAAGCTGGGGGATGCAACGGAAGCCTTCCGCCCCAAAGCTGACTTTGGCGATGCACCCGCATCATACGATCCGGCAACATCCGACCCGGCACTCCATGAAAAAGATTCCACCCTTCATTTAGGCGCCGGCTATGGCTATGAGTGGGTAAAGACACCTATCGTTGATGGCGACACGTACGATGATGGCATCGGTGCTGCCCCGGCGTTGAATTATTTCGGCACCACTACGTACAGCATTAATGTAAATGTGTACAACAATACCGGCGCCGATGCCACCATGGTATGCTGGCTGGACTGGAATTTTAATGGTGTTTATGACCCGGGAGAAGGCAAATCGGTAACCGTTCCCACCAGCGCTTCCATGCAGCTGGTGCCGGTAAGCTGGACCATGTGGGTGCCCTTTACCTCCAATACCAACACCTGGCTGCGCCTGCGGCTTACTTCAGCCGCCAATGGCATGACGGTGAATAATATGAACGGGTACTATTCCAATGGCGAAGTGGAAGATTATCCCGTAGTGCTGGGTACCCTGCTGGCCAAAAACATACTTTCCTTTACCGCCGGTGTAAACAACCGGATGACCACCGATATCAACTGGCAGCTGAATACAGCACCCAATTTTGTGCGCACGGTAATAGAACGCAGCAAAAGCAGCCTGCAGTGGGATAGCCTTACTACCGTAAACGCTACCGAAGGCATTGTAACATCGTATACCAGCAATGATGCCAGCCCGCTGGCCGGTGCTTCTTACTACCGCCTTAAGCTGGTATTCAGCGACGGGTCGGTGCAGTACAGCGATGTAAAAGAAATCACACTTGCCGAAGGCGAAAACAGCTTCCAGGTACGCCTTAACCCGGCCGACCAATACAGCACGCTGAAAATAAACAGCAGCACCGCTTGCATGGGTACTATCGATCTGACCGATAATACCGGTCGCCTGTTGCAGCGTAAAAATGTATCGCTCAAAGCAGGGGAGAACCTTATCCGGCTCAACGATCTGGGCGCTTATGCCGGTGGGGTATATTATATTTCAGTAAAAACAGCCATGCTAAACGCTGTTGAAAAACTAGTCATCAAACGACAATAAAATATATAGAAAAAAGTAGGTTTACGTTTCATTAGTTACACGGGAGGAGACCTTCAGGCGGTCTTCTCCTTTTTCTTTTGCCGGCTGCCGCCGCTTTTCTACTTTTGGATCATGGCAAAAAAGAAACTGGTAGTACTTACCGGCGCGGGTATCAGCGCCGAAAGCGGGTTAAAGACCTTTCGCGACAGCGACGGGCTCTGGGAAGGCTATAATATTGAAGATGTGGCCACGCCGCGCGCCTGGAAAAAAAACCGGGGGCTGGTGCTGGAGTTTTACAATTACCGCCGCAAAAATGTACTGGACGCACAACCGAATGCTGCGCATTACGGCCTGGCGGAACTGGAAAAGGATTTTGACGTGCACATCATTACGCAGAATATCGACGACCTGCACGAACGCGCCGGTTCTACCCGGGTGCTGCACCTGCACGGTGAAATTTTCAAGATGCGAAGTGAAAACGATGAAACGCTGATTTATGATATCAGGGGTGATATCCACCTGGGCGACCTGGCGCCCGACGGAGCGCAGCTGCGGCCCCATATTGTTTGGTTTGAAGAACCGGTGCCTATGATAGAAGCGGCCATACCGGTGGTCAGCAGGGCCGATATTTTTGTGGTAGCCGGTACATCACTGGTAGTATATCCCGCCGCCGGGCTGGTTAACTATGCACCCCGCGGTATAAAAAAGTTTATCATCGATAAAAAAATACCCTATACCACATCCATTCACAACCTGGCGGCAATTGAAAAACCCGCTACCGAAGGAATAAAGGACCTGGAAAAAGCCCTGCAGGAGCTGATCCTGCCGGCTTAACATTTGGTTTACATCTTGAAATTAAACGTGGTAAATAGTTTGCATATCTTATGATGGATTTCAGCCGGAATTAATTAAATCGAATCTTTATGGAAATACCCGGGGTAAATACCGGTCTTAAACGATACAAGGGCAAATGGACCCGGGAACAGGCCAGGCACCTGCTAAAACGTACTATGTTTGGGGCCGGCAGGGAAGACATTGATTATTTTGCATCCAAATCACTTCGCTCTGCGCTCCATGAGCTGCTCGATACGGAGGAAGCCCTGCCCGATCCTCCCGTTAACAATTATAACGACGATAAATACACCGACGAAGAAATTCAGCCCGGGCAAACCTGGATAAGCGCCACCAAAGTCAATGGCATGAACTCCGGCCGTCGCCGCAATTCGTTTAAAGCCTGGTGGCTGGGCCTGATGATCAACCAGCAGCGAACGCTGCGGGAAAAAATGGTGCTTTTCTGGCACAATCATTTTGCCACCGAAACCAACGTGGTAGACAATCCTACATTTATCTACAAACACAATACCCTGCTGCGGCAGTACGCCCTGGGCAATTTTAAAGAGCTGGTAAGGGCCGTTACCACCGATCCTGCCATGCTTAAATACCTCAACGGCAATGCCAGTTCAAAAAAAGCGCCCGATGAAAATTACGGGCGCGAGCTGCAGGAATTATTTACGGTAGGGAAAGGGCCGGGCTCTCATTACACCGAAGCCGATGTAAAAGCCGCCGCCCGGGTGCTGACCGGGTTCAGGATAGAAAACAAAGTATTGCCTGATGTACATGGCGTGTTTGACGGCAGCCGGCACGATGAAACGGACAAACAGTTTTCCGCCTTTTATAATAATACGCTTATCAAAGGAAAAAAAGGAAAAGACGGGCAGCAGGAATTCGACGAGATGCTGGACATGATTTTTGCACAGGAAGAAGTATCGCGGTTTATCTGCCGCAAACTCTACCGTTTTTTTGTGTACCACCAGGTAGACGATACTACTGAAAAAAACATCATTGAACCGCTGGCGAAAACATTCCGCAAAAGCAATTACGACATAAAGCCGGTGCTGCAACAATTGTTTTCCAGCCGTCATTTTTTTGACCCCGGCAATGTTGGCGGTATCATTAAAAGCCCGGTTGATTTTACCGTAGGGCTTTGCCGTGAATACCAGGTAGCTTTCCCGGAAAGCAGCAGCTATGTGGATTGCTATGGGCTCTGGCTAAATATACAGACCACGGCGGCGCAGATGCAGCAAAACATTGGCGACCCGCCCAATGTAGCCGGCTGGCAGGCCTGGTACCAGGAGCCGCAATACGATAAAATCTGGATCAATTCCGATACGCTGCCCAAGCGCAACCAGTTTACCGACCGTATGCTCAGCTATGGTTTTACGCGCGGGCCGCTGAAGCTGCTGGCAGATCCCTTCCAGTTTGCCAAACGCCTGTCCAATCCCGGCGATCCCGATGCACTGATCAACGAATCGATACAGCTGCTGTACGTGATCGATATCCCGCAGCAGGAAAAGAAGTACATGAAAGAAGGCATCCTGCTATCGGGCCTGCAGGGAATGATGAGTGATCATTACTGGACCGATGCCTGGCAAAAAATGTTCAGCAACCCGGAAGATGCCGCCAACAAAAAAGACGTGACCAATAAACTGCGCAACCTGTATAAGTACATTATGAATTTGCCGCAGTACCAGTTATGCTGATAAACCAATTATCATGAAAAGAAAAGACTTTCTCAAAAATACCATTGCCGGCGTTATGCTTCCGGCTTTCCTGAACGGCATATCGCTGCGGGCCCTTGCAGGCACTCCTGCCATGCATGCGCTCAGCCGGTACATGAATGACGACCGGGTATTGGTGCTGGTGCAGCTGGCCGGCGGAAATGACGGGCTCAACACCGTTATACCGATCGACCAGTACAATGCCTATATGGCGGCACGGAGCAATATTGCCCTGCCGGAAGACAAGGTACTCCGCCTGAACGGGTACGACGGTACCGGGCTGAACCCCGCTCTTGCCGAAATACAGCAGCTGTTTAACAACGGTAAGCTGGGCATTGTACAAGCGGTAAGTTATCCCAAACCCAATTTCTCGCATTTCCGCGCCACCGATATCTGGATGACGGGGGCCGATAGTGATAAGGTGGTCAATACCGGCTGGGCGGGAAGGTACCTCAGTGATGTTTACCAGGGCTTTCCCGACAATTATCCCAATCCCGTCATGCCCGACCCGCTGGCCATACAGGTAGGCTCCGTCGTATCGGCCACTTTCCAGGGGCCGGCGTTTACTATGGGACTGGCCATCAGCAATCCATCCAGCTTTTATAGCCTGATTGAAGGCAAGGTAAATGTAGACAGCAACAGCCGCTGGGGCGAGCAGCTGGATTATATTGAAGCCATGAGCCTGAAAACAGACCAGTACGCCGGGGTTATCAAGGCCGCCGCACTGAAAGTGCCGCAGCAATCGTCCAAATACCCGGCAGCCGGCAAAAACCCGCTGGCCGACCAGCTGAAGATAGTAGCGCGGCTGATTGCGGGCGGACTAAAGACAAAAGTATACATGGTCAATACCGGCAGTTTCGACACGCATGCCAAACAAACCGAGGCCGATACCACTACCGGCAACCATGCCAAATTACTGCAACGGGTATCCGAAGCCATCGGCGCTTTTATGGATGATGTGCAGTTCCTGCAAGTACAAAACCGGGTCATGGGAATGACGTTTTCCGAATTTGGCCGCCGCATAAAAAGCAATGCCAGCGGCGGTACCGACCATGGCGCCGCAGCCCCGGTATTTTATTTCGGCCATGCTATTAAACCCGGCATAATAGGCGTAAATCCAACATTGCCGGCCACGGCCACGGTAAATGACAACGTGCCCATGCAGCACGATTTCCGTTCGCTGTATGCCAGTATGCTCACCAACTGGAGCGGGTTGGAAGCAAAAGACGTGCAAAGCATCCTGATGGGACAGTTTCCTTTGCTGCCTATGGTATAACGGATATTTTTTCCTGGAAGGAAATGCCATGGTTCTGCAACTCGTGCAGCACCGGTTCGTAAATAGCGGGTATGATGGGAATATGCAATCCCTTTTCCTTTATCTTCCCCAGCAGGATCAACTTGGCGGCAATGCCCAGCGGCAGTCCCACCGTTTTTGCCATGGCCGTGCGCAGGTTATCTTCACCCTTTACTACCAGGTAGCTGTGTACGCCAAAGCCAGACTGCTGTATACGGTATTCAATTTCATGCAGCATTACAATCATGTCTTTATCGTTTGGCGCCAGCGCCAGTTTTTTCTCCAGTACAAACTGCAGAACATCGGCGGCGCTGCAGCGGCCTTTATCGATCAGCGTTTCGTTGTCGTCCATGCCCAGGAAAAACAATTGCTTCATGGCCAGGTTGGCCTGGTGCATCTGCTCGGCCACGGTAGCGGCCACGGAGGTCTTCATCTCTTCCAGGTTAATGTCTTCCAGCCGGCCATCTTCATCTACCAGCATAAATTCCTGTATGGCTTCTTTATCTTCGGGACTGGCTTCTTCTTCAGCTTCTATCAGCTGCATTAGTTTTTCCAGCAATACCTTGGTCTGGTCAAATTTGCCCACCAGTTGCTTTTGTATCCAGTCGGCAAAACCATATTTGTCAAAATGAAGCTGGAAGAATTGCTGCAGGGTCATGCCATCGGTATCGTATGCGGGCGTTTCATCCGTGAGCTTCAGCTCCACAATATGCTTCCATCCAAAACAAAACTCGGGGTAACGTAGGGTGGTCCGTATAAAAGTATTAGCCGATTCCAGCTGGTACAGGGAGATATAGCCCAACGAGTCACGGTTAGGGTACCACGCCAGCACACCGGTTTCGGGCGTGCTTACGATGCGCGAGGGGTCAAACAGCTTTTCATATTTTACCTGCTCCAACTGACCGTTTTCCTTAAATACGGCCCCGGCCTTACCGGCCAGCACCACGTTGCGCGGGTTCCAGCTTATTTTATAATGCCAGGGATTGTCGTCGCTTTCGGGCGCTACCAGCCCCCCGCAATGCGATTTAAACGAAGTCACTTCGCCGCCCTGGTCCTTAATATGGTGTACCAGCTGCATGGCGCTCATGTGATCAATGCCGGGGTCGAGCCCCATTTCGCATAAAAAAAGCAGGCCCTGCCGGTTTATTTCCGGCTCCAGTTCCTTCATCTGTTCATCGGCATACGAAGCGGTGAGCAGGTTTTTATGGTATTCAACACAATCTTTTGCCACCAGGCCGTGCAGGGCAGGGGGAAGCAGGGAAATAACTATAGTCGCCTTTTGCACCAGCGCCCTGCGCGCGGCATCGTCCTGCACGTTCACCAATACCGCCACAGCGTTGTCGCTGTGGCCTGTTTTGGATTGCGCCAGCGCCAAATCGCCATCAGCCACTACCAGCTGCCAGTGATGAACGGCGGCTTCTTTCAGCAAATAATCAATTAAGCAGGTGGCCGATTTGCCTGCGCCAAAAAGGAGAATCTGTTTATCCATCTTACACGTAAATACCCGCAAATTACAGGAATTAAGATTGAAAACGGGGATAAAACAGGAGCCACAAAGACATTAAAGAAAATACACATTTCTACCCCGCTACCTGCCGCATCTATGCCAAACAGGCAGGGCAGGCCGAAGGGAGCAAGTAAAACGGGCATCCATCAACGAAAAAACTTCCGGCATTTATGATTTTACCGTAATACCCGAAAGCCCGGGTTCCCTCGAATTGATCTTTACAATACGGCTTTGTATTTTAACCCCGCGGGAGCTTTTGGGGGCGCTGATGGTCATTTGCGCGCCGGCGGCCACATCACGGAAGGAAAGCGTTTCGGTTTTGAATACCTTATCGTTGGCCTGGATATACTGCACTTCTACTTCCACAGTCTCCAGCGCATACCTCGAATCGTTGACCAGCGTACACTGCAAACCGGAAATACCCCCGAAAGCGCCCACTTTATACCCCGTGGTAATTACGTTAACCTGTTTTTCCAGGCTCACCGCCGGAACGGCTTCCGAATGTTTCGGGACCACCACTACGGCCGGAGCTTTGGCAATCAGGTCAGGCTGGGTAATGGGTTTATCGATGGGTTTACCGGTAAGCCGGTTCTGCTCTTTTTTTGCCTGCGCAGCTGTTTTCTGGTGCGCGGTGCCCTGATCCTTACCGGTGGCAAGGCTTTGTTGCTTTTGCTGCGGGGGTGCGGCAGGGAGCTGGATAGCCGGCCGGGAAGCTGGTTTCGTGTTATCCGGAACAAGAGCAGCGGTAGTGCTGGTGGCGGCAGGCTCATTCGGAGCCGGTGCGGCCGTTTTTTGCGCTTCCTGCACCGTGGGCGCCCCATTTTTTTGCGCCAGCTGCGGTTTGCCGCGGTTGATAGACAAGCCGATCATTACCCCCAGCCCCACCAGGGTGGCAATACCCATAACCAGCCCCGCCAGCGTGGTCCAGGAATACGAACGCGCGGGCTTTGAAGGGTAGTAGCTGGTAGTCGCTGTCACCTCCGCGGGTTCCTGTTTTTCCGCTTGCTTAGTTGCTTTGGGAGCAGCCAGGGTTTCCGTTAGAGGTGTAAGCGGAACCGGGGAAATCGTTTCAGAAAAAGAAGGTTTCTTTTCTTCGGTGGTATATTGTACCGGCCTTTCCGCTGCCGGTTCTTTGCGGCCGGAAAGCGTAGTTACATTTACGGTATTGCCCGAAGGAAGGGTAACGTGAATATGCTTGCCCACCAGCTGCAATGTGGCGGGCGTATAAACGGGACGGATGGGTTCGGGAGGAAGTTGCTCTTCTGTTACCGGCCGCAAACCCGCTGCCAGCACATTTTCCGGGAGAGGGGTACCACGGGCAGGGACCACCGGTTTTTTAAAGAACCGGTCGTAAGGCTGTTCCTCCACCACGGGCGCATAGGCCTTCAGTTCAGGTATTTCGCTGGGATAGCGCCAGCCCGCACTTTTCCCGTCCACCCATATTAAATCATAGGGCTTGAAGCCCAGCGCAATGAGTTGCTCCTCGGTATAGGGGCCTGATTCTTTATTGCTGCGCAGTAAACGATAGCTGCTCATATTCTTACACGAATGTGATTAATGACCAATTGAAATCATAAAGACAGTGGTTTATTCTAAAGGGCAGAAAATGATGTAAAGCGTAAGATATTGGGTCGAGGTAAGCCTGCTAAGCTACCTCTAAGTTACAAAGCCGCCAATTCTAAGCCAAAACTGGTGAAGAAAAAGTTATAAATAAGTCGTTAAAACCCTGATGGGGCGCCTTCGTCGGGAGCGGGGAGGCCATACAGGCGTGCCACGATTCGCTTGCTAAGCCAGGGTAACCGTGGCACGCCCTCTTCCTGAAAAATCCTCTTTTTCTCTTTTCCCTCTGTGCGCCAACCCTCGCCTCGCGAAGCCTCTTTTGCTCTTTTTTCTCCCTTGATCTCCTAGCCCTTCTTCCACGCCCTGCATAAGCAAAAAAGCAATCCACATTCGTGGATAAAACAACCCCCAAAAAACCTTGTTTTTCGCAGGTTATACTGCCCAAAAAAGCTAGATTTGCCATCCCCAGACAAAGGGCTGTAAATAGCCCGAAACCATTGATAATCCTGGATCATATTTTCAAACCGACGAGTAACCTATTATGGAAGAAAACCTTTTACCAGAGGAAACGCAGGATAATAACCGGATTATTCCCGTAAACATTGAAGAACAGATGAAAACGGCCTACATCGACTACTCCATGAGTGTCATTGTGGGACGTGCCCTTCCCGATGTGCGCGATGGCCTTAAGCCCGTACACCGGCGGATTTTATTTGCCATGAACGAGCTGGGCATGCAGTTCAACAAAGCCCATAAGAAATCGGCCCGTGTGGTTGGGGAAGTGTTGGGTAAATACCACCCCCACGGCGACGCCTCCGTGTACGATGCCATGGTGCGTATGGCGCAGGAGTGGAGCATGCGGTACATGATGATAGACGGGCAGGGTAACTTTGGCAGCCAGGATGGCGACGGACCGGCGGCCATGCGGTATACGGAAGCGCGCCTCCACCGTATAGCCGAAATGATGCTCTCGGATATTGACAAGGAAACCGTTGATTTCCAGCTGAACTTCGATGATTCGCTGGAAGAGCCCACTGTGCTCCCCACCCGTATTCCGCAACTGCTCATTAACGGCTCCAGCGGTATTGCGGTGGGTATGGCCACCAACATCATGCCGCACAACCTCACCGAAGTCATTGAAGGCTGTATCGCCTATATCGATAAACGGGATATTACCATCGACGAGATGATGCAATACATTAAAGCGCCCGATTTCCCCACCGGCGGCATCATCTACGGCATGGAAGGCATCCGCGCCGGCATGCATTTCGGCCGCGGCAGGGTAGTGCTGAGAGGCCGGCTGCAGGTGGATTCCAAGCCCAGCGGCCGCGAACAGATCATCATCACCGAAGTGCCTTACCAGGTCAATCGCGACGCGCTTTGCGACCGTATCGGCCAGCTGGTGAACGAAAAAATCATTGAAGGCATCGCCCATGTCAATAACGAATCCAACAACAAGGAAGGCACCCGCATTGTGGTGGATCTGAAACGCGATGCCATTGCCAACGTGATCATCAACCAACTGTATAAATTCACCGAGCTGCAAACTTCCTACGGTATCAACAACGTGGCCCTGGTAAAAGGCCGCCCGCGGATACTGAACATCAAGGAAATGATCACCGAGTTCGTCGATTTCCGCATGGAAGTGGTCATCCGCCGCGCCCAGTTTGAACTGGCGGAAGCCCAGCGCAAGGCCCATATTTTGCAGGGTTACCTTATAGCACTGGACCATCTGGATGAAGTGATTAGGCTTATCCGTGCATCAGCCACGCCAGACACAGCCAAAGAAGCCCTTATAAACGCAGGCTGGGGATTGGACGAAATACAGGCCAAAGCCATACTGGAATTACGTCTCCAGCGGCTTACCGGCATGGAAAGGGACAAGATAAAAGCCGAGTACGAAGAATTGCAGAAGCTCATTGCCAGCCTGCAGGAACTGCTGGGCGACGAGGGCCTGCGCTATGAACTGATTAAAAAAGAGCTGAACGAGGTAAAAGACAAGTTCGGTGATGCCCGGAAAACGGAAATCACCTACCTGGACGACGAAGTGCGCATCAAAGACCTGATCAAGGAAGAAGATGTGGTGATTACCATCTCGCATCTTGGTTACATCAAGCGCACTTCCGCCACTGAATACCGGGCGCAGCGCCGCGGCGGCCGCGGGGTAATAGGGGGGAAAACAAGGGACGAGGATTATATTGAACACCTTTTCGTGGCCTCCACCCACCACACCATGCTGTTCTTTACCGAAAAAGGGCGTTGCTACTGGCTCAACGTATACGAGATCCCGGAAGGGGAGAAGACCAGCAGGGGCAGGGCCATCCAGAACCTGATACAGATACCCCCCGACGATAAAATACGGGCCGTAATAGATGTACAGGATTTAAAGAACGAAGAATTTGTAAATAGTCATAATATTGTATTGTGTACAAAACACGGCATCATCAAAAAGACCCTGCTGGAAGACTTTAGCCGCCCGCGCCAGACCGGCGTAAACGCTATTACCATCGTGGAAGGCGATGAATTGCTGGAAGCAAAGCTCACCGATGGCAACAGCGAAATTATGATGGCGGTAAAAAGCGGCCGCGCCATCCGTTTTCCCGAAGAAAAAGTTCGTCCTACAGGCCGCGGCGCCATCGGTGTAGCCGGCATTGAGGTAGAAGATAAGAGCGATGAAGTGATTGGTATGATATGTGTAAATAAGGACGATAAATCCAAAACCGTGCTGGTGGTAAGTGAAAAAGGGTTCGGCAAGCGTACACCGGTAGAAGAATACCGGATGACCAACCGGGGCGGCAAAGGTGTAAAGACGATTAACGTAACCGATAAAACGGGGTCGCTGGTAGGCATACTCGACGTACACGCCAGGGAAGATTTGATGATTACCTGCCGCAGCGGCGTAACCATACGCATGCCGGTAACCGGTATCAGTGAACAGGGAAGGGCTACCCAGGGCGTAAAACTCATTCGCGTGGACGAAGGCGATGAAATAGCCGCCATCACCAAGCTGGACGAGTCGGAAACCAATGGAAACGGGGCGGCGGCAGCAGAGGGAGAAATGTTAAATCATGCTCCCGGTACAACGCCGGAGAACGGGGAATCATCTCATACGGACGACAACAATCCAACGGCATAATAACTATTTATAAAAACAAAGAAATAATGAAAAAGATCCTTCTGACTACATTGTTTGCTGCTACGGGTCTGGTCTTGTTTGCACAGAAGCTGGAAAAGGCAAAAGATTATTACACCTCCAAACCTCCGAAGCTGGAGCAGGCGAAAACCGAAATTGACGGCGTCATTGCCGATGCTAAAAATGCCAAAAATGGTGAAGCCTGGTATTACAAAGCCAAAATATACAATGCTATTGCCAATGACAGCGTGCAGGCCGCCAAAGTGCCCGATGCCCGCTGGACGGCTTTTGAAGCACTGAAGAAATACACCGAAGTAGATGATAAAAAGGAAATCCTCCTGCAGATTGACAAATACCAGCCGGTAATGGACATTTACCAAACCTATTATAAGATAGGCGCTGCTGATTTTAATGCCAACAAACACCCTGAAGCATACGAGAACTTTAAAAACTGCCTGGCCGTAAGCGAGTTCATGACCCAAAAGGGATGGACTACGGTAAAGCTGGATACCAGCGTAGTGCTGTACACCGGCATTGCCGCTGAAAAAGACGGCAAGAAAGACGATGCCGCGGCCTATTACAGTCGCCTGGCCGAGGCCAAAGTGAGCAGCGAAGGCATGGTGGAAATATACAAATGGCTGACCGACTATTATGCCCGTAAGGGAGATACCGCCAATGCAAAGAAATACCTGGGACTTGGAAAATCACTGTTTCCCAAAGACGCTTTCTGGAACGGTTACGAGCTGGAAATGCTGAAAGACAACAAGCCCGCGCTTTTTACCAAGTACGAGCAAATGATTACCGATAACCCCACCGATACCACTTCATTGTACAACTACGCGGTGGAATTATACCTGTATTCGTACAACGAAGACATCAGCAAACGCCCGTCCAACGCCCCCGAGCTGATAGGCAAGGCGGAGGAGAATATGAAAAAGGTAGTGGCGCTTAACCCCAATAATGCCAGTGCATGGCTGGTGCTGGGACAGGTGGCCTACAACCGCGGGGTGGATATTAATACCGAAATGAAGGCCATCAAACCCGTAGGAGGGGTAAAGCTGAAACCCGAAGAACTGAAGAAAAAAGACGACCTGCGCAACCAGGCCGCCAAAATGTTTGACGATGCCGTTCCGTATTTTGAAAAAGTAGACCAGATACTGGGGCCGCAGGGCAAATTGCACATGGAAGACAAGAAAAACCTGAAAGAAGCATACGACCTGCTGATCAACATTTACGACAATAAAGGCAATAAGGATAAAGTAAAAGTGTACGAAGACAAGTTTAATACTGTAGAGAAAGTACACCAATAAGCCGTTTTGCAGGAACAGGTTAAAAAGCCACCCAAACAGAGGTGGCTTTTTGTTTTTAGACCTTTTGAGTTAAATGGTCTTTTGAAATTCAGAACCTTAACTGCTAACTTCTTCAGTTAGCCAGACTTAACCAACTTAAAGACACCGCTGCGCCGAAAAAGTACTAGGCTAATGCAAAATTTATTTCCACGCCTTCTGAACAACGGGAGAGCAGCCCGTGATGAGATCAGCATTTAGAAGCCAGGAAGGATAGAAGATTCAATTTACTTACTTAACATAATATTAATTATGAGGTAATAACATATAATCTCAAAGTGAGTACGGCTGGATTGTTGAGCTTAGAGCGTCTGCCCGTGTTTTTAGACAACCGATTGCTGTAAAGAATAGATATAGCATGGACATAGCGTAGTAATACCGTAGTAATAGCGTAGTAAAAGCATAGATAATGCATGAAAACCTTATCCCTTAGACTTTTTGGAACTAGTCAGCACTATTATTGGCAATTCACCCACGGTTAATTCAATCACACCGGGTTTGATTTTTTGCTCACCATTACCGGCCGGTGCTATTCCATTTATTAGTTTTATTTCCTTAACAGCCAGGTTATCAGCTAATCCTGTAAATAGCCTATAATTTTTAACAACCGTCCCGTTGGTGGTTGGACTAACCAGGTAATACGCCAGGTTGTCCGCGTCATGGCCGTTCCGCAGCCGGTATACCCACACCGGCCCCGATTCGCTGATAACGGAATCCGGCCGGTAATCGCCCAGCACCCGGATGGCCCACTGCCAGTAATGCCAGGCCGGAAACACGGTCTTGCCGCCCGGGCCGCCAATCAGCCCGCTGGTAGCGTACGGTCCGGTGGCGTTGGGATTGTCGGTAGCATCACGCAGCATATATTGGTTGTAACCGTCAAAACCGGCCATGAAAGCCGCCACCAGCGAACGCACCTGCAGGATGCCCTGCGACTGTGCTTCGTCGTACCCCGGCAATAAAGGTGTTTTTTGCCGCGAGTCCTGGTTGCGGTCATAGCCGTTTTCGCCCAGTATTAAGGGAATGCCGGGCAGCAGCCGGTTGTGGAAAGCCCTTACCGCAGCCAGTTTCTCCCGTAAATGGTCCTCCTCGGGCGAAATGCCCCGCACAGGCATTTGCCGGATGGACTTGGAATCGGTACTGTAGTAATGATACTGCACCCCTCCCTCCCATATAAATTTTTTATCCGCCCGCAGCTGTTCACAAAGAAATTTCAGGGTGCGGACACGATTGGTATCCAGTTGCACCAGCCCGCTCATGAGCAGCCGGGAAGTAGAATCGGCCCGGTGCAGGCCGCGTCCGCTGCCCAGCCTTCCCTCGTGCCCGTCATAGTCGGCCGAGGAAATGGCAAAATAATCCAACGGCGTCCAGTAATAGTCCGTCCACCAACTGTCTTCCTCATTCCCGTTTTCAAAGCGGTCCATCAGTCCGGCGCCGCTAAACGGCGTTGCGCCTTCCAGCTTTACCAGCGCAGTATCTACATGCGTATATCCAAACAGTGCAGCCAGGGTCCAGAAGGTCTTTGCATGGCGGCCATACGAGAGCGGATCTTCTGTGTCCATGCCCGGTGTGGTAACCGGTTTGTCTTTTTCGTTCATCCCCTTCCGGGCCAGGCTTTCCGGCAATCCACGTATGCTCAGCCAAAGCCGTTTGCCCTGCCGGTGAAGGCTATCCGCAAATGCCTGCAGGCCTCCGGGAAGCGATAACAGGTTATTGGGATACGGGTGAACGGTATCCTTATCGTACCATTGCAGCAGTTGGTACATACGGGTATCATGAAACGGCTCCAGCACGGCTGTGGGCGCTACATCATAGCAATTGGTACCGGCAAACTCCCCCAGCGTGGGCCGGGGCAAGGGCTGGTCCTTAGCCATTGTTCGTTGACCGGCAGCATCATTCGCCACCAGGCCCTCCAGCAGGTTGCCGTAAAGCGTCATTTCGGTAAGCACCGATTTTTTGCTGTTAAAGCGCAGCATCAGGTAGCGGCTATTGCTGTTCAGCCGGAAGGCTTTCCAGCCCCAGCCGGCAGGCGAGCCGGCCGTGCAATACGCTACCTCCTGCTTCCAGTGCAGCATATCGCCGCTGTACAGCCACACGCTGTCACTTTCTATGGCTTTATCATACCAGTACAAGTCGGTAAGCGAATAGATGCCCCGGAGATCGATTACAATGCGCAACCCTTTTCCCTTCGGAAAGAATTTATCGGGAGCTACCACCGGCAGCGGACTGGTATGGGGATTGACAGATGGGTTGCTGCGGGGGTCGCAATTTTCATCAAACAGGTTCATGGCATTACCCAGGCCACTGGCTTCCGAGCCGGAAAGATCATATACAAAATCCCTGCCCGGCGAGGCTATACGGGGCGATGATGAAGCAGTAAACGGCCTGGCGCCACCGGCATTAAAATGGTACCAGGCTATCGTGGAAAAATGAATGATACTGATAGCCAGCGACAACGTCAACAGGTAAAGCAATATGAGTTTTACAGTACCTGCCATAGTATAAGTTGATAGATGATAGTTGATAGTTGATAGTTGATTGGAGAGCTTCTGTCTATCAGCCATCAACTATCATCTATCAACTATTTTTTCAGCAATTTGGAACGGAGCACGTTCCGGGTTATATCATACATGGCCCGGCCGCTGTCTTTAAACTCCTCCCAGTAGCTCTTGGGTGGGAAAAACGCATCAGCCCATTCCTGCTTCCACTTGCCGGTGAAGTATTTCAATATCTCCGGGTCGGTGGGATTTACCACACATTTAAAATCCCCTTCCCATTCTACTCTATTGGTTATCATATTAGGATGTGTTTTCTCTAATATTTTAAATCCAATGGAATGTGTAGGCAGGTAGTCCTGTATCAGCTCCCCCAGGTCGTATCCGTAGAGGAAATTAATGTTCTTTTTGTCCACCAGGTAAGTCACATCATCCAGCTCATGGATAATCCATTTATGCGATTCGCGCGGAAACAGGTATTCGCCCAGCAAAGACGGTGTTTCCATAAAGCCGCGTTTGGCCACCCTGAACTGCTCGGCCAGGAACTGCTCCGGGTTTTCCACGTGTTCCAGCACCTGGCAGCAGATAACATAGTCAAATTCCTTGTCCTTAAACGGCAGGTTCTCGCCGTCGGCCTGCATAAACTGCTGGTTTTTGAGCACTTTTATGTCGCCGCTGCGGTGGTAGTTGGTATCAGTATATTTGTCGACAACCACGTTGGAACGCGGGTGCGGGTTATGTCCTCCCCCTACTTCCAATACACGGTCAGAGCCTTTTATGCGTAAATCAGCGCGATTTCGTGGATTTCTTGTCTTCATAGCGCCAAAAGTAAATATTGTTTTTTAACTATACAATCATACTGCAAAAATGATACTCCGTGAGCAGTTGTTAAAAGAACATTCCAAAGTCAGCTGCAACCGTATTGTAGCATGGGTGGGCAGCAACCAGGCGCGTTTTGACGCTTTATTACGCTTATTCCTGGACGACGAATACCGGGTGGTACAGCGCGCCGCCTGGCCGTTGAGCTATTGCGTTATACAACACCCCCTGCTCATTAAAAAGCATTTCGGTCCGCTGCTGCGCAATCTCCGCAAACCGGGCATACACGATGCCGTAAAACGCAACACGCTGCGTTTGCTGCAGGCCGTTGACATCCCCAAACGCTACCAGGGCCCGGTTATGGACAGCTGCTTTACCTATATTGCCACCCCCGCCGAACCGGTTGCCATCAAGGCCTTTTCGCTTACCGTACTGGGCAACCTGGCCGCGCAATACCCGGATATCATACCGGAAATAAAACTGCTGATTGAAGAAAACTACGCCCGGGAAACGGCAGCGTTTAAAAGCCGGGCGCGGCAGGTTTTGAAGAAGATTGCTGTTGGCTGATTCCCTACAGCTCTCCTTTTTGCCGGTTGGCGCCTTTCAGTATCAACCTCAGCGACTGGTCGGTCGTAATGTAATTGTACAGCCAGTTCATAAACACAAAGAACCGGTTCTTTACCCCCAATATCAGCATCAGGTGCAGGCTCATCCAGATAAGCCAGGCAAAAAAACCACCGAAATGTAATTTAGGCCTGGGTAAATCCACCACCGCCAGGTTCCTGCCCACGGTAGCCATGGAGCCCTTGTCATAATATTCAAAATCCTGGGCTGCCCCGGGTTTAAGCAGGTTTTTGGCCAGCCGGTCGGCCTGCTGCATAGCGCCCTGCGCCACCTGCGGGTGCCCGTTGGGGTATTTGGGCGTTTCCATCGAGGCAATATCGCCGATGGCGTATATGTTGTTGGAATTAAGTACTTTACTACGCCGGTCCACCTTAATCCGGTTGCCGCGTACTACCAGTTCGGGCTGAATGCCTTCGGGCACATTGCCCTTGATGCCAGCCGCCCAGATAACGGTGGCCGAAGGAATGGTCTCCCCGTTTTTAAGGGTTACCGCCTGCCCGTCGTAGCCCTGTACCGTGGTACCAGGCCGCACAATAACCCCCAGTTTTTCCAGGTATTGCTTCGACTGCTGCGACGATTTTTCGCTCATCGTGCCCAGTGTCTTGGGACTGCCTTCCAGCAGGTAGATATTCATTTTACCAAAATCAAGTTCGGGGTAATCCTTGGGCAGCACCAGGCGCCGCATGTCGGCAATAGCTCCCGATACTTCTACGCCCGTGGGGCCGCCGCCCACCACCACAATATTGAGGTAGCGCTGCATGGCTTCCGGCCCTTCCTTGTCCTTTGCCACCACCGCTTTTTCGAGGTTGAGCAGGAAGTGATTGCGCAACTGCATCGCTTCCAGGGTGGATTTCATGGGAAAAGCGTGGTCGTGCAGCTGCTGGTTGCCAAAAAAATTGGTATCGGCGCCGGTAGCCAGCACCAGCACATCGTATTCCATTTCGCCGGTATCGAGAATAACCTTGTTTTGCGCCGGCACCACCTGTTTGAGTTCGGCCAGCCTTATATGAACGTTCTTACTTTTATGAAATGCTTTCCGCAGCGGAAAAGAGATATTGCTGGGGTCCAGCCCGGCCGTAGCCACCTGGTAAAACAGGGGCTGGAACTGGTGATAGTTAAACCGGTCTGCCAGCGTTACATCAAAACCTTTTTTGTTGTTCAGTTTTCTTGCCAGCCGTAATCCGCCAAATCCCCCGCCAATGATAATGATTTTCATAAAATATGCTTTAGAACACAAAGTTACTAAATTTTCAATATTTATTGAAAATACGAATAAAGTAGTTCTGTCGCCAGGATGAGCCGCCCCCGTAGGCCGGGTGTCGAAGCTTATTGTGCCTTACGGACAACGGCCATCGAACAACAAACAACGCCTCAATACAGCAACCGCACTTTAATCGTTTCCTTCACCTCCTTCAGCAATTGCAATGCCTGGGCCGACAACTTTTTGTCTACGTCCAGCACCACGTAGCCAATCTCATCATTGGTCTTGAGGTATTGCGCAAGTATATTGATATGGTGCTTGGAAAGCTCTGTATTGATAGCAGACAGCACCCCGGGCACATTGTTATGAATGTGCAGAATGCGGTGCGTGTTCTCCTGGGGCGGCAGGGCGAGCGAAGGAATAGTATGCGAGCCGGTGCTGATGCCCATTTCAAGGTACTGGAACAGCTTGTTGCTCACATCTTCCCCAATGTTTTGCTGCGCCTCTTCGGTAGAGCCGCCAATATGGGGGGTAAGGATCACATTAGGCAGGCCCTGCAGCGGGGTCTGGAATTTGTCGCCGTTCTTTTCCGGCTCCCAGGGATATACATCGATGGCGGCGCCCGAGAGCTGCCCTTCCTGCAAGGCCTTGCTCAGCGCCTCTAAATCAACTACCTCGCCACGGGCATAGTTAATCAGGATGCTTCCTTTTTTGAATGATTTCAGCAGGGTCTTATTAATAAGGTTCTTGGTCTGGTTGGTTTCCGGTACATGCAGGGTAATGATATCGCTCTGGCCCACCAGGTCTTTCAGGTTTTTGCGTACCACGGCGTTCCCGAGCGGCAGCTTGGTAACGGTATCATAAAAAATCACCTTCATCCCCAGCGCTTCCGCCAGTACGCTTACCTGCGAGCCGATATTGCCGTAACCAATGATTCCCAATGTTTTACCCCGTAGTTCATAGCTGCCCTTGGCTTCTTTGAGCCAAATGCCTTCGTGCGCCGCCTTGTTTTTATCGGGTATGCGCCGGATAAGCATAATGGACAGGCCTATAACCAGTTCGGCCACCGAACGGGTATTGCTGTAAGGAGCATTAAATACCGCTACCCCATGCTGGCGGGCATTTTTCAGGTCTACCTGGTTTACGCCAATGCAAAAGCAGCCAATGGCCTGCAGCTTTTTGGCCGCATCCAGTATATTGGAGGTGATCTGTGTTTTGGAACGAATGCCCAGCAGGTGCACGTCTTTTACTTCCTTCATGAGCTGCTCTTCGGAAAGCGCCCCGCCCAGTTTCCGTACGGACGAGTAACCGGCGTCTTTGAACTGTTTAACGGCAGTATCGCTGATGTTTTCAAGGAACAGGATATTTATCTTCTCTTTAGGATAGCTCGTCGTACTTTTTTCTGTTGCCATGTAGTATCATTCTTGTTAATAAAAATGCAAATATCTCTTATTCACATCACACAATAAAAAACGGATGTTAGCATTATATAACACTGGTTAGCATTATATTTGCAAGGACTATTCTAACCCATTATTTAAAAATGTTCCTGTTAAAAACCTTTCTGCATCCCATTGCAGTACTATTCTTTTTTGCTTCATGTACCCAGCCTGCTAACAAACAGCAAACGGCTGATGCTACCCTGGAAAAAGATACCCTTGCCCCCACTCCTCCTGTAGCCCAGGCACTTAGTCCCGAAGAACGCGCCCGTTACAACAGGGCCTGCAGCGGTTTTTTCGATTCCCTGCTTATCCGCCAGGGTCGTTTCAATGGCAGCATACTGGTAGCCAAAGATGGTGAAGTGGTATATGAAAAATACGATGGTTTTGTAAATCCCCAGGCCCGCAAAGATTCTCTCACCTCTTCCAGCGCCTTTCACCTGGCTTCTGTATCAAAAACATTTACCGCCATGGCGGTACTAAAACTCTGGGAGCAGGGAAGGCTAAGCCTGGAAGATGATTTATCGAAATACTTTCCCAAATTTCCTTATCCCGGTATTACCCTTAAAATGCTCTTGAGCCACCGTAGCGGGTTGCCCAACTACGTCCATTATATGGAACTGCACGGGTGGGATAAACGGAAGATGGTCACCAATACCGATGTGCTGTTATCGCTGTACAGCATGCACCCCAAACTGGAATTTCCTTCAGGCAAACACTTCAGTTATTGCAATACCAATTTTGCCCTGCTGGCGCTGGTAGTGGAAAAAGTAACCGGCCACCCCTTTCCCGATTTCTTAAAAGAAACGTTTTTTACGCCCCTGCAAATGAACGACACCTATGTGTTCTCATTAAAAGATACGGTCCGCGCAATGAAATCGTATGAAGCCAACGGGCGCCCTTTCCGCCTGGAGTTTCTTGACGAGGTGTATGGCGATAAAAACGTATACAGCACTGTACGCGATATGCTTAAATGGGACCAGGCGCTGTATGCCGGCCAGTTGTTTAAACAGGCTACGCTCGACTCTGCCTTTGCCGGTTACAGCTATGAAAAAGCTGGCAGCCGCAATTACGGCCTGGGCTGGCGGATGACATTTATCGATAACGGCAAAAAGATATTGTACCATAACGGCTGGTGGCATGGCAACAACAACGTGTTTATCCGCCTGCTGGATGAAAAAGCCACCATCATTGTGCTGGGCAACCGGTACGACCGCATTATCTACTCCACTAAGAAAATCTGCGATGTATTTGGCAATTACCGCCAGCGCACCAATGGGTTTGAAGAAACCGAAGGCACCGGCGGCGGCGAGCCCGGCGTACAGAAAAAAGCACCGGTAAGACATAAGGCGGTGCACCGCAGGAAGAAGAAAAAATAACTTTCCTTATCTTCAGGGAATGGTCATTCTCTCAGCCAAACAAATACGCGACTGGGACCTATACACCATCCGCAACAAACCGATTGCTTCCATCGATTTAATGGAGTCGGCGGCTACCCGCTGCTTTCAATGGATGCAGCAAAACCGCTTTCTTCCCAATCGCTTTACTGTCTTTTGCGGCAAGGGAAACAATGGTGGCGACGGGCTGGCCATTGCACGCCTGCTCAACCGCCAGGGTTGCGAAGTGGCGGTACATATACTGGAACTGGGACAAACGGGCACCAACGATTTTCAAACCAATCTTACCCGCCTGCACGATGCGGGTATACCTGCCCATTATATACAATCGCCGGAACATTTTCCGGCCGTGCCGGCGGGCAATATTATTATCGATGCCCTGTTTGGCACCGGCCTTAACCGTCGGCTGGAAGGGCTTACCGAAACACTGGTGGCGCATATCAATGCCGCACCCAATAAAATCATTTCCATCGATATGCCCAGCGGCCTGCTGGCCGACGGGAGCTCCAAAGGCTTCCCGGTGGTAAAAGCCGGCATCACCCTCAGCTTTCAATGCCTGAAACTAGCCTTCCTGGTAGCGGAAAACGAACCGTTTGTGGGCAAGGTAAAAATACTGGACATCGGCCTGCTGAAAAACTACTTGCCGGCCGTCAATTACGAATCGCTGCTGGTGGAAGATGACCTGGTAAAAAGCCTCTACCATCCCCGCCCCCGCTACAGCCATAAGGGCAATTTCGGTCATGCGGCGCTGGTAGCCGGCAGTTATGGTTTTATGGGCGCCGCCGTGCTGGCCGCCAATGCCTGCCTGCGCAGCGGCGTGGGAAAGCTGACCTGCCATATTCCGATCTGCGGCTACGATATCATGCAGGTTTCCTGCCCCGAAGCCATGAGCAAAGTGGAAAAAGGTCATCACTACCTCGAAGCAATAACCGACCCCGGCAAATACGATGCCATTGGAATTGGCCCCGGTATGGGCGTACACGAAAGCCATGTACAGTTACTGGAAGCCCTGTTTGCATCATCCGGCCAACGAACAACTGCAAACGAACAACGCATCGTACTGGATGCCGATGCGCTGAATATCATGGCAAAAGCGCCGGCATTACTGCAGCAGCTCCCCCCCTTTTCTATACTAACCCCGCACCCGGCAGAATTTGACCGGATGTTTGGCAAAGCCGGCAATGATTTTGCCCGCCTGCGGAAAGCCCTGGAAAAAGCAAAGGAACTGCAGCTGGTCATTATCCTAAAAGGCCATCGCAGTTTTATTGCCATGCCCGGCGGCACCAGTTATTTTAACAGCACGGGCAATCCCGGTATGGCTACCGGTGGCAGCGGCGATGTACTTACGGGTATACTTACAGGTTTGCTGGCGCAGGGCTATGCTCCCGGGCAGGCGGCCCTGCTGGGCGTATACCTGCACGGGCTGGCCGGCGATTTGGCCGCGGCCGCGCTTACCGAAGAAGCCATGATTGCATCGGATATTACCCGCTACCTTGGCGCCGCGTTCGGGCACATAAGACGCGAAGCGTGAAAGGTGAAGCGTCACCTTTCACGTTCATGCCAGCACACCCAGCCCCTGCTCAATATGCGTAATATAACATTTTAACGGAAGTCCCAGCTGCGCCTGGTAGGCTTCGGTAGCGGCGGCAATAAAAGCAGGCGTGCTTTCCTGCTTTACCAGGTTAATGGTGCAGCCACCAAAGCCCCCTCCCATCATACGGCTTCCCAGCACTTCGCTGCGTTGCGATGCAAAGTCTACCAGCACATCCAGCTCATGGCAGCTCACTTCATAATCGTGCTGCAGCCCGCGGTGGGTGGCATACATTTTACTGCCAAAGGCGGCCAGGTCCTTATTCATCAAATCATCGCAGGCGGCTTCCACCCGTTTGATCTCACGCACAATAAAATCGCAGCGCCGGGCTATCACCGGAGGCAGCTTGTCCTTGTATTGCTCCAGTTGTTCAATACTCACATCGCGGAGTGATTGTATGCCGGGCAGGTATTGCTGTAGTATAGCTACGCCCTGCTCGCAATCGCGGCGGCGTTTATTGTATTCAGAATCCCCCTCGCCAAAAGAATGCTTTACACCGGTATCGCAAAGTATAATGTCTATTCCTTCAAAGTTAAACGGGAAATAACGGTAATCGAGCGTGCGGCAGTCCAGCCGTATTACATGGCCTTCCTTGCCAAACACACAGGCAAACTGGTCCATAATGCCCACATTGGCCCCTACAAACTGGTTTTCCGAACGCTGGCCCATCAGGGCTATTTCCTTGCGGGGCAGGTTCAGCCCGTTGAGCTCACTCAACAAAAACGCAAACCCGCATTCTACCGCTGCGGAAGACGATAAACCTGCGCCCAGCGGAATATCGCCGGTGATAACAATGTTGCAGCCTTTTACGGTTTTGCCCATCTGCTGCAGCTGGTCTACCATGCCGCGCAGGTAATTGGCCCAGGTCTTAACAGAACGTTCCTGCCGGCGGTTGGGAATAATTTGATCGCGGTCGTTAAGATCGGCCGCCACCACTTCAATCTTATCATCTGTGCGCGGCGAAGCGGCAAAAAAAATGGCTTTGTTAATGCTGGCCGGCAATACCCAGCCGTTGTTGTAATCCGTATGTTCGCCTATCAGGTTAATGCGGCCGGGCGAACGTACAATAATGGTGGGTGCGTGATTAAATGCTTCAAGAAATAATTGCTCCGTTTTCTTTCTCATTTCGTTTGTCTGTTCGTTCATATTATACAACTAAAAATCAATTACAATGCCTTTCCGGGTACGTTCGCTGGCCCGGGGCGTAAATACCGGCGCCTGTTTGGACAGCAGTTCACGGCTAAATTCATGCGCCCTTGCCAGTGGGGTAATGATCTTCTGCTTCTCACCCGTTTGGTAATAGTTGGTAAGATAAAACATATCCAGCACGTATTTATCGTACAGCCATTTATCCAGCGTGTCTACGCCGGCCTTGTGCAGCAGGCCCTGCGCATAACAATTGGCTTCCCACTCATAAGCCTGCAGCTCTTTCAGCAGCGCGTCGTCCGGGTTGGTATACAGCGTAGAACCAATAGTGCGCGAACGTTCACTTACATTCCATTCTATGGTATGGCCGGCCAGGTGCAGCAGGTTAAACAGCTTTTCTTCGGCAGGAAGGCTGTCGCTGATAAAAATGTTTTTTCCATCCAAATCCCCTTTAAAAAAACGATCCAGGCTATGGGTATACTCAATGCTGACGCCCATAGCCCGTACAATAGTTTCCACTTGCTGCAAAGCAGCGGCAAAATCTGTTTCCGTTAACATAGGCTCCTTTATTTGACCCGTATTGATGTTCATTGGTTTTGTAAAATTATAACACACCTGCAATTATACCGGGTATAATTGCGGCGCGGGGAGGATAGTCCCGGGATGTTGTTTACCTGGATTTACTGTGCATTGCCTTCCATTACATCTTCCACGTACGATACAATCTCCACAAACCGCGGGTCCTTGCGGATAGAACGGTCGCGCTGGTCGGGCAGTTCCGGTTTGAGGTGTTTAACAATGCGGCCGGGGTTGGCATCCATAATATAAATATCATTGCCCAGCAATACCGCTTCACGCGGGTCGTGGGTAACAAGCACCACCGTAGGATTGAGGTGGGCTACTTCACTTTTTTGGAACAGGTCCAGCAGGAAGAACTGCATTTTGGCGCGGGTAAAACCGTCCAGCGCCCCAAACGGCTCGTCCAGCAAAATCATATTGGGATTGGCTACCAGGCTGCGGGCTATGGCTACGCGCTGCAGCTGGCCGCCCGACAGCTGGGGCGATTTGGCAAATTTATTCTCATGCCCTTCCAGGCCCACCACTTTAATCATCTCCATGGCTTTTTCATGCGCTTCTTTTTTAGCAACGCCCTTGAGCGTAAGCGGCAGAGCCACGTTTTCCAATACCGAATACCATTCCAGCGAGGAATAAGCCTGGAATACCATGGGTATGCTTTCATTGCCCGTCAGCGGCTTGCCGCCCACCAGCACCTGCCCGGAAGTAGGCTGCTGGAGCCCGGTCCAATAGCGCAGTATAGTCGATTTGCCGCAGCCAGACTTACCCATGATCACAATAAACTGCCCTATATCCGGGTAGTCTTCAATGGCAAGATTAAAATCATCGAAGACCACGAAATCATCCTGTTTCTTAGCATCAAAATACGTTTGATGTATGCCACGCAGTTCAAGAACAGGAGGAAGTTCTTTTGATTGTGCCATGCCCCTATTGATATTTGAATTTGAATAATACTCTGTCCAGCAGCTTAAACAGGATATCCTGCACAATGCCAATGGCGATGATGATAAAAATAACATCGTATACCTTGCCCACATTACTTTGCCGTTCGGCCAGGAAAATCAGGCTACCCAATCCACCCTGTATACCCGCCAGCTCGGCCACGATAATATAGGTCCAGCTAATACCCACCAGGATGCGGATATCGTCGGAAAGGCGGGACATAACCGATCTCCACTGCACATGCACCAGGGTTTGCCAGAACGTGGCGCCCAGGGTTTTCATCATTTGCAGGTGGGTGGCCGATACTTCGTCAATACGCTGTACCACTACCGGCACCAGGTAAACCCAGATGCCAAACGCAAGGAAATTGATTTTGGTGGTGATGGTGAGCCCGCTGATGGCAATAAATATCCCCATCATGGCAGTGATGGGGACAAATCGCAGTGCATTGATCTGGTGACTGAACATTCGCCTTATTTTGGAATTAAGCCCAATGGCAAAACCAATAATAATGGCGGCGATAATACATTTTACATAACCGATTACATTGATGCGCAGGGAAAAAAGAATATTGCTTCCCAGGTCATCATCGTGCAGCATTTCCTTAAAGGAATTCCAGGTCTTTTGCGGCGTGGGCAATACGTGGTTATTGATAACACCAAAGTTGGTTACAATATACCATACAATAAACAGTATCAGCCAGCCAGATAACTGCAACAATGAAAAGTTTTCCCTGAAAAACCGCTTTATTCCAATGACAATTGCGTCCGGGGACTTTTGCTCCATAGAAAAAGTATTTAGGGTTTACTGTGCCGTTTTATCCCAGATAAACTGGAATTCGGTGCGGCGGTTACGTGCCTTGCAATCTTCATCCTGGTTTCCTTCGCAGCCGGTTACCGGTTTTTTAGAGCCGTTGCCGATAACGATAAACTTATTGCGGTCAAAATGATGTTCGTTGGTCAGGTAGTTGACTACAGCCCTTGCCCGGTCAAACGACAGTTTTTCATTCAGCTTGGGCGAACCGGTATTATCGGTATTCCCTTCTACCCGTATATAGGCTTTGGAGAAACCCTGCGCCAGGTCTTTGATTTCACGGTCGATGATCACTTTATCGTCTTCGTCCAGCTCGGCCGAATTAACCGAAAACTCCAGTTTTACTATTTTACTGCTTTGCGCCTGCTGGGTCTTCATTTCCTGCGTAGCTGCCTTAAAAGGTTCTACCACGGCGGCCACCTGTGCATTATCGCCGGTAAGGTCTTTATCGTTCATCAGCACCTGTATAACCGAAGGATCAGAAACATTTCTCCAGGAAGCAGGAGCTTTTGCCAAACCAATTTCGGTATATTTTACCGCCATGCGGCCATACATGCGGTCGCCCGTCATGCCGGTATACGTGCTGTTTAATCCAAAGAAATTAACGTTATCGCCCAGGTTGGAGAAATAGACTTTATTAGCCGACTTGGCTGCAATGTCTTCCGGGAACTTAAATCCCTTTGCAAAAAGCGAATTAGCTTCTTTTTTAGCCGAAGGGTCTGTGTTTACCCTTGCATTGCCCTGCAGCCAGGCTTTTACCAGTTTTTCAATCAGGTCTTTTTTCTGTGCCAGCACGGCTTTCCGCACCAGCAGCCCGTCGGCAATGATCTGGCTGGCCACCGCGCTGCTGATAAGCACTTTGGAACCTTCCACGGCGGCAATACAATCTTCATCATCGGGTGCCCAAACCACGGCAGCGTCGCACTGGCCGTTTTTAAAGGCATTGGCCGATTCCACACCATCGGCTACCTGGTAGCCGTTAATGTCGGACATTTTCATATTGGCCGTTTCCAGCACATTCAGCAGCAGCGTATGCGAAGCAGTACCCACGGCATAGGCAATTTTTTTGCCTTTCAGCTGCGATACATCGTCAATACCCTTGCGCACCACAATGGCGTCTGCGCCATGGCTTTGGTTTACCTGCATAATCTGCACCACATCGTCCTGCAGCAGTTCACTGCCGGAACTCATTTCCACCGGCAGCGCATCGGTGGTGCAATACACCAGGTCAAGATCACCGGCGTGCAAACCGGCACGGGTATCTTTTACCGCGTCCATTTGTTTAATCTGTAGCTTAATACCATATTTTTTATACAGGTCGCTGTTTTCGTTGGGGTCCATACCGCCGTTTTCCAGCACCAGCCCTTCCACACCGGTAAACGTGTTGTAAGCCACTACCAAATCAGATTTGGAGGTTTTGGCCGATAGGGGCACTTTGCCGTCTTTTGAAGAACCGCCCCAGTAACGGTAACCGAAATAGGCAGCACCAATGACTACCAGGAAAATGACGAGGTTACGAAGCACTTTCATGGTTTGCTGTCCTTTAGGAGTTAATTCCATAAGTATAATTTTAGAAGTATAGTGTTAGGTTAGTCGTTTAAATTATTTCAGGAGGTCCTGGTTAGCGGTGAGCCAGGAAGTATCGGTGCCTTTATCGCCGCCACCGCCGCCGGATGAGGGCGTGTCTTTATTGTCCATAAAAGCAAATACGTCCACTTTATTGCTGTATTGTTCCAGCAGTTTCTGGCCGGCATCGTCCATGATACCATTTTCGGCCTCCATTTTCATCAGCAGGGTTTCATGATCGTGTATCATCATCATTACCTCTGCTTCGTTTTGTGCAATGCGGTTACGGGTTTCTTCCAGTGTAATGGTTTCAAATTCCGATACGCCCAATAGGCTGGAAGCGCTTTGTGCGGCTTCACGCCAGGTATCGCTGGTTTGCAGCTGGTCGCGCAGGCGGCCAATAGTATTGGCTACCGATTCAGTGCTGTTTTCAAGATTGCTGTACAGCCGGTCGAAGAAATTATAGCTTTTCAGCATCTTGGCTTTATCGGCCTGCATGCTTTCCAGCAGCTTTTTGTCTTCCGCGGCTTCGCGGCTGAAATGCTTTGCCTGGTCATCCGCCTTATCACGCGTATGCTGGTCCAGCTTGGGGTCACTGGCCTGCTTGCTGAACTGCGTGGCATAATCCAGGTTATCCTGCATGGATTTTTTCCGTTCGGTCATTTTCTGTTCGTGCAGCGTTACCGCGTTCATCATCTTATGTATGCTGGCATTGAACTTGGCCAGTACGGCGCGGCGGTTGGCCACCACCACTTCCAGCAGGTCGGGCAGGTTGGTTTTAATAAGCCAGCGGGTCATTTTGCGCACCAGGCCTTTCCAGAGGTTAAACAGCACATTGCGCATAACAAACAGGGTGCCCAGCACAGCTACTATAATAAACAGTTCGCCGATGGCAATGCCGAAGTCGATCCAGTTATGAATGATTTTGGTAATAGCGGGCAGGAAGAAATAGCCTACGCCCAGGATGGCTATTATAACAACAGCCGTAATGCCCATGCGCATTTTCTTTTCATCGGCCGTCTCCAGGGTATATACCGACGAACTGGTGGTTACATCGCTGCTCATAAGTAGTATAGTGTTAAAGGTTTAATTGAAATATAATGATTAAAAGTATTGATAATTAAACAATCAGGCCGATTGAAGCTGGCGGATATCGCTGTCGATGGCGGCAATCATATAATCATGGGCCAGCGTAATCTGGTTTACGGCCCGGTCAATTTTTTCAATCCCCTCCTTGCCCAGCGTCTTGTCTACCTCCATCTGCGTTTGCTCTTTCTTAATCTCGTTTTGCAGCTGGTCTGTTTGTTTTTGTAGCTGCACCAGCTGGTTTTGCATTTGCGCCATATTGGCCTGGTGAGATTGCAGGGCGTTTTGCCGGTTTTGCAGCTGCTTGTCTTTTTCGGCGCCGGCGCCTTTGATGAAATCGTCTTTTTTATTGCCCAGCACCTCTTTGTAATGCTTTGCCGCTTCCACCAGCTTGGAAGGAGGCACGTTCTGCGCTTCAAAGCTGGTAAGCACTGCCTGCAGGATTACTTCCGCCGATGCGCCTTTATTGGCCATCTTCTGGTGCATGGTCTGCATCTGTTTGCGGAATTCAAAATAATCCGGCCCGGGAAGATTGGCTTTTGCCAGCTCATCTTCATAAAATTTAATAAATGCCTCGTCAATCTTTGCCTGGCCGGAAACATTGGCCGGCCGGCTTGTTTCCAACGGAACCACGTAAGAGGGTCCGGAACTGGCGCCTGCAGCGGCATCATCCTGGCCGTGAATGGGAAAATACGTGGGGGGAACGGATGCTGCGGGGGCCGGCTGCGAAACAGGCGCATCTTTATTTGCCTCTTTCTTATCAGCCTCCTTCTCAATATAGCCTTTTTCCTGCAGGAAAGATTTCAGTGACATATAGGCGGGGTATTTGGGAAGGAAAGATAAATAAAAAAGCGACTACTTAGCCGCTTTAGAGGAATTAGTACCGGGGATGGGAGTTGAACCCACACTCCCATTGCTGGGAACAGGATTTTAAGTCCTGCGTGTCTACCAGTTCCACCACCCCGGTGACACCTTAATCGAGAAAAAAAAAGCAGATAACGGGAGCTATCTGCTTTTTAACCTCAGAGCGGAAGACCGGGCTCGAACCGGCCACCCCGACCTTGGCAAGGTCGTGCTCTACCAAATGAGCTACTTCCG
>JACXTT010002223.1_pt1 | contig 31108 bp, 26 predicted proteins | sample 9270951 | NCBI WGS metagenome assembly JACXTT01 (sample SAMN15532306, study PRJNA645909) | rock metagenome | isolation source: weathered quartz diorite | place: Puerto Rico | collected 2017-06-21
GGCGGCGCCCTGCTGGTCCGGCACGGCCCGGCCGTCGACACCTTGCTGGCCCTGGCCGGGGAATTGGGTGTGGACCAGGTGTTGGCCAACCATGACTATGAGCCCCAGGCCATTGCGCGCGACGCCGACGTGGCGCGGCGCCTGCAGGCAGCAGGCCGCCGCTTTGCCAGCTTCAAGGACCAGGTCATTTTTGAAAAAAACGAGGTGCTGTCACAAGCCGGCAAACCCCTGTCTGTGTTCACCCCATATAAGAACGCCTGGCTCAAGCGGCTCGCCCTGGAGCCGGCCTGCCTGGACGCCTTCCCCATCGAGCCGCATGCAGCGGCGCTGGCGCCGCCGCGCCCTGGCGAGTCACTGCCTTCACTGGCCGCGTTGGGGTTTGCTGACTGCGCCGCGCAGCCACTGCCCGTCCCGCCCGGCATGTCCGGCGCGGCCCGCCTGTTCGACGACTTCACCTCTCGCATGGCCGACTACCACGCCACGCGCGACTATCCCGGCATCAAGGGGCCGTCCTACCTGTCGACCCACCTGCGTTTTGGCACCCTGTCGATCCGCCACCTGGTGCGCACGGCCCTGGCCATGCAGGCCAATGGCAGTGGCGGCGAAGGCGCTGCTGTCTGGCTGTCCGAACTGATCTGGCGCGAGTTTTACGCGATGATCCTGTTCCACCATCCGCACGTCGTCGGCCACGCCTTCAAACCCGCGTACGACGCCATCGAATGGGAAACGGGACCGGCGGCTGAAGCGGCCTTTGCGACCTGGTGCGAAGGCCGCACTGGCTACCCCCTGGTGGATGCGGCCATGGCGCAGCTGAACCAGACGGGTTATATGCACAACCGCCTGCGCATGGTCACGGCCTGCTTCCTGATCAAAGACTTGGGACTGGACTGGCGCTGGGGCGAACACTACTTTGCCCTCAAGCTGAACGACTTTGACCTGGCCTCGAACAACGGCGGCTGGCAGTGGGCCGCTTCGAGCGGCTGCGATGCGCAGCCCTACTTCCGCATCTTTAATCCCGTCACCCAGTCGGAAAAATTCGACCCGCAGGGCAGCTTTATCCGCCGCTACCTGCCTGCGTTAAAGGCCCTGTCGGACAAGGAGATCCACGCGCCCTGGCTGCTGCCCGCGCTGCTGCTGGAACAAAAGGGAATCAAGCTGGGACGCGATTACCCCGAACCGCTGGTGCGCCACGACGAGGCCCGCCAGCGCACCTTGCAGCGCTATGCGGTGGTGAAGGGCTGATGCGTCGCGCCGCTCCCGGGGGGGCGGCGCGCTGATGCATTGTTGGTTGTGACTAAACCTTGAGCAAGCTACGGATCTCCGCCATCAAGGCATCTTCCTGGAACGGCTTGCCGTAATAGGCATTGACGCCCAATTCCAGCGCCAGGTTGCGGTGCTTGTCGGCCGTGCGCGAGGTGATCATGATGATGGGGATCGCCTGCGTGCCCTGGTGGGCGCGCAGGTTGCGGGTCAGGTCAAAGCCGTCCATGCGCGGCATCTCGATATCGACCAGCATCAGGTCTGGTACCGACTGCTGGATCTGTTCGAGCGCATCGATACCGTCCTTGGCCAGCATCACATGGAAGCCTTCGCGTTCCAGCAGGCGCTGGGTCACTTTACGCACCGTCAGAGAATCGTCCACCACCATCACCACTGGGTCGCGCTGTTGGGTCGCTGCGGCCGCGTCAAGCTGTTCGGCACGGTGCAGGGCCGGGTTCTGGTTAGCATGGTGCATCAGGGCAACGGGGTTGAGGATCAGGACGATCTCGCCGGAACCAAGCACGGTGGCGCCGGCAATGCCGGCCATGCGAGCCAGCTGCGGGCCCACGTTCTTGATCACCACTTCACGGTTGCCGATCACAGCGTCCACATGGATGGCCATGCGGTCTGCGCCACTACGTAGCACCAGCACGGGCATGGAGCGCTGCGACACAGGGTGGGCCTGGCGGTCGCCCAGCATGCCGGCCAGGTAAGCCAGCGGCAGGGACATGCCCTGGTGCTCCAGGTGGCCCGTCAAATGAGCGTCGCGCACCACCTGCTCTTTCAGTTGCAGCACCTGTTCCACCAGGATCGATGGCACGGCATAGGTCTTGCCCGCCGTGGAGATTAGCACCACCTGGGTCACGGCCAGGGTCAGCGGCAAATGGATGGAGAAGCGCGCCCCTTTACCGGGCGTGCTCTGGATCTCCACGCGCCCGCCCAGTGCCTGGGCTTCGGAGCGCACCACGTCCATACCGACGCCGCGGCCAGCCAGCTCGGTCAGCGATTCTGCCGTCGAGAAGCCCGGCTCAAAAATCAGGTCAGCCACTTGCGCATCGCTCAGGTCGAGGCCGGGCTGGGACAGGCCGACGGCATCGGCCTTTGCGCGGATGCGTTTCAGGTCAAGCCCGGCGCCGTCGTCCTGGAAGTCGATGACCACCTCATTGCCCTGGCCACTGGCCTGGATCAGCAGTTCGCCCGTGTCGCTCTTGCCGCCACTGGCGCGGGCGGCCCGCGCCTCGATGCCGTGCACGATGGCGTTGCGCAGCAAATGCTCGAACGGGGCCACCATTTGTTCCAGCACGCTGCGGTCGACTTCCACGGCGCCACCGCGAATGTCCAGGTTGACGCGCTTGTCGACTTCCTTGGCGCACTGGCGCGCCACCCGGAACAGGCGCTCCGACACGCTGGAGAAGGGCACCATGCGCACCCGCATCAGGTCCTGCTGCAGCTCGCGCGTCAGGCGCGACTGCATGGCCAGGTCTTCATTGGCGCCGTCCACCGTGCGCGAGACGCTGTCATGGAAGCTGGCCACATCGCTGACGCTTTCGGCCATCATACGGGTCAGTTCCTGCAGGCGCGTGAAGCGGTCGAATTCGAGCGGGTCGAAGCCGCGTTCGCTGGCACTGGAGGTGCGCGAGGCGATCTGGGTCTCGGCCTGCATCTCCACTTCGCGCAACTGGTTGCGCAAGCGGCTCAGGTTGTCCGAAAACTCACCCAGCGCGGACTTGATGGTTTCCACCTGGTTTTCCAGTTTGGAGCGGGTAATGGACACTTCACCGGCCTGGTTGACCAGGCGGTCCAGCACGTCGGCCCGCACACGCACCAACGCGACCCGTCCCTGTGCTTCTGCCGGGGCAGCCATTGTGCCTGCCGCCACGGATTCGGGCGGCAGCGCCGGCGTGGCCGCTGCCGGCGCCAAACTCGCTGCCGTGGCCGCCACGACAGGCACGGTGGCCACGCCTGCTGCGCTGCTTGGCGGTGCCGCTGCGGCGGCGCCCGGATTGAGCAACTGGTCATGCAGTTGCAAGGCGGTGTCGTAATTGGCGACCAGCTCATCGAATGCTGCGCTGCTTGAGGTGCCCGCATGCAGCATGTTCTCCACTTGCGATTCGATCTCGTGGATATGCTGGCCAAGGCGCATTGCGCCGGCCATGCGGGCGCTACCCTTGACCGTATGCAGGGCGCGCAGCAAGGTTTGTGCTGGGGCGCGGTCGGCAGGATTGTGCTGCCAGCTACGCACGGCATTGCCGATTTCGGGCAGCAGGTCGTTGGCTTCTTCGAGGAAGACGGGGAGCAGGTCCGGGTCTAGGTCATCGGCATACCCGGCCGCCAGTGGCAGCGCCCCAGGTGTGGCAACCGGCGCTGGAGATGCGGCGGCGAAGGGCGCCGGCTGCTGGACTTCGACGACGGCAGGGGCAGCGACCGGCTCGAGCAGCATTGCTGGCTCAAGAATAGGTTCAAGTGCAGGAGATGGCTCGGGTTCCAGTGCCTGTGCTGCTGCCGGTGCCTGTACGGGATCCGGTTCCATCATCGATACGGGCTCTGGCTCCGGTTCCATCATCAATACCGGCTCCGGCTCCAGCTCCGGCTCAGGTGCTGGCTCTGCCTCCACCATCGGTTCGTCAAGATCCAACGAAGGCAGCGATGCGATATCGATGTGATCCATCGTCGGTGCAGCCTGCGTCAACGCTGGCTCATCAAACGGATCGTCGAATGCGGTATCAAACAAATTGTCGATGTCGCCCGCAGGCACCGCTGGCTGCGCTGCCTCTGCCACCGCAGGCTTGGCCGCCACAACGGGCGGATCGAGCGCAATGGCCGCCAGGGTGGCGCCAAACAGGATGTCGAGCCGCTCCTCCAGGCCTTCGTCAACAACTGCCTGGCCAGTTTGCGGTAGGACCTGCTGTTGGGTCAGCTCTTCACGCAGCAGCTGCAACTGCTCCACCAAATCAGGTTGGAACGCCGATGGCATGCCGACCGCGAATTCCTGCAACATAGCGCGAACCTGCTCCAGCGTCGCCTCGATCAGCGCGCGCTGGCCGTCCTTGAGTACAGGCGCCGGCGCCACCAGCGCCTTGAGCGCCATTTCAAGCGCATAGGCCACTTCACGCAAGGCTTTGAAGCCGACCGTGGCCGATGTGCCGGTGAGCGTATGGGACGCTTTCAATGCCGCCGGCGTCACAGCGCGCTGCGGCTCGTGATGCCATTCGCTGAAGTCCTGCGTCAGCAAGCGCATGATTTCGTCGGTCTCGGCCAGGTAGATGGCATGCAGCGGCAAGGGAATCTCGATATCGCCGATGCGCTTCATGCTGTCGTCGATAGCAGGGGCGGGCTCCGTCGGCGCTGGGAATTCAATCACATTGCCAATCGGTGCGGCTTGCGGCGCTGGCACGGGCTCCAGCAACGCAGCCGGCTCCATGTCCAGGTCAAGGTCGATCGGATCCAGTACCAGCCCGGCGTCTTCTGCGAACTCAGGCTCCTTGGCAGGTTCTGGGTCAAGCGCAGGCTCAAGGTCCAGGTCCAAAGGCGCTTCCAGCGTCAGTTCCGCTTCCAGCACAGGATCCAGTTCCAGCGGCACGTCCAGCGTTAGCTCGGGTTCCAGCACGGGATCCAATTCGACAGACGCATCCAGCGTCAACTCAGGTTCCGGCACAGGATCCAATTCTAGCGGCGCTTCCAAGGTCAGCTCAGGCTCGAGCACTAGATCCTGGTCCAGTGTTGCGTCCAAGGCCGTGTCGCCGTCCAGCGCGGGTCCCAGCTCCAGGTCGGGCAGCATATCTGAAGGTGTTCCAGCCTCCTGCGCAGCTGGCAACTCCTCCAGGATCAGTGGTGCATCCAGCGTCAGCCCGGGTGCTAGTGCGGACTCAGGTTCCAACACCGGCTCAATGGCGACATCCAGGCCCAGTGCCTCATCGAGCAGCAATGCCGGCTCCGTCGCCTCCCCTAGCTCCGGATGCTGTTCCAGTTCCGGATGCTGCTCCAGCTGCAAGTCACCAACATGAAAGGCCATCGCGCCAGCGGCGGCGTCCAGTGGCAAGCCCTCCTGCACGCGCTTGGCGGCATCGATGAGCGCTTCGCCATTGCGGGAGGAACGACCTTGCGCAACCAGTTCCGCCACCCACTGCTGCATTTCCGCACTTGCCCGGTCGAGCAGCGCCAGCAAGTCACTGCTTGCTTCACGGGCATCGGCCAGCCACACATTCATCACGCGTTCCAGCGCCGCACCAGTGTCTGCGAATTTGTCCAAGCCCACCATGCGGCCGCTGCCCTTGAGCGTATGGAAGGAGCGGCGCAACAGCGTCAAGGTGTCCTGGTTGGCCGGATCGGCATGGGCTGCCGGCAGTGTCGCAACCACAAAGGCGAGTACTTCTCGCGCTTCTTCGATAAAGATTTCAAGCAGCTCGGCCTCAACTGCCGCATCGCCATCGCTGCTGCCAGCGCCAGCGATCGGCAGCTCGACGGCAGGTACTGCTGCAGGTGCCGTTGCGGGAGCAAAGTCAAGCGACAAGTCAGGCGCGAGGCCGGCAGCGCCGTCGAGGTCCATCGACAAGTCCAGCGGCGCGGCGGACGAAGCCACATCCGGCATCTGGTCGCGCGCCAGCGCCAGGTCTTCCGGTGCCACGCCCTGTGCCGCAGCCTGGCCAAACGGGACAGCACGCAGGATGTCTTCTTGGGTATCAAAAGTAAACCGCTCGCGCGCCGCATCGAAATTCTGCGCCAGCATGTCGATAAAGAAGCCAAGCGCGCCCACGTTTTGGGCGATGTTACGCAGGGCGCCGGCGTGCGCCAGCGGATCGGGTGCTTCCCCGGCTAGCGCGCGCACGGCATTGCGTACATGGGTCGCAGCGCGCAGCGCATGGTCCTGGTCGAGGATCGACAAGGCGCCTTCCAGCTGGTGCAGGACGGGGTCAATGCCTGCCAGTGCCGCATGCTTGGCCGCGTCAAAGTAGTAGTCATCCAGGACCTTCTCAACCTGGCGCAGGCCAGCCTTCATTTCGGTCGCTAGCACGCCGACAGTTTGCGCCTGCTCGCTCTGGCGCGACAGTTCGCCCTGCCATTGCGGCGCTTCTGGCGCTGTTTCGCCGGCGCCCAGCGCCAGCATGCGGGCCCCCACTTGCCGGGCCCGCTCGTCAAAATCGTCCGGCAGGCGGCGGATATGGTCAAGTCCATGTTCGACGAACAGCAGTGCACGCGCCATTTCAAGCGCAAACTCGCCACCTGCGGCGGCATGCGATACATCGCCGGCCGCCTGCCCCAGTTCCATCAGCAGCTGCTGTAGTGCCGGCGCATCGAGCTTGCCGCTGGCTTCCTGCAGTTCTGCCAGCGCTGCTGCAAATTCGGTCGACTGCGCGTCACCTGCAGCTAGGGCGCTCCAGCCCGACTTGGCGCGGCCCAGCGCCTCGCGCGAGTGCGCCAGCGCCTGCGCGTCGATGCGGCCATAGCGCTTTTTTTCATAGTCTGGCGGCACCGTGCCGCCCAGCCGATAAGCTTGGCGCAAGGTCGTCGCGCCCTCATTGGGCGTACTGGCTGCGGCGATGAAGAACATCGCATCGCGCAGCAAGCTGCCCGGCTGGCTGCCCTGGCCCTGCGACAGGCGGCGGATCTGCAGGTTCACCAGGCCAAAGATCTGCTTGACGTATTTGTCGGCCTCAATGGCGCCGCTGGCCACCAGTTCGGCCAAGGTCTGCATCGCAAACCAGAAGGTGCGGGCATTCGCGTCAGCCTGGCCACCTGCCACCTTGGTGATGGCGGCGAGCAGGGCTTGCGCCCCTTGCTGGTGCTCGGCCTGGGTGCTGCTCTTGAGCATGGGCAGCAGGGCTTTTTCAAACTGGGTACGGCAAGCGGCATAGTCAGGCACGTTGGCAGGCTGCTCCAACGCGGGCAAAACAGTGCCCGACAGGTCGGCAAAAAACAAGTCGGCCGGGTGGATGCGCGAAGCACCCAGCAACTCCTGCACGGCGCGGTAGTAGGGGAACAGGCGGGCCGGTTGCGGCACAGCGCCGGACAGCAGTTCCTCCAGGTATTCGACCACGGCTTGGAAGGCCTGGATGACGATGCTGGTGTTGGCCGCATCGCATGCCAGGCTGCCGTCTTTAAAGCGGCCAATGGCGTCCTCGGCCACCTGCGTCATCAGGCCGGCGCCGTCGACATCGACAATTTGCAAGGCACCGTGGGCCTGGTGCAAATGTGCCTTGGCGTGCTGCAGGCAGGTGTCTTTGGCGTCCGGTTCGGCGCTGGCTGCCTCCTGCAAAGCCTGTTGTGAACGGGCCAGCGCATCGCGGATCTCGGCCATCACCCACGACAGGGGGCCTGTATCAAACGCTGCTGGTGAAGGATTCGTTTCAATCATCATTGCGCACTCACGCGGAAGCGCGACACGGAGTTCTTCAGTTCCTGGGCCAGTGCCCCCAGCTGTCGGATCGATTCGGCTGTCTGTTCGGTACCGTCCTGCGTATGTTCGGTGACCGACAGGATGTGCTGGATATTGAGCGCCACGCCATTGGCCGACGTCGCCTGCAAGCCCGTTGCAAAGGAAATGTCCTGGATCAGCTCGGCCAGGCGGTTCGACACGCCCGAGATATCGACCAGTGCGGCGCCCGCCGCGTCGGACAGTTTGGCCCCTTCCACCACGCCCTGGGTGGATTTTTCCATTGCAGCTACCGCGTCGTGGGTGTCGGCCTGGATGGTGCGCACCAGCGCGCCAATTTGCTTGGCCGCTTCAGCGGAGCGTTCGGCCAGGCGCTGCACCTCTTCCGCCACCACCGAGAAGCCGCGCCCTGCTTCGCCAGCCGATGCGGCCTGGATCGCCGCGTTCAGCGCCAGCACGTTGGTCTGCTCGGTAATGTCGGAAATCAGTTCGGTGATTTCACCGATCTCCTGTGACGATTCACCCAGGCGCTTGATGCGCTTGGACGTTTCCTGGATTTGCTCGCGGATTTCATGCATGCCCTTGATGGCGTTTTCCACCGCGGTGGCGCCCTGGCGGGCTGCTTGCACCGACTGGCGCGCCACTTCAGCCGACTCATTGGCCGACTTCGATACATCGGTAATGTCGGCGGCCATCTTCAGCACAGTGGCCGAGGCGTCCTGGATCTCGCGCGACTGCTGCTCCGTAGCCGTCAACAGTTCGCTGGAAACGGTCTGCGCATCGGTCGACGCGCTCGTCACTTCCTGGGCAGTCTTGGTCACACGCTCGACCAGGCCACGCAATTCCTCGACGGTGTAATTGACCGAGTCGGCGATGGCACCGGTGATGTCTTCAGACACGGTCGCGTGCACGGTCAAGTCGCCGTCTGCCACTTCCTGCAGTTCGTTCATCAGGCGCAAAATCGCGGCCTGGTTCTGGTCATTGGTGGCCTTGGCCTCTTCTTCCTTGGCCTGGGCTTGCAAGCGCAGGGTTTCCGCTTCCTGGCGGCGATGTTCCGCGCCCAGGGTGCGGTTGCGCGAGTCTTGCAGCAGCACGCGCGAAATCGACAGGGCCGTAAACAGGGTGAACAGCGAAGCGCCTACCATCAGCCAGAACCAGATATCGGTGGAGTCCTGCTCGTTGCGGTAGCTGCGCTGCACATTGGTCAACAGGGTCTTGACGTCTTCGTTCTCGTAGAAGATCGACTGCTCGGCGGCCTTGGCGGCGGTGTACTTCTTCAGGTTATCGAGCACCGAGGTCACCAGCTTCTGGTACTGGTCAAAGCGCTGTTTGAGTACGCCCAGTTTGTCGCGCAGGTCGGCGTCGCGCGTCGCTGGCAGCATCATCTGGGCATTGCCGTTCTCCAGCCCGTCCATGATGGCGCGGAAGCTGGTCGTGTCGCGGCCCAGCTGGAATGCCGTCTCGGAGCGCACCGTGCCCGACACGAGGAATTCGCTGACGCTACGCGACAGGCGCTGGGTCAGCATCATCAAGCGGCCAAGGGCGGCCATCTCACGGGGGCCGGCGCCGCGCGCGAGCTTGGTGTCGGACAGGCCTTCGGCCAGCGCCAGCAATTCCGGCGACAAGGCATCGAGCTTCTTGATGGCCGAGTCGAAACCCGTCACCTCGGTTTTCATGCGCAGGATCGTGCCAGCGGCGTTGTCGGAAGTGGCCCACTTGCTGCGGGCCTGGGTCAGCAAGATGCCGATGGCGTGCGGCGCGGCTGGAATATCGCGTTTGCCAAACGTGCCGCCGCGCGCCAGCAGGATCAGGTCGGCGTTCAGGGCGTTGCGGCTTTCTTCCAGCTGCTTGAATGATTCCAGGTTGCCTTGCAGGGCGTTCGGCGCCGCTTTACCGATACGCTGGGAATTCATCAGCGCGTCGGAAGCGATCTGGGTCTGGGCCGAAGCGGTGGCGCTCTTATTGGCGTTCTGCCACAGCGCAAACAGGGTCAGGGTCACGCCGCCGCCAAACACCACCAACAAAATACGCAGCTGGCGTGCCAGCGACAAATGGCCGATCAGGGGCAGGCGGAAGTCACTCTCCACCTCGTCGCTGGCCTTGCCACCGGCGCCGATGGCGCTGCCCAGGCGCAGCGGCGCGCTGGTTTCTTCTACGGCGGGCGCGGCGCCGCCCGGGACATCCTTGAATTCCAGGTCGGACGCATCTGGCGTCGTCCCAAATTCGGTATCGGGCGAAAGCACTGGTTCGCCCTTGGCCCCTTTAGCGCGGCCAAAAATCGCTGAGCTTACCTTGTCGAACACACCCATTTCGTCTCCTGTACTTGTAAGTGAAGCCGCTTCTGTTGGCGGTTGGCGGGCTCTCTTTTTATAAGCCGATTTGCAGGAAGCGCGGATCCTGGCACAGCGCGGCCAGGTCCAGCGACTGCCATTCATTGGCATCGACGTCGCGCAAGCGCTCGCCGACGTTTTCCATGTCGGCCGCGTGGCGCAGGCCAACCACGCGCGACACCAGCAGGGCGCAGTTGAAGCCCAGCGTGCCGGAGAAGGTGACGATGCGGCATTCCGGACCGATACTGGTGCTGCCTGCGTTGATAAAGCGCGCGTAATCGATCACACCCACCAGGCTGCCGCGCAAATTGGCCAGGCCCAGGTACCAGGGCTGGGTCAGCGGCACCGGCGCCACACCGGCAAAGGGCACCACTTCGCCGGCCTGGGTCAGGTCTAACAGGTAGCGGCGTTCGCCAATCAGCACGCCCAGTTCGCCCGTGCTCTTGCCGGTGTCGCTGCGCGCGGCCTGCATGCGCTCGAGCAGCTGTACCTGGTACTGGCGCAGGCGGCTGCGCCGGCCGCTGGCATCGACTTTGGCGGGCGCCTTGGGCGCCTTGTCCTGATCCTGGCCTGTCATCGTTGGCGTGCCCGCTTAGGTGCTGAGGGCCGCGATCTTGGCCAGCAGCTCCTGCGGGTCAACCGGCTTGGTCAGGTAGTCGCGCGCACCCTGGCGCATGCCCCAGATGCGGTCGGTCTCCTGATTCTTGCTGCTGCAAATAATAACGGGGACGTCCTGCAGTTCGGGGTCGCGCGCGATCGAGCGCGTGACCTGGAAGCCGTTTGCACCGGGCATGACCACATCCATCAGGATCAGCTGCGGCTTGCTGGCCTTGATCTTGACCAGGGCCTCCTCGCCATTTTCCGCCGTCACCACGGTGAAGCCGTTCTTGACCAGGATATCGGTCATGTAATAACGCTCGGTCGGCGAGTCGTCAACGATCAGTACAGTCTTGATAGGCATTCTCGTATTCCCTGGTTTTATTCTGGAGCCTGGGCGGCCGCGCCGTTGGTGTGCTCGCGCACTGCCGCCAGCAGGCTGTCCTTGCTAAATGGTTTGGTGAGGTAGGCGCTGGAGCCGACCATGGCGCCACGGGCGCGGTCGAACAGGCCGTCTTTGGACGACAACATCAGCACTGGAGTATTGGAAAAGCGCGCACTCTTCTTGATCAGTGCGCAGGTTTGGTAGCCGTCCAGACGCGGCATCAGGATGTCGCAAAACACCAGCGCCGGATGGTGGTCATTGATCTTGGCCAGCGCATCGAAGCCGTCTTCGGCCAGCACCACCTGGTAGCCGGCACCGGACAAGAAAATCTCGGCCGAACGACGAATCGTGCTGCTGTCGTCGATCACCATGATTTTTAGGCTGGTCGTAGTCATGTCGCTTCACATTTGGGCTGGTATTTACCACCTTACCATAGGGCAACGTTCTTGTGCGGTCCCGTGGGCGTCAAAGAGACACTTGGTCGCAGCGTCGTCAAATTTCGGCGAGTTCAAAGTCGTCTTTGCGGGCGCCGCATTCGGGGCAGGTCCAGTTCATCGGCACGTCGGCCCAGCGGGTGCCGGGTGCCAGCCCTTCTTCCGGGCTGCCGGCAGCTTCATCATAAACCCAGCCACAGATGAGGCACATCCAGGTTTTAAACGGGACGGCGGCTGTTGTTTCATTGTTACTCACGTTGGTGATCCTTCAATCATTGTAAAATGCGGCAATCAGGTATCTTAATCTACCCGCCGTGCAAAACCAAACTTCTCCCCTCATCATGACCTTCGGCGTGGCCGACCCGGTTGGCGCCACTGGCATCCAGGGCGACCTGGCCACCTTTTCCGCCCACCGCTGCCATGGCGCGTCCGTGCTGACGGGCCTGCTCATTGGCGATACGGCGCGGGTCGAAGACATCCAGGAAGTCGAACCGGAATGGGTGGTCGACATGGGCCGCGTGGTGTTGGAAGACATGCCGGTGGCCGCCTTCAAGGTTGGCGGCATCATTGCGGTCGACCAGGTCTCGGCCATCGCCGAAATCGTGTCCGACTACCCGGACGTGCCGCTGGTGCTCGACCCCTTCCTGTCCAACCTGCCCGATGCCGGCATGGGCGACGAAGACCTGTTGATGGCGATCCGCCATATCCTGATCCCCCAGGCCACTGTGCTGGTGCTGTCCCAGGTTGAATTGGCCCGCGTGGCCGAAACCTGGCGCGACCAGAGCAATGAAGACCTGCTGGCCCTCGACGTGGCCGAACTGACCGACAGTGGCTGCGAATTCGTGCTGGTGACGGGCACCGCCCAGGATGACGGTTCGCGCGCCAATACCCTGTTCAATGCCGACGGCGTCGTCGCCACCTTCGCCTGGACCCATTTGAAAGGTCCTTTTGTGGGCGCCGGCAGTACCCTGTCAGCCGCCATCACTGCCAATATGGCCCAAGGCATGGACGGCCTTCCCGCCATTGAAGCGGCCCACCAGTACACCATGGGCGCACTGAACGCGGCCGAGCGCTTCGGCATGGGCAAGCTGGTACCGAACCGATTCTTCCACCTATTCCAGGCTTCTTGATATGAGTATTTCCAATAACGACACGCTGTTCACCCGCGCCCAAAAAACAACACCGGGCGGTGTCAATTCGCCGGTGCGCGCCTTCAAATCGGTCGGCGGTACGCCGCGCTTTATTGAACGCGCTGAAGGCCCCTACTTCTGGGACGCCGACGGCAAACGTTATATCGACTATATCGGCTCTTGGGGCCCGGCCATCGTCGGCCACGCCCATCCACAAGTGGTCAAGGCGGTGCAGGAAGCGGCCGCGCGCGGCCTATCCTTTGGCGCGCCCACCGAAGGCGAAATCCTGATGGCTGAAGAGATCTGCCGCCTGGTGCCGTCGATCGAGCAAGTGCGCCTGGTGTCCTCCGGTACCGAAGCGACCATGAGCGCCCTGCGCCTGGCGCGCGGCGCCACCGGGCGCGACAAGATCGTCAAGTTTGAAGGCTGCTACCACGGCCACGCCGACTCCCTACTGGTCAAGGCGGGCAGCGGCCTGCTCACCTTTGGCAACCCCACTTCGGCCGGCGTGCCGGAAGACTTCGTCAAGCACACCCTGGTGCTGGACTATAACAATGTGGAACAGCTGGAACAGGCCTTTGCCACCATGGGCGAATCGATCGCCTGCGTCATCGTTGAACCGGTGGCCGGCAATATGAACCTGATCCGCGCCACCCCCGCCTTCCTCAAAGCCATGCGCGAACTGTGCACCAAGCATGGCGCCGTGCTGATCTTCGATGAGGTGATGTGTGGCTTCCGCGTGGGCCTGGGCGGCGCGCAGGCCATGTACGGCATCACGCCGGACCTGACGGCGCTGGGCAAGGTGATCGGCGGCGGCATGCCGGTGGCGGCCTATGGCGGGCGCGCCGACCTGATGCAGAAAATGGCCCCAGTGGGCGCCGTCTACCAGGCAGGTACCCTGTCGGGCAACCCCGTTGCCGTCGCAGCGGGCATGACGACACTGAAGATCATCCAGCAGCCGGGCTTCTACGAAGACCTGGCACGCCGCACCAGCAAGCTGGCGGCCGGCCTGGCCCTGGCGGCCAAGGACGCAGGCATCACCTTCTGTGCCGACGCCGTCGGCGGCATGTTCGGTTTCTACTTCAGCGCCGACGTGCCGGGCAACTACGCCGCCATGATGGCCGGCGACAAAGCCCGCTTCAACACCTTCTTCCATGCCATGCTCGATGAAGGTGTCTACTTCGCCCCGGCCGCTTTTGAAGCCGGGTTTGTCTCGGCCCAGCACGACGACGCAGTGATCGACGAAACGATCGCCTGCGCACGCCGGGCCTTTGCCAAGCTGGGCTGAGGAAGCACCGTGGCGCAGCCGCAGGACCTGATCGGCAACGACCCCGGCGACTCGCAGGGCGACGCACCGGGCGTTGGCGTGTTCCGCGAACGCCCGGGCGAGGCAGGCAGCGCCACACCCGTCGGCCGCCGCAATGTGCTGGCGGCCCTGCGCAATACCTCGGAGCGCCTCGCCTGCCACGTCGAACTCGATCCCTTGCTGCGCGAAACCATGGCCTGCATGGAGCAGGAATTTGGCATTGGCCATGCGATGGTGCTGCTGTATGACGAATACGGCCAGCGCGTGTTCACCGTGGCCAGCCTGGGTTATCCCAGCTCCGGCATCGGCTCTGAAATCCTGCTGGGCGAAGGCGCCATCGGCGTCGCCGCGCAAGAACGCAAGCCGATCCGTTGTAGCGACAAGAGCACGGAATATGCGGTGCGCCAGCCAGGCAGCAACGAAGCAGGCAACGCCGCTGCGGCCGATGGGTTAGCCGGCGATAGTGGCGCCCATGATGTCTTCACCAGCGATATTCCCCTGCCCGGCTTGCCCGAGTCGCGCAGCCAGCTGGCCGTGCCGATGGTGGCAGGTGAGCAGCTGATGGGGGTGCTGTATGTGGAGAGCGCGCTGGACAAGCGCTTCAGTTTTAACGACGAAGATGCCCTGGTGGCGCTGGGCGTGCACCTGGCCATGGCCATCCGCATCAGCCAGTCGGTGCAGGATGCGGCCGAAGAAGCCGCAACCGTCGCAGAACCGGACCAGGCGCCGGGCGGCGAGCCGCTGACGGTGCGCCACTTCAGGGAGAACGACAGTATCTTCCTGGGCGAAGATTACCTGATCAAGGGTGTGGCGGGGTCGATCTTCGCGGTGCTGGTGAAGGACTTTACGGAACTGGGCCGCACCGAGTTCACCAACCGCGAGCTGCGCCTAGACCCACGCGTACGATTGCCCGCCGTTAGCGACAACCTCGAAGGACGGTTGATCCTGCTGGAGCGGCGCTTGACCGAACGGGGCGCGCCGGTCCGCATCGAAAAATCCGGCCGCGGACGCTTCCGCCTGGTCAGCAACCAGCCGCTGCGCCTCGAGCCGGCCTGAGTAAGTCGGCCCTGGCTGGGCCAGGATGCTCCTGTAGTCTTTCCTTGCCATCGTCGCCTCCTCAGGCGGCCAGCAGTTCGGCCCGCTCGTCCGGCGTGAACGCCGGCAGCATCCAGTGCATGCTGATGGCGCGCTGCTGCGGCGTCAGGCCGGCCAGGATGCGCGCTTCAATGCCTGCCAGTTCCTCATCGCTGTAGGCGGCGGCCAGCACGCCCTGGTCGTGCACCTCTTCGGCATTCATATGCACCAGGCTCTCGCCAACAAAGCGGCCCAAGTACTGGTACAGGGCGGCCAGGGCTTCACCACGTTCGGCGCGCGGAGCCGATTCAACATCGGCCACCAGCACGGTGATGTGGGCATAGGCGCGCTCCTGCTGGGCATGCTCGCCCTGCGACAGGGCGGTCGAGCCGGGATTGCGTTCTTCCATCGCCGGGTGGATATAGCGCTCTTCCTGCATCATGTGGCCGCCGCAGAACAGCACCATGGTACGGACCTGGGCCAGGGCCTTGATGACGGCGCCCTGGTCGTCAGAGTCGACCGAGCCGACCACCATCAGGGTGTCGCACAGGCAGGCACGCAGGGCTTTATGGATGCGCCAGAACAGGTTATGGCCTTGACGGCCCGGGGCTTGGATGTCGTTCAAGTTCAAACTCTCTAGTCGGTTGGCCTGCCCTGGGACAGTCCCGGCAGTAAGTACGACAAGGATAAATAAGCCCGGCCCGGTCCAATCTTAAAACTTCATTCAGCAAATCCTAAAAAAACCTTAACCGGTTTGGAAGGCCGTCCGCAGGCCCCGTTTCGTCCGTAGAATCGCCCTCTCGTTGACCAATGAAAGAGCCTCACATGCTGATTTCGACCACTTCCGCAGCTTCCAATGACGCCGGCATCGCCTGGCTGAAGCTATCCATCGTCTACCTGATCCTCGGGATCGGGCTGGGGATCGCCATGGGCGCCAGCCACGACTTCACGCTGCGCCCGGTGCACGCGCATATGAACCTGCTGGGTTGGACCACCTTGGCCCTGGCGGGCCTGATTTATTCACTGTATCCGGAGGCGGCGTCGAGCCGCCTGGCCAAGGTGCATTTCTGGCTATACAACCTGGCGCTGCCACCGATGATGGTGGCGCTGGCGCTGATGATGACGGGTGAGCAGGCGGCCGTGCCGGTATTGGTTGGTGCCCAGGTGGTGCTGGCCCTGGCCATATTGACCTTTGCTGCCAACCTGTTCATGAACCTGAAGCCAAGAATGGCGTAAACACAAGAGGGCCCTGATGCACCGTGATAGCAAGTTTGGACGGGCAGATCGACCTGATGGACGATCGCCTTCTCTATTTGAGCCAGCCGCGGCGGCGGAAGTACCAGAACGGCGCCAGCGCGCTGGCCACCATCAGGGCCAGGGCGAACGGGTAGCCGAGCGACCATTCCAGTTCGGGGAACCAGCCCTTGAAGTTCATGCCGTAGATGGAGGCGATCAGGGTCGGCGGCAGGAAGGCCACGCTGGCGACCGAGAAGATCTTGATGATCTTGTTCTGGTTGATGTTAATGAAACCGACGGTCGCATCCATCAGGAAGTTAATCTTATCAAACAAGAACGAGGTGTGGCCGTCCAGCGACTCGATGTCGCGCAAAATCTGGCGCGCCTCTTCGAACTGCTCACCATTAAGCAGGCGGCCACGCATCAGGAAGCTCACCGCGCGGCGCGTGTCCATCATATTGCGGCGAATCCGGCCGTTTAAGTCTTCCTCGTGGGCGATGGCGTTCAGGGCGGAAGCAGCGTCGGCGTCGGTGAACTCTTCCTGCAGCACGCGGCCGGACACTTCTTCCAGGTTCTGGTAGATGCCTTCGAGCGCATCGGCCGAATATTCGGCGTCGGTCGCATACAGGTCCAGCAGCACGTCCATATAGTCGGCGATTGAACCGGGGCGCGAGCGGGCGCGCATGCGCACCAGGCGGAACACGGGCAAGTCGTCGGTATGGACGGAGAACAGCATCTTCTTGGCCAGGATGAAGGCCACGGTGACGATGCGCGAGGGGCCGTCTTCTTCCTCGAGCAGGAAGTCGGTACGCAGGTGCAGGTCGCCATTTTCCGCTTCGTAGTAGCGGGCCGATGCTTCGATGTCCTTGACTTCGTCTTCGCCTGGCAGGATCACGCCATAGATGGCCTTGACCCAGGAACGCTCATCTTCGTCCGGATCGGTCAGGTCGACCCATACCGGCGCCACCTTTTCGAGGTCCGCGCGGCTCTCGATCGGGACCTGGTTGAGCCGGCCATTTTGCAGGACAAAGACATTGATCATGGGCGACAGTGTACTCGACCTGCCTTGAAGCGGCCACCCTGCAGGCGTAAATACCTCAGCCCGTTTGCTTCTTGATGGCCTCGTCAATGGCAGGCACCGACTTGGGCGAGGAATCCGCTGGCGGCGGCAGCTTGGGCGCTTCGATGCCCTTGCTGGCGTAGATCTTGATGTCCTTGCTGGTGGGGTTCTTGTCCTTGCAGTCCACGTTGGAGATGACGGTCTTGCCGTCGATGACGCATTTGCGCATTGGGCCACCCGCCTCGGCGCCCGCCTTGGCGCCCGCAGGCGCGTCAGCCGCCTGGCCTGCCACCCCCTTGACCGCATCGGCTACGGGACTATCGGCCACCTTGCCCGTGATTTTGGTCCAGCCTTCAGCGAAATAATTATGCTCATAGCGCGCGCCCATCAGGAACACCATGGCAATGCCGGCGATGACGATGGTGAACAAGGTCACCCCTAACAAACTCAAACCACGCTGACGATTGAGCATTTGCCTCTCCTCGACGATGAGTAAAAAAGTACGATGTGGCTCGCCCCGCCCTACCCCGCCTTAAGGCAGTTCCGCCGAATTCATCCGCTGCAAGATGATGCCGGTGCGCTTGGCCAGGTAGCTGGAGTCGCGGTGCTTGTCGTAGTAGCGCGGGTTGGGCAGCATAACGGCCAGCCTGGCCGCCTGTGCAGCCCCCAGGCCTGCTGCGGTGGTGCCGTAATAGTGGCGAGCCGCCGCTTCCGCCCCAAACACGCCCTGGCCGAATTCAACCACGTTCAGGTAGATCTCGAAAATGCGCTCCTTGTCCATCACCGTCTCCAGCATGAAGGTGATGACCAGCTCCTGGGCCTTGCGCACATAGCTGCGTTCGCCGGACAGGAACAGGTTCTTGGCCAGCTGCTGGGTAATGGTGGAGCCGCCCTTGATCCCCTTCTTCTTTTTGCCGGCATTTTTGGCATTGTTCTCATAGGCCTTTTGCATGGCCTCCCAGTCGACCCCGTCGTGGTCGCTGAAATTGGCGTCTTCTGAAGCGATGATGGCGCGCTTGAGGTGATTCGAGATCTTCTCGTAGGGGACCCACAACTGCTCCACATTGGCCTTGGGGTTCTTTTCGCGCAGGATGGCCTGCTGCTCGCGCATGAAGCTGGTGGTGGCAGGGTTATGGCCGACCCACCAGACGATGTGGGCGAAGTAGTACAACTGCAGCAGCAGGACCACGATGATTGGGCCGAGGATCATCCACTTGAGCCACCAGCGCCAGGTTTTTTTCTTGTTCACGCCTGCTGTCATAGGGCGGTCCGCATCTGTTCCAGGATTGGCCGGGTATCAGGACGCACGCCGCGCCAGCCGAAGAAGGCTTCGGCAGCCTGCTCCACCAGCATGCCCAGGCCATCGCGCACACTGGCACCATGGCCAGCGGCGAACTGCATGAACACGGTGGGGTCCTTGGTATACATCATATCAAGGGCCAGCGTGCCGTGGCCAAAAACCACCGCCGGCACGGGCGGCAGGTCAGCGGCCATGCTGGCCGAGGTGGCATTGATGACGATGTCGAACTGGCCTGTCAGCTGGTTGAAGTCGCAGGCGCAAAGTCGCACATTATGGGGGCTGATATGGCCGTCGAACGCGGCCGCATCGGCAAATTGACGCGCCAGCGCATCGGCCGTGGCGCGGGTTCGATTGACGAGCACCAGCTCGCGCGGCTGCTCGCCCAGCAGTGGCAACAGGGCGCCGCGTGCTGCGCCGCCAGCGCCCAGCATCAGCACCCGCTTGCCGCGGATGGGTACGCCGGCATTGCGCACAATGTCCGCCACCAGGCCGGCGCCGTCGGTGTTGTCGCCAATGATCTCTGCCCCTTCGAAGCTGAGGGTATTGACTGCGCCGGCCGCCTCGGCACGCGGTGTGCGGCGGGTCGACAGGGCAAACGCCTCCAGCTTGAAGGGCATGGTCACATTGGCGCCGCGCACGCCGCGTGCCACCAGGCTGGCGATGGTGCCGGCAAAGCCGTCAAGCGGCGCCAGTTCGCGTTCGTAGCTAATCTGCTGGCCCGTCTGCTTGGCATACTGGGCATGGATCGCCGGTGATTTGCTGTGGGAGATCGGGTTGCCGATCACGCAGTACTGGTCCATCGTCTGTCCTTCTGTGCCTTGGTATCCTGGTCTCAATTGCCGCGCATTGTCGCTTCCATCCTGTCCTCGCGCGTAAAGCGGAAGGTCGTGATGATGACCCACAGGTCGTCGCGGTCATGCGAGCGCATGTTCGGCGGGAATTTGCCAAACGGCGCAGCGCGCCGCACGATGGCCAGCGCCGCCTTGTCCAGGTCAGGGTTGCCCGAGCTGGTGTGCACCTTGACCCCGCCCTCGGCCTGGTAAATGGTGCCGTCCTGGTAGACGGGAATGAACAGCACCAGCTCGCCATACAGCTTACGCCCATTCACCTGCGGGAAGTTGAGCGTGCCGATATCCTCGATCCGCTTCTGCATCGTCTTGTAGTACATCGCATAGCCCACCTCGCGCGTACTGGGCGAGATATAGGTCTTGCGGGGGCGCTTGTTCTGGTCCTCGATCTCCTGGGCGATTTCGGCGGCCTGGCGGGCCAGGGCGCGGCTGGCGTCGGCCAGGTCGGTGCCGGTCGGGTTGGGCTCGGGCTTGGCCTTGTCGGCATGGGGCGCCGCATTCAGCTCAGACTTGCGCATTTTGGTCAGCAGGGCCTGCTGTTGCTGCTCCAGTTCGGCAATGCGGCGCTGGGCCGTCTTTTCCGAGTCGCCTGTTTCCACCTTGCGCATGTCCGGCAGGGGCGATTTGGAGCGGCCCGTGTCCACCGTACCGCCGCCGTCCAGGTTGGCCTGGGCCAGCGCATCGGCTTTCAGCGGTGCCTTGGCGTGCTTGGCATTGACGAGGATGACTTCGATGCCGGGGTCAACCGGCTCGAAGCGGAAGGAATCGGGAGCGACAAAACGCACCGCCAGCAAGGCCGCATGCGCCAGCACCGACAGGGTGATGGCGATCTGGAAGTTGCGGTTTTGTTCGAATGCCTTCACGCGGTGCTGATCAGTGATGAATGGCGCAATTCTACGGCAAAGGCGGCGCTTCGCCGACAGCTTCTTCAGCGGCCACGGCATCGCCCTCGGGCAGCTCCGCAATCGGCGGCGCTTCCACCGGCGGCGCGCCAGCGTCCATGCCCTCCTCTTCGTCGTCGAAATCGAGCTCGGCATCTGGCGACATCTCGCCCGCTGCCGGCACTTCCAGCAAGCGAGCCTCGATCGACAGGTCCACCTCGTCCCAGCGCAGCAGATCAATCTTCACCTGGGCGCCCCGCGCCACCTGGGGCATGCCGGGCAGGCGGATGATCAGCGGGATATCGACCAGGCGCAGCACTTCGTCCTTCAGGACCACGGCATTGACCTGGCGGGCCTGCTCCTGGCCCAACCAGCGCAGGCACCAGTAGCGCTCCATCGTCGACTGATGGTCGTTGTAGGCGGCGTAAGCGGCGTCAAAGGCCGACACGATGGCGAACAGGTTGGCGTCCTTCGGCTTGAACGGGGCCACCAGCGGCGCCGTCACGCCATGCTCGGCGCAGGCCAGGATCTGCCACTGGTTGACCAGGTCGGTATAGCGGCGCAGCGGCGAGGTGCTCCAGGCATACTGGTCCACGCCCAGGCCCTGGTGGGGGGCCGCATGGGTGACCATGCGCACTTGCATCTTGGCGGCCCAGCCGGCACCGCTGCCCGCGCCCTGCGAGCGGTAGATGCCCGGCACGCCATGCTCGTGCATCAGTTTGCCCCAGCTGCTGTTGGCAAAGATCATCAGCTCGGCCACAATCTTGTCGAGCGGGGCGCCGCGCTTGCGCCGCACCACCGACACGACGTCGTCTTCCACATAGAAGTTATAGTCAACGCGGTTATTCTGTTCAGGCTTGAGGCCAAAGGCTTCGCGCTTGGCCATGCGGCCCGCTTCCAGGTGCAAGGCCCATTTCCACAAGATGGCCAGTTCGGCCTTGTGGGCGTATTCGCCGGCGCCTGCCGCCAGCGCCTCTTCGGTGACCAGCTCATCGAGGTCGTTGTGGCGCAGGTTGCTCTGAATCGGCACCATTTCGGCACGCGTCTCGGTCGACAGTACCGTCCAGTCTTGCGGATCGAGCGTGGCGTACAGCGACAAGGCCGGGCAGCTGCGCCCTTCAGCCAGCGTAAAGGCCTGCACCAGTTCATCTGGCAGCATGGTGATCTTATCGCCTGGCATATAAACGGTGGACATGCGCGAACGGGCCAGCTTGTCGATGGCGTCGTCCGGCTTGATGGCCAGGCCAGGTGCGGCAATATGGATGCCGACCTTGACCTTGCCGTCGGCCAGGGTGACCACGGAGAAGGCATCGTCGATTTCGGTGGTGGTAACGTCGTCGATCGAAAACGCGGCCACTTCCGCTGCTGGCAGGCCACTGGCCGGCGTTGGCGCCGCCACCGGCGCGAAACCGGCGCCGCGCGGGAAGTGCTCAAACAGGAAGCGCGACATGTGCAGCTCTTTGGGCGAGCGGATACCACCGCAGGCCAGCATCAGGCGCTGCGGCGTCGTCTGCATCTCGCTGGCAGCGGCATCCATGGCCTTGTATTCGATGCTGTTCTTGTCCGGCTTGAACAGCAGCTGCAATACCATTGGCTTCATGGCCTCCGGCAGTTCATTGCGCTTCAGTTGTTCAACGTACTCGCCCTGTACCAGCAATTGCTGCTTTTTCTTCTCGATGCCTGCTTGCGCAGCGCGCAGTGCCTGCTCCGGCGCTGCCTTGTAGCGACCGCGGCCTTTTTTGTAGAAGAAGATCGGCGCATTGTGCAGGGCCAGGATAAGGCCGGCCGCCTCGAAGGGCAGCGGCGCATGGCCAAAGTATTCAGCACCCAGTTCAGCGAAGCCGAACTCCTCCTGGCCCGCAACTTCCCACAGGAAATCGAGGTCAATCTCCGCCTGCACGCCCTTGGCTTGTTCCAGCAAATCGGCCGGCGCGGGCTTGTCGTACTGGACCAGCACGTCCTTGGTCTTGACCTTGCTGCGTTTACCGCTCGGCATCTCGACCTGGTAGGCCTCGCCCGCCTGGGACAGTACGCTGCCGACCTTGAAATCGCCGGATTCTTCAAAAAACAGATTCATATTCTTGGTTCTTATTCTTACTGATCGTTGACAGGTGTCGACAGCGCCAGCACCGAGGGCAGGAACACCTCCGTCACCAGCAGCGTGCCTTGATGGCGGCGGTACAGGCAGCGCCGCGCATATAAAACAGGTTCTTCCAATGCTGCTCCATCGGGTCCGCGTCCCGTCACATCCAGCCCCAATGCTTTGCAGGCGCGTTGCATGAGCGGGTGGCCGCGCCGGATGCGCGCAAACTCCAGCTCGCCCCGGGTGACGGCCGGGTCGTAAAACAAGGTGCTGCCCAGCGAGCGTTCACCCAGTGCGCTGAACAGGGGCCAATCGCCTGCCGTGGCCGACATCGGCACCACCGTGTGCGCAAACACCACCGGCTTGCCGTCGCAACGCAGCAGTACTTCACGCTCCCACACGCGTGCACGGCGCGCCATGCCAATGGCCTGCGCCTCGTCGGCCAGGCACAGGCCGGTGCGCTGGTGCAGGCGCTGCACACGGAAGGCCTGGCTATGCGCAATCAGCTTGGCCGTCAGCGAACCTTCGCCCGTTAGCCAGTGGCGCAAAGGCGCTGGTGCGTTGACACCAAGCACATGGCCAAGCCACACCGCGCGGCGCAAGGACGCCGCCCTTGCCGGGCGTTGCATTGCCCCTAGCTTGGCGGCAGCCGCCTTCGCCGCGGCGCCTTTCAGCGCAGCGCGCTTCGCTGACGCACCCTTCACCGGGCCGCGCCTTCCACATCGATACCGCAAAACGCCAGCACTTCGTCCACATATTGGGGAAACTCGCTGATGGCATGGTCACTGCCTTCAATGACTTTCTGGCGCGCACCCGGGTAGTGGGCCACCATATCGCGGTAGTCCAGCACCTCGTCGCCGGTGGCGGCCAACAGGAAGTAGCGCCCTGGCTTGCTCACCTTGGGCACGGCCATCACGCGCAATTCGTCAATGTAATGGAGCTTGAATTCGAAGGGCTCGTCCGAGTGGTAGGCGGTGGTCACGCCGACATGCTTGTCGAGGTCCTTGAACGGGTTCACTGCAGGGTTCAGCAGCACGGCGCGGCAGCCCAGCCGTTCGGCCAGCCAGGTCGCATAATAGCCGCCCAGCGAAGAGCCAATAATGGCCAGGTCTTCGGGCTGGTAGCGTTCCACCAGTCGCAGCGCCAGGTCCATCGCTTCGACCGGCGAGGCATCGAGCTGGGGGCAGATCAGCTGGTCGGCGCAACCCAATTCGCGCATGCGCTCACCAACCACGCGCGCCTTGAAGGACTTGGGTGAGGAACGGAAGCCGTGCAGGTAGAGGATCATTTGGCCAATGCCTCCAGCAGTTTCTGGTGGACGCCGCCAAAGCCGCCGTTGCTCATGACGAGGATGGCGTCGCCCGGCATGGCCGCATCGACCACCGCTTTGACGAGGAAGTCGATCTGGTCAAAGCTGTGCGCCAGCTTGCCCAGCGGGGCCAGCGCATCGGCCAGGCTCCAGCCCAGGGCCTGCTGGCTGCCAAAGCCAAACACCAGGTCGGCGTCTTTCAGGCTGCCTGGCAGCGCGTCTTTCATGGCGCCCAGCTTCATCGTGTTCGAACGCGGTTCCAGCACAGCCAGGATGCGGCCCGAGCCCTTCATCTTCTGGCGCAGGCCGCCCACGGTGGTGGCGATGGCGGTTGGGTGATGGGCAAAGTCGTCATATACGGTGATGTTGTTGACGACGCCGCGCACTTCCATGCGGCGCTTGACGTTTTCAAAGCGGGCCAGCGCAGCACAGGCCTGCGCCGGCGGCACGCCCACATGGCGGGCGGCGGCGATGGCGGCCACTGCATTGGCGCGGTTATGTTTACCCGACAGCGCCCATTGCACGCGGCCCACCACATCACCCTTGAACTTGACGTCGAAGCTGCCGCCTTCGTGCTCCACCATCGACCAGTCGCAGCCGTCCAGGGCGCCGAAGCGTTCAACCTCGCTCCAGCAGCCGCGCTTGAGCACGCGGCCCAGTGAGGCTTCGTCGCCATTGACGACCAGGCGGCCGATGCCGGGCACGGTGCGCACCAGGTGGTGGAACTGGGTCTCGATGGCGCTGATGTCGGGGAAGACATCGGCGTGGTCGTATTCCAGGTTGTTCAGGATTGCCGTCTTGGCGTGGTAGTGCACGAACTTGCTGCGCTTGTCGAAGAAGGCGGTGTCGTATTCATCGGCCTCGATGACAAAGAAATCCGATTCCGTCTTGCCGTGCAGGCGGGCGGAAATGCCGAAGTTCATCGGCACGCCGCCGATCAGGAAGCCGGGCGAGTAGCCGGCGTCTTCCAGGATCCAGGCCAGCATGGCCGAGGTCGTCGTTTTGCCGTGGGTACCAGCGACAGCCAGCACCCACTTCTTGCTGAGGATATGGTCGCCAATCCACTGCGGGCCGGAAATGCAAGGCAGGCCGCGGTTATAGATTTCTTCGATCAGCGGATTGCCGCGCGAAATGACATTGCCGATCACGTACAGGTCAGGATTGAGCTTGACCTGGTCGGAGCTGAAGCCCTGGATCAGCTCGATGCCCTGGCTTTCCAGCTGGGTGCTCATCGGTGGGTACACATTGGCGTCGCAGCCGGTCACTTTGTGGCCGGCCTCTTTGGCCAGCACTGCGAGGCCACCCATGAAGGTGCCGCAGATGCCGAGAATATGGATATGCATGGTGAAAAGCTAAGCAGATTGACGCGAAACAGTGATTTTACCTGAGACAGTGCCAACTCCCCTCCTAGAAAAGGACAAACTTACTAACAAGAAAATCAACCGAGGTGCCTGGGGCGAGCCGCGCCAACCTGGGACGATGCCGTCACCGCTCTTAGAGTATGATCACGGCCATGACACCGACTGCTCCCGACGCCCATCAGCTCATCCGCAACCAGATTGCGGCAGCGGCCGCACGCCTGATCGCCCAGGACGGATCCGACTACGGCAGCGCCAAGCGCAAGGCAGCGCGCCAGTTGCTGGGCCCGCAAGAAGCATCGCCCCACCTGCTGCCCGACAATGCCCAGATCGAGGAAGAACTGCGCCAGTACCAGGCCCTGTTCCATGCCGACACCCAGCCCGCACGCCTCGCCCATTTGCGCATGGTGGCCCTGCAGGTGCTGGACATGTTGAAACAGTTCGATCCCTACCTGACCGGTTCGGTCCTGGGCGGCACCGCCGGCGAGCACGACGATATTCGTATCCAGGTATTTGCCGAATCGGCCAAGGACGTGGAAATTTTCCTGCTGAACCAGGGCCTGGCCATCGACTTGTCCGAAGCGCCCCATTTCAAGGGCCCCCGCTTCGATTCGGTCGAAGTGGTCAGCTTCTTGTGGCGCAATGAAGGCATCCATGTCGAGATTTACGACGCCGACGACCTGCGCGGCGCCAAGCGGCTGCGCCCGGACGGCCGCCCCTGGCGCGCCGATGCCGCCGCCGTCCGCGCCCTGATGGACGCACCGGCCGCAGAAACGGAAACGACTGAAACGATTTGACCCATGAACGACCCGGCGGTCCTGACCGGCCGTCCTCAATACGATTTGGAACAATCCATGAATAAGAAAAGCCTGTTTGCGGCCATCGCGGTCGCCATCGTGTTCGGCGCTGCTGGCGCCTATGTGGGCCTGCGCAATGCGCCGCCCCCGCCGCCGCCAGCCGTGGCGGCCCTGTATGGACAGACCCTGGCCGACGCCGCTGGCAAACAGCAAGCCCTGTCCCAATGGAAGGGTAAGGCGGTGCTGGTTAACTTCTGGGCGCCCTGGTGTAAGCCCTGCGTGCAAGAAATGCCCGAACTGGACGGCCTGGCCCGGGGCGAGCTCGGTAAAAAGGTCCAGGTGATCGGCATCGGTATCGATTCCCCGTCCAATATCGCGGAATTTGGCGCCAACCTGAAGATCAGCTACCCCATTTATGTCGCCGGCATGAGCGGCACCGACCTCTCCCGCCAGTTCGGCAATAAGGCGGGCGGCCTGCCGTATACCGTGCTGATTGGCGCCGACGGCCAGGTCAAAAAGACCTATCTGGGCCGCCTTAAGTTCGACCAGCTGAAAGCGGATTTAGCGGCAATTTAACGGAATTAGACGGAGAAGGCCGGAAAATTATCGTTGCTCCCAGAGCAAGATCCGCCCACTCCAAGTCTGTATCCCGTGTTTTATCGCTGGACAATGCCCACTGTTGGCGGCAAAATGCGAGACTTTCGCGACAAACACGATCTTGCCACATGGTAACAAAGCTATTGCTGCTCAATGGCCCCAACCTGAATTTGCTGGGGACGCGTGAGCCCGCGGTGTACGGCGCCAATACCCTGGCCGACATCGAACGAGCTGCCAGCGCCCAGTGCACGGCGGCTGGTGCCAGCTTGGCTTGCTTCCAAAGCAACCATGAGGGGGCGTTGATCGACCGCATCCATGCCGCCAAAACGGAAGGGATCGAGGCGATCGTCATCAATCCGGGCGGACTGACCCATACCAGCGTCGCCTTGCGTGACGCCCTGGCCGGGGTTGCCATCCCCTTTGTCGAAGTGCATATCTCTAATATTTACCAACGCGAAGAGTTCCGCCACCACTCCTACCTCTCCGCCATCGCCCTCGGGACGATCTGCGGGCTGGGCACGGATGGGTATCGCTTTGCCATCGACTTTGCGCTTAAAAAGCGTTAATCTTCGCCATCTCCACGCATTGACTGCCGATTTTCGGACGACACGGCAGTCCTGTCTCAACACCATAACAATATAGATAAGGGGTTTCACATGGATCTACGCAAGCTCAAGACGCTGATCGACCTCGTCGCTGAATCGGACATCGCTGAACTGGAAGTGACCGAAGGTGAAAGCAAGGTACGTATCGTCAAATCCGGCGCTGCCGCGACCAACCAGGTCATGATGATGCCGGCCCAGAGCATGCAGCAGCAGTTCGCCGCACCGACCCACGCGCCCGCTGCCCCTGCAGCCGCCCCGGTCGAAGCAGCCCCTGCCGTCGACGCTGGCCACATCGTCAAGTCGCCCATGGTCGGTACCTTCTACCGTTCCTCCGCCCCGGGCTCGCCAGCCTTCGTCGAAGTGGGCGCCTCGGTCAAGTCGGGCGACACCCTGTGCATCATCGAAGCAATGAAGCTGCTCAACGAAATCGATTCCGACGTGTCCGGTACCGTGCTCAAGATCCTGGTCGAGAATGGCCAGCCGGTCGAATTCGGCCAGCCCCTGTTCGTGATCGGCTAAGCTGGGTGAACCATGTTTGAGAAAATTCTAATCGCCAACCGCGGCGAAATCGCGCTACGCATCCAGCGCGCCTGCCGCGAGATGGGCATCAAGACCGTTGTGGTCCACTCGGAAGCGGACAAGGACGCCAAATACGTCAAGTTGGCCGACGAATCGGTCTGCATCGGCCCGGCCCCTTCCTCGCTGTCCTACCTGTCCATGCCCGCCATCATCAGCGCGGCCGAAGTGACGGACGCCGAAGCGATCCACCCGGGTTACGGCTTCCTGTCGGAAAATGCCGACTTCGCCGAACGCGTGGAAAAATCGGGCTTCGTCTTCATCGGCCCCCGTTCTGACTCCATCCGCATGATGGGCGACAAGGTCTCGGCCAAGCAGGCCATGATCAAGGCCGGTGTGCCCTGCGTGCCTGGTTCGGACGGCGCCCTGCCGGATGACCCGAAAGAAATCGTGCAGACGGCGCGCCGCGTTGGCTACCCCGTCATCATCAAGGCAGCCGGCGGTGGCGGCGGACGCGGCATGCGCGTCGTGCACACCGAAGCGGCCCTGATCAATGCCGTGGCCATGACCAAGACGGAAGCGGGCGCAGCGTTCAACAATCCCGAAGTCTATATGGAGAAGTACCTGGAGAATCCGCGCCACGTGGAGATCCAGATCCTCGCCGACGAACACAAGAACGCCATCTGGCTGGGCGAGCGCGACTGCTCGATGCAGCGCCGCCACCAGAAAGTGATCGAAGAAGCACCAGCACCGGGCATCCCGCGCAAGCTGATCGAAAAGATTGGCGACCGCTGTGCTGAAGCCTGCCGCAAGATCGGCTACCGTGGCGCCGGCACTTTCGAATTCCTGTACGAGAACGGCGAGTTCTACTTCATCGAAATGAACACCCGCGTGCAGGTGGAACACCCAGTGACGGAAATGATCACCGGTGTCGACATCGTGCAGGAGCAGATCCGCATCGCCTACGGCGAAAAGCTACGCTTCCGCCAGCGCGACATCCTGCTGTCGGGCCACTCGATCGAGTGCCGCATCAATGCCGAAGACCCGTTCAAGTTCACCCCGTCGCCGGGCCGGATCACCTCCTGGCATGCGCCGGGCGGTCCTGGCATCCGCGTTGACTCGCATGCTTACGCTGGCTATTACGTGCCGCCGCACTACGATTCGATGATCGGCAAGGTCATCGCCTATGCGCCAACGCGCGAACAGGCGATCCGCCGCATGCAAATCGCATTGTCGGAAATGGTGGTCGAGGGTATCCTGACCAATATTCCGCTGCACCGCGAACTGATGGTGGATGCACGCTTCATCGAAGGCGGCACCAATATCCACTACCTCGAGCAAAAACTGGCGGAAAAACCGGACCTGCCCAAGGCCGGCAGCATTACCGACAAGGCGTAAAAGTAAGGAAGTCAATGAGCTGGACTGAAGTCGTCATCGAAGTCGCACGTGAACACGCAGAAGGCTTGTCCGATGCCTTGCTGGATGCTGGCGCCCTGTCCGTGTCGGTCGAAGATGCCGACGAAGGCACCGAGCAGGAAAAGCCGATCTTCGGCGAACCGGGCATGGAGCCGACTGTTCCCGCCTGGGAGCACAGCCGCGTCGTCGCGCTGACCGAACTCGACACCGACCACGCCATCCTGGTGGGCGCGGCGGCCAATGCCATCGGCCTGGCCGCCATGCCCAAGTTCAGCACGCGTCCCCTGGCCGAGCAGGACTGGGTGCGTTTGACCCAGTCCCAGTTTGCGCCCATCCATATTGGTAAGAATATCTGGGTGGTGCCGAGCTGGCACGAGGCGCCCGATCCACATGCCCTGATCCTGGAACTCGATCCCGGCCTGGCCTTTGGCACGGGCAGCCACCCCACCACCCGCCTGTGCATGGAATGGCTGGAAGCGCACCCGGCGCCTGGCCAGACCGTGCTCGATTATGGCTGCGGTTCCGGCATCCTGGCCATGGTGGCCAAGAAGCTCGGCGCCGGTGATGTGGCCGGGGTCGACATCGACCCGCAGGCGATTGAGTCGGCCCGCGCCAATGCCGAACGCAACCACTGCACCATCGACTACTACGTACCGGACGATTTTGCCGCCTCGCCCAAGGCCCAGCATGCCAAGGGCCGCTTCGACATCGTCGTCGCCAATATCCTGTCCTCGCCGCTCAAATTGATGGCGCCCATGCTGTCGGGCCGCGTGGCCGAGGGAGGCCAGCTGGTCCTGTCGGGCGTACTGGCACGCCAGGCCGAGGAAGTGGCCGCGGCCTACGCCCCCTTCATCCAACTGGGCGTGTGGGACGAGCTGGACGGCTGGGTTTGCCTGCATGGCAGGCTGGGCGCGGCAAGCGCCGGGGCTGCACGCACTTCTGGCGGTGCATAACGGCATGGCGCTCGCCACTCAATGCCCACACTGCCATACCCTGTTTCGGGTCGCCCATGACCAGTTGAAACTGCGCGGCGGCATTGTCCGCTGCGGTTCCTGCAATGAGATTTTCGACGGCAATGCCGCCCTGGTCGACGTCGACGTGGCGCCACCCGCGGCATCGACCCCGCCACCGCCGGCAATGATGGCGGCCCTGTCGGCCGCCGCCGCCTTTGACGCGCAAGTGCAGGCGACCGAGCAAAAGGCCGAGCTGGCCGCGGGCCAGCCCGATCCTGGCCCCGTCTACACGATCGACCTCAATTCGACCTTTGATCCCCTCGGCATCCTGCCCAAGCCGGAAGACAGCGAAACGCCCGCGCCTGATACGCGCCAGGCGGAACTGCCCCTGCCTGGCGGACCGAAAGGCGACCCGGACCTCGACCTCGACTTTGACGTCGATGATGAATTCACCATTCCCGCCAAGGCCGCGACCTCGACCGTCGAAGTGGCGGCCCGCCTGGCGCGGGTCGAGCCGAAGCTCGATATGGTGATTGAGGAAGCAGCGTCGGCGGCCGCACCACAGCCGCCAGCCGCCCACGCAGAAGTCGCTACCCAGTACAGTGAGCCTGCAGCCACACATGCAGAGGCTGCCGTTGCTGCGCCTGTCGCCGAAGCGGCACACGCCGCGCCGGCTGGGCACGACGACATCGCCGCCGCGCCGCCAGCGCCCCCACCGGAGGTGGAGGTTCGCGTGGAGCCAGTGTTTGAGCTGCCCCCTTCCAAAGGCCGCATCGAGCCCGTGCTGGGCGATGAACCTGGCATGGACTCCACCCATAGCGCCGCCCCGGACTCGGCAAGATTGGCGTCGGCCAAACGGCTGCGCGACGCAGGGCAGGTCGACGCTGCCCCCATGGACGACGACGACGGGGGCATCATCGTCAAGCTGCCCGAAGGCGCTGGCCCCAGCGCCCCGCCCGACCTGTCGCTGGAACTGGCGCCGCCGCTGGATATGGAAGAACCAGGCTTCGTCAAGCGCTCGCGCCAGCAGGAAAAGTGGCGCCGTACCGGCCGCTGGATCATGGGTATTGGTTCGGTGCTGCTGGTCGCTGGCGCCTTGGCCCAGGGTGTGCGCGAATTCCGCAACGACCTGGCCGCCCAGTACCCGCAGCTGCGCTTGCCGCTGCAGTCAGCCTGCCGCCTGTTCGCTTGCACCGTCCAGCTGCCGACCCAAATCAGCAAGCTGTCGATCGACATCGGCGAACTGCAGACCCTCCCGGGCGG
>JACXTT010002224.1_pt1 | contig 31104 bp, 28 predicted proteins | sample 9270951 | NCBI WGS metagenome assembly JACXTT01 (sample SAMN15532306, study PRJNA645909) | rock metagenome | isolation source: weathered quartz diorite | place: Puerto Rico | collected 2017-06-21
CAGACCGCGGTCGGGATCAAGAAGATCCAGTTGATCGAGCGGCTCACCGAGAAGAACCTGATCAAGGACTTCTTCGAAGAGCTCGCAGGGGGACGAGCATCCGGCGATCTTCACGGTCGAGCAGCTCGGCTCGGCTGCGACCTCGGGGAGCCGCACATCGTGCTCGCCGCCCGCCCTGCCGACGATCGGCTCGAGCGACTGCTTGCCGTCGCGCTTCCCGGGTCGCTCTTCGACCGGCGTGACGACTCGCTGCGCGCGCTTCTCCGCGTGCCGCCGGACGGCGCTGCGAACGTTGTCGAGAGCGTCCGCAACGCGAGTGAGGGCCTCGGGTCCGTAGCCGTCGGTCTGTCGAGCGTATGCGCCGACATCGCCAGCCTTGTCGCCGGCTTCGACGAGGCCGAGCAGGCCGTCCTCGGAATCACGGTGCTCGGTCGCGGGCCGGGCGTGATGGGCTTCGAGGAGCTCGGCGCGTACAAGTACCTGTTGCGGCTGGCGGTCGAGGGTGGGGTCCGCGACTCGACGGTCGAGGCCGTCTCCAAGCTCGCCGAGTACGACCGCGCGCGAGGGTCGTCACTGCTCGCGACGCTCGAGGAGTTCCTGCGCCGCCGGGGCTCGGTCAGCGCCACCTCGGAGGCGCTCTTCGTCCACCAGAACACCCTGCGCCAGCGGCTTCGGCGCATCGCCGAGCTGTCCGAGATCGACCTCCGCACCGAGGACTGGCTGCTCGTCGAGATCGCCGTCCGCATGGTGCGCCTCCGCGCCGCTCTGGGGACCGCGGACGCGGACACACCGTTCTCGTAGAGGGTGGTGGAAGACTCCATCGCACCGGCTCGGCACACCTGATACAAACCTCCGGTCCACGAGGAGGGAGTGAAGATGGCCACGCTGGAGGAGGTTCGGAAAGACGTCGACAAAGGCGGCATCGAGTTCTTCTTCGCGCAGTTCGTCGACATGTACGCACGGCCGAGTGCCAAGCTCGTGCCGGCGTCCAACCTCGACGGGTTGATCGAGGAGGGGGCGGGGTTCGCCGGGTTCGCAGCGGGTGAGATCGGGCAGCTGCCGAGCGATCCCGACATTGCCGCGATCCCGGATCTGACGAGCTATACCAAGGTGCCCTGGCAGTCCAACCTGGCCCGTTTCGCGTGCGACGTCACCGTCGAAGGTGAGGCGTGGCCGTACTGTCCGCGGACGATTCTCCGCAACGCGCTCGCCGGCGCGAAGGACAAGGGATACGAGTTCAAGATGGGTCTCGAGCTCGAGTACTTCCTCGTCCAACCGCAGGAGGACGGCTCGATCGAGATCGCCGACCCGTACGACACGCTCGAGAAGCCGTGCTACGACATGGCCGGGCTGACGCGACGGTACGACTTCCTGACAACCGTCTCCAGGTACTGCAACGAGCTCGGCTGGGGCAACTACGCGAACGACCACGAGGACGCGAACGGCCAATTCGAGCAGAACTTCGTGTATGACGACGCGCTCGTCAGCTGCGACCGCGCGATCTTCTTCCGCTACATGGTGCACACCCTCGCCGAGCAGCACGGGATGGTGGCGACGTTCATGCCCAAGCCGTTCACGGCGCTAACCGGCAACGGCTGCCACTTCCACATGTCGCTCTGGCGCGACGGCGAGAACCTGTTCCTCGACGAGTCCGACCCGCGCGGTCTCGGTCTCTCGGCGCTCGCATACAACTTCATCGGCGGTCTGAAGGCCCACGCGCGGGCATACAGCGCCGTGACGGCGCCGACGGTGAACTCGTACAAGCGGCTGAAACTCGGCTCGACGACGAGCGGCGCGACGTGGTCACCCGTGTGGATCTCGTACGGGTACAACAACCGCACCCAGATGTTGCGGATCCCGGGGCCGGGTCGCATCGAGGATCGCACCATCGACGGCTCTTGCAACCCTTATCTCGCCGCGACAGCCGTGCTCTCGGCCGGTCTAGACGGGATCGAGAACGGGGCGGACGCGGGTGAGCCGAACTCGGAGAACCTCTACACCGTCGGCTACGACGAGCTCGTCGGCCGCGGTCTCAAGACGCTGCCTGCGAACCTCCTGGACGCCACGCGAGAGCTCGAGGGCGACGACGTGTTGCGGAAGGCATTCGGACGGGGACGTGACGAGGACTACGTCGACTACTACATCGGCGTGAAGCGCGACGAGTGGCACCGCTACCACGAGCAGGTCACCCAATGGGAGATTCGCGAGTATCTGACTCGGTTCTAGCGTCCATAACGTCATATGGAGCTTTGTTACATATGACAAACAACGATTGTGTAGTGCAAATGGGGCGAAAGCCTCATTTGCACGTGTAGGGTTCCCACACTATGTGCGGGATTATCGGCCTGTTCGCGAAGACGTCGCGGATCGAGGCCGAGTTGGGGTCCCACATGGCTGCCATGTTGGTGCAGCTGTCCGACCGTGGGCCGGACAGCGCAGGTGTCGCCGTCTACCGGGATCCGGCGCCGCCCGGGTGGTGCAAGCTCATGCTCTACGCCGACGACCCACGCTTCGACTGGGCGGCCGTCGCCGACGGTCTTCGCGGCTCGTTCGGCGCAGTCGAGGCGGAGCCCTCACGCGCCAAGCACGCCCTGTTCGCAGTCGAGACCGAAGCCGATGAGGCAGAGGGATGGGTCCGTGTGCACCACCCGGACCTCCGCGTGATGAGCGCGGGCCGCATGATCGAGATCTACAAAGAGGTGGGGCGTCCGCAGGGGTTCGTCGACGCATTCCAGCTCTCCGAGTTCCGCGGGACGCACGGCCTGGGCCACACACGCATGGCGACCGAGAGCCGTGTGACCACCGCCGGCTCGCATCCGTTCTCGACCGGGCTGGATCTCTGCCTCGTCCACAACGGCTCGCTCTCGAACCACAACCGGCTGCGGGAAGCGCTCCGGCGCGAGGGCATCACGTTCCAGACCGAGAACGACACCGAGGTTGCCGCCGGCTACCTCGCCTGGCGCCTGCGCGAGGGCGCCTCGCTCGAGGAGGCGCTCGACGGCTGCCTCGACGACCTGGACGGGTTCTACACGTTCGCCGTCGGGACGGCGGACGGGTTCGCCGTCCTGCGTGACCCGATCGCCTGCAAACCGGCCGTTTTGGCCGAAACGGATGACTGGGTGGCGATGGGCTCGGAGTGGCGCGCGATCGCGGTGCTGCCGGGAGCAGCCGACGCGAGCATGTGGGAGCCGGCGCCGGGCGTCGTGTACGCCTGGGAACGGGAGGCCGTCGCGTGAGTGCAGCAGCGCGGGAAGCGCCACCGATAGAGATTGTGGATCTGGCGGTCACGCCGCTTCGTGACCTCAATCAGCGTCTCCACGATCTCCAGAAAGTGACGGCCGCGCCCCGACATTGGCTCATCGTGAACCCGAACGGCGCGCATGCGATCGCGTGCGGTCTAGACGCCTCCGTCGAGGTGGAGATCAAGGGGCACGCCGGCTACTACTGCGCCGGGATGAACAAGCAGGCGACCGTTCGCGTGCACGGGAACGTCGGCACCGGGGCGGCCGAGAACATGATGTCGGGGCAGGTGATCGTCGACGGCGGCGCGAGCCAGTCGGCTGGAGCGACCGGACGCGGAGGCCTCCTGGTCGTGCACGGAGACGCGTCCGCGCGCTGCGGGATCTCGATGAAGGGCATCGACATCGTCGTCCGTGGCTCGGTGGGGCACATGAGCGGGTTCATGGCGCAGACCGGCCGGCTCGTCGTCTGCGGCGACGCGGGCGACGCGCTGGGAGACTCCATCTACGAGGCGCACCTCTATGTCCGCGGCTCGGTCGCCGGGCTGGGGTCGGACTGCGTCGAGAAGGAGCTGCGCGAGAACCACCGCTCCGAACTCACCGAGCTCCTCGACCGGGCCGGCATCGACGACGTCGATCCGGACGAGTTCAGGCGCTATGGCTCCGCGCGGCAGCTCTACAACTTCAAGGTCGACAACGCGGCGGCGTACTGATGACAACGACGGACCAGCAACCCTGGAATCTCCGTGAGTCGTACCTCTACGACCGGGTCGTCATCGCCGAGATCCAGCGTGCGGCGCGGGAGGGCATCTACGACATCCGTGGCTTCGGCGCCAAGCGCAGGGTTCCGCACTTCGACGACCTTCTGTTCCTCGGTGCAAGTGTCTCGCGGTATCCGCTCGAGGGCTACCGCGAGCGGTGCGGCACGGACGTCACGCTCGGCACGCGGTTCGCGAAGACGCCGCTCGAGCTGAAGATCCCGGTGACCATCGCCGGAATGTCGTTCGGAGCGCTCTCCGCGCGTGCGAAGGAGGCCCTCGGACGCGGCGCGACCGAGGTCGGGACGTCGACCACCACGGGTGACGGGGGCATGACCCCGGAGGAGCGCGAGCACTCGAAGACACTGGTCTGCCAGCTTCTCCCGTCCCGTTACGGCATGAACCCCATCGACCTCAGGCGCGCCGACGCGATCGAGGTCGTCGTCGGCCAGGGCGCGAAGCCGGGCGGGGGAGGGATGCTGCTCGGGCACAAGATCTCGGACCGCGTCGCCGCGATGCGCGACCTGCCGAAGGGGATCGACCAGCGGAGCGCCTGCCGGCACCCCGACTGGACCGGGCCGGACGATCTCGAGATCAAGATCCACGAGCTGCGCGAGATCACCGACTGGGAGAAGCCCATCTTCGTCAAGGTCGGCGCGACCCGCACCTACTACGACGTCCAGCTGGCGGTGAAGGCAGGCGCCGACGTCATCGTCGTGGACGGCATGCAGGGCGGCACGGCGGCGACGCAGGACGTCTTCATCGAGCACGTCGGCATTCCGACGCTGCCTGCGATCCCGCTCGCCGTCCAGGCGCTGACCGAGCTCGGCATGCACCGGCAGGTGCAGCTGATCGTGTCCGGTGGGATTCGAACCGGGGCGGACGTCGCGAAGGCGTTGGCCCTCGGCGCCGATGCAGTGTCCATCGGCACCGCGGCGCTGATCGCGATGGGGGACAACAGCCCCGAGTACGAGGACCAGTACCGCCAGATCGGGAGCTCCGCAGGCTTCTACGACGACTGGCAGGCCGGTCGCGATCCCGTCGGCATCTCCACGCAGGACGACGAGCTCGCGGCGCGCTTCGACCCTGCGCTGGGCGGGCGCCGGATCGCCAACTACCTGCGGGTTCTGACGCTCGAGGCGCAGACGCTGGCGCGGGCGTGCGGGAAGTCACACGTCCACAACCTCGAGCCGGAGGATCTCGTGGCGCTCACCGTCGAGGCGGCTGCGATGGCGCGCGTTCCGCTCGCCGGCACGGACTGGATCCCGGGCCGCAACGGCGCGTATTGATGGTCCTGTACGACTCGCCCGTTTCGGGCAATTGCTACAAGGTGCGGCTGCTGCTGGCGCACCTCGGCATGCCGTACGAGCGGCGCGAGGTCGACGTCGTCGACCGGTCCAACCGGAAGGAGCTTCTCGGTGATCTCAACCCGGCGCTCCGCGTGCCGACGCTGGTGTTCGACGACGGTCGATCGCTGGGCGAATCGGGCGCGATCCTCTGGTACCTCGCGGACGGGACCCAGTACGTGCCGACCGACGCCTGGGAGCGCGCGAAGGCTCTGCAGTGGATGTTCTTCGAGCAGTACAGCCACGAGCCACACGTCGCTGTCGCCCGCTTCTGGTTGCACGAGCTCGGCGGCCCACCGCGCCAGGAGGCGCTCGCGGAGAAGCACCGGCTCGGGTACCTCGCGCTCGATGCGCTCGAGCAAGGACTCACCGGTCATGACTTCCTCGTCGGCGACCGCTACTCGGTCGCCGACATCGCGCTCTACGCATACACCCACGTCGCGCACGAGGGCGGGTTCGACCTCGGCCGGCACCAGGCAATCCGCGGCTGGATCGATCGGGTCGCCGCACAGCCTGGGCACGTAGCGATCACGGCCGGGTCAGACCGTCGGGTCTGACCCGGCCTTTCTGCCTGTAACGTCGCGCAGCGATGGCCGCCGATCTCGATCCGCTCGAAGAGCATCTGCTCGCGGCGCTGCGCGTGCTCCCCCGCACGCCCGGCACGCCCTCGACCGCACACGATGCGTACGCGCTCTGGCGCGCGCAGGTCGACAGCCGCCTCTGCGACCACGCCGCTCGCTGGCTGCAGGCGCAACAGCTCGGCTATTACACGATCGGCTCGGCGGGTCACGAATCGAACGGCGCCGTGGCGCTGGCGTTGCGCCCCACCGATCCGGCGCTCCTGCACTACCGCTCGGGCGGCTTCTATCTCGCGCGAGCGGGCCAGGTCGGCCACGACGGGGTCGTCGACATCCTGCTAGGGATGGCCGCCGCCGCGGAGGAGCCCGTCGCGGGCGGACGCCACAAGGTGTTCGGCCACCCCGACCTGGCGGTGATCCCGCAGACGTCGACGATCGCCTCACACCTGCCGCGCGCCGTCGGGTTGGCGCTTGCGGTCGATCGTGCCGCGAAGCTCGGCGTCGCGAGTGCCTGGCCGCTGGACGCGGTCGTGGTCTGCAGCTTCGGCGACGCGTCGGTGAACCATGCGGTGGCGCAGGCCGCGCTCAACACGGCCGCACATTGCGCGCACCAGCGGTTGCCGCTGCCGCTTCTGCTCGTCTGCGAGGACAACGGGCTCGGCATCAGCGTCCCGTCCCCCGCCGGCTGGGTCGAGAGCGCCTTGCACGCGCGGCCACAGCTCCGGGTGGAGAGCGCGTCCGGTGACGATCCGCGGACGCTTTTCGAGATGAGCGAGGAACTGGCGGCGTGGGTTCGGCACCGGCGTCGCCCGGCCGTGCTTCACCTGCGCACGGTCCGTTACCTCGCGCACGCCGGCGCCGATGTCGAGACGGTCTACCGCTCTCCTCAGGCCATCCGTGCCGACTATGACCTCGACCCGATTCTCGCGACCGGTCGCTGGCTCGTGGGGGCCGGCGCGGCGACCGGCGACGAGCTCGCCGCCGACTACCTCGAGTCGCGGGAGCGGATCCGCGCTCTCGCGCTCGCAGCCACCGAGCGACCGCAGCTGTCGACGGCCGTCGAGGTCATGTGGCCGCTCGCGCCCCGCTCGCCGGAGGCAGTTGCTCGGCTGGCGGGGGATACGGCGCCGGACGCCGGCGCTGCGCCGATCACTCTCGCGCAAGCGATCAACAGGGGACTGGCCGACGTGCTCGAGCGCCATCCGGAGACGCTGTTGTTCGGCGAAGACGTCGCAGTGAAGGGTGGCGTGTATGGCGTCACTCGCGGTCTGCACGCCCGGTACGGGGCTGCGCGCGTGTTCGACACGCTCCTCGACGAGACGTCGATACTCGGTCTGGCGCTGGGGGCGGCCGTGACGGGGTTCGTGCCGATCGCCGAGATCCAGTACCTGGCATATCTCCACAACGCCGAGGATCAGCTCCGCGGCGAGGCAGCGACGTTGCAGTTCTTCTCACAGGGCCGCTACCGCAACGGCATGGTCGTCCGCGTCGCGGGATACGGCTATCAGCGCGGCTTCGGCGGTCACTTCCACAACGACGACGCAGTTGCCGTCCTGCGAGACATTCCGGGCCTCGTCGTGGCGTCGCCGTCCCGCCCGGACGATGTCGGGCCGATGCTCCAGACGTGCGTCGCGGCTGCGAAGATCGACGGCAGCGTCTGCGTCGTCCTCGAGCCGATCGCCCTCTACCACGCACGCGATCTGTACGACGACGGCGACGGCGGCTGGACGGCGCTGCCGGGCAGCGGGCACGTCCCCGTCGGCGCTGCGCGGACGTATCTCGACGGCGCCGATCTCACGATCGTCAGCTGGGCCAATGGGCTCCGCATGTCGCTCCGTGTCGCGAGGCGGCTGGCGGAGCGGGGCATCGACGCGCGCGTTCTCGATCTGCGCTGGCTCGCACCGCTCCCGCTCGACGATCTCCTCCGCGAGGCGAACGCGACCGGCCGCGTCCTGGTCGCGGACGAGACCCGCCGGTCGGGAGGCGTGTCCGAGGGGATCGTGACGGCGCTCGTCGACGCGGGCTTCGACGGCACGGTCGGGCGTGTCGCGAGCAAGGACTCGTTCGTCCCGCTCGGCGCGGCCGCCAATCTCGTGCTGCTCTCGGAGAGCGAGATCGAGTCGGCGGCGCTCCGCCTGGTGGGCTAGCGCGATGCCGGGGCCTCGACGCGATGTCGCACGCCCGCCGGGCCTCTTCCCGGGGGTGCCGTACGACTATGCCGCGATCGCAGAGGGAGAGAGCCTGGTCTTCACGGCCGGTGCGTGCCCGCTCGATGCTAACGGGCGGGTCTCGGCGCCGGGAGACTTCGAAGCGCAGGCTCGTTCGGCGCTCGACAACCTCTTGGTCACGCTCGAGGCCGCCGGGTCGGGGCCGGACCGGATCCTCAAGACGACCGTCTACGTGGTCGCGGGCGAGCGGTCGGACCTCGTGCGTGTCTGGGACGTGGTCGCTGCGGGTCTGGCTCCGGCACGGCCGCCGAGCACGCTGCTCGGTGTGAGCCACCTGGGATACCCGGACCAGCTGGTCGAGATCGAGGCTGTTGCCCTGCAAGGCGGGTCAGACCCGAAGGTCTGACCCCGAGTGCCAGCCGAGGGCCACGGAGATCCGCCGGGCGCAGTCGAGCAGGAGTGGCAGCGCCGCGTGCATCGCCGACCCGTCGAAGCGGCTCGTCGGGCCCTGCAGGGCGACGATCGCCGCCAGTTCGCCGCCGGCGCCCCACACCGGGGCGGCGATGGCGGAGAGACCGACCTCGCGCTCCTCGACCGCCTCGGCCCAGCCCTGCAGGCGCACGCGCTCGATCTCCCCGGCGAGGGCGGCCGGGTCGGTGATCGTCCGCGGCGCGTACGACGCGAGCTTGCCGCGTGGCAGCGGGACGTTGCCGAACGCCAGCATCACCTTTCCCGCCGACGAGGCGTGCCCGATGCTCGGCCTGCCGAGGCGCGTGACCCCCTGGAGGTAGCGGTCGCTGGGGACGAAGTCGACGGTGATCGCATCGCCCTCACCCGGAATGGAGAGCGTTCCTGCCTCGCCCACCGCGTGGACGAGCGACTCCAGGTGTGGTCGAGCGACGTCGCGGAGGTCGAGCCGTCCGAGGACTGCGTTGGCGAGCCTGAGCACGCGCACGCCGAGGCGATAGCGGCCCGTCGCGGGCACGTGCTCGACGAGGCCGAGGCGCGCCAGCGTGCCGAGCTGGCGTGAGACAGTGCTCGCGCTGATACCCGTGCGACGCGACAGATCCGTCGTCCCGAGCTCGCCGCCGTCTGCCAGCGCGTCGAGGACGGCAACCGCGCGAACGGTCGCCTCGACGTCTCGCGCTGACGGTTGACCGGTTCGGGGCATGACGTTAGGCTATCGCCACTAGTAGCACGGTATTCCGTGTAGCGCAATATGTCCATGCTGGTCGAATGCCCCAACTGCGGGCCGCGCGAGGTCGCGGAGCTTCGCTGCGCCGGTGAGGTGACGCGTCGACCGAAGGAGACGCCGACCGTGCGCGAGCTGAACGAGTACATCTACTTCCGCGACAACGAGGCGGGCATCCAGCGCGAGTGGTGGTTCTGCCGCGTGTGCGAGGACTGGTTTCTCGCCGAACGCCACACCGTCACTCATGAGGTCCTACGGACCTGGCTTCCCGTGCTTCCCGCTCCGCAGGAAGCACTAGCCGAGAGCGGCGACGCATGAGGTTGCCACCTCGTGACGGAGAGCGGATCGACCGCGACGACCCGATTGAGTTCTCGTTTAGCGGAAAGCCCGTAATGGGTTTCCGCGGAGACACGATCGGCTCCGCGTTATTTGCCTCGGGTAGGCGCGTTTTCTCCCGTAGCTTCAAGTACCACCGCCCACGTGGTTTGCAGTGCTGCAACGGTCATTGCGCGAACTGCCAGATGACGGTCGACGGGATCCCGAACGTGCGGGTCTGCACGGAGCCGGTCCGAGCGGGAGCCGTCGTCAACGGTCAGAACTTCCTCGGCTCGCTCGACCGGGACCTGATGCGGGCGACGGACAGGTTCGGCGGGCCGTTCACCCCACCCGGCTTCTACTACAAGACGTTCATCCGGCCGCGCCGCATGTGGCCTCTCTACGAGAAGATCCTCCGCAACGCGGCGGGCCTCGGCAAGCTCGACGAGCAGGGCGCCCGCAGCGAGCGCGTCGAGGTCGAGCACCGCCACGTCGGCGTCGTCGTGATCGGGGGCGGCCAGGCGGGGCTCGAGGCGGCGATCGAGGCGGCGGAGCGTGGCGAATCCGTGATCGTCGTCGACGAAGGGCCCGAGGTCGGCGGCTCGCTCCTGGCTGACCGGGACGGCGTCGCGACGGCGCGCGGGCTCGAGAGCCGGGCCAGGGCCGCCGGCGTCGAGCTGCTCGCGCCGGCAATCGCGATCGGACTCTTCGAGCAGAACCTCGTTCCCGTCGCCGCGGGCAACACGCTGCTCAAGATCCGCGCGCACCGAGTCGTGGTTGCCGCGGGAGTCGTGGAGCAGCCTCTCGTCTTTCCCGGCAACGACCTGATCGGCGTGATGCTCCCCGAGGGCGTTCGCCGGCTCGTCAACTACTGGTCGATCAAGCCGGGTTCACGGGCAGTCGTGCTCACCGCCGACGACCGGGGCCTGGCAGCCGCCTCCGACCTGGAGGCCGCGGGGGTCGAGATTGCGGAGCTGGTCGACTTCCGCAAGCGACAGCCGCCGAACATCGAGGCGTCGGGGCGACGCGACCGTGTCCACCAGGTCGGGATCCACGGCAAGTGGATCGGCTGCGACCTCGTCGTCATGTCCGGCAGCCCGCAGCCCAACTACAAGCTGCTCGCGCAGGCGGGCGCTCGCGTCGAGTACGACACGGCGCGCGGGATCTTCGTGCCCACCGACCTGCCGCCGCATGTCGAAGCGGTGGGTGGCACGGCGGGCGACGTCGGCGAGCCGGCGGTCCCGGCTCCGGTGCTCGGCCACCGCGGGGAGAAGTGCTTCGTCTGCTTCTGCGAGGACCAGACGACCAAGGATCTGAAGTACGCGATCGCCGAGGGCTTCGACTCGATCGAGCTCTCCAAGCGCTACACCACGGTGACGATGGGGCCTTGCCAGGGACGGCTCTGCCATGTCAACTCGATCCGGGTCTACGCCAAGGCGAACGGAGTGGACGAGAACACGATCGGCACGACGACGGCGAGGCCGCCGTATGCACCCGTCTCGATGGGCCTCGCCGCGAGCCGGCCGCAGGAGCCGGCGAAGCGCACGTCGCTGCATCACCGGCACAAGGACCTCGGCGGGAAGATGATGTGGACGGGCGCGTGGCGCCGCCCGCACTCGTACTCCGACGATCCCGGTGACGAGGCGCAACACGTCCACGAGGCGCTGGGGCTGATCGACGTCTCGACGCTGGGCAAGCTGCTCGTGACGGGGCCCGAGGCGGGCACGTTCCTCGATCGCCTGTATCCGAACCGCTTCTCCGATCTCAAGGTCGGTCGCATCCGCTACGGCGTGCTGACCACCGACTCGGGCCGGATCATGGACGACGGCACCGTCGCCCGGCTCGACGACGAGACGTTCTACGTGACGACGACCTCGACCGGTGCGGACGGCGTCTACCAGTGGTTCACGTGGTGGAACGCGGTCTGGCAGATGGAAGTCGAGCTCGCCAACCTCACAGGCGCACTGGCGGCCGTGAACGTCGCGGGGCCCAACGCGCGCACCGTGATGGAGCGCGTGTCGCACGACGACTTCTCGAACGAGGGCCTCACCTATCTTGACGCCAGGCACGTCCGTGTCGCGGGCGTGCCGACGCTTGCTTTGCGGATCGGCTTCGTCGGCGAGCTCGGCTACGAGCTCCATTTCCCGAGTCCGCATGCCGAGCACGTCTGGGACACGCTGCTCGAACGCGGTGTGGATCTCGGCGCGCGCCCGTTCGGGCTGGAGCCGCAGCGGATCCTCCGGCTCGAGAAGGGCCACGTCATCGTCAGCCAGGACACCGATTCGGAGTCGAACCTGCTCGAGGCGGCGATGCCGTGGATCTTCAAGGCGGACAAGGACGACTTCGTCGGCAAGTGGGCGACCGAGCAGGTTGCCGAGCGCGGCTTGAAGTGGATGCTTGCGGGCTTCGAGAGCCCGACCGGGAGGATCCCACTCGAGGGTGGCCAGATCGTCGTCGGCGGAAAGTCGTCCGGCCGGGTCACCAGCGCTCGCCGCAGTGCCGAGCTGGGGAAGGTGATCGGTCTTGCGATCGTGCCTGTGGGGCTGGCGGTAGAGGGCGGGCGGTTCGACGTGGTCATCGACGGCAAGCCGGTGGAGATGCGCGTCCACCTCGGCCCGTTCTTCGATCCCGAGGGCGCGAGGCTCAAGGCATGAGTGCGTTGGAGTTCCTCTCCGTCTCCGCAGCGTCCGAAGGCGCGCTCGCGAGGTCGTCGATGGAGCGTGCGCAGCGCGACGCTGGTGCGCGGTTCGAGGAGCGGGACGGCTGGCTCGTGCCCGTCTCGATCCCGGGTGAAGAGGAGCATCGCGCGGCGGTCGGCATCGCCGATCTGAGCCATCTCTCGAAGTTCGAAATCCGGCCGGCCCTGGCTGTAGTGGACAGCGGCGAAGCCGCTGTCCACTATCGGATCTCGCCGAAGCGATCGCTGTTGCTCGGCGCTAGCTCGAGACCGCAGGGCAAGCTCGTGCTCGACCTGACCGGCGCGCTCGGCATTCTCGCGGTCGTCGGGCCACAGGCCACGACGGTGATCCGCCGGCTCACCCACCTGCATCACTTCCCGTCGGGTGGCGAGGTGGCGCACATCACCGCGCACGTGCTCAACCCGCGCCCCGAGGCGTTCTGGATCGTCTTCCCGCAGGAGTACGGCCACTACCTGTGGGAGGTCGCCGTCGACCGCGCCGAGCCGCTCGGCGGCGGGCCGATCGGGGTCGACGCGCTGTGAAGGACGTCTTTCTGAAGAGGAAGATCCTCACGCAGCCCGGCGAGCTGAGGCGCCACTACGACGTCGTCATCATCGGCGGCGGCTCGCACGGGCTCTCGACCGCGTACTACCTGGCGACGCACCACGGCATCGACAACGTCGCGATTCTCGAGCAGAGCTACATCGGCTCGGGGGCCGCGGGCCGGAACACGACGATCATCCGGGCCAACTACCGCACTCCCGAGGGCGCTGCCTTCTACAAGGAGAGCGTCGAGCTCTACAAGCAGCTCTCGCAGGATCTGAACTTCAACCTCATGTTCTCGCAGCACGGGCACTTTACGCTCGCGCACTCGGATCGGTCGCTCGTCGTGCAGCAGGAGCGGGCGGAGGTCAACAAGCTGCTCGGCATCGACAGCTACGTGATCGACGCGAGGCAGGTGAAGGAGCTCTGCCCGCAGATCAACATCTCGCGCGAGGGCGTCACCTGGCCGATCCTCGGCGCGCTCTATCACCCGCCCGGCGGGATCATCCGGCACGACGCCGTCGTCTGGGGTTACGCGAAGCAGGTGTGCCGCGCCGGTGTCGAGATCCACCAGGGCACCGAAGTGACCGGTTTCGACGTCGCGAACGGGCGTGTGCACGGCGTGCGCACGAACCGAGGCGATGTCTCCGCCGGCGTCGTCGTCTCGGCCACCGCGGGCTGGTCGAGCATCGTGGCGAAGCTGGCCGGCGTCCCCTTGCCGATCACCGGCAGCATCCTGCAGGCCTTCGTCACCGAACCGGTGAAGCCGTTCCTGGACAAGATCATCGTCTCGGCGCAGATGCACATCTACGTCTCGCAGACCGACCGCGGCGAGTTTCTGATCGGCGCCGAGGTGGAGCCCTACCCGACCTACTCGAACAAGGGGACGTTCCCGTTCATCGAGTACGCGTCACGGCACGTGCTGGAGCTCCTGCCGCAGCTGCACGCGACCAAGATCCTGCGCCACTGGACGGGGCTCTGCGACATGAGCCCCGACTACAGCCCGATCATGGGGCTGACGGAGCTGGAGGGCTTCCTCGTCGACTGCGGCTGGGGCACCTACGGCTTCAAGGCCGCGCCGATCGTGGGCGTCACCCTCTCCGAGCTGATCGCCAAGGGGAAGACGCCGGCGTTGATCGAGCCGTTCAAGCTCGAGCGCTTCTACACGGATACGCTGGTGTCCGAGCTTGCCGCGGCCGCCGTCTCGCACTGAGCGGGTCTCGGCGCGCAGAGATCTTGAGGCGGTGTTTAGACCGGTCCTCTTACGATCTGTTCAGGTGTGCCGGGAAGCCTGGTCGGTATCGAACGATGCCGGCCATTCAACATTCAACTTCCGTGGGGCCACATTCGGTTGCGTAGCTCCCCTTGGCGCCGGGCAGGCTCCCGAATGCGTGCCTTTGGCGTCGTGAGCGGGCGCGGTCGCGTGCTGCGGTCATGGCCGGCGGGCCTCGTGGCCGGTGCGCTCGCAGTCGCGTTCGTGGGTGGGGCGATCGCCTTGTTCGACAACTGGGTTCCGGTGCTGAGCCTCGGCGTCCTGTTCGTGTTCGCGGTGTTGCCGATTGCCGTGGTGTGGGGGACCACGCAGGCGGTGCTGGTAGCGGTGGCGAGCATGCTCACCTTCAACTTCTTCTTTCTGCCGCCGGTGCACACGTTCACGCTGGCGGACGGGCGCAACTGGTTCGCGCTCGCGGTCTATCTCGCGACAGCGACCGTGGTGGGCGCTCTGGCATCGCGCGCCCGGCGCCAGACCGCCCAGGCGCGGCAGCGCGAGCGTGAGTCGGCCCTTCTCGCCGACGTCGCGTCCGACCTGTTGCGCGGGTCAGATCTCGCCGGCGAGCTCGGACGGGTCGAGCAGCGGGCCGCGGAGGTCCTCGGCGTCTCGTCCGTGCGCATCGCGATCGGCCAGGCTCCGCTCCGAGAGATCGCAATGCCGGAAGGCGAGGAACCGGAGCTCGGCATCCGTCGCCGCGTCCTGCCCGCTCTCGCCTCGCTGCTCACAGTCGCGACCGAGCGCGAACGTCTCGCTCGCGAGGCGCTCGAGGCTGAGGCGCTGCGGCGGAGCGACGCCATCAAGACGGCCGTCATCCAGGCGGTCTCCCACGACCTCCGCACCCCGCTTGCGACCATCGAGACTGCCCTCGGCGGTCTCGAGGGCAACCTGATCGTGTTGAGCGACGCCGACAGGGAGGAGCTCCTGGAGACGATTCGTGCCGAGCACAGCCGGCTCAAGCGCCTGGTCGAGAACCTGCTCGACCTTTCACGCATCCAGGCCGGCGCGGCAGCGCCGCGTCCCGAGCTCTGGGCTGCCGATGAGCTCGTCTGGCAAGCGCTGGATGGACTCGACGGCGCAGAACGCGTGCGCGTGACGGTCCCGGAGGTCGTTCCGGCAGCGCGCGTCGACGCGACCCAGATGCAGCGCGTGGTGGCGAACCTGGTCGACAACGCGGTCAAGTTCTCGAGCCCCGACGACCCCGTCAGCGTGAACGTAAATGCGACGCGCAAGGAGGTGATCATCCGGATCACGGATCGCGGACCGGGCGTACCGGCAGACGAGGCGGAGCGGGTCTTCGAGCCGTTCCATCGGATTCCGGGTGTGTCCCGAGGAGCCGGTGCCGGTCTCGGTCTGGCAATCGCCCGCGGTTTCGCGGAGGCGAACGGGGGACGGCTGTGGGTGGAGTCCCGCGAGGGGCAGGGAGCCACGTTCGTGCTGGCGCTACCGCTCGCGGACGCCGAGCTCTCCGTCGGGGTGGGGGCGTGACCGCGACGCGCGTGCTGGTCGTCGACGACGAGCCGTTCTTCAGACGCGCGCTGGTGACGAACCTGCGTGGTGCCGGTTATGACGTCGAGGCGGCCGCGTCGGCCGAGGAGGCGCTCGTCAGCGCCGGGTTGCGCGCACCCGAGCTCGTGATCCTCGACCTCGTGCTCCCGGACGGCCGCGGAACGGACGTCTGCCGTGAGCTGCGGCGCTGGAGCGAGGCTCCGATCATCCTCGTCTCGGCGGTCGGAGACGAGGCCGAGAAGATCGGTGCCCTCGACGCCGGTGCGGACGACTACGTGACCAAGCCGTTCGCGATCGGGGAGCTCCTCGCCCGGATGCGCGCGGTGCTCCGGCGCTCCGGTCCCCCACGCGAACCGGTGATCCAGATCGGCGAGCTCGAGCTCGACCTCGAGAAGCGTGCCGTACGCCTGCGCGGCGAGCTCGTTCACCTGACGCCGACGGAGTTCGACCTGCTGCGGGTGTTGATGCTGAACCAGGACAAGTTGATGACGCACAACGCGGTGCTACGCGAGGTGTGGGGGCCGGCATACCAGCGCGAGTCGAGCTATCTCCATGTCTACGTCTCGCAGCTCAGGCGCAAGATCGAGCCCGACCCGGCGCGCCCGCGGTACATCCTGACCGAGCCCGGTGTCGGCTACCGGCTCGTGGCGCCGGATCTTTAGAAGTCGTCGAGGACTTCTCCCGAATCCTTAGCTCGGCCTCAGACCGCCGGTTCTACCGTGAGGATGATGGACAGGCAGTTACATCTGACGACAGTCGCGCGGCCGGACGTGCGTGGGCGCGTCTGGCGACCCATCTCGGCATGGCGGCGCCGGCGCGAGCTGCGCGAGGCCCGCGGGGAGGCGGACGCGGAGCTGCTCCTGTCGGCCTCCACGACGCCGCGCACCGCGTGGCGTTCGGCCGAGCTGACCGCGCCCAAGAATCGCGTGGGACTGGCGCGCGCCGTCCAACGCCTGCTGCGTTCGGCGGACGCGCGCTACCTGCCGGGAGCGACGCCGTTGAACCGCATCGCCGTACGGGAGCACGCCGACACGTTGCGGGCGCTCGCCGAGCGCCTGTCCGCCCTCGAGTCTCCCGTCGGCGCGCGCGGTGTTCTCCTGCTCGACCGTCTGCTCAAGGACGGCTACGGGCCGTTCTACGTCTCGTACCCGCGCCGTCGAGCTCCGCGACGCGCTCGCCCGTGTGCGAGCGGGCATGGAGGACGGACACTGATGTTCGACCTGGCCGCTCTCGCGATCGGCCTCGCGTCTCTCGCCTTTTGCTTCGCCGTCGCGTTCCTGCTCGACCGGGTTTGATGTCCGCTGCCGACACCTTCGGCCTGGTCGTGTCGCTGCTCGTGCTCGCGTACCTGCTCTACGCGCTCTTCCGCGGGGAGCGCTTCTAGTGAACGGTCAGGGAGTCGGCCAGCTGCTCGTCTACGCGATCGTCCTGATTGCGCTCGCCTACCCGCTCAGCAGCTGGATGGCCAGGGTCTACGGCGACATCCGGTTGCCCCGGCTCCTGGCGCGCACCGAGCGCGGCTTCTACCGAGTCGTAGGCACCGACGCCGACAGGGAGCAGTCCTGGAAGGCGTACAGCATCACGGTGCTCGTCTTCAGCACCGTCTTCTTCGGGCTGCTCTATGCGATCCAGCGGGTCCAGGGCCACCTCTTCCTCAACCCGGACAAGCTCAAGGGCGTCCCCGCCCATATCGCGCTGAACACGAGCGCCAGCTTCGTCACCAACACGAACTGGCAGTACTACGGCGGCGAGTACACGATGTCGTATCTCTCGCAAATGGCCGGGCTGGCCGTGCAGAACTTCGTCTCGGCAGCAGTCGGGATGGCCGTCCTCGCAGCAGTCGTCCGTGGAGTCGCGCGGCGCTCGGCCGGGACGCTCGGCAACTTCTGGGTCGACCTCTACCGCTCGCTCGTCTACATCCTGCTGCCGCTGGCGGTCGTGCTCGCGGTGATCCTGATCGCGAGCGGCGTGCCGCAGACCTTCCACGGCCACGCGACAGCCACGACCCTCGAGGGCGCGCAGCAGTCGATCGCGCGCGGCCCGGTCGCCTCGCAGATCGCGATCAAGCAGCTCGGCACGAACGGCGGCGGCTTTTACAACTCCAACTCCGCCGTCCCGTTCGAGAACCCGAGCGGCTTCACCAACTTCCTCGAGATGCTGGCCATCCTGCTCATCCCGGCCGCGCAGGTCTTCATGTTCGGGCGGATGGTGTTCGCCCGCCGACACGCATGGATGGTCTTCGCGTCGATGTTCGCGATCTTCGCGATCGGCGTCGCGATCGCCCTGCCCGCGGAGCAGCACGGCTCCCAGGTGCTCCGCGCGTCCGGCGTGAACATCACGGAGGGCCACGGCCAGAGCGGCGGCAACATGTCCGACAAGGAGGTCCGCTTCGGGATCGCCAACACGGCCCTCTGGGCGACGGCGACCACTGACGCCTCCAACGGTTCGGTCAACGGCGGTCACGACTCCTTCACGGGGCCTGGCGGCGCCGTGCCGCTCGTCAACATCTTTCTTGGCGAGGTCGTCTTCGGAGGGGTCGGCTCCGGGCTCTACGGGATGGTCTTCTACATCCTCATCGCCGTCTTCATCGCCGGCTTGATGGTCGGGCGGACGCCGGAGTACCTCGGCAAGAAGATCGAGGCGCGTGAGATCAAGCTCGCCGCCGTCGGCGCCCTCTTCGTGCCGACGGTCGTTCTGACGCTGACCGCGCTCGCCGTCGTCACGAAAGGCGGCCTCGCGTCGGTCTTCAACCCCGGCGCGCACGGTTTCTCCGAGGCGCTGTACGCGTACACGTCCCAGACAAACAACAACGGCAGCGCCTTCGCCGGGTATGGCGCGACGAACTTCTCGGCCAGCTTCGGTGCGATCGCGATGCTTCTCGGCCGGTTCGTGCTGCTCGTCGCGGCGCTGGCGGTCGGCGGCTCACTCGCCGCCAAGAAGATCGTTCCCGCCTCGGCGGGCACCTTCCGCACCGACGGCGGCACCTTCGCCGTGCTGCTCGTGGCCGTCATCGGCCTGACCGCGGGGTTGATGATCCTACCCGCACTCACGCTCGGCCCAATCGTCGAGGGGCTGACGCACTGATGCTGCGCGATCTCAAATCCTGCGGAATCGCCGTCGTTGTGCTGACGATCGTCTTCGGGCTCGCCTACCCGGCCGTGCTGACCGGGTTCGCGCAGGTGGCCTTCCGTGACAAGGCGGACGGGAGCCTCGTGAAGGTGAACGGCAAGGTCGTGGGCTCGAGGCTCGCCGCCCAGGGGTTCTCGAGCCCACGTTACTTCCACTCACGTCCGTCAGCGGTGGGCTACAACGCTGCCGGCACGAGCTTCGCCAACCTCGGCCCGACCAACCCCGACCTGGCCAAGGCGGTCGCGAAGCAAGCGCAGGCGATCCTGAAGCTCGAGCGCCCTTACAACCTCGGGCTGACGATCCACGACATCCCGGTCGACGCCGTGACGACGTCCGCCTCCGGCATCGACCCGGACATCTCGCCTGCGAACGCCAGACTGCAGTCGCACCGCATTGCCGCTGTCCGGCACCTGCCGCTCGCGACCGTCCGGCGCCTCGTCTCGAGGTACACCGACGGGCGCTCGCTCGGGTTCCTCGGCGAGCCGGGCGTCAACGTGCTGGAGCTCAACCTTGCGCTCGATCGGGAGACGAAGCACTGATGGCACGCACGTCCGTAAGCCCGTTCTCGAGCGAGATCGCGCTGGCGGCGATCCGGGACTCGTTCCCGAAGCTCGACCCTCGCAGCCAGGCGCGGAATCCCGTCATGTTCATCGTCGAGCTCGGCTCGGTGATCACCACCGTCATCTTCCTTCTCGAGCTCGCCCGCGGTCACGGCGGCCTGTGGTTCGTCGCGACGATCGCGGTCTGGCTCTGGCTCACCGTGCTCTTCGCCAACTTCGCCGAAGCCATCGCCGAGGGGCGCGGCAAGGCCCAGGCGAGCGCGCTGCGGGCGACCCGGACGACGACCGCCGCGCATCGCCGCCTCGAGAGCGGTGCCCTCGAGGACGTCCCAGCCCCGGAGCTCGAGCGCGGCGACCTCGTCGTCGTCTCGGCCGGCGAGACCATTCCCGCCGACGGCGAGATCATCGAGGGCGTCGGCTCGGTGGACGAATCGGCGATCACGGGCGAGTCCGCTCCCGTCATCCGCGAGGCAGGCGGCGATCGCTCGGCGGTCACGGGCGGTACGCGCCTGCTCTCCGACCACCTCGTGATCCAGGTGACACAGGAGCCGGGCAAGTCGTTCCTCGACCGTATGATCGCCCTCGTCGAGGGCGCCGAGCGCCGGAAGACGCCCAACGAGATCGCGCTCAACATCCTGCTCGCCGGGCTGACGATCACCTTCCTCGCCGCGGTCGTGACGCTGCGGCCCTTCGCCGTCTACGCCGGCACGTCGACCTCGCAGACCGTGCTCATCGCGCTGCTCGTCGCGCTGATCCCGACGACGATCGGCGCGCTGCTCTCGGCGATCGGCATCGCGGGCATGGACCGGCTCGTCCAGCGCAACGTGCTCGCCATGTCCGGTCGCGCAGTCGAGGCATCGGGCGACGTCGACGTCCTCCTGCTCGACAAGACGGGGACGATCACGCTCGGCAACCGGCAGGCGGCTGAGTTCATCCCCGTCGACGGCGTCGGCGAGCGCGAGCTCGCCGAGATCGCGCAGCTCTCGTCGCTCGCCGACGAGACGCCCGAAGGTCGCTCGATCGTCGTGCTCGCCAAGCAGTACGGCATCCGGGAGCGCGAGCTCGCCGAGCGCGAGCACGAGTTCATCCCCTTCTCCGCCACGACACGCATGAGCGGGGTCGACCTCAACGGCAACCGCCTGCGCAAAGGAGCCCCAGATGCCGTCAAGCGCTTCGTCGAGGAAAACGGCGGGCAGGCGCCGGCGATCCTCGACCAGCTCGTGCTCCGCGTCGCCGAGGAGGGCGGCACGCCCCTCGTCGTCGCCAAGGACAACTTCGCGCTCGGCGTCGTCTACCTGAAGGACATCGTCAAGGGCGGGATGCATGAGCGCTTCGACGAGCTCCGCAAGATGGGCATACGCACCGTGATGATCACCGGCGACAACCCCGTCACGGCTGCCGTCATAGCGGAGGAGGCCGGTGTCGACGACTTCCTCGCCGAGGCCACGCCCGAGGCGAAGATGGCGCTGATCAAGGAGGAGCAGTCGAAGGGGCGCATGGTCGCGATGACCGGCGACGGGACGAACGACGCTCCCGCGCTGGCGCAGGCCGACGTCGGCGTCGCCATGAACACCGGCACGTCCGCCGCGAAAGAGGCCGGCAACATGGTCGATCTCGACAGCAACCCGACGAAGCTGATCGAGATCGTCGAGGTCGGGAAGCAGCTGCTGATCACACGCGGCTCGCTGACGACGTTCTCGATCGCCAACGACGTGGCCAAGTACTTCGCGATCCTGCCCGCGATGTTCGCGTTCACGTACGGCGTGAACGGCAAGCGCGGGCCGCTCGACGCGCTGAACGTGATGCATCTCGGAACGTCGAAGAGCGCGATCGTCTCGGCCGTCATCTTCAACGCGCTGATCATCCCGGCGCTCGTCCCGCTCGCGCTGCGTGGGGTCAAGTACCGCGCGATCGGCGCCACGGCGCTCCTGCGCCGCAACCTCCTGATCTACGGGCTCGGCGGTGTCATGCTCCCGTTCATCGGGATCAAGGTGATCGACCTGATCGTCCACAACCTCCTCGGCGCGTAACGTCCCTCGGTTTGCGCGGGCGCTACCGGATCCTCCTCGGCGCCGCACCCGGGGTCGGCAAGACCTACCGCATGCTGCAGGAGGGTAAGCAGGCGCATGCCGAGGGGCGCGACGTGGTGATCGGCTACCTCGAGCCGCACGATCGCCCGGACACGGCCGCCCTCGCCGACGGGCTCGAGGTCGTGCCGCGTCTTCGCGCCGCTCACGGCAGTCTCGGGCTGCAGGAGATGGACGTCGCGGCAGTCATCCGGAGGGCGCCCGAGCTGGCGCTGATCGACGAGCTGGCGCACTCGAACGTGCCCGGCATGAAGCACGCGAAGCGCTACGAGGACATCGACGACGTGCTCGACGCCGGGATCGACGTCATCTCGACGGTCAACATCCAGCACCTGGAGAGCCTGAACGACACCGTGCACGAGTTCACGGGCGTCCGGGTGCGCGAGACGTTCCCCGACCGAGTGCTCGACGACGCTGACGAGGTCGTGCTCGTCGACATCTCGCCGGACGCGCTGCAGGAGCGAATCCGTGCAGGCAAGGTCTATCCACGCGACCGGATCGAGACCTCGCTCTCGAACTTCTTCCGGCGCGAGAACCTCGAGGCGCTGCGTGAGTTCGCCCTGCGCGAGATGGCGGAGGATGTCGAAGCACGCCGCCAGACCCGGGTGCTCGACCCGCTCAGCATGCAGGCGGTGGGCGAGCGTGTGCTGGCGCTGATCGAGCCGCAGCCGAAGTCGCAGAAGATCCTCCGGCGCGCGTGGCGCTCGGCGCAGCGCCTCGGCTCCGACATCGACGCGCTATGGGTTCGCCCACCGGGGTATCAGCTGTCGGGCGAGGAGGCCACCCAGCTGGCTGCTCTGCGACGACTCGCGAGCATCCTCGGCGTCCACTTCCTCGAGGAGGAGGGCGACGACCTGGTCGACGCCGTCCACCGCGTCGCCGACGAGCGGGGCTCCACGTACATCTTCCTCGGCACCCCCGACGAGCGCCGCCGTGTGGAGATTCTCCGCGGCTCGCTGCTCTCGCGGATGGTGCGGGAGCTCCCAGGCGTCGACATCCGCGTCGTTGCCGATCGCGCCCTCAGAGAACGGTCGGAGTCGTGAAGCTCGGTGGCAAGGGCAGGGGGCCGTCGAAGCCGAACGGCCGGCAGCCGCGCTCGCTCGTCCCCTTCACGGCGGGCGACCTCGATCCGTCCGTGCTCGAGGCTGCGATCCGCATCGCCCGCTTCGAGGACGCCGTCCTCGTGCCCGCGTACTTGCTCGTCGTCCCGCTCGAATTCGCGCCGGAGGCGCCGCTGAAAGGCCAGGTCGAAGTCGCGATGCCGCTGCTCGAGGCGGTCGAGCTCGCAGCCTCTCGCGCCGGTGTCGCCGTCGACGCTCGTATCGAACGTGGCCGAACGCCGATCCACGCGCTCCAGAAGCTCTGGGACATCGAGAGCTTCGACCGAATCGTCGTCCCCGCGCCGACGCCGGGCCGCGCGGGGTTTTCGTCGAAGGAGCTCGCCTGGATGCTCACGAACGCACCGAGCGAGACCCTCATCCTCCGTCCTGCACCCGATGTGCCCGTAGCGGCATAGAACACGCGTCGCGCTCCACGGTGGAAGACCCACGCTCGAGCGCTTCTTCACGGACACGCTCGTTTCAGAGGTGGCTGCCGCGGCCGTCTCCTATAAGGGCTAGCGGGTCAGGACTTATCCTGACCCGCTCTTGGTTGTGAGCTGAAAAATTCGGGTCTGACCAGAACGTTTGACTCGCGGGGTCTGGCCCTAGCCCCAACCGAGCTGTTTCAGGCTGATGCCGTCGTTCCAGATCTTCGTCAGGTGGCGGATCCGGTCGCCGTCGAAGTCCATCACGTAGACGTAGTCCGACTCGACCCGCTTTCCCGTTGGGGCCACGGGCCCGCCCTCACCGGTGTGCGTGGCCCGGAAGATCCCGTACGCGGCGACGTTGTTCCGGGCCTCGTCGACCGCAAACGAGCGAATCTCGTAGCTCGCGTCGGGCAGAGGCGTGTAGATGCCTTTCATCCAGTCCGTGTAGGCCTCGAGCGTGTGCACGTCCGCGAGCGCTCCTGTCTGGGCCGAGAAGGTCGCCCCGTCGTGGCAGTAGGCCCGGCACCCTTCCCAGCCCTGGCCGGTTTCGCATGCGTCGAAGAAGCGCTCGGCGGTCGTCTTGATCGAGGTTGCGGTTGCCTGGGTCGAACTCATTTCCCCGCTCCTTTCGAGACACCCGCAGCATCTCACGTCTGGGCGATCTCGACCACACAGAAGACGGCGTAGAGCCCGATCAGCAGAAGGCCGTCGGCGCGGCGCAGACCGCGCGGTCGTGACAGCAAGAGCAGCGCCGCGACCGTCATCGCGGTCAGCCACGCGAGGTCGAACTTCACCTCGGTCGTCAGCGACACCACGCTGATGATGAGCGCGGGGACGACGACGCCCGCGACGAGGTTGATCGTGTTCGAGTTGAGCGTCTCGCTCACGAGAGCGCTCCCGCGTCCGGCGAGCCCGAGACGCGTCGCCGTGAACGCGTTCGGGATGCTCGTGAGCGGAGCGAGCACGAGCACGCCGACGAGGCTTCGCGGCAGTCCCCAGTCGTCCGAGAGTGTGATTGCCGTCTCGACGATGCCCCAGCTGCCGAGAACGACGAGCGCGACTGCGGGGACCATGACGGCGACGAGCATCGAGACGGCCGCCTCGTCCACGCGCTCGTGGTGTCCCCAGTGCTCGCGCTCGGCGAAGGCGCGGGCGAGGCCTCGGTCTACTCGCTCGGGGAGGGGGAGGCGCCGCGCGACCTGCGGCCCACGGGCGAGCAGCATGAGATACGGCGCCAGCACAATCACGACAAGGGCGACGCCGGCACCTGCCGGCAACACGCCGAGCACGACGCCCGCCGCGATCAGCGTCACGAGCAGCGCCACGATGCCCTCGACGATGAGCGCCTCCCGCCGCAGCCGGATCCGGCCCACGATCAGGGCACTGAGACCGAGCATCGCTGCGAGGTTGAAGACGTTCGAGCCGACGACGACACCGAGGCTGACCCCGCCGGCACCCTTGGCGAGGGCGACGATCGCGGAGGTGATCTCGGGCCCGTCCGCCGCAACCGCGGTGAGCACACCGAGCAACGCCTCCGGCAGTCCGATCCGGACGCCGAGACGGTCGAGCGTGCGCGCGAAGAACGCGGCAGCGGCGAGGGTGACGCCCAGCGAAACGAGAAAGACGGGGATCGCGAGTGCGGTCGGCATGAGTCGACGCCGACCAGCCTTCCCGGCACACCCGCCGGGACCGTACACGACCGCGTCGCTCCGCGCGCGTCCTCGGGTCTACGAGTCTTAGGAGACTCCGGAGGGAACGTAGACCTGCAGCCGCTTCTGCGCGGCCACGACGGCGCGCAGCGCCTCGCGGAGCTCCTCGCGTTCGAGCGGCCCCAGCGTCCCCGGGTCGATGTAGTTGTCGGGGACAGTTCCGTTCCCGAGCTGCCGTGCGTGATGGGCAAGCCGGATCCGCCACGACACCTCGAAGGCCTCGCGTAGTGCGGTCGCCTCGGCGTGCGGAACTCGTCCGAGCTCCTCGACCGCGACGAGCCGGTCGAGCGTGGCGGAGATGGTCACCTGGCTCGCCAACGCATAGAACCGTGCGAGGTTGACGATGGGGAGCATGCCGCCCCGCTTGATGTCGATCGTCCCGGCAGGCGTCTTGTCGTCCCCTTTCGTGTTCAGCGCGCCGCGGAAGCCGAGCGGGGGCTTGAAGTCGGTGGCCGTTCTGGCGAGCTTGCGGACGAAGTCGGGATGCTCGCCGGCCGTGCGCAGGATGGAGACGAAGGCCGGGGTCACGTCGAGGGCGCCCGCGATCTGGCGGAAGTCGAACGCGACCGTTGCCCGGATCAGCTTCGAGCGGTCGGGAGCTGAATAGCAGGATGCGAGGGTCTTCTCCCAGCTCGACTGCGACATCCGCCACAGCTCCTCTCGCGCGAGCACGTTGTTCGCGTCCGCCGCGAAACCGCAGCCGACGAGCCCGTCGTTGACGTCCGCCGCCACCTGGGCGAAATACGCATCGATCTCCGCGTCGTCGCCGTCGTCGGCGTAGGCGAGAGCGTTCTCCTGGTCCGAGCCGAGCGTCAGCTCCCGCCGCGCTGCGCTACCCACGACGAGCCACGCGCTCGCAACCGGCGGCTGCCCGTGCCGCCGGTACGCGAGCTCGAGCAACCGCAGGGTGAGCGCCTCGTACTGGAGGGTGAGCACGCGTCCGACGTCCGCCGGCGAGACGCCGGCATCGAGGAGCGCGAGGAAGAGGCGGCCGAGCCGCCCCGACACCGCGACGAGCTCGTCCTCGTCCGCGGCGTGGAGGATGGCGTGACGGAGCGCGAACGGGCTGCGACCCTGCAGCCCGAGGAGGTCTGTGGCGGTGACCACACCGACGATCTCGTCGCGCTCCGCCACGACGACGTGCTCGACGCCGCGATCGAGCATCTCGACGATTACGTCGACAGCGAGCCGCGTCGGCTCGACGACGACGGCGGGCTCGGCGATCCTCAACACGGGGTTCTCGATCGCGATCGGCCCCGCGACCACCCGCGCGCGGATGATCTCGTCGGTGACGATCAGGAGCTGCACGGTGCGGATGAGCACCGCGGAGCTGCCGGACTGGGTCATCAGCTCGGCCGCGCGGCTGATCGACGTGCCGGGATCGCAGAAGAGCGGCTTCTCGGACACCAGGTCGGCGACGTGGACGGTCCCCAGATCGGAGAGCCCGTGCACCACCTGGCCAGTTCGTACGAGCCATTGACGCAGCGTGGAGGCGACGAAGCCTGCGCCGGCCAACCGCCCCAACACGAGCCGCGCCTCTTCGGCGGGGATCAAGAAGCACGTCAGGTCCTCGCGGGCGCGGACGGTGAAACCCGGTGCCAGCCCCGTCAGCAGCGACATGTGCCCGAAGCCCTCGCCGGCCTCGAGCAGCTCGATCACCTCCTCTTCGTGCACGAGCTCGGCCGAGCCTTCGCAGGGCACGTAAAAGAACTGCGCCGGCGGGCCGTCCTCGACGAGCACGTCGGTTCCCGCGGGATAGGAGTGCGTCTCGGCGGCAGCAGCGACCCGAGCGAGCTCGTCGCCGTCGAGAGAGTCGAACGGCGGATAGCGGCGGAGGAAGACGGCCGGGTCAGCCACGGTGACGAAATGTATTCGCGCCGAACGGGACTCAGCCCTTGTCATCGTCCGGTTGGCATGTCACATTCGCGGCAGCAGCCACTTTGTACTGGGCGGACGGAGGAGGCAATGCATGTCTGAGCAGCACGATCAGCTCGACTACGCGGGTGGCGGGCTCCCGCAAGACACGAACTGGTGGGGCGCGTTCGTCATCGGTCTCGCTGGGACGATTCTCGTAACCGGGATCGCACCGGTGATGGTCACGTTCGTCGGGGCGGCCTCGATCCCGAGCATCATCATCGTCACGCTCTCGGGCTGGTTGCTGTGCCTGTTCCTGGCAGAGCTGTCAGCGATGATGCCCGAGCGCACCGGCGGGTCGCCGTCCTACGCGTACCCCGCCTACAAGGACCGCTGGCCGCGATTTGCCGAGCACATCAACGGCTTCACGGCCTGGGCGTACTGGCTCGGCTGGTTCCCGGTCGGGCCGCTGAACATGATCCTGGCGTCGGCGTACATCGTCAGCAAGCTGAAGCTGTCGACGTCCGGCTTCACGCCGATCCACACCCCGATCGCCTGGTGGTCGTTGATCATCTCGATCGTCGGGCTCTGCCTGATGTTCATCCCGGCCTACATGGGGATTCGCTTCGGTGCCACCTTCGCCACTGTGCTCGGGATCATCTCGATGATCCCACTCACGTTCGTGGCGATCGGCTGGATCTTCCACGGCGGCAACCACTGGAGTGACGTCTACAAGTTCAACCAGTTCGACGGCACCGGATTCTTCACGCCGCTGCAGGGGCACGGCTGGTTCACGATCTACGTCGCCTTCGCCTTCCTGCTCACCTGGAACGTGATCGCGATGGAGGCGGCGGCCTGCTACATCGGCGAGTGCAAGGACCCGGACCGCGACGCGAAGATCGCGATGACGCTCGAGGGCGGGTACGGCGTCTTCATCTACTCGCTGATCCCGATCTCCTTCATCCTCGTGCTGGGCGCGCACACGCTCAACCCGAACAGCGGCAATGCCGACCCGAAGACGATCTTCGTCACCTTCGGCAAGGCGGTGTTCGGCGGGGGCGGCAACGCGCTCGACTGGGCCGTCGCGATCCTGCTTGTCGTGGCGCTGGCGCTGTCGGCGCTCAACGCGATCACCGGCACCGCGCGGGCGCTGCACCAGATGTCCGTCGACGGGCAGTTCCCGCGCTTCTTCCAGCACACGAACACGCACGGCGTGCCGGACCGCTCGATGATGTTCAACGTCGTCTGCATGGTCGCCGTCGTCTTCATGGGCGGCGCGGTCGAGATCTACACATTCTCGAACGTCGGCTACCTCGCGTCGTTCCTGCCCGTGCTCGTCGGGTACTACCTGCTGCGGCGCGACCGTCCGAACCTGAGGCGGCCGTTCAAGCTGCCGGAGTTCATGAAGTACGTCGCGCTCGGTCTGGCGGCGTTCTACGCCTTCATCTACTTCTACGGCGGCCCGATCTACGCCTCGTGTCCGTGCTCGGTGGGCCGGAACACGCTGATCTACTACTTCATCGGCATCGGGACGCTGGCCTCGTACCTGCCGCTCTACTGGTACCGCAAGAACGTGGAGGACAGGAAGACCGGCGAGGTTCCGGCGCCTGCGCCGAGTCCAGGCGGCTAGCCGAATCGACGGGGCGCCGGACGCCTGTTCGGCGCCCCGTTTAGGCTGGGCCCGTGCGACGCCGCCAGCTGAAACGAGCATCGTCGACCGTTCCCGAGGGGGGCATCCTCCTCGCGTCCGAGGGCAGGGTGATCTCGCGCCCGGCCGTCGAGAAGGCCGCCGAGCTGGCACGCTCCTCGGCGCTGCCCGTCCATGTGTTCGCGATTGCACGTATCCACGGCTCCGGCTTCGCTTTGCCGAATCCGTGGTTGCGCCCCAACGCGAGGGAGTGGCAAGAGCAGCGCGACAGCATCGGGGCTGCGATCAAGCTGCTGGAGAAGCGCGGTGTGCAAGCTGACGGCAACGTCCTCGGAACCCGCAAGGCGACGAGGCGCATCATCGGCGCGGCACGACAGCTGGGCTGCGAGGCGATCGTGATGGGGGCCGACCCGCCTCGCAATCGAATTCTCGCCAACCTGATGTGGTCGCAGGAGCCGTACCGGGTGAAGCGGCGCGCGCGCATCCCGGTGCATCTCGTTCTCGATGACCGCGACTAGCCTATAGGGCTATGGGCGAGGGGGAGCATCTGACCCAGGCGCAGCGCGAGGCGCTCGAAGCCGAGCTCGCAGAGCTCGAAGGGCCGAGGCGAAAGGCCGCCGTCGAGGCGATCAAGACCGCGCGCTCGTTCGGTGATCTCTCCGAGAACTTCGAGTACCACGCGGCCAAGAACGAACAGGGCATGCTCGAGGCGCGCATCCGCAAGCTGCGCCACCGGCTCCAGCACGCAGTCACGGTCGAGCACGACACCGACGACCACGTGGGCGTCGGCTCGATCGTGGCGATCGAGGACGAGCAGGGCGACCCGATGGAGGTCGAGATCTCGAGCGTCGGCGGGGTCTCGCCGGATTCGCCCCTCGGTCAGGCGCTGATGGGGGCAGGCGTCGGGGAGATCGTCGACGTACCGGCGCCGCGCGGCTCGTGGCGCGCGAAGATCGTCTCCATCCGCCGCGCGTGAGCCGCGACCGTCTCGCCGCTCTCCACGCGCGCGAGAAGGAGCGGTTCGCCGACGAGCATCCGCGCTCGCTCGAGTTCTCCGGGCAGGCCCGTGAGCACCTCCTCGCCGGTGTGCCGATGCACTGGATGACGAAGTGGGCCGGCGGCTTCCCGTTGTTCGTGGCCGAAGCGCGGGGCAGCCGCTTCACGGACGTCGACGGGCGCGAGTACGTCGATCTCTGCCTCGGCGACACCGGTGCGATGACCGGCCATGCACCCGAGCCGACGCTGCGTGCCGTTGCCGAGCAGATGGAGCGGGGGATCACGACGATGCTCCCGACCGACGACGCGCACTGGTGCGCGACCGAGCTTCATCGACGCTTCGGGCTCCCCGTCTGGCAGTTCGCGCTCACGGCGACCGACGCCAACCGCTTCGCGATCCGTCTCGCCCGCCACGTCACACGTCGGCCGAAGATCCTCGTCTTCAACTGGTGCTACCACGGCACTGTCGACGAGACATTCGCCACGCTCGCCGGTGGGCGCGTCGAAGCCAGGCGCGGCAACCTCGGCCCACCCGTGCATCCGGCGGAGACGACCCGCGTGGTCGAGTTCAACGACGTCGACGCGCTGGAGCTGGAGCTCGCCGAGGGAGACGTCGCGGTCGTTCTCGCGGAGCCTGCGCTCACCAACATCGGCATCGTTCACCCCGCGCCCGGCTTCCACGACGCCTTGCGCGAGCTCACGCGTCGCCACGGGACACTGCTGGCGATCGACGAGACGCACACGATCTGCTGCGGGCCAGGCGGCTACACGGCCGCACACGATCTCCAGCCCGACCTCCTGACGATCGGAAAGCCGATCGCCGGAGGCGTGCCAGCGTCGGCCTACGGTTTCTCCGAGGCTCTCGCCGTGCAGGTCGTCGAGTCGATCGACCTCGAAGACGTCGACGTCGGCGGCGTCGGCGGAACCCTGGCGGGCAACGCGCTCTCGCTCGCGGCGATGCGGGCGACGCTGGGCGAGGTGCTTACCGACGACGCGTTCGCCCGGATGATTCGGCTCGCCGAGCGCTTCACGGAAGGCGTCGAGGCTGCGATCGGAGAGGCCGGTGCACCGTGGCATGTGACGCGGCTCGGGTGCCGCGCCGAGTATCTGTTCGCGCCCGACCGGCCACGAAACGGGACGGATGCGCATGCGGCAGGCGACTACGAGCTCGAGCGCTACATGCACCTGCACGCGCTCAATCGCGGGATCCTGCTGACACCGTTCCACAACATGGCGTTGATGTCGCCCGCCACGAAAGAGGCCGACGTCGACCTCCACACCGAGGCATTTCGCGAGGCCGTGCTGGAGTTGGCGGCGGAAGGGATCCTGGGTCTGGCCTTCCGGCCAGACCCGAACTGCGGGTCAGACCAGAAGGTCTGACCCCTGCCCTAGGCCGGCCGGCGGCTGATCCGCGCGAACCAGAACAAGGGCGCCACGGTTCCGGCGACGGAGAGCAAGGCGAGTGAGGCTGCGAGGACGGTGGGCATGAAGCAAAGGTACGCGGAAGACGCCCGCACATCGTTCGCCGCGACGATCGCTGATCCTCCGTGGGGAGGATCTCGTCGCCCGCGCCCGCAGGACCCGGATGACCCTCGGGCGTTACCTCGATCGAGGACTTTCGAGCCTGCGGGTCGGGATCTGCACGTATTCCTTACGAGATTTGCGCAAGAAATCCGCGCGACGCGGATCTTCGTCAGTGACTGCCACATTGAACGAGGAGGCCCTGGATGGTTGGAGGCGTCAGACGAAGTCTCGCGAGCCGGAGAGCTATCGCAACTGCGGTCGCGGTAGCCTCGTTCGTCGCGTTCGCGTCGCTCGGCGGGGTCGGCCTCGCCAAGAGGCCTATCGGGCCGACGCAGGACCAGAGCGGCAACAGAGTCACGATCTGCCACAAGCTCAAGAACACGATCACGATCTCGATCAAGGCATGGCCGGCCCATCAGAGCCACGGCGACACACTGGGCAGGTGCGCGACCGGACACAAGCCGAACAACGGC
>JACXTT010002225.1_pt1 | contig 31087 bp, 27 predicted proteins | sample 9270951 | NCBI WGS metagenome assembly JACXTT01 (sample SAMN15532306, study PRJNA645909) | rock metagenome | isolation source: weathered quartz diorite | place: Puerto Rico | collected 2017-06-21
CGCCACGACGAGTCGGTGCAGGGTAAGGGGGAAGGCGATGTCGGCGAGCGCCTCGCCTTCCCTGACGTCTTCCCAGTACCGCTGGGCCTTGTTCTCAGTCATGCGAGCCTCCCGTGCCACCCGGCCTTGCATCCGGTCCCTGTGCGGATCGATCCGCGGGGTCATAGCAGTACCGGCTGTAGCACACCCGCGCGACAAGCTGGCCGGACTGGTTGCGGACTTCGCTTTGCCAGGTCAGGAATGCGCCCCTGCCGACCCTGGTTTCCTTTGGCTGGCATGTCAGCAGCTTTGCCCCGGAGATCGAGAGCCGGTCTCCGGCCACGATCGGTTCGAGGTACTCGACCTCGATGTCGGTCGCGAAGGCACGGCCAGTCTTGGGCTGGGGAATATGGCTGCCCTGCCATGGCATGTGCATGCCAGTGTCGGGCTGCACATCCCTTCCCGCGGCGCCCCAGACTTGCGTCCCGGCTTCCCAGAGCGGAGGAATGATCCAGGTCAGCAGCGAGCTGCAGGGCGCAATGATGTCCCGATACCCGTGGGCCTGCGCGACGTTCCTGTCGTAGTGCAGCGGGCAGTCGAACTCCAGTGGCTCGAGGAAGCGCCGGATGGCGCCGGCCTCGACCGCGTCTGCGCCGCTGCGCTTGTAGTCGAGGCCGAAATCGGTGCCGACGGCATCGATCATCGGCGGCCACGCCCGCATCCAGGCGTCATCGTTCATGTCGTGTCTCCGTTTGTCTGTCGTTGCCGGCCTGTGGACCGGTTGTCACTGCGGCTCTATACCGGCCTCGCGGATCTTCTCGGTCCAGACCGCGAGCTGCGACTTGACGAAGCTCGCCATTTCCGCCGGCGGCAGGAAAGATGGCTCGCCGGAGCCGAGCTTGGTCAACTGATTGCGGATGCTGTTGCTGCTCAATGCCTTCCGGACCGCGGCACTCAGGGTCTCAACGGCCGCGCCCGGTGTGCCGGCCGGCGCGAAGATGCCGGACCAGGCGATGGTCTCGAAGCCGGGGAGGCCGCTCTCGGCGACCGTGGGAACCTCGGGCATGGCGGTCGATCGCTGCAGCGACGTCACGGCGATGGCCCTGACGCGCCCGGTCGCGAGGATGGATCGCGCGGCCGCCAGGTCGACAAAGGTGAAGCCGATGGACCCGCCAGCCAGGTCGGTCATGACCTGGGTGGCCCCGTTGTAGGGCACGGCGGTAACGGGAAGTCCGGCGCGCTTGACCAGCGAGGAGCCGGCAACGTGGGACGTGCTGCTGCTGTGGCCGTAGGAAGCCCGCGAAGGGTTAGCCTTCAGCCAGGCCAGCAACTGGTCCAGCGTGCGCACCGGCGCGCCGGCATTGACCAGAAGGACCAGCGGCGCCTTCGTTACCAGGGCGACCGGCGCGAAGTCCTTGATCGGGTCAAACGGCAATTTCCTGAACAGAGCGGGTCCTGCCGAATGCGTGGTGCCGGTGGTGAAGAGCAGTGTGTAGCCATCGGGGGCGGATCTCGCCACCCGCGTGGCGCCGATCGTTGCGCTTGCGCCTGGAAGGTTTTCGACCAGGACTGAGACGCCGAGGGTGGAGTGCATGTCCTCGGCCAGCATGCGGGCTACGATGTCGGCGCCGCCGCCGGCCGCGAACGGCACAATCAAGCGGATGACACGCTCGGGGTAGGCCGCCAGGGCGCTTCCCGCTGACACGAGGGCAAGCGCCACGCCTAGCGTGAGGCTTCTGAAATATCGCATGGGTTCTCCTGCGGTTTGCGCGACGCGAAGCGCTGGCGTGGGTCGATCGGTGAAGGTAGCCGGCCCACCGCCACCGTCTCTGCAGTCGATGCAGCGCGGAATGCATTGCGGAATTAGATGACGCCGGCCTCCCGGGCTTGCGCGATGGCGCTATCCGACATCCGCAACCGTTCCCGCAGGATTTCCTCGGTGTGCTGGCCCAGCCCCGGGCTCGGCGCCGGCGCGCGAACGCCGGCGCCGTGGAAGCGCAAAGGAGAGTTCGGCACGACAATGGAACCCAGGGCAGGATCGTCCATCCATTGCAGCATGCCCCGTTCATGCATGTGCGGATCCCGCATGACCTCATCCAGGTCCCTCACCGGCGCGGCGGGAATGCGATGGGCTTCGGTCAGTGCGATGATCTCGGCCTTCCTGTGGCGGCGGGTCCAGTCCTCGACGATGCCATCGACCTCTTCCATGCGCTGGCTCCGCAGCGCCGCGCTGGCATAGCGGGTGTCATCAAGGAGGTCGGGGCGCTGCATTACTTGCGTCAATCGTGCCCAGTGGGTCTCCTTGACGCAGGCGATCGCGACCCAGCCGTCACTGGCCTCGAATACCGAATAGGGACACAGTGCCATGCCGCCGTGGCGGTTGCCGGTGCCGCGCGGCGGCCGGCCCGAGTCGTAAAGCATGGCCAGGCTGGAAGCCAGCGTGGGGTAGATGGTTTCCTGCATGGCCACTTCCACCAGTCGCCCTTTGCCGGTGCGGGCGCGCTCCACCAGCGCGGTCACCGCGGCCCCGTAGAGATGCACCCCCGCCAGGAAGTCCGCGAACGCCGGTCCGGCCTTGAGGGGCGGGCCGCCAGGAAAGCCGGTGATGCTCATGGCTCCGGAAACGGCTTGCACGCTGATGTCCATGGCAAGGCGGTCGCGATCCGGCCCGCTCAGGCCGAAGCCGGTGCCGGAGGCATAGACGAGCCGGGGATTGATCGTCTTCAGCATCTGCCAGCCCACGCCGAGCTTGTCCATGACACCGGGGGCATAGTTCTCGATCAGCACGTCGGCATCCCGAACTAGTTCGGTCAGCACGTCGCGGCCGGCGGCCGATTTGAGATTGAGCGTCATGCTGCGTTTGTTCGTATTCAACATGGCGAACGGCAGCAAGGCACCCTTGGAAACCGCGGCGCGCGAGCGCACCGGGTCCCCGCCAGGGGGCTCGATCTTGATGACCTCCGCACCGGCTTTCGCCATCAGGAAGGTCGCATAGGGGCCAAGGTAAGCCTGGCTCAGATCGAGGACGGTGATGCCGGCCAGCGGCATGCCGGCAGCTTCAGTGGGATGCATGATGATGACCTTGACTAACGGTTTTGCCAGTTGGGTTTGCGCTTCTCCGCGAAGGCACGCGGCCCTTCGATGAAGTCCTTGCTCTCCATCAGCGCCATGATCGCGGGGTACTGGGTCCGATATGCCGTTTCGATGTCGGGCGCGGCCAGGCCGCGCAGCGCGGCGTTCTTGGTCGCCCTGACGGAGATCGGTGCGCATTCCAGGATCTGCTGGGCCCACCGCCGCGCGGCAGTCATGGCTTGCCCGGCCGGCGCAACCTCGTTGACGAACCCCAGTGCCAGGGCCTCTTCGGCGCTGACGCGCCGGCCGGTCAGCAGGATGCCCATGGCGGCCTGCATCGGCAGGCTGCGAACCAGCCGGTGCATGCCGCCGCCAAGCGCGGCCAACCCCACGCGCGGCTCGGCTAGCGCGAAGACGGCGTTCTGCGCCGCCACGACGATGTCGCAGGCCAGGGCCAGCTCGAATCCGCCGCCCATTGCAATGCCGTTGACCGCGGCGATCACCGGCTTGTCCAGGTCAAAGCGTGAAGTCAGGCCTGCGAAACCGGAGGGGATGTACTCGCGCTTGACGCCCGCGGCCGTTGCCTTCAGGTCATTCCCGGCACTGAAGGCGCGATCCCCGGCTCCCGTCACGATCGCAACCCACAAATCCGGATCCCTGGCGTAGGCATCCCAGACGGATGCCAGCTCCCTGTTCGCGGGGGAATAGAGCGCATTCATCACTTCCGGACGGTTGATCGTCACCTCGAGCACCCTCCCGTCGCGGCGCAAGTGACAGAATTCCAGTTTTTCGTGCAACGGCGTTCTCCTATGAACAACGACGTTGTTATGATTGGTGATGGGTGTGGGGGTGTCAAGGCGAATTCCCGCTAGGGCAAACCCCAGGGGCAGGTTTGCGGCGAAAGAGGCGGTGCGGGCGGGAGACATCGACGTGACGCGCGATGGCCCGTCATATCACGCCATCCACCGCCGCTGCGGCGCTGGATGCCGACGCGCGCCGGCCGGCCGCGGCACCCATCGTCAAATCGTCAGTTTTGACGACGGACAGTCGAGGGGCGGTGTCACTAGACTGCTTCCAGACGTGAGGGTAGGGAATCGCACGGTGACACCAGCAGCGTGCGAAACATCGGCACTCGCTTGCTTCAGCGCCGCGCCGCGTGTTGCCGCGCTGTGCTGACCGGAAGCGCACATCAAGCATAGGAACGAAAGCGATGTCTCTAAGAAATGTTGCGGCGATCACAGGGTATGCAGAGTTCAAATCCCAGAAGACCGCAGATGGCCTGACGCCCATGGGATTGACCGCGGAAATCGCGCGCAGGACGGCGCTGGACGCGGGCGTGTCGCCCGGTGAAATCGATGGCCTGCTGGTTACCACGCCGGTGGCTGCCTACAGCATGTTCTGGCCGTCTGCCGTGGCCGAGCATCTGGGCCTGAAGCTGAAGTACTTCGATACGGTGGAGTTGGGGGGCGCATCGGCGGCCGGCATGGTGTGGCGCGCGGCCGCGGCGATCCAGGCAGGGCTGTGCGATCGCGTGCTCTGCCTGACTGTCGAAGTGCCAAGTGCAGACCGGAACAACGGCCGCAAGGGCATGCTGCGCTCGGAATCCGTGACCGAATTCGAGATTCCGTTTGGCGCCTCTCCGCCGAATGCCGGCTACGCGATGGTGGCGCGGCGGCACATGCATGAATTCGGCACGAAGCCGGAGCAGCTGGCAAAGATCGCAGTGGATCAGCGCACCAGCGCCCTGTCGAATCCGCTTGCGCTCTTCAATCAGCACGCGCTCACGATCGACGATGTGCTGAACTCAAAGATGATCTTCGACCCGCTGCACCTGCTGGAGATCGTTTCGCCTTGCGTGGGCGGGTCCGCGGTTCTGGTCACGCGGGAGTCCCTGGCGAACCGGGGGCCGAATCCGCCGGTCAGGCTATTGGGCGCGGGCGAGGCCGGGTCTCATCTGTCGATCACCCATCGCCGGGACATCACGACATCGTGGTCGAAGCAGTCCGCCGAAGCGGCCTTTGCCATGGCCGGCGTTTCGCCGGGACGCGTCGATGTTGCCCAGCTCTACGACTGCTACACGATCGCGGTCCTGATGGCGCTCGAGGATCTTGGCTTCTGCGCCAAGGGACATGGCGGGCCATTCGTCGCCGAGCACGACCTCACATTCGCAGGCGATTTCCCATGCAACACCAACGGCGGACAGCTGTCCTTCGGACAGGCCGGCGCTGCAGGCGGCATGACCCATGTCGTGGAGGGCGTGCGGCAGCTGATGGGGCGCGCCGAGGCGCGGCAGGTTAAAGGAGCGACGGTCGGCGTTGTCCACGGCAATGGCGGCGTCATGTCAGACGAAGTCACGCTCGTCCTCGCAAACTGAAAAGGAAGACCATGGCAGCCAATGAATATCGCAAGCCGCTACCGATCCCGCAGCCGCATTCCGTTGCGTTCTGGCAGGCAGCCAGGCAGAACGAACTCAAGATCCAGAAGTGCCGGCATTGCGGCCATCTTCAGTACTACCCGCGTGCTACGTGCACTGCGTGCTGGGGTGCCGAACTGGACTGGCACACCTGTACCGGGAGGGGGACCGTCTATTCCTACACCATCGCCTATCGGTCGACCACGCCGGAGTTTGTGAAGGACGATCCGTATATCGTCGCCATTGTCGAGCTCGAGGAGGGCGTGCGCATGACCACGAATATCGTGGATTGCCCCTTGGACGCGATTGGGGTCGACATGCCAGTCCAGGTTGTGTTCGATCACGTGACCGAGGACATCGCATTGCCGAAGTTCAGGCCGGCTTAGTGTGCCCTGGGGCGCATCCACCGGCGCACACAAGTTCCGACGTCACCCAGCTCGGCTGAGGGACGACTCATCGCTGACGGAAGGATCATGGATAACACTGAAACACGCAGCTATTTCCGCACGGAAGTCATTGACGATCATGTGCTGGTCATCACTATCAACAGGCCCGAAGCGCGCAATGCATTCAACCTCGCCATGGCTCTCCAGCTGGAGGCAATCGTGGATCGGTTCGACGAGGACGATGCCTTGTGGGTGGCTGTCCTGCGCGGGGAGGGTTCTACCTTTTGCGCGGGCCACGATCTGAAGGCCGCGGCCATCGGCGAGATTGCCCGTGCACCGAAGCGCGGCGGCTTCGGCATGATGACGCGCCCGCCGCTGAAGCCCGTGATCGCGGCGATCGAAGGCCATGCCTATGCGGGCGGCCTGGAACTCGCGCTGTCCTGCGACATGATCGTCGCCTCGGAAGAGACCCGGTTCGCCTTGACCGAGGTGAAGCGCGGCCTGGTTGCCACAGGCGGGGGATGTTTCCGCCTGCGTCAGCGGATTCCGTACCACCTGGCCATGGAGATGATCCTGACCGGAGAGCCACGCAGCGCGGCCGAAATGCATGAACATGGCCTGCTGGCGAAGGTTACCGCGCCAGGCAAGACGCTCGAAGCGGCGCTCGAGCTGGCGCGCAAGGTGATCGTCAATGCCCCGATTGCTGTACGAGCCTCCAAGGAAATCGTGTCGCGCTCGCAGGCGGAAGGCTGGACCGAGGAGGATAGTTGGTCGAAACAGCGAGGACCGGCGGGCCGAAACGCCGAATCCGAAGACAAGCGGGAAGGTCTTGCCGCGTTTGCAGAGAAGCGCAGCCCGGTCTGGAAAAACCGCTAGCCACGCACCATCGATCAGACATGAGAGCTGACCCAGTACAGGCAAACGGCATGCTGCACGGCGTCGATCCATCTGGGAACTCCGCGCACGGCGGACCGCTTGCCGGCATCCGCGTCCTTGAACTCGCCCGGGATGCCACGGTCTCGTCCTGTGCCCGGATACTGTCGCACCTTGGTGCCGAAGTCTTGCAGCTCGTGCCGCCGGCGTCCACGCATGCCGTTTCCGCCGCTGCAGGCGATGGCGTGAACTCGCGTGGATCGTCGTCAGTGCAACCGCACTCGCTGGCGATTGATTTTGCCGGACCGTCAGGGCGTGAACTCGTTCTCCAGCTCGCCAAGGAATGCGACGTGTTCCTCGGCAGCCTCGACGTCGCGCAGATGACCCGTTGCGGCCTGGGCTATGACGCGGTGTGGCAAGTCAATCGTCGCATCATCTATCTCCTTCAGGCGGAGTGCGGGCAGGACAACGGCACTGGACACGCAGGGTCATCCGAGCGCGGGCTCCATGGTGCGATCGCCGTGCTCGGCGCCCTGCGCCATCGCGAGGTGCATGGCGGTCCCGGGCAAGCCATCGATCTTTCACTTGTGGACTTCGACCCTGCCGCCCGATCGCTACTGCCAGGCACGCCCTCGTTCGCGGCCGGCCGCGATGACACGCCGGAGACTCAGCGTGGGCAGGTTGCGCGCCACATCCTTTCCGACTGGCTCAGCCTGTCAAAAGAGCAGCTCACATGCCTGGTGAATGACGGCGTGATCTGATCGTCTTGTCCAAGGAGCATTTGACTATGAAGAAAGAAAACGGCCCCATGCTGGAGGGGATTCGCGTCGTCGACATGTCGACCGTGATCTTCGGGCCCTATTGCACGCAGATCCTGGCTGACATGGGCGCGGACGTCATCAAGGTCGAGCCGGCCGAAGGGGACTCGATGCGCCATACCAGCCGCGTCGTCGAGACGCCTGGCATGAGCGGCACGCATATGACCATCAACCGCGGCAAGCGCTCTGTCACGTGGGACCTGCGCAGTGACTCCGGCCGGGAGGCAATGCACCGGCTGTTGGCGTCGAGCGACGTCTTTATCCACAACGTGCGTGCCGACGGTATCGCCCGGCTTGGCCTTGACTATGATGCGGTTCGCGAGATTCGCCCCGACATCATTTACGTTCACTGCGTTGGCTTTGGCATGTCAGGGCCCTATGCATCGATGCCGGCCTACGACGACGTCATCCAGGCCGCCTCTGGCATGGCTTCGCTGTTGCCCAGGGTGGATGGGGACCCCAATCCACGCTATTTCCCGATGATCGTCGCGGACAAGGTGTCTGGCCTGCACGGCGCCTACGCCACGCTTGCCGCGCTGGTGCACAAGCTTCGCACAGGCGAAGGTCAGTATGTCGAGGTGCCGATGCTGGAAGCGCTCACGAGCTTCACGCTGCTGGAGCACCTGGGAGAGCGCACGTTCGTGCCGCCGCTCGGCAATATGCTGTCCCCCCGGGTCATGAATCCAAAGCGCAAGCCTGCGCGAACCAGGGATGGCTACATCGGCATCACGCCTTATTCCGATGAGCGCTGGGTCGCCCTGTTCCACGCCCTCGGCCGCAGTGGCGTGCTGGAGGACCCTCGGCTGAACTCGAAGGCGCAGCGAACCAAGCACCTTGACGTCATGTACGAACTGCTTGCGGAGGTGACCCCCGGGCGGACCACGGCCGAGTGGCTGGTCTTCCTCAAGCAGGCCGGCATTCCGGCCATGCGAGTCAATGATGTGGAAGACCTGTTCGACGATCCACACCTGAAGGCAGTCGGTTTCTTCCAGGATCGGCATCATCCGAGCGAAGGCAAATACGTCGAGGTACAGCCACCCGTCAAATTCTCCGCCAGGCCCGAGCCAAGGATTGGACCTGCGCCTCGCCTCGGACAGCACAGCGATGACTTGCTGGCCGAGCTCGGCATGACCGAGCCCAAGGTCTAGACGGCCGAGGTCTTTCGGTACCTGGACCACGGAATTCTCGCGTGGCCAATGAACATGGATGGAGACAAGGAAATGGGAAAGCATCGCCTGGCCGGCGCCATGCTGAGTATCGCGCTCGTACTAAGTGGCGCAGGGAACGCGGAAGCCGCGTATCCGGACAAGCCGATCCGGTTGATTGTGTCTTTCCCCGCGGGTAGCGGACCGGATCGGCAGGCGCGCTACGCCGCAATGAAACTGCAGGAACGGAACGGGCAGGCGGTCATCGTGGATAACCGGCCGGGGGGTAACGGCATCATTGCCGCACAGGCGGTGGTGCATGCACCGGCGGATGGGTACACCGTCTTCTTTACCAGCAACTCGCCCGTGGCGACCAATGTCGCCATGTTCAATGCCTTGCCCTATGACCCCATCAAGGATCTTGCACCGGTTGCCAGGCTGACGAAGTCGGTGATGACGGTCGTGGTCCCGGGCGGGTCGCCTATCCGGACCGTGGCGGATCTGGTGGCGCGGGCAAAGGCCGTTCCCGGCAAACTGAACTACGGTAGCGGAAGTCCGCTGTACCAGCTCGCGACGGAGAAATTCCTCATCGCAGCGGGAGTTTCCGCGGCCAACGTGCCATACAAGGGCGGCGTGCAGGCGCTCAGTGACCTGGCGGGCGGGCAGCTCGACTTCGCATTGGCCGACTACTCCATCGTCCGGCCTTATATCCAATCCGGAAAGCTGCGCATCCTTGCAGTGACAGGCGACAAGCGGATTTCCATGGAGCCTTCGGTGCCCACCATGCAGGAAAGCGGCTATCGCGATTTCCTTTTTGCAACGTGGATGGCGGCCTATGTTCCGGCAAAGACGCCACCGGACATCGTCAAGAAGCTCAGCGACGACCTGCTCGCCATCTATGCGCTCCCGGAGTCCGCCCGCTTTTCCGGTCAGATGGATGGCGAAGTCTTCCTTGCCGGACCGGCAGAGCTGCGCCGCTTTCAGTTGGCCGAGATCGAGCAGGCAAACAAGATTGTCAAGGCGGCGGGTATTCCTAAACAGTAAGAGGACACCGGATGTGTGTGATGGCCGGTAGCGGACGTGAAGGGAGGCGGGGAGGGAGCATGTCGGAAGATGGCGTACTGAGTGGAATCCGGGTCCTCGATTTCGGGAGATACGTCGCGGCGCCGTATTGCGCGGCCCTGCTGGCCGAGTTTGGTGCCGAGGTCATTCGCATCGAGAAGCCCGGCGGCAGCGAAGACCGGTACCTGATGCCGGTGGCGCCCACGGGGGATGGTGCCCTGTTCATGCAGATGAACCGCAACAAGCTGTCCATGACGCTGGATCCCGCAACCCCCGAGGGCAGGCAGGTGGTCAAGCGCCTGGTGGCGTCGGCGGATGTCGTGGTGGTGAATTTGCCGGCCTACACGCTCGAGAAAATGGGGCTGGACTACGCGTCGCTTGCCGCGATCAGTCCGCGCATCATTCTCACGCATGTATCGGCCTTTGGCTCGCAGGGGCCCATGCGCGATCACCTCGGCTTTGATGGCGTGGCACAGGCCATGTCAGGTGGCGTCTACCTAAGCGGCCCGCCCGGCTCGCCGCAGAAATCGCAGATCGTTTGGGCCGATTTTGGCACCGCGCTGCACTGTGCCTACGGGACGCTGGCTGCCCTGCTTGCCAGAATGAAGACGGGGAAAGGTCAGGTCGTCGAAGCTTCGCTGTTTGCCACGGCGGCGATGTTCGGCAGCGGACTGATCGCCGAGCAGGCCCTGACCGGGATCAATCGGGCGCCGGTGGGGAACCGGAGTTTCGTGGCCGCACCGTCCGATCTGTATCGGACGCGCGATGGCTGGATCACGTGCGCGGTGGTAGGCCAGCCACTCTTCAAGCGGTGGGCCAGGCTGACTGGAAACACCGCGTGGCTCGACGACGATCGCTTTGCCAGCGATACCGCGCGTGGCGAGAACGGCGATTTGATATCGGAGCGCATGCAGCAGTGGTGTGAGAAGTTGTCGACCGAGGCAGCATTGGCGCTGCTTGCTGACGCAAAGATCCCGGCGGGCCCGGTGCTGAGGCCAGCGGAAGTGGTCGGCCATCCTCAGGCCGTTGCGACGTCTCTCTTTCAACCCGTCGCTTATCCGGGTGTCGATCAGCCCATACCGATTGCGCGTGCGCCAATTTTCCTGTCGGAGACGCCTGGCGAGGTTCGGATTCGTCCGCCACGCCTGGGCGAACACACGGACCAGATTCTTTCGAGCCTTGGATACACCGAAGCGGCAATCCGGCAACTGGAAGACAGCGGAATCATTTGAAACAGACCAGGACTTACAAAGGAAATCATGAGAACGGAAGCAGTCATTGTGGACGCGGTTCGCACGCCCATGGCCCGAGGGAAGGCTGGCGGCGCGTTTGCCAACCTCCATCCCGTGGAGATGCTGGCGCAGGTGCTTCAGGGGCTGGTATGCCGGAACGACCTCGACCCGGCGCTGGTTGACGACGTGCTGATTGGCTGCGTCAGCCAGGTTGCGGAGCAATCGGCCTTGCCCGGCCGGAACGCGTGGCTGGCGGCCGGCTTTCCGGAGCATGTGCCGGCGGCGATGATCGACCGCCGCTGCGGATCGAGCCAGCAGGCGGTGCATTTCGCCGCGCAGGGGATCATGGCCGGTGCCTATGACATCGTGATCGCCGGCGGTGTCGAGTCGATGAGTCGCGTGCCGATGGGTAGCTCGCGTGGCGGTGCGGATGGGGACGGGCCATCGGTGCGGGCCCGCTATGCGCCTGGCCTGGTGGGCCAGGGCATCTCCGCGGAACTGGTGACACGGAAATGGGGGCTCAGCCGGCAGGAACTGGACGAGTACTCGGCGACGTCGCATCGGCGCGCAGCCAGCGTGCGGGACAGTGGGGGATTCGCGGCCGAGATCCTGCCGATCCATGCCGACGCGGGCATCGTCACGGAGGATCAGACCATCCGGCCGGAAACGACGGTGGCAGGTCTTGCCCAGCTCAAGCCATCCTTCCGCACGGAAGACTATAGCGAGCGGTTTCCGGAGATCGACTGGAGCATCACACCCGGCAATTCCTCGCAGATCACGGACGGCGCTTCCGCGCTCCTGATCATGAGTGAGGAAATGGCGAGAAAACTGAATCTCAAGCCGCGGGCCCGCTTTGTATCGTTCGACGTGCGCGGCGACGATCCGCTACTGATGCTGACGGCGCCGATCACGGCCACGCGGCGGGCGCTCAAGAAGGCGGGACTCGCCGCCGGGGAGATCCATCACTATGAAGTCAACGAGGCCTTCGCGCCGGTGCCGCTCGCATGGCAACGCGAGTTCAACGTCGACCCGGACCGCCTCAATCCATGCGGCGGGGCGATTGCACTCGGCCATCCCCTCGGCGCATCGGGTGCCCGTCTCATGACCACGATGCTGCATGCGCTGGAGCGTGGCGGTGGCCGTTACGGGCTGCAGACCATGTGCGAGGCAGGCGGCATGGCCAACGCCACCATTATCGAGAGACTGTAACCGCGACGTCATCCGCACGTCAGGAGGGCGTGAGCCATGAAGATTCAGGGAAGTTCCTGTGTGGTGACCGGTGGTGCTTCCGGTCTTGGCCTTGCTACAGCAAGGTTCCTTGCGGAGCAGGGAGCTGCGGTGGTAATCGCTGACCAGCCTTCGTCGAATGGCGCCGCAATGGCCGCTGAACTCGGTGATGCCGTGACGTTTGTCCCGGCGGATATCACCAGTTCGTCGGATCTCGAGCGCGTCTTCGATGCTGCGCAAGCCAATGGAGAACTGCGCGCCGTGGTGCATTGCGCTGGAAGGGGAGGCGCAATGCGCGTCCTTGACAAGGAAGGGGAGCCGGGCTCGCTGGAGCAGTACGAAGCCATTGTGCGGGTCAATCTGGTTGGCAGCTTCAATGTCCTGCGACTGGCGGCCGCCAGAATGGCGAGGCATGAACCCGTCAACGGCGAGCGGGGCGTGCTCGTTCTGACCGCCTCGGTCGCCGCATACGAGGGCCAGATCGGGCAGATTCCCTATGCCTCGTCCAAGGCGGGCGTGGTGGGGATGACGCTGGTGGCGGCGCGCGATCTCGCCGCCAGGGCGATTCGCGTCTGCACCATTGCTCCGGGTCTCTTCGATACCCCGATGCTGGCCAGGCTACCCGAGGATGCCCGTGCCGCGTTGGCAAGTGGCGTGCCGCATCCGCGTCGACTCGGTGATGCTTCGGAGTTTGCCGCACTCGCGGCGCACATCATCGAGAACCCGATGCTCAATGGGGAGACCATCCGCCTCGATGGCGGACTTCGCATGCCGCCACGCTGAGTGGTACACGTGACAACGGGCGCCGCTGATGCCAGCGGCGCCCGTTGGTCATACGGCGCTACGCACAAATATCGCCCCGATCGTCAGCGTGCGGCTGCTGAATGGCGATCGAACCGCAACCCCCACACTTAGCTGATCAGTCCCAGCAGACGCGCTTTCGCGACGGCCTGGGTTCGGCTATGCGTGCCGAGCTTCTGGCTGATATTGCGGACGTGGGTGCGCACCGTGCTGTCGGAGACGAACAGCTTGTCGCTCATGGCCTTGTTGGAACAGCCCTCGGCCAGCAGGCGCAGCACCTTGAGCTCGGCAGCAGACAGCTGGGGCGTCGATTCAGTACTGTCACCGGGCGTTCGTGCTCCAGGGTCATCCAGAAACGGCCCGAACCCTTGCAGCATGCGCTGCAGGAAATCGGCAAATATGGGGTCGCGTTGCGTTGGCAGTTCGGCCTGGCTTGACCGCTCCAATCGCACGACAATGTTGCGCGCAGGCCTGCCTTCATCCAGCACCACGCGCATGATGCCCTCATGGCACGCCGCCTTCAGAAGGTCCCGCATCTGAGTGTTCGCCTCGGCCATGTTGCCCATGCTGTCCAGTGCCACGCTCCTCAGTACGCAGAGCTTCATGGCGCGCCGCAGCCGGCGCTGGGACGTCGCCCTTGCGATGGCATGCTCGATGGCAGGCAGCGCCTCACTGGCCTGGCCTGCAGCGATCTGCCAGCGCTGCTGGCCCAGTTCGAGATAGTCGACATCATTCGCGGGAAGGCGCAGGTCCTGGCAGCGCTTCCAGATTTCAGGGGTATTGGCGCGCTCGAGCTCTGTCTGAGCTGCCGTCAGTTCCCCTTGCATGACCATCAGGCGCGCGCGCTCGAGCTTTGCGCTGGCCACGGCACGGGCCGCATGACGGTGATGGCCAAGGTACTCGAGCTCGCTGAGCAGCTGGAAGGCCAGGGGGACGTTGCCGTTGGCGACAGCAATACGCGCCAGCGTGACGTGTCCCGTGACCATATGGTCGGGCAGGCCGAGTTCCTTCGTGATCGGCACATAGACGTCGAGCAAGCGTGCGGCCTGCTCCAGCTCATTGGCTTCGTATAGCGCATGAGCGTAGAAGACACCGGCCCACGCGTTGCCGGTTGTGTAACAGTAGGAGGGCGCGCCTGTTGCGGCGACGGCCATGCGAAAGCGGGCTGTCGCCTGCCGCAGCCGGTTCTCCTGCATGTCGATCATGCCTTCGACTGATTCCGTATACATCAGGCCGAACGGGTTCGGGTTGTCGGATTGCGTGATCCTGGCTTCATCGAGGAGCTTGCGGGCTTGCTCATGTTCGCCCGTGATGGCAAAGACAACAGCCATCGCATTTGCCAGGATGCCGTCGGCAAATGAATTTCCGCTCGGAAACGACGACAACGCCGCGACGCCCACCTCATATGCGGCTTCATGGAGATCCACGCTTGCCAGCAGCAGTGGCCGCAGGGCGCGAATGTGGGTGATGACCTCGGGATTCGTTGCCGCCTTCAGTTCCGGTTGTTCCAGGAGCCGGTTCGCATCGTGTGCGCCCCGGGTGAAGTACACGGCAAGTATCTGGACCACCCGGAGAATCGGGTAGTCGGCCAGCAGGGCCGACGGTATCGCTTCGAACCAGCGGCTGAGCAGTCGCCAGCGGCCGCTGGATAAAAAGCTGTCGGCATGGGTGGTGAGGAGAATCAGGGCACGCCCGTAGTCCTTCGCGTCGATGGCATAGTCGATCGCGGGCACAGGTCGGCCTTGCGCTTCATGCCAGTGCGAAGCGGCCATCGTGAGCAGGGGCGCCTCGTTCGGCAGCTCGAGCGCCAGCTGATTCCGCAAAAAACTGGCGAACAGGCTGTGATAGCGATACGTCGGCTCCGGACCGGGGATCGAGGTGAGGAACAGGTTGGATCGTTCCAGTCGTTCCAGCATCTGCGTGCTGTCGGTGCGTCGCAGGATGGCATCGCAAAGCGCGGGGGAAAGGTGCTTCAGGACGCTGGTCCGCAGCAGAAAATTCCTGATGGCGGCTGGCTGCCGGTTCAGGACATCCTCGCTCAGGTAATCCGTTATCTCCCTGTTCGACGCCGAGAAGCGCGTGATGAAGTCGCTGTGCCGGACATGTCGTTCCAATGCGACAGAGGCGAGCGATATTGCAGCGACCCAGCCTTCCGTGCTCTGGTGCAATTGACGCACCTCGTCGTGCGGTATCGACAGGTGACGTTTCTTGTTGAAGAAGTCCACGGTCTCCTCGAGCGACAGCCTGAGCCATGAAGCATCGATCTCCACCAGTTCGCCATGCACGCGCAGCCGGGCCAGCCCAAGATCCGGCGTGGTTCTCGTGCCGATCACGATCAGTCCGCGGCGCGGAAGCTGGCTCAGGATTTCTCTGAGCAAGCCCAGCACGGCCGGTTCGTGAAGATGCTCCAGTTCGTCCAGAAAGAGCGCGAACGGCGACGGACTTCTGCCCAGTTCGTGGATCGCCTCCAGCACGGTCACGGATTGCGGTGGCTCCCGATTTTCCCGATCGTGCTGTCGGGGCGCGAGCCGGGCGACGGCCATCTCAAGATTGCCAAGAAAGCGCGAAGTATCGTTGTCCGCTGCGTCGCAGGTCAGCCAGGCGGTAGCAACGCCATTGCCTTCGAATCGGGAACGAATCTGGGTCATGGCTGTCGTCTTGCCAAAACCGGCGGGCGCGCTGATGAGAACCACCTTGGCGGCGTGCGCGTCACAGGCTGCGTCACAGATTGCCTGACGCTGGACCTGACTCGGCAACGCATTAGGTGGGGTCAGCTTTATCGCAACTGTCGGCAGTGATCTGTGCCGCTCTCTACTGCCGTTCATCTTGTCGTCTCCTGAGCGATGCACCACGCATGCTCGCAGGTGGCCGTCCACGCTGTGGCGGATGGGTCATTGCCCGGGCCCTGCCGCGATTATCAAATATTTCTCTTGCGTAGCACAACCACGTTCGAAGCGACGCGTGCTGTTCACGCTTGCGCGCGGCGCGTTGGCCGGTGATGGCTCGAAGCGGACGGAAGGGCCGCTGATCGTCAGTTTTGCCGATGTGCCAGCGCGAATGCTTTGACCATACTGGCCGCACGTCACCGATGTTCATCGGTCACGTGCGAATACGCAGACTCACTCGAGAATAGCTATGAACCTGAACGACATCCCGTCGGAGCCACCATGTGCGGTCAATCCGTTTGAAGCTCGGTCAAAGGGGTATCTCTGCCCTGTGGTCTCGTCGTTGGAGATCCGGGGATGAGCCTGGATACTCTGACCGTGGATGTACTTCCGTCCCATCGCTTCGATGTCGATGCACTGGTCGCGTACCTGTGCGAACGCCTGGATGGCGTGGATGAAACACTGGCGGTGTCGCAGTTCCAGGGCGGGCAGTCGAATCCCACCTTTCTGCTGAGGGCGAACGGGCACAACTATGTGCTGCGCAAGAAGCCGCCTGGCAAGCTGCTTCCGTCCGCACATCAGATCGAGCGCGAGTACCGCGTTCTGGCGGCACTGGCGGATACCGACGTTCCCATTCCACGCGCGAGACTTCTGTGCGAGGACGCGAGCGTGATAGGTACGCCGTTCTACGTCATGGACCATCTTCCCGGCAGGATATTCAGTCGGGTGGACCTTGCCGGGGTCCCGACGAAAAGTCGCAAGGCTGTCTACGAGGTGATGGTGGAGGCGCTGGCGAGTTTGCATCAGGTCGACTGGCGTGCGGTGGGCCTCGGTGATTTCGGTCGACCAGATGGTTATGTGAAGCGCCAGATCGCGCGTTGGAGCGCCCAGTACCTGGCGAGCCAGACGGCCGAGATACCGGCAATGCATGCGCTGATGGCATGGCTGGCCGCGCAAGATCCCGTGCTGCACCGTGATGCCATCGCCCATGGTGACTTCCGGCTTGGCAACCTGATTTTTCACGGCGAACGCGCGGAGGTCGTTGGCATCCTCGATTGGGAACTGGCGACGATCGGCCATCCGCTCGCGGACCTTGCCTATTGCTGCATGCCGTACGTGCTGCCGGCAGACCTCTTTCCCAACGGTCTCCATGGCCTGGATCTGGAAGCCGCAGGCCTGCCCGGCATGGACAGCCTGGTGTCGGCCTACGTCGGGAAAGCGGGGGATGCGGATCTCGAACACTGGCCGTTCTTCGTCGCTTTCTCGCTGTTCCGCTCAGCTGCCATCGCGCAGGGTGTCTACCACCGCGCATTGCAGGGGAATGCAGTCGGCGCCGACGCATCGGAGTTCGGTCGGCGGGCACGCCAGTTCGCCGAGGTCGGCTGGCAGGTGGCCCAGCGGCGGTCGGTATGAGTTGGCATCGGCCGCGCCGCATTCCCTACGCAGGGGGAGACGCTCGAACGGGACACGTCGCGATGGAGTTGACCTGATGCGCGCGTTGCCATCCATTGCGTCTGGCACCAGGCTTCCCAAACGCATTGCAGAACGACTTAGCCTGCCGCTGATTGCGGCGCCGATGCTGCGCGTTTCAGGGCCGGAGATGGTGGCCGCCGCTTGCCGACAGGGTGTGATCGGCGCGTTTCCGACTGCCAATGCCCGCTCGACCGATGAGCTCGACCACTGGCTTGCCAGCATGAAGCGTTCGCTGGCCGCGTGTGATAGCCCGCCTGCGCCGATCTGCCCGAATCTCATCATGCAGCAATCCCGGCTCAGGGACGATCTCGCGTGCCTGGTGCGGCATCGGGTGGAACTGGTCATCACCAGCGTTGGATCGCCGGCGGCCGTGATACCTGCCTTGCATGGCATTGGCGCGCAGGTGTGGGCGGACGTGGCCACGCTGAAGCATGCGTACAAGGCCATCGAGGCCGGTGTCGACGGACTGGTGCTGCTTTCGGCCGGCGCCGGCGGCCAAACCGGCTGGCTCAATCCCTTCGCCTTTGTGCGCGCCGTACGCGGCCTGTTTGACGGCCCCATCGTCCTGGCAGGCGGCATATCCGATGGCATTGCGCTTCGTGCTGCGGAAGTCCTCGGTTGCGACCTCGCCTATATGGGGACCCGTTTCATTGCCACGGCGGAGAGCATGGCGACGTCAGGCTACAGGCAACTGCTGGTGGACAGCACGATGGACGACGTGATGCTGACCAGGGCGTTCACCGGATTGGATACCAGCATGCTGCGGCCTTCGATTCGCGCGGCGGGGCTGGACCCGGACCGCCTCGACGAGCAGGTTTCCCGCCCGCGCGCTGGCGAACTGTTCGGTGCCGGATCCGATAGCGCCGGACCGCGGCGATGGGTGGATATCCGCAGCGCCGGGCACAGCGTCTCGGGCGTACGCGCGGTCCAGTCCGTTGCAGAGCTCGTCGATCAGACCTTGACGGAATATCGGTCGGCCCTTGGCCAGTGACGTCGGATCAAGACTATTCAAACGAGGAGACATCAACATGGACCAGTCGATTCAAATGGCCCCAACCATTGGCACGCTGCTGCTGCGCTCAGTTTGGCAGTATGGCGATCGGACTGCATTCAGCTGGGAGGGCGGATCGTTGAGCTATCGCGCCATGGGCGACCTGCTTGGACGCATGCAGGCCGTCTATGCGAGCGCGGGTTTGACCCGCAGCCATCGGGTCTGCCTGCTGACCGGCAATTCGGCCTTCGGTTGGTGCGCCGGCATCGCGGCACTGTGCAGCGGAATGATCAGCACACCGCTTCATCCGCTTGGCTCCCTTGAAGACCATCTGCTGCAGATTCAGGATTTCAATGCAGATGTGCTGGTGGTGGATGTCTCGACGCACCGGGCGCGTGGCGAAGAAATTCTTGCGGCTGCACCCGGCTTGCGCGCGGTGTTCAGTCTGGGGCAGTCGGATCTTGGCAGTGATCTGCTGGCACAGGCGGAAAAAGCCGGAAGTTGCTCGCCACGCGATCTCACACATCGGGAAGACGTTCCATATGTCCACTATACCGGCGGATCAACCGGTCGGGCCAAGGGCGTCGTACGAGACCACGCGGCATTCACCTCGATGCTCCTGAATGGACTGGCCGATTTTGAGATCCCGGCTGTCCCGCGCTATCTCGCCGTGGCGCCGATCACCCATGTGACCGGCACAAAGATCATGCCGACGCTCGTACGCGGTGGCACGGTCCATCTGCAGGATGGCTTCGCGCCCGACCGCGTACTGGATGTCATCCGCCGTGAGCGCATCAACATGGCGTTGATGGTGCCCACCATGATCTACCGCCTGTTGGACCATCCGTCGCTGGACAAGGCGGATCTGTCATCGCTGGAACTACTGCTTTATGGCGCCTCTCCCATGTCCGCAGCGCGACTGCATGAAGGCCTGGAGCGCATTGGCCCGGTCTTCGCCCAGCTATATGGCCAGACTGAAGCTTACCCGCTGGCCTATCTTGCCCGGGTCGACCATGATCCCGCCGACCCGGAGCGCTTTGCATCCTGCGGCCGTCCGACGCTTGGCACCCTCTTGAGGGTGCTGGACGACCAGGACCAGGAAGTACCCATGGGTGAATCCGGGGAGATCTGCGTGCGAGGCATACACGTCATGCGCGGGTATCTCAATCTGCCCGAGTTGTCCGACAGTGCGCTGAAGAATGGCTGGTTGCACACCGGCGATATCGGGCGGTTCGATGATCGCGGCTATCTCTACATCGTCGACCGGAAGAAAGACATGGTCATCTCGGGTGGCTTCAATGTCTACCCGCGAGACGTCGAGGACATCATCAGCACGCACCCGGCAGTGTCGATGGTGGCCGTCATCGGGGTTCCCGATCCGAAGTGGGGCGAGGCCGTTGCGGCCCTGGTGGTACGCCGGCCGGGCGAGCAGGTCCAGGCGGAGGAGCTGATGCAACTGGTGAAGTCGCGCAAGGGAGCGATCTACGCGCCGAAGCGGGTCGAATTCGTTGAAAGGCTCCCGCTTACCAGCGTCGGAAAGATAGACAAGAAAGCGCTTCGCACGCGCTTCTGGGACGGGCAAGGTCGCCAGGTATCGTGAGTCGCAGCCTGGCTACGCGTGACGGGGATTCAAAGAAAACTACAAGGAGGAGAAGCATGAAGGCAGTACCTGGAATCAGGCAGTACGGTTGCGCCGTTCTCGCCATTGCGGCGGTGATGCATGGCAGCGCCGCGATGGCGCAGTCCGGCATTACCCTCTATGGCGTCGCGGACGCCAACGTCGAGTATGTGAACCATTTCTCCAGTATCACGCCATCTGCAACCAACGGTTTCGCAGCAGGCCCCAGCCAGAATCTGGTTCGCATGAGTTCAGGCGGGCTTTCCGGTTCACGCTGGGGGCTGCGCGGCACCGAGGATCTTGGTGGTGGACTGAAGAGCGTTTTTGTCCTGGAGAGCGGCTTCGCGCTGGATACTGGCACCATGCAGCAGGGCGGCCGGCTATTCGGCCGTCAGGCCTACGTGGGCATTGAAAGTCTTGGGTTGGGTCGCATCGCATTCGGGCGGCAGTACACGAGTCTCTTTGACGCGTTCGCGAATTTTTCGCCGACCGCCTATGCGACACAGTACGAACCGATCGTCGTACAGACGGGTGCCAACTTTCGCTCTGACAACACGGTGAAGTACACAGGCCAATTTGGCGGGTTGGGGGTAATCGCTCACTGGTCGTTCGGCAACGGGGTTGCCGGGGCGGGTGAAGTGCCCGGGCAGTTTCGCCGTGACAGTGGCTATGGAGCCGCATTGTCATACGCTGCTGGCCCGGTAGCCCTGGCTGCTGCCTATGACCAGTACAACCCGACGCTGGTCGCCGCGAGCGGCGCGACGGGAACCTTCAAGAAGGCAGGTGTAGGCGCGAGCTATGACTTCGGTCCTGCGAGGCTGATGGGGGGGTATCGCTGGGGCTCGAATGTGAGCGCCACGGGTGCCGCCATCCTGCGCGACAACTACTACTGGATCGGCGGGACTTACCAGGTCACCACGGCACTGGGTCTGACGCTTGCGTACTACTACGACGACGTCAGGAATCTGGGGGGCACCAATATCCCGAATCCGTGGCAGGTGTCGTTCGTTGCCGACTACAACTTCTCAAAACGCACCGACCTTTATCTGACTACCGCCTACGCGAAGAACGCCGGTCTGAACTTCGATACGTCGGCCAATGGATTCTCGAACGGCTATTTCCCCGGTACCGGAAAGACCAGCATGCTCGGTCTCGCTTTGGGCGTGCGGCACAAGTTCTGAGCCCGCGTTCTGGCATGTCATCGACATGGCGGGGCGATGTTCGCCCTGCCGCCCGACAACAGTTCATCAGGAAAACCATCATGACGGACATTCAGGACGCCCCGGTGCTCTATGCGGTGAGGGACGGCGTCGCCGAAATCATCGCCAACCGGCCAAGGTACCGCAACGCGCTGGATGCGGAAGCGCGCGCATTGCAGTCCGAGTTTCTCGACCGTGCCATGCGGGACGACGAAGTGCGGGCCATCCTGCTCAGTGGCAACGGCGGTCACTTTTGTGCCGGCGGCGATATCCGCGGCATGGAGGCGGCCAGGGAACTGTCGGCCGAGGCCGGACGCAAGCGCATGCGTCCGGTCGTCGAAAAGGCCGAGCGTCTCTATCACTGCGACAAGCCGGTGGTGGCGGCCGTGGACGGCTGTGCCTATGGGGGCGGCTTCGGCACGGCATTGCTGGCGGACATCGTCATTGCCACGCCAGCCGCGCGATTCTGCATGTCGTTCATGAAGATCGGACTGATGCCGGACTGCGCCTCGCTCTACACGCTGCCTCGCATCGTCGGCTTGCAACGTGCCAAGGAGCTGATCCTGACGGGTCGGGAGATCGATGCCGCCACCGCCAGGGAATACGGCATCGTCATGGAGATCGTGGCAGCGCCGGATCTGATGTCCCGTGCGCGGGCGATGGCCGCCGCCATGACTACCGCCTCGGCTGCTGCCGTAGGTATGGCAAAGGCCGCGTTGAACCAGTCGCAGTCGTCGAGCCTGCATCTGATGCTCGAACTGGAGGCCGCCGCGCAAGGCATCGCCTTTTCTTCCGACTACCACCGCGAGGCCGTGAGCCGGTTCCTGGAGAAGCGCGAGCCGCGCTTCAAGTGGCCAAACGCCGGATAGGCGTCGAACAGGCGCTTCCGGCTTGCTCCCATGCAAGCGACATCTTCGATTCCCCAACTTCGAGGTGACTTCCCATGACAGCAAGATCGCTGCTCGTTATCGCATTTTTCGTCCTGGAAACAGTTTTCTCCCTGTGCCACGCACAAACCTATCCGTCGCGACCCATCACATTCGTGGTGCCCGCGCCTGCCGGTGGCGCCCTGGATACCATCGCCCGCACCCTGGCACAGGAGATGGCCACGCAGATGGGCCAGCCGGTCATCGTGGACAACAAGCCCGGGGCCGGCGGAATACTGGCCGTCCAGGCGGTGACCCGTGCGGCGCCCGATGGATACACCTTGCTGCTGACGCACTCCGCCCCGATCATCAGCACCCCCTATCTCTTCTCGAAAGTGCCCTATGACGTGCGGCGCGACCTGGCGTTTATTTCACAGGTAGCCACGGGCCAGTTCGTACTGGCCGTCAATCAGCGCGTGCCGGCCACAGACATGAAGTCGTTCCTGGCCTGGGCGGCGCAGAACAAGGACAAGGTGTCCTTCGGCTCGTACGGCGTCGGCAGCTTCGCGCATCTTGCGGGCGCTTACCTGAACCAGTCGAGGGGCCTTGCCATGGTTCACGTTGCCTACAAGGGAGAAGGGCCGATGGATCAGGATCTGGGCGCGGGGCAGATCTCTCTGGCGATCAGCACGCTTACCTCGATGGCGCCTTATATCCAGAGCGGCAAGGTGCGCCCGCTTGCGGTGTTCGGCGACCATCGGGCCGGAAGCTTGCCGAATGTGCCGACCATGGCAGAAGCCGGCCTGGCAGACCCGGAACTCAGGTCGGCTGCGTGGGCCGGGTTGCTGGCGCGTTCCGGCACGCCGCCGGCCATCCTCGCCCGGCTGGAGAAAGAGGCGGGCACCGCCGTCAGATCGAAGCCGATGGCAGCGCGTCTAAGCTCATCCAACAGTGAGCCGATCGGCAATACCGGTGCCGAGTTCAGACGGGACTTCGAGGTGATCGAGCCGACCGTCCGGCGACTGATCGGGATGTCGGGCGCCAAGGCGGATTGAGTTGTTGCGCGATGCGCGCCATCGACTTCCCCGAGAGACGAATTCGACGAGGTGGCGCGGGAACGGCACTGTCACGTTGACGAAGCGGTGGCGTAAGATGGTGTGATGGTGAAGACGAAATCGCTGTACCACCGCCACCGCTTTCCTGCCGCGGTCATCAGCCACGCGGTGCGGCTGTATTTCCGCTTCCACCTGAGCCTGCGCGACGTCGAGGAGCTGCTGTTCGAGCGCGGCGTGGTCGTGAGCTACGAGTCGATCCGCCGCTGGTGTGACAAATTTGGTGCCGGCTTTGCCCATCGCGTGAAGGCTGCGCGGCGCAAGCCGGGCAGCACCTGGCATCTCGATGAGATGTTCGTGACCCTGCGCGGTGAGCCTTACCTGCTGTGGCGTGCGGTCGATGAACGTGGCGCCGAACTTGACATCCTGCTGCAGAAGCGGCGCGACAAGGCGGCCGCCAAGCGGTTCTTCCTGCGCATGCTGCGTTCCTGCCCGGTGCCACACAAGATCGTCACGGATCAATTGCGCAGCTACCCGGCCGCAAAGGCTGACATTCCCGAGCTGGCCGGCGTCAAGCACGTGTTCGTGAAGGCCGCTGCGCGCGTGAACAATTGCGCCGAGAACAGCCACCAGCCTACACGAGAACGCGAGCGCCGGATGCGGGGCTTCCGTCTGCCTGAACGCACCCAGGCTTTCCTCTCGAGCTTTGGTCCGATCCGGCAGCACTTCGCGCTCAAGCGCCATTTGCTGCGCGCCTCGCTCTATCGCAAGTATCTCGCTGCTCGGTTTACGGCCTGGCGAGACTTCACGGAAGTCACCCAAAATCCGTCCCTTGCTTTCTGAGCAGTAGCCCCGCCTGCCTCAGCTCTGTCTCGCTACCGGTAATGTGACAGTGCCGGCCTCGTCTGTTGGACGCCACATAAATTGCAATTAATCGCCAAGCGAGATGACCAACAAACCGCGGAGCCAGCAAACGAAGGGCGCCATCCGCGATGCCTTGCCGATGCGATCGCGAACTTGGATGTAATTTCGTCTTCGTGAAATTACAAAAGCAGGCTTGCCATCGTCGAGAGGCGGGTGGGTTCCAGCTAATGCGGTGCTTGTCTTGCGTTGCCTCATGCCGCGCATCGTCTTCGGTGTGCAGGTAGATGCTGGCGGTAGCGATGGAGGCATGCCCGAAGTTGTCGCGCACATGGCGCAGGTCCACCTGGCGGTCGCTCATGTGCGAGCCCTCTGTATGCCGCAGCCAGTGTGCCGACGCGCTGGCCAGCACCTCGGCCTGTGTGGCCCATTCCACCCGCGCGCCGCAGGCGCTCCGCCGCCATGCTGACACCTCCTTGATGACCAGATGCAGTGCGCCGCGCGACAGGGCCTTCTCGCGGTTCGCGCGGCCGATGACTGGCAGCACCAGAGGGCGGTCTTCCCTCGGCTGGGGCGTCGGCGGCAGCCCATGCGCGCGCCGGTAGCGGGCGAGCTCGGCAACCAGTTCGTCGGTCGCGGGCATCAGGCGGGGCTTGCCCTTGCCGATAACCTCCAGCCACCAGCGCTCGATCCCTTGCGCATCGCGCCGGCAGAAGAAGGCCCCCATCGTCGTGCCCGCGACTTCCGCTGCACGCAGGCCATCCAGATAGAGCACCGTGCCCAGCCAGCGGCAGTGTGCCGCATGCAAGCGCGAGCGCTCGGTGTCCATGGGCATGGCCTGTACCGCCTCCTTGACGACGTCCCACAGTGCATGGCTCAGGTAGCGCGTGACCCGTACACTGCTGAAGCACGACGAGCACACTTGAGACGCGTCGATCACCGGAGTACGGGTGGCGGGCGGCGTGGCGACGTACTGTGCCTCGAAAGCTGGGGCGGATCGTGCTTTCGCATCTTGGAGCCCGTGGTCGACTATGTCATTGGTCAGCCCACGGACAGGCAGCCTTGCAGGAGGGCGGCGCCCCCTCACAGGTCTTTTAATGCGGCCTGTACATGGTGCTGGAATTGCTGCGGGTCCCCCAGTGCGTTGGCGTTGAGTAGCGCCAGCTTAACCAGGAATAGCTGTGCCTTTTCCGCGCCGCACTGATCGATGGCGCTGGCCAGGGCGTCGTAGACGGTTTCCAAGCCAGCAATAGTGAGGGATTTGTGGTGGGTAGTCATGCGCGTTCTCCTTTCACTGAGGCAAGGTGGTGTGCAGGGCGGCTTGCAGCCGGGTCGCGTCCAGCGTCAGCCAGCGGGCGCACACGTGCTGGTCGGGACGCAGCAGGTAAGCGGCTCCGCTAGCCTGCACGCCATAACGTTGGCGGAAGTGTCCACTTGCGTCCGCAAGGGTCAAATCGGCCCCCGCCACAGGCTGGGCCGCGCCGACGGCAATGACGCGCAGCGGCACGCCGCGGGCTCTGATTGCCCGGACGACCTCTTGAAGCGGGTCAGGGATCGCTGGCGCCTCAGTGAAATAAAGCAGATCGAAGCCACCGCCCAGGTGATCGAGCAGGAAGTCGTCGGCCGACAGTCGAATGTTCTGCGGCGGGGCGCCATGTGCGGGACCCTTTGTGAACAGCGTGTTGTCGTCGCCAGGGCTGTTAAGCGGCGAATCCGAATACGCATGTGGCCGCGAAGTGCGCCAGTGGTACAGCGGCCGTACAAACGCCTCACTGAGCGACAGCGACAGTACGGCGTCGCGCAGCAGGCGGAAGCCTTCGCTGGGCGGCGTCATGAAGCGGGTGCTCTTGCCGGCCTCGTCGATGATCTCGCGGGCCGCGCCAACGCGCTCGGCGCTATAGTTGGCCAGCAACTCGCGGCCAGCCAGTCCCTTGATGACGAAGGCAAGGTGCCAGCCCAGCGATTGGGCGTCCTGAAAGGCGGTATTTGCGCCGCGGACTCCAAAGATCGGCAGCAGGTGGGCAGCGTCGCCGGTGAAGATCACGCGGCCGTGTACATAGTCGGGGAGCGTCAGCGTGCGGGCCGAGTAGACGGAGCACCAGTCCATCTCCCAAGCGGTGCCGGCGTGGCCGATCATCGCCAGCTGGGCATCGATGCGTGCTTTGAGCGACTCGGGCCTGAGCGCCTCCTCGGGGGTTTCACCGGCAGGCAACTGGTAGTCTATGCGCCAGACCCCATGCGGCTCACGGTGCATCAGGATCGTGTTGCCCGGATTCCAGTCGGGGTCGAAGAACGCCAGCCGCTCCGTCGGCAGGGGAAGGTCGATCTTGATGTCGGCAATCACGAACAGGCCTTCATAGGAGGCGCCTTCCATCTTCAGGTCCATCGTACTGCGAATGCCGGAGCGGCCGCCGTCTGCGGCAACCAGCCAGTCGGTCTCCAGCGTGTACAGCCCATCGGGCGTGTCGATAGCCACACGAGCGGAGTCTGCCTCCTGCTCGACCTTGACCACCTTGTTGCCCCAACGGAAGTCGATCAGCGGGTTGGCCATGCAAGCGTCCAGCAGGTATTCCTCCATGTACTGCTGCTGGATATTCAGCATGGGGAAGAAACGGTCGTCCGGGTCGTGCGGGGCTTCCATCCGGAAGACATGTTGCCCGCGGTAGTACGAGTTGCCGAAGCGCCAGGGTAAGCCGTTCTCGGTCAGACGGTCGGCCACGCCGACCTGTTGCAGGATTTCCATCGAGCGGCGCGTGAATACGATCGCCCGGCTGCCCTGGGACACTTGCAGCTCCGGGGTGAGCACAACGCTGGGCACACCATGACGGGCCAACTCGAGAGCGGTGACCATGCCGGCCGGACCGGAACCGGCAATGACTACTTTCTTGCGCTCCTGGCGCGCATGGGATGAGGGCAGCCAGGGTTTGAACACCTGGTAGTTGTAGTAGATCGACGGGCGGGCTTCAGTATCAGGCTGATGCATGGTGCTTGGGTCCTGTTCAGGAATGGAGGTTGGCCGTGCCGCGTGGGTGTGCCGGTCTTCGCGTGCGGAGGGACAATGGCGCGGGCGGTCAGCCGACGGTCTTGGTTGTCCGCGGAATCGGAAGCACCAGGAAGACCGCGCAGCCCGCGATCAGCAGCGCTGCCGCGTAGAGCAGGCCGGTGGTGAAGCTGTGCGTCATGTCCTTGAGCCACCCCACGACCAGCGGGTTGAGGGCGGACCCGATGTTGCCGGTGGCATTGATTACGGCAATGCCCAGGGCGCGCGCCCCGAAACTCAATGCATGGTCTGGCGTCGTCCAGAAGATCGACATCGCGGTGTAAGCGCCGGTGGAGGCCAGGCACACCCCTAGTAATTGCGTGGCCGGCTGCGCTGACCAGGCCGTGAGCAGCCAGCCCGCTGCCGCGCACAACATCGGTACCACGGTGTGCCAGCGGCGTTCCTGCTCGCGATCCGAGCGTCGGCCCCACCAGATCATGCCAATGACCGTGCACACCTGCGGGATGGCGGCCAGCAGGCCGATGGTCGTGTTGCTCGCGCCGCCGGCAAAGCTCTTGACGATCAGGGGCGTCCATACGGCCACCATCGCGAGGCTGTTGACCAGGCAGAAGTAGGCCAGCGAGAACTTGAGAACGGTCGCGGATGTCAGTTCAGACCACAAGCTGCGGGGCCTCTCGCCAGGCGCCCCTGGTATCGGGTCGGCCCGGCGCTCGGCCGCCAGCATCCGGGCCAGCGTGTTCCGCTCATCCGGTGTGAGCCAGCGCGCCTGCGCCGGGGTGTCGTTGAGGTAGAAGTACACAATCAGGCCGAGCACGGAAGCTGGCAGCCCTTCCAGCAGGAACAACCACTGCCAGCCCTTGAGACCATATAGCCCGTCCAGGCCCAGGATCACGCCGGAGATCGCCGAGCCGAAGGCAGCGGTGACCGGCATCGCAATCATGAACAGCGCATTGGCGCGCGCCCGATAGGCCGCTGGAAACCAGAAGGTCAGATAGAGCAGCATGCCCGGGAGGAAGCCGGCTTCGGTGATGCCCACCAGCACGCGCAGCCAATTCAGCGTTGTGGCATCGGTGGCGAACATGGTGGCGGTGGCGGCCAGCCCCCAGGCGATCATAATGGTGGCAATCCAGCGCCGCGCGCCGACACGTGCCAGCACAATATTGCTTGGCACCCCACAGGCGATGTAGGCCAGGTAGAACAAGGTAGTCGCCAGACCGAACTGGGTGCTGGAGAGCCCCAAGTCCTTCATCATCGTAAGGGCGGCGAAGCCGATATTGATACGGTCGAGAAACGATACGACGAACAGCAGGAACAGGAACCAAAGTAGATGGCGCGACAACTTGGCGACGATCTGTCCGCTTTCGGTGCTGCTGGGGCTGATGTAAGCCGGCGACGCATCGTCTGCGGGCTGGCGGAATCCGGTTGGTGATGTCATGGGGGCTTCTCCTGCGGCGCGATACGCCGGCAGAGGGATGGATTACGAACGCGCGGGCATTGAACAGCACGTCGCCGCCGATGCAGGAGCGGCTGAGCATCCCGGCTGGTTGCGGTGGATATGGTTGCGCGCACAACTAGTATGCGTCGAGTGGAAGCTCGTCGACATCGGGGTTTACACTTGTTGCTCGCGCAACTAGATGCAAAGAATGTCCACGCCAGCACTTATGGCTGCCTGCTGATTGTGTGCGCAACAAAGGAGCCGTATAGTTGCCGAATTGGGTCTAGCACGAAAAGGTGACTGCCGTTGACATCAAAATCCGCTCCCGTTGCCCTTGATCGCACTTTGACGCACCGCCTGCACATGCTGTCGAAGCTCACTGATCGGGTCACCCAGCAGGCCTATGAGGATGAGGTGGGCATTCCAATGCATGAAGGACGTTGCCTGGCGGCGATTGGCTCGTTCAGTCCCATGTCTGTCAATGATCTGGCGCGCAACGCGAATTTGAACAAGGGGCAGGCAAGCCGCGCGGCACAGTCATTGGTCGACCAAGGGTTGGTGCGCAAGGCGGTGAGCGAAACCGATGGGCGTGGCGTCGAGTTGACGCTCACAGCGAAGGGTGAGCGGATCTGGCGGCGAGCGATGGCTCTGATCGAGCGTCGCAATGCCGAAATTCTCTCTTGTCTGGATGCTGCGGAGCAGCAGTTGTTCGACCGCCTGCTTGATCGCCTGGTTTCCCACGCGAGAGGCAATGAACTGAGGTGAGCGAATATGGCCACCAGGATTTCCGAGAACTGACGGTCCTCTCCGAGAGCGGACCTGACTTGAGCCGTTTTGCCAACGTCAAGCACTTCTGCTCCTGGCTCGGTCTGTGTCCCGGCACCAAGCGGCGGCAGGCACTCAGCGCGCGGCGCTCCACCAACAGGGTGCGCCAGCGCTCAAACTGAGCCCATGAGTCTGTCGCGCAACGGCTTCCGCGCTTTCCAGTAGCGGTTGCCGCCGGCACCAGGTGCCGGATTGCCTCGCGCAGTGCCGTCTCCAGCAGGCCAAGTTCCTGCGCATGTGAAGCGAGGTTCTCGAATCGACCCGCGGACAGCGTCATTCTGTTCCGGCCTCCGCGGCCATCCGATAGCCCATTGCCCGGTACCCGCGTTGACGCTTGTCCCACATCCGCAGCAATGCCGGGTGGCCGGCGTCGACAAAGTCGATGATTTGCACGTCGGTCTTAAGGGCGTGTTCCCGGTGCAGCCGGCCAGCGTACTGTTGTAGGGTTCCCTTCCACGATACAGGCATCGCCAGCACCAGGGTGTCGAGTGGTGGATGATCGAAACCTTCACCGACCAGTTTTCCGGTTGCCAGCAGGACACGCGGTGCGTCGGGCGGGAGGCGCTCGGCCGCCACGCAGACACCTCCTTGATGACCAGATGCAGTGCGCTGCGCGACAAGGCCTTTTCCCGGCCGATGACCGGCCGCACCAGCGGGCGTTCTTCCCCCTGGCTGCGGCGTCGGCGGCAGCCCATGTGCGCGCCGGTAGCGGACGAGCTCGGCGATCAGCTCGTCGGTCGCGGGCACCAGGCGCGGCTTGTATCGGCGCGGCTGGAAGGCGCTCTTCGCAGAGGCGGTGGATACGCCGCTGATCGCCGGCGGTGACCTGGTTGAAGCCGAGATGGGTTCAAGCTTCGGAATTTACTCGACGCGCGGCCGAGTTTTGCAGCCTTAGTAGCAATCGGGAATCCGATTCGGTCGGGGATCCCCTGTAGGGAACGACCAGAATGACCGAGAGCCCGCCTGCTACGGAAGTGAACGTCCACAGCCAGCAGGGAGACAGAGCCCTACTGGGGCGGAAAGTTTGTGCATCTCTATCTCGCAGCATCCCGCAGTGGCGATGTACGATTGCCAGTCAGCTTTGGCCGACCGGAGCATCATGAATTTCGACGGGTGTCTCTGGCAGAAGCGCGACTGCTCCTGCCGCCACGGTTTGGAGCGATGCTGGATGCGGGCGGGATACCGGGCACTGTTACTTCGGCTCGCGCAGCAGCATCTCCACATTGCGTTCCGCGAGGGCCGCGATCGTGCGAGAAGGATTGAGGCCGAGCGGGCGCGGGACGATGGCGCCGTCCATCACGTACAGGCCGTCGTAGCCAAAGACCTTGCCCCACGGATCAACGACGCCTTTCGAGGGGCAGATCGCCATATTGCAGCCACCCAGCGGATGTGGCGTGATCAGGATACGCTGCTCCGTCCACAGCGGGTTGGGGTACGCGCGCCCGCCGGTTGCCAGGGTAAGCTTTTTGTGCGCAGCGATCATCGCATTGATGACTGGCTCCGAAGTGGCGGGCGACCAGTCGAGCCGCAGCTTGCGCCGCCACGGTAACAGCAGGTTGCGGCCTAGGCGGAATTCGCCGTCGCCGGGATCGACAGCTTGGCCGAACCACGGCATCAGTGCCTCCACCGGGTTGTCATCGTCAAGCAGCTTTCTCAGGCCTTTCCAGTACCTGCGAAGGCGCCACGACATCGATTTCCTCATGTGGGCCTCGAAGAAGTTGGCGGCGACGTTGGGAATGCCGCCGTCTTCCACGAACACCCTCTGGCCGTCCAGGTCGTGGCCGTCCAGCAGGTCTATGGCCGCCGAGATCGTGACGCCGTGGGCCGGAGAGACGTCGCGCTTCGGGTCGGTGTAGAGGCCGAACGTGAGGAA
>JACXTT010002226.1_pt1 | contig 31083 bp, 18 predicted proteins | sample 9270951 | NCBI WGS metagenome assembly JACXTT01 (sample SAMN15532306, study PRJNA645909) | rock metagenome | isolation source: weathered quartz diorite | place: Puerto Rico | collected 2017-06-21
TTGCCCTCAATGAAAACGCTTGTTGGCCAGTTGTTCGAACCCATGAGGGCGAACGGTGGGTTGCCGGGAACGGATGCGAGGCGCTTCCCCAACGTCAGCTCGCCCTCGGGACGCCGACGGACAGTCGTTCCTCATCCGCGACCCGAACGCCGGAACGGGTCGTGAGCCACGTCCAGCGCAGAACCGCCGGTGTGCACCCGAACAGTACCAGGGCGAGCGCGTTCAACAGGAGTAGAACGATCGATACTTTCGCACTGGCATATGCGACGAACGCAGCGGGGAGACTCAACGCGACAACATATAACTGCAGCCGCCACGCCAGATCCTTCCCTCGCGCCGGACGCACGACTTTGGGATGCAGCAGCAGGGCTACGAGGTTGAGCGCTCCAACCGAAACGGTTGTGATGGTCCATGCGAACGATCCGTATCCGAAATCATTTCGAAACAGCACCGCGGTGCTGATTCCAATCAGTAGCGCCAGTACCACGGAAGCGTAGGCTCCCACGGCGAATGGAAAATAGATTTCCGTACTGCCGTGGGCCGGGCGCGCGCCCAGACAAATCGCGGTCGTGCGAGCACCCCTGGCGAAGTCATTCGTGAAATCCCGCAGGGGGCCGTGAATGCCGTTGAAGAAGAGCGTGAAGACCACCAACCAAGCCGCCACCATCCAGGTCAGCGCGACGGGTTCAGTTCCGAGCGCCAGCGCCGCGTACACCGCAAGGCTGGCCCAGGCGAGTCCTTGAACCGCATCCATCAACGGAGGGAATGGACAGCGCTTTCCCCAGAGGTTATAGGCCCCCATCAAAATAAACCCGCCGGCGAGTGTCGCATGCGCCCGCCAGTCACCGCCAAGCCATATCGTTAGAGGAATAGTGAGCGCCGGCTGAACGAGCGCAAACAGCAGTGCCTGCCACGGCCGGATTGTGCCGCGCACAAGTGGATCATGTTGTCGTTGTGGCTGCGTACGATCGATCGGGAGATCGATCACGTCGTTGAGGACATACGTATAGATGTGGAAGCACAGCATCACCCCGAGGAGTGCGCTGAGCTCGCCTACCGTCAGCTCTCGACGGACACTCGCTGCACCCAGCAGCACGCACAGAGAAGAAAAGAACAGTTGATGGAGACGGATGAAGCGGTCGGTCGCCAGAACCCGATCCCACAGGCTGTGAACAGCGCTCGCGGTGTCGGGATCGTTAGACATTAACAGCGGGTCTGCGCGCCGGCGTCACAAGTCGTCCAAGCCTGGCAACCAACCCGGGCCAGATCATCACAAGTAACAGGAACGCTGTTGCTACGATTTCGACGGCGAGAATGCGCCTATTCCATTCGAGCATCAATGCGGCCCCACAGAAGACCAAGACGAACACCTGAGGGACCCATAAGAAGAACCAATTGAATTCCTGTGTTTCGCCGTTTCCGCGTCGTATCAGTGCAAAGCCTCCTATCACCAGCAAGGCCATGACGCAAAGCTGCCAGACACGCAGATTGGCGACATCTCCCAGGGTGTCGACCTGGCCGAACAGCAATTGTGGCAACCCGATCAAGACCCAATCGACCGCCAGCTTCAAAGGAATGAGATACAAGAAGAACCGCGACAATGCGACCAGAGCTTCACGGACGTCGTAGCCCTTATGAGCGTCCTCCCGAAGTCGTGTTACAAAGCCGAAGACAAGCGCTGTGAGAAACCAGGCGGCATAGTTGACCAGTGGAACGCCGAACCAAAAGCCGGGATGCGAGACGTCCGTAAACCAATGCCATAGATGGAAACCCAGCAAGCCATGGAGGTTGGGATCTACGTGGATGGGGTTTAGATTGGGCAATCCGCACCATTCGGTCGAGCTCACTACTGGATCCAGGACCGCCGTCGCGTTAATGAGCAGCACCGCACTCAGTCCGCCCGTTGCGAATGCAGGCCGCCGATCCGTTCCCTTGAGCCGATCCGTTCCCTTGAAAAGGAGATGCGCGATACGAAACATCGTGACTAGCAGCGCAGCCTCGAGGGCGATCACCGGAAAGGGGATGGCCCAACTTGCCTGCTTGCATCCTTCCACTGCATGCAACGCCGGCAGGCTCGACCCTCTCAGGACGTCAGTGACGTGAGTAAGGACATCAGGAGTGCCCGGTGTGCCACTGAAGGGGAGTGTCAGCGGAAACGACTCGTATTGGTACTTGCCGAGACGAAGTCCGAGAGACTCTCCAACCCACCAAAATAACGTGGCAAGGAGAAGCACCCAATACCGGTGCTTCCGTACGCTGGGGTCGCGCTGTCGGGCCGCCGACGCGAGCGTCATCAACCAGGAGGCGCTGGCACCAATGGAGAACCAGAAAATATGGGTTGGAAATCCCCAGGACTTAACTGTCACCCATATCAGGAACGCTGCAGCCCCGAGCACGAAGTACTTGAACATGCTGGCGCCCTCACGCCGACTCAACAATTGGCCGGAATCTATCACACACCTAACGACCGTTCATCAACGGACTAACAGACTTGGGTGAATCGTCTTCGGTGAGGGCGCCGCTACTTGACCGCAGTCAAATTCCAACAGTTCTCATCGCGAGGGGTGCCCACCGCAAGTTGCCACTTGAGTGCCATATGGGTGGCGCGTTAGGCGTTCATTCCGAAAACCACGGACGCGTATGAGGCGGACCGAAGTAGCAGAAATTTATGGGACTTCTGCAAGTGAAGTTCGCTGAGTGACTCCTGTATTTCCCAGGATCGCCTTACCCACCATCGAACCCTCCACCATTCACACGCTCGCAACCGCTACGTGTTTTGACTCAGACAGTGTGAGCGCTCTGCGTTTCGTCAGCCCGAAGATAGGGCACTGCGGCCGCCAACGCTACCACTCGTTCGAGATCGGCCGCCGCGTTCAGACGACGGAAACCCTCCTCTGCCTGGGCAAGATGAGGGCGACGCGCTGGATCTGTTGCTTCGAGCCGGCGCGCGATCTCGTAATGGGCTCGCGCCGCTTCGTATGGCAGCGCAAACCGTTCGGCCTCCTGGATGCATTTTCGCCAGGCTCTGCGGGCAGCCGTCGGTCGCCGGCGGAGCCATTCCGCGCAACCGCGCCACAAAAAAGCACGCGCTCGCGCCGGAGGACACACGCGAGCGAGGCGTTCGATACGCCGGCACAACTGCGCGACGCGTGTTTCAGCTAATGATGTGTCACCCGACTCAGGGGCCATTTCCCACATTGTCAGGTAAGTTTCAACCGCGGCGCTCAGACTTAACATCGGGGACAAATCACGCCGCGTCAGTTTCGTCGTCATCTCAACGACTTGCTCGGCTGCGCGTCGCGCTGGTTCCACTTCATTGCGGTGGATGTGCGCCAATGCCCTGGCGCCGAACAGGTTGAGTATGGAAACGGGCTCCGCAATTTGAGCTGTCGCCGCCAGGCGCAAACCTCGATCGATCAGGTCATCAAGCGTCTCGTACTGGCCAAGGTACAGCAGTGCCCACGCCTGACAGTCAATCCCCCAGACTTCATGAGCCAGCGAACCGTGCACCGCCGCGTGCTTCTGGATCTCAAGTCCCAATCTGGCAGCCAGCTCGAACTCACCTCTCAGGTTCGCGACGCGCACCCGAACATTCGCGCTCGTCACCCATTGGTACGAGTCGCTAATCTGCTCGCAAGATGCCATCTCGATCTCGAGGTCATCACACGCACTCCAGTCGCCCATGCACACCCGAAACAGGGCCGCCCGCGCGAGTACTCTTGCAGAGGCTCTTGGATCGTTGAGACGAGCAGCCGTGCGCCTCGCCATGCGCTGGTACACGCGGGCGAGCCGTCGGCTTCGTACGAGACCGAGAATATTACTGACATCGGCGTAGGACAACCCGAGCTCCGGTGTCGGTCCGAGCCGCTCCGCAAGGTTGAGAGCAGCGACGAGCGCGTAGACGACCGGAAGCAGGCGATCGTAATGGAAGGCAATCGCGCCGACGCGCTCGCAGGCTCGCACGCCGTCGCGAAGCACCTCAGTGGCTTCGTTCGGCAGCCCTTCGAACAGCCTCGGCATCAGTCGTCGTCCACATTGAACGAGTACTTGCCTGGCGAGCCCGATTGCAAAGCCGGTGTCCGATACGGGAAGCGGGTGCCCGATCAGCGAGAGTACGCGGCCGAAATGCTGTCGGCCCTCTTCCCACTTGGCGAGATTCATCGTCGGGTCTCCGAGACAACGTTCCCACCGCACATGGCGGGCATCCCGGGCGGACACGACGTGATGACGCCCCAGCACCAGCGGCGGTGTTGCTGGAGGCAGCACCGTATTCTGCGCATCGATCTCGATGACTTGGCGATAGAAGTCCAGCGCTTCCTCGTTGGCGTATCGTCCCAGCGCCTGCTCGCCCGCCTTATCGAGGTAGAAAATCGCCCGCTCGTTATTCTCTGCCCGGCTCCAATGGTGTGCGAGCAGAGGATAGAACGGTGTCAGGTCGTCGGGATGCTGGCGTTCGTACCACTCGGCGGCTGCCGCATGCAGTCGTCGGCGCAGTGCGTAGGGCAGCAGGCTGTAGGCGACCTCCTGGGTGATGGCGTGTTTGAACGCATAAGTCGGCAGTGGTTGGGACGCGGAGGGGTCCACGAGATGCCGCTCGACCAATGCCGTCACGTGGCTCTGCAGCTCCTGCCCGTCCGCCTCAATCGGATGCGCCGCTCGCAAAGCAGGCAGATCGAACATGCGCCCAAACACGCTCGCCACCTTTATCGTGAGCTGTTGCGGGATGGTCAGCTGGTCGATGCGGCTGGCGACGACCACTTGCACGGTGTTCGGCAACTGCATTGACCCGGGGGTTTCAGCGGCCGGTTTGAATTGACACATGCCGTGATCGACCTCGATGAGACTGCGATCACGAAGCATGTAGGCCAACTCCTCCGTGAAAAAGGGGTGCCCCTCTCCCTTATCGCGGACGAGACGCGCCACCGGCTCGCTGAGTACGCGCGCCCGCAGGCGGTGACACACAAGCGCCCGCGTGTCCTCGGCGCCCAACACATCGAGCCGCAACACGCGCGCCCTCGCGCCGTCGATCAACCGCACCAGTTCTGGTGGCCTTTCCTCTTGGCTGACGGGCCGCATGGCGATCAGCAGCAGAACCTTGCGAAGTTCGCGCTCGATTGTCTCGGCAAACGCCCAGGAGGCGGAATCGCACCAATGCGCATCTTCGAGAACGAGCAGAGTCGGCTCGTCGTGTGTGGTGGATCGAAACAGATAGACGAGCAGTTCTCGGGTGAGCACGGCACGGCCGCGCGGTGGTACACGTGACGACTGGTCCGTCTCCCGCAGATTCAACCGCAGGACCGGATTCAGGAGCGGAGCAAACGGCAACAGACGAGCATCGGGCTCCAGCAGGTCGAGCACCCGTCGCTCGGCGCCACCGCGCCCGGCGATCTCCTCGAGGCCGAGAAGGCTATCGAATACCTCGCGCCATGCGTGATACGGCGCAGAGCGCTCGATCGCGTCGGCGGTCGCGACCAAAGCCCGTACGCCGTAAGACGTTGTCTGGTCGACGAGGTCCGCCACGAGCCGGCTCTTTCCGATGCCCGCATCTCCTTCGAGGACGACCACGCCGCCGTCGTTGCCGGTGCTGAGCGCCCGCAAGCAGTCCGCGAGGATCCGTCTCTCCTCGGCGCGGCCCACGATGCCGGCAGAGCCAGTCGATAATTGCGCCGGTCGAGAGACGGCCACCGACCCCTCGTGACCTTTGATCCGGATTGGCACCAGCTGTTCGAACTTGATTCGCTTGCCAGCCGCTTCGACCGTGGCGAGATCGCACAGGATTTCGTGGTCGGCGGCCTCCATCAGGCGCGCCGCAATATTGACGACGTCGCCGATCATGGCGTACTCGCAGCGGCGCTGATTGCCTCGCAACCCGGTGAACACCTCGCCCGTGGCCATACCAAAGGACGCACCGATCCCGTTCGCCAAGTCCCGGTGGAGGTCGAGCGCGGCTCTCACGGCACGCACCTCGTTGTCGCCATGCGTGTGGAGTGCAAGGCCCCATCCGCAGACGACGACCATTCCTTTGTCGTCCGCGAGCACCTGATTGATGCTGCCGCCGTACCTGTCGACGGAGGTTTGAACGGCCACGATCGCGCGCTGAAGGTCGCCAAGAGCCTCATCGGAAAGATCGTCGAACACGCCTAGGTTGATGAACAGGACGCTCACCCGCCTGAATTCGGCGAGCCAATCGCTTTGCCCGGCCTCGAGCCTCGCTTGGACCGAACGTGGGACATAAGCGCGAAGGACATCCGCCGCGTCCCTTCCGAGTGTGAAAAGAGCGCCGGGCGCGGACAGAGGCAGGGAGGCGGCTACGGCATCGACACGGTAGACACCGTCCGCGAGTTTGCTGGTCTGCGCAGCTGGCGCGATCCGTTCCCACACGTTCGATGAAACCGCAACGCCGCCAGGGCTCACAATGGACATCGCATGGATGGCCTGCCTCAGCGGGTCTCCAGCAACCAGCAACTCCCATCGACCCGCCACGCCTCCGACGCATGCCGCACACACCTCACCTATGCCAACGCCGGCGCGCACATGGAGCTGAATTCCTTCCGGCGAGACGATGTCGCGCAGGGCCTGCTGTGCCGCGAGAGCGCAGAGCGCTGCGCGATGCGCTGCTGCGGACACATCTCCTTCCGACGGCCACAGCGCAAGGGTTGCGTCTCCGGGAAACTTGAAGACCTGGCCTCCGTGCGAGTCCACGACATCGACCAGACGTCCGAAGAAAAGGTTCAGGAGATCTTTGAGATCTTCTGCGCCTCTCGGACCGCGCCTGGCGTATCTCTCAGCGAGGGTTGAGAACCCGGACACGTCCGCGAGCAACAGCGCCGCGTGAAATCGTTCTGCATCCGGCCCAGTGGGGAGCGAAGGATTCTTGGCGAGCCTCTGATGGATGAGGGTCGGAACGAAGGCGTCAAGAAGCAGATCGTTCACAATCGTTGGCGGGTGATGAGTGTCGTACGCGCCACGCTTGACACGCGAGCGCTAACCAAGGCCTAATCCACGCAAAAAATCTCCGATGAGTGGCGACAGCCTATCACACCGAATAGCAATATTCGTTTTCGTGGCTTCATTCTGCCTGCCAATCAGCCTGTTCGCGCAAGGCCGTCTCGAGGGCCGTGTCACCCGCACGAATGGCGCTGCGCTGTCTGGAGTCTCGGTCCTCATCAACGAAACGACCGCTTCCACTGTGACGGACATAGCCGGCCGCTATGCGTTCGATGGGCTGCCGGCCGGAACCTACACCGTGACGTTCTCGTTGGGCACCAACATCATGACGCTTGCGGATGTGCGGGTCGACAAGACGACGATTCGGTTGGACCCGGTCTTTGACTGGACTGTGACCTTTGCGGAGTCCATGACGGTTTATGCGGCGTCGCGTCGAACCGAGCGTCTGTTTGAGGCACCGGCGTCCGTTGCGGTGATCGATGAGGCGGCGATCGCTCGAGACGCGTCGTATGCCCAACTTCCGCGGGCCCTGGTATCAACGCCGGGCGTTGAACTGACCCAGAGTGGCGTGTTCGATTTCAACGTCAATATTCGAGGCCTCAATACGTCGTTGAATCGCCGCGTGCTGACGCTTCTGGATGGCCGTGACGCTGCGGGCGTCCTGGTTGGTGCGCAGGAGTGGGCCGCCGTCGCAGTACCGGTCGACGAAGTCGCGCGCGTGGAAGTGGTCCGCGGGCCTGAATCCGCTCTCTATGGTGCGAACGCCTTCAATGGTGTCATCGACATGACGACCAAAGAACCGCGGTACGCGACCGGCGGCAATGCGCAACTGGCGTTTGGCGAGACTGGAACCAGACGCTTCTCGGTGCGTCAGGCGGGATCGCTCGGTCGCGACTGGGCGTATCGGGTTCACGGGACGTACGGACGGACCGACGACTTCTTCACGGCGCGTACTCAGTCGGTCGAGTATCCCGGACTGCCGAGGGAAGTGACGGTTCCCGCCACAGACCGTACCGAGTTTGTCAACACAGGCGCGCGAGTGGATCGTTACTTCTCTGCTGACAGGCTTCTTACGATTGATGGGGGCTGGGCGCGGGCTGACGGGAACGTCTTCGTAACGGGCGCGGGCCGACCGCAGAATCGCGGCGTGCAACGACCGTGGTTCCGGTCGGCCTTCGAGACACCTCGCTGGCGCGCGTCCGGCTACTACGATGGCCGGAAGGGCCGGATGCTCTCCTTGTCGGCCGGGAATGTCATCGTCGAGGATTCGATGAAACTCCACGGTGAGCTTCAGCGCAGGTTCGAGTACGGCGCGGGACGGGGACGTGTCGTGGCTGGCGGCGCGTTCCGGTACGAACGAGCTGATACGCGCAATGACGCCGGAATCTCCACGATCTTGCGCGGCATCCAGGATGCTCGCTCTGTCGCAGCCTATGGCCAGGTCGATCACAACCTGACGGCGCGCCTCCGCGTCGTGCTTGCCGGGCGACTGGATGACAGCACGTTGCACGACACGGCGTTTTCTCCAAAAGCGGGACTGGTCCAGACGATCTCTCCAACGCAGCGTCTGCGATTCACGTATGGTCACGCCTTCCAGACAGCCAGCTTCGTCCAATACTTCACACACGTGTTCGCAGCACCTCCAGTCTCCTTGGCTGCGCTCGAGGCCAGCCTGAGTCCGGCGCTGGGTGGCGTAGCCCTGCATCTCGACAACGTGCCGATCCTTGCGCTCGGCAACGACCGGCTGCGCGTCGAGCGACTCGATGGCTTCGAAGCCGGCTACTCCGGGGTGTTTGTCGGCAGGGTATCGGTGAACGCTGACTATTACTACAACCGCGTGAACGATCTCGTCACGGCTCTGCTTCCGCAGGTCGGCACGAGCCTCGGTCGAATCAATCCGCAGTTTGGCGCGTACGAACCGCCACCCGGACTCAGCCCGTCGCAGCGGACGCTCGTGCTGTCCACGTTGAGGGCGGTGCTGCCGCCTTCTCTCTTCGCCACGATGTCGAACGACCTGGACGGCTCCCCCATCTTCGCGATTGCCTCGTACACCAACTTCGGCCATGTCAGGGTTCAGGGCACGGAAGTGTCTGTTGACTATTTTCCGAATGATCGCCTCCGGGCAGACACCGGATTTGCGTGGACCGATTTCGCGACGCGGCGGGATTTCCCGGATCAGCCGCTGTCATCCAACACCCCGCCGTACAGCGCGAGGCTGGGGCTTAGCTACGCTGACAGCACGAGGACAGCGGCAGTCACTTACCGCTGGTCTGACCAGTTCACCTGGATCGGCGGTATCTTCCGAGGTCCGGTTCCGAGCTACTCAGTCGCAGATGTGGCGATGAGCTACAAAGTAGTGTCGCGTACCCGCGTCTCGCTGAATGTCACGAATCTGTTCAATAAGAGACATTACGAGATTTTTGGCGGTGATATTCTGCGACGCACCGCGTTGGTCACGCTCATTCAGGAGTGGTAGATCCGTCAGGTCGCGGCAGGGGCGGCGCCCACACGCGGCAGCCGGTCATAGTCGTTCCAGATGCGCACCGCGTAGCGGCGTGGCGTGTGGTCGACCAACGCCTGTGACAAAAGTAGGTCTGGAGGCGGGTGCCCGATCACCGGTGCCGCAACTCGCGGTAGGAGGACCTGCGACAACAATTCAAACATTGACGGCGAGCCCGATGAAATCCCGCCGGCTGCGTCGATGTATTTTCGCTCTTTGACGTGGCTGTACTTTCCTACCAGAAGAGACAATAACGCGGGTAGATACACGACGATGTCCACATGGTTGACGTAACGGAAGCATCGGCCGAGATGGCGCCGATCAAACAGTCCGGCAAACTCACGGTTGCCAACGGGCGGCGAGCCAATGGTATACAGGTGTTTCTTCTCACCGCTGAAATGATCCATCGATAGCGTAGCGATTGCAGCGCCCAGACTGTGCCCGGTGAACCAAACTTTGCGAGGCTTCAGATCGTTCAACGCGTCGTCAAGTTTGTCCCAGATTCGCCTGTGTGCGTCCATGAACCCGCTATGAATTTTGCCGCCGAACTTCCAGTCGATCATCTTGATGTTCGTGATGTCAAACAAATCTTGCGGGTCGTCGGGCTGGGTTCCGCGAAACGCAACAATGGTGAATCTGTCGGTGCTACCGATGTGACACTGGACGCCTTCATTCGAGACCGGCGTGAACGACAATCCGGCTCGCTCCCAAATCGTTGCGGCGGGGGGAGCGTCCCAGTACGCGAGAAGCGCCGCGTCGGCCAGCCACCACGCGTTTACCGGCGAAAAACCGTCGGCGGTGTCGTCGAACTTGTTCTGCTCCGCGTCCTGGAAGTGCTTATAGTCGCGATCGCGTTCGGGAAAGTACAACAAGTCCGCGGAGGGATCTGGCATCCTCTTGAGCGTCATAGCAGCCCCAATCAGTGTGCAGATTGTAGCGTCAGAACGTAGTACAGAATTCGCCTGAAGCGCGATGAACCTCAGATGCTGGTGACGCCTCTCCGCGTGATACGGAGGCGCCGCACGCTCGAGCGGTCCTGCCGCTGGACAAGGGCACAACTCGAGCAGCACCAACGCCAGCGGCTCGTCGATCTCCGGCGTTTTGCACGAGAGCACTCACCCTTCTACGCGCGATTCCACCACGGACTCGAGAACGAACCGCTTGATCGCCTACCCGTTCTGACCAAGGCCATCATGATGGAGCGGTTCGACGAGCTCGTGACCGACAGGTCCGTCCGGCTCGCAGACGCCGAAGCCTTTCTTCGCCGCAATTCCGGGAATGAGATGTTCCTCGACCGGTATGTGGTGCTCGCCACTTCCGGCAGTACCGGTCGAAGGGGCGTCTTCTTGTTCGACCGCGACGACTGGCTGACGGCGCTGGCCATGATTCTGCGACCATTCGTGTGGAGCGGGATTGCTCGCAGCTGGGCATGGCCTCCGCGCACGGCGACAATCGCCTCCACGACACCGTGGCATTACTCGGCGCGCGTCAGCGCGGCGCTCAAGACCCGCCTCTTTCCCGCGTTGCGGATAGACGTGGCCGAGCCGCTGCCCACGATCGTGCGGCGTTTGAACGATTGGCGGCCGGACGTGCTGGCCACCTATCCTTCGGCGCTGAAGCAGCTTGTTGACGAAGCGGCGGCCGGTCGCCTTCAAATTCGGCCCCGAAGCGTGGGCACAAGTGCGGAGGTGCTGCCGGCGAGCACCAGGCACCGCGTGCAGCAGGTCTGGGGCGTCCGCGTGTTCGACACCTACGGCGCCACCGAATACGCGCCCATCGCGACGGAGTGCGCGTTCGGACGCAAACACCTGCTCGAAGATGGCGCGATTATCGAGATCGTCGACGACCGGGGGCGACGCGTGCCTCCAGGCGAGCAGGGAGATCGGTTGTTGCTGACGGTCTTTGAGCGCCACACCCAGCCACTGATCCGCTACGAGATAAGCGACATGGTGCGTCCAGTGGAAGGAAGTTGTGCGTGTGGGCGACCCTTCGCGTTAATCGAGTCCATCGAGGGTCGCCTCGAAGAGATGCTCCATTTCCAACGCCGCGATGGCGGCACAGAGCCCGTGGTCGTGCACCCCAACGTGTTCCACCGGGTGCTTGAGGAAGTTCCCGCCTCCGGCTGGCAGGTTCAGCAAGACGCCGACGGATTGTTGATATCGCTGACCGGTCTGCAGGACGCTTCTATCTGCGATCAGCTTGCGTCGACGTTGCGGCATGTTCTCGAGGAGGGAGGTGCAGCGGTGGTCTCGATCCGCGTGCGCCGAGTGGAGGTGCTGCAACGGGGCCCGACGGGCAAAGCCCCTTTGATTATCGCGAGAAACCTTCAGGAGGAGATAACGCGCTCCATTGAATCCGCGTGACCTTTTTCGACATTAATCCGTTGAGATGACGTAAGGATGTTGCGCTCCGAACGTTAATATCTGGTCGACCCGTGCTGGAGGTTGTATGGTGCCCCATCAGACGCTTCCGTGCGACAAGCTGCCAGTCCTCGATCCGCCGATCGATTTGCCAAAGGTAGACAAGCCACATTTCGGGCCGCAGCCAGGTCTCGGGCCGACGGTCGCCGTGATTGTCTTTCACGGCATGGGCCAACAAGTGAAGTTCCAGACCCTCAATGACGTGGCCTACGGCATTCGAGATGCCGTCGTAAGGGCGGGGAGGACGCTTGCCCGACCTCACACCGTCTTGCTCCGGCAGCACTCTCCTGACGACGAATGCAAGTACATCCCGCGTGCCGAGCTGGAGATCGATGGAAGCTTTCCCACCAGGATTCATGTCTATGAGTGCTACTGGGCCCCTTTGACAGAAGGCAAGGTCACACTCCGCGATGTTGCGAAGTTCCTCATCAAGGCCGGTGTTGACGGCTTCCGGATGGGCGCGAGCAGTTTCAAGCGGATCATCTATGGAAAGTGGGAACCGCTCTCAATCAAGCCGGCCACTCAGTTCCAATTCGCCGTGGCCCTCGCTTTCGTGCTCTCCCTGATTATTCTGAATACGGTCCTCGGCCTGGTGACAAGCGTTGGCGTGCTGCGGGCCGCCGACTCAGGCTGGCCCGGGCAATCGCTCATCAATTCGCTCACAATCGACTTCGCGGTGTTCGAGGCGGCGGCCTTCCTGTTCGCTGCCTCGGCGTTGCATGCCTATCGGAAATGGGATGCTTTTCGCGACGTGCACGGGAGAAAACCCTGCGAACGCTGGACCCTCAGGGGAAGATGGCTTTATCTCGCGTTGGCGTGGGCCTTCGTGCTCGCAACGATCGCGTGCGGTGTCGCCGCGCTTATGCTGCTTGTCTGGTTCCGCGCCTCCGACGAAGCCGCCGCTCCGCTCGGCCTTTCGTTCTTCTTCGTTGTCACCATCGCAACAGCGGTCAGTTGGGTCGTCCGTTCTTTCCTGGTCCAGTACGCGGGCGACGTGGTCGTGTACGTCTCGGCGCACTCGGTCAGCCAATTCGACGAACTTCGCACGACCATCCAGAAGACGGCTCTGAACGTCACCAATGCTGTGTACGCGCAAGGAATCTACGACCGCGTGATTCTCCTGGGACATTCGCTCGGTTCAGTCATTGCGTATGACACGTTCAATGCGATGGCCAACGCGGGCTCGCACGACCACCTGTTGCGCACGACAGACCTGATCACATTCGGGTCGCCACTCGACAAGACCGCGTTCGTGTTCCGCAGTCAGAAAATCGCGCACGCCGACTTCCGCGAAGCGCTCGCCACCCAGGTTCAGGCTGCACTGGCGCGCGGTGACAATCGGCCGGCATCGTGGACAAACATCTTCTCGAAGTACGATTGGATCAGCGGTGAACTGAACTTCTACGGGAAGTTGGACAATCATCCGGACTCCGAAGCCTGTATCCCCGTCGTCGCACATGTTCAGTACTGGCGAAATGACCTCGTCTTCGACACGATTGTCGAGAAGATACAGGCATTCGCTGTGACGTAGTGCGTTTCAGGCCAACAAGATCTGATTTCCGCCGGCGAAGCATCACTCCGCGTATACGAGTTCACCACCCGCGCTGGCGGTAGTACTCCGCCACGAGCTGTTGAAGCTGTTCGCGTGTCAACACGGCGGCTCCGTCGTTCGGCAGCGGCGCGTCGAAAAAGCGGTCCGGGAGTGTGTCCTCGTCGGGCGTCCAGCCGGCGAGTACATTGACCTCGCGCTTCGCTGCAACGATGCGGCGGGCGGTTTCATGCAGCTCTCCCGCCGTCACGTCCCACCCGGTCACGTGCTGCAACATCTCCGCAGCTTCACGGTAGAAGTCCGTGAACACACCACGCAGGAACTTGCAAAGAATCAGCGAGTCCATCAGAGCAGCCCTATCTTCCGTCTCGATGGCGTGACGCACCGACTCGAGGGTCGCGTGCCTCCGATCGACCTTGGCTGAAAAATCCACTTCGTAGGCGCCGCTGCGATTGTGGTCCGCTCCGCGAGAGCCCACGGCAAAGCCGAGCGCCATCGTCTGCAGAGCCCGCGGCTCGTAGCCCGGAATCTCGAGTCCCTTCACCTGAGGCGCGAACGCAATGCTTCCCTGGCCGATCGCCTTCGCCGCGCAACGGCTTCCCTCGGCAAGCAAATTACCGATTCCCTCGCGGCGGCCGATCAGATCGATCGCCGTTAGCACGGCCTCACCACTGCCAAAGGTCAGCCAGTCCTCGTCGAGCAGGCCACGTTCGACACATTCCATTGCAAACGCAATCGTGCCGCCGGCGCTAATCGTGTCGATCCCGACTTCGTCGCAGCGCCGCGACGCGCGCAGCACCGCGCTGCCGTCGCCCACTCCACAGAGTGCGCCGAGCGCGAAGAGGCTTTCGTACTCAACCCGCACATCGTCGTTTTCCAGTTCGTACAGATGCTCGCAGCCGATCGTGCACGCGGTGCAGCTCGCCCGCACCCGTCGGTGACCGGCGCCAAGCTCCGCCGGCGAGAGGCTCGCGGCCCGATCAAAGGTGCCGCTCTGGAAGTTCCGCGTCGGCAGCGCACCGAAGCGATTCAGCGTCAGCAGATTCGCCGCGGTTCCCAATTCACGGTACTTCGCGGTCGCCGGACCAAACGAGCGCCGTGACAGATCGCGACTGAGTTGAACCAGCTCGCCCGGATGCGCCCAGTCGCATTGGTGCGTGCCGCGTACGGCAATCGCTTTGATGTTCTTGCTGCCAAGCACGGCACCGCTCCCGCCCCGCCCGGCGTGCCTGCGGTCGTGTGAAATGGTCGCGTAGCGCACCAGCCGCTCACCAGCAGGACCAATCGATGCAATTCGGTAGTCGGTACCAAGCAAGTCGCGCAGTTTGTCTTCCGTCTCCGGACATGAAGCGCCGCGCAAGTGCTCCGCGGACTGAAGTCGAACTTCACCCTCGTCGATGACGAGGATCGACAGCGCGCCGGCACGGCCGACGATGGCGAACGCGTCGCAGCCACAGCGCTTGCCGGCGAGCGCAAAGCCACTGCCTGCAAGGGAATCGTTGATGCGATCTGTCAGCGGACTCCGGCTGACCACCGCGAATTTGGCGGACGTGGTAAGCGGGGTGCCGACAAGTGGACTGAACGCGAAAATGATCGGGGCTTCGGGCGAGAGGGGATCGACCGACGCACCCGCTTCGTCGAGCAGAAGCCGGGTCCCGAGGCCGCTACCGCCGATGTACCCGCGCAGCAAGGCCTCGGAGAGCGGCAACCGCTCGGCCCGGCCCGTCGAGACGTCGATGCGAAGGTAGCAGCCGTGGTAGCCGAACACAGGAGTCAACCACCTGCATCCGCGGACAGCAGGATTACATGATCATGCGCGGCGAGCAGCCTGTTCGGATCGCTGACGAACTCGTCGCCATTCAGACTGGCGGCGACTGACGAGTGCAGGCCACGTTCGGTGATGAGGTCGCGCAGGTCTGGAAAGCGGATCGCCAGAGTTCCAAGGAGCTGACCCAGCGTCTCAGCTTCGATCTCGACCTCGGAAACGCCAGCGCGTTCGCGCGGGATGCCGAGGAATTCGACGTGCATGGTGTAACTTTAATCGGTCCAGTGACCCAGTCCAAAGGCAAAGGCCCGCGTGTTCGCCCGATCCCGAAGGGTCGGCCAGTTGACGCCGCAGCGCGACAGCAGGTGGCTTCGCTCATCGGTGACGCGCCACGGCGGCGCGATCTCCTCATTGAATACCTCCACCTCATTCAGGACCACTTCGGGTGCCTTTCGGCACCACATCTGGTTGCACTCGCCGCCGAAATGAAAATGGCGATGGCCGAAGTGTACGAAGTGGCGACCTTCTACCATCACTTCGATGTCGTGAAAGAGGGCGACGCTCCTCCCCAAACGATCACCGTTCGCGTGTGCGATTCGATCGCGTGTGACCTCGCGGGATCACAGCAGTTGCTACGGACGTTGCCCGGCATCCTCGGCGTTCACGTTCGCGTCCTGCATGCGCCGTGCGTCGGCCGTTGCGATGCCGCGCCCGTGGCCGTGGTTGGTCAGAACCCAGTGCCGCATGCGACGGTGGACCGGGTGGTTTCGCGGGTGCAAGGCGGCGAAGTCCGGCATTCGCTCTCGGATCCGGACATCACTCCGCCACATCTCGACTATGCCGCATACCGTGCGGCAGGTGGTTACACCCTCGCCGCTTCGTGTGTGAGCGGCCAACGAACGGCCGCGGATGTCATCACGCTGATGGAGGACTCGGGACTTCGAGGTCTCGGCGGCGCCGGCTTTCCCGCCGGCCGAAAATGGAGAATCGTCGCCGCCGAGCCGGCACCGCGGCTGCTGGCGATCAACATCGATGAAGGAGAGCCCGGGACGTTCAAGGATCGTTACTACCTCGAACGCGATCCCCATCGGTTTCTCGAAGGTGCGATCGTTGCCAGCTGGACCGTCGGGATCGATGACGTTTATATCTACCTCCGTGACGAGTATCACGGCTGTAGAGCGATACTGCAGCGCGAGCTCGACAGTCTCGCCGCGGCTCCGCCGTGCGCAATTCCTCGTTTTCACCTTCGACGCGGCGCCGGCGCGTACATCTGCGGCGAAGAGTCCGCGATGATCGAATCGATTGAAGGCAAGCGCGGCGAGCCGCGTCTCCGACCTCCGTACGTCGCACAGGTTGGCCTGTTCGGACGTCCGACGCTCGAGCACAACATGGAAACGCTGCACTGGGTGCGCGACATCATTGAGAAGGGACCCGGGTGGTTCACAAGTCACGGGCGTCACGGCCGCAAAGGGCTCCGCTCGTTCTCGGTGAGCGGACGCGTCAAACGGCCCGGCGTCCACGTGGCGCCTGCCGGAATCACACTGCTGGAACTCATCGACGAGTATTGCGGCGGCATGCTCGACGGCCACACGCTCTACGGTTACCTTCCAGGCGGCGCTTCGGGCGGCATCCTGCCAGCCTCGCTCGCGAACGTCCCGCTCGACTTCGATACGCTCGCACCACACGGCTGCTTCATTGGCTCCGCAGCGGTGATTGTCCTGTCGGACAAGGATCGGGCGGCCGCGGCCGCACGCAATGTAATGCGGTTTTTCGCTGACGAATCGTGCGGTCAGTGCACGCCCTGTCGGGTCGGCACGCAGAAGGCCGTGGACCTGATGAACGAGCGGCGCTGGAACAAGCCGCTGCTCGAGGAACTGTCGCAGGCGATGATGGACGCTTCGATCTGCGGACTGGGTCAGGCAGCGCCAAACCCGGTCCTGTCGGTGCTGAAGTACTTTCCCTCGGAAGTCGAGTGATGGTCACTTTCACGCTCAACGGGAAGACCGTTGTGGCAAATCCGGACCAGACGATTCTTCAGGCCGCGCAGCTCGAGGGGATCGCTATCCCGCGCCTCTGCTACATGGAAGGCATGCGCGCGGACGGCAATTGCCGCACGTGCATGGTCGAAATCAAAGGGGAACGAGTGCTCGCCCCTTCGTGCTGCCGCTATCCGAAAGACGGCATGGAGGTCACCACCAACAGCGCGCGCGCCATCGTCAGTCAGAAGATGTCGATTGAACTGCTGCTGGCGGATGTGCCCGAGACCGTCTACACGCTGAACTCCGAGCTCGATCTGTGGGCGAAGAAAATGGGCATCGGCAAGCCCCGGTTTCGCGGACCTGAAAGGTCCGCGCCGCTGGAGGATGTGTCCCATCCCGCCATCGACGTCCACCTCGACGCGTGCATCCAGTGCAAACGGTGTGTGCGTGCCTGCCGCGAAGAGCAGGTGAACGACGTCATCGGATACGCGTTTCGTGGCGGCCACTCGAAGATTGTCTTCGACCTCGACGACCCGATGGGTGAATCGACATGCGTCGCATGCGGCGAGTGCGTCCAGGCATGTCCGACCGGAGCACTGACCCCTGCCCGGGGCGTCGCGACAATCGCAGCGGAAAAGCGCGTCGACTCCGTCTGTCCGTACTGCGGGGTGGGATGCCAGCTCACTTATCACGTCAAGGACAACCAGATTCTGTACGTCCAGGGCAAAGACGGACCATCGAACTCGAGTCGCCTGTGCGTCAAGGGCCGCTACGGATTTGACTACGTCCAGCACCGGCATCGCTTGACGACACCGCTCGTCCGCAAACCCGGAGTGACGAAGCACAAAGACTTCGTCGTCGATCCCGAGAAATGGCACGAGGTGTTTCGCGAAGCCACGTGGGAAGAGGCACTCGACCTGTCGGCGCGAGGCCTCCGCGAGGCGCGCGATCGATATGGCAAGCGCGCGCTCGCCGGCTTCGGTTCGGCGAAGGGAACAAACGAAGAGGCATATCTATTCCAGAAACTGGTTCGCACCGGCTTCGGATCGAACAACGTCGATCACTGCACGCGTCTCTGCCACGCCTCGAGTGTTGCGGCGCTCATGGAGGGCCTCAACTCCGGTGCCGTCTCGAATCAGGTGCGCGACGTTGCGAATGCCGAAGTGCTGTTCGTCATCGGCGCGAATCCGACGATGAATCACCCGGTTGCCGCGACATGGATGAAGAACGCGGCCAAGCGTGGCGCGAAGCTGATCGTCGCCGATCCGCGGCGCAGCGATCTTGCCCGTCATGCCACCTATTACCTGCAGTTCAACGCGGACACCGATGTTGCGCTGCTGAATTCGCTGCTTCACGTCATCGTGGAAGAAGGTCTCGTCGACGAGGCATTCGTTCGCGATCGGACATCTGGATACGAAGCGCTCGCTGAAAACGTGCGGCGGTTTTCTCCGGAGGCAATGGCGCCCGTGTGCGGCGTCGATGCGCAAACGATCCGGGAAGTCGCGCGTTTGTACGCCACCTCGAAAGGCTCGATGATTTTCTGGGGGATGGGCATTTCCCAGCACGTGCACGGGACCGACAATGCACGCTGCCTGATCGCGCTCGCGCTGTCCACCGGGCAGATCGGCAAGCCGGGGACGGGGCTACATCCACTGCGCGGTCAGAACAACGTGCAGGGCGCCTCCGACTCCGGATTGATTCCGATGTTCTATCCGGACTACCAGCGCGTGAATACGCCCGCGGCGCGCCAGCGGTTCGAGACGTTGTGGGGGACGACCCTCGATCCGGACCCGGGACTGACCGTCGTCGAAATCATGAACGCGGCGAAGCGGCGCGACATCCGTGCGATGTACATCATGGGCGAGAACCCGGCCATGTCCGATCCGGACATCGACCATGCGCGTCAAGCGCTTGCGGCGCTCGATCATCTGGTCGTGCAGGACATCTTCCTGACCGAGACCGCATATCTGGCAGACGTCGTCCTGGCCGCTACGGCGTGGCCGGAAAAAACAGGCACTGTCACGAACACGGACCGGATGGTGCAACTGGGACGTAAGGCGATCGAGCCGCCCGGCGACGCGAAGGAAGACTTCTGGCTGCTTACGGAAATGGGACGGCGGCTCGGGCTGAACTGGACGTACAGCCACCCGCGCGACGTGTTTGGGGAGATGCGCACCTGCATGGACTCAATCGCGGGTATCACATGGGAGCGCCTGGTGCGGGAATCATCGGTCACCTATCCGTGCGTGAAGGAAGGCGACCCGGGCCAGTCAATCGTATTCGTGGATCGCTTCCCCACCGCCAACGGTCGCGGCAAGTTCGTTCCCGCGGATTTGATTCCGGCTGCCGAGCGTCCCGATGCGGAGTATCCGGTGGTGCTGATCACGGGGCGCCAGCTCGAACACTGGCACACTGGAGCGATGACGCGTCGCGCTGCGGCGCTCGACGCGCTCGAGCCGGAGCCCGTCGCGTCGCTGCACCCGTTGGATCTGAAGGAAATCGGCGTCGAGCCCGGCGGCGTCCTGACGATCAGCTCGCGGCGCGGCAGCATCTCGCTTTACGCGCGCGCCGACGAGGGCATTCCGTGCGGATCGGCGTTCGTGCCGTTCTGTTACTACGAGGCTGCCGCGAACCTGCTCACCAATCCCGTCCTCGATCCGTTCGGCAAGATCCCGGAGTTCAAGTACTGCGCGGTCAAAGTGACTGCCGGCGGAACCGTGCCAGAGCGTTTGAGCTTTGGAGGCGGAACGCTGCTGCTCGATTAATTCAAAATGCAAAATTCAAAATGCAAACAGTACTTGTGCGCCGCTCCTGGGTGAAAGACGCCACGATATCCACTCCGATGTTGCGGGAATTCTCGTGTTTGAATTTTGCATTTTGAATTTTGAATTACGGCGCAGATGAATGCCGGCGCAATCGTCTTATGCGGCGGCAAGTCCACGCGCATGGGCTCGCCGAAGGCGCTTCTGCCGTTCGGACCAGAAACCATGCTGCAGCGCGTCGTTCGCCTGCTCTCTGGTGTGGTAACGCCGATCGTCGTCGTCGCGGCGGCCGATCAACCGCTGCCGGAGTTGCCGCCCCAGGTCATCGTCACGCGTGACGAGCAGGAGGGACGCGGTCCGCTCGAAGGACTTCGCGCCGGGCTGAAAGCGCTGCCAGCGCACGTTGACGCCGCGTACGTTACCAGCTGCGACGTGCCGCTACTCGAACCGGCGTTCGTTCGCGAGATGCTCGATCTCGCGAACGGTTTCGAGATCGCGGTGATCGAGATCGACGGCTTTCCTCACCCGTTGTCGGCGGTGTACCGGCGTGCGGTGCTATCCCACGTCGAGGAGCTGCTCGCCGCCGCCCGGCTTCGACCGGTATTCCTGTTCGACAGCGTCAAGACGCGCCGCATCCGCCCCGACGAGATCACGGCCGATCCCGAGCTGCGGACGCTGCGCAATCTCAACACACGCAAAGAATACGAGCAGGCGCTCGCCGACGCCGGATATTGAGTCCTCGTCATTCCCGGTCTGTCGTTATTCTCGGTATTGACCCGCGCGTAGACAGGCATATACTGCCCCCCACTACGAGTTCGTCTCTATCGGCTGCACCCATTCGCGACTAACTGCTGTTTCCGAGAGGAGGATCTGATGCGACGTTTCCTCCAGAGTTGCGCGGCCGCCATCCTCACCGTCCTCCTGACCATGACCACCGCGTGGGCGCAGTCAACGGCCCAACTGAGTGGCCGCGTCACCGACCAAAGCGGCGCGGTGCTGCCTGGTGCCACCGTCACCGCCACCCAGACCGCCACGGGCTTTGTGCGCAGCGACGTCACCGATACAAATGGGGCGTACGTCCTGTCAAACCTGCCGCTTGGTCCGTACCGGTTCGAAGTCTCGCTGTCGGGATTCCGCACCTACGTGCAAACCGGCATCGTGCTGCAGGTGGGCGCCTCGCCAGTTCTCAACGCCATCCTCTCAGTAGGCCAGCTCGAAGAGTCCGTCACCGTAGAGGGCGCCGCGCCGCTCGTCGACGTCCAGAGCGCCGGCATCCGCGAAGTCGTCCGGAACGAGGAGATCCTCGCGCTGCCCCTCAACGGCCGCAACGCGGCGGAGCTCGTCGTCGTTTCGGGAGCGGCTGTGCAGACGACGACCGCGCCCAACAGGGCTGTGCCGGGCGGCCTGGGGATCTCGGTGGGCGGCGGACTTCCTTACGGCGTCGCGTACCTCCTCGATGGCGCCATGCACAACAACCCGCAGGACAACCTCAATCTGCCGTTCCCCTTCCCCGACGCTCTTCAGGAATTCAGCGTCGCAACGAGCGGGCTCAACGCGCAGAACGGGATGCACTCGGGCGCGGCCGTGAGCGCCGTCACCAAGTCGGGCAGCAATCGCTTCAGCGGCAATGCGTTCGAGTTCCTCCGCGATCACCGCTTCAACGCGACCGACCCGTTCGCGCAGATCGGGCCGAACGGCAAGCGCGTCGACGACGGGTTGCGGCGCAATCAATTCGGCGGCACGTTCGGCGGTCCGATCGTGCAGAACAGGCTCTTCTTCTTCGGAGCCTACCAGGGCACGACGGTCCGCCAGCAGCCGGCCGCGAGCATAGCTTGGGTACCGACGGCGCAGATGCTGGCGGGCGACTTCACGACGTTCGCCTCGCCTGCATGCAACAGCGGGCAGCAGATCACGTTGCGCGGTGGGTTCGTGGACAACCGGATCGATCCCGCGGGGTTCAGTCCGGCGGCGCTCAATCTCCTGAAGCGTCTGCCGAGCACGACCGATCCGTGTGGCCAGATTACGTACGCGTTTCGGAACGACAGCAACCAGATGCAGTCCGTCGGCCGCGTCGACTATCAGCGGACGAAGGATGACACCATCTTCGGACGCTACATGTCGACCTCGTTCACTGCTCCGATTCCCATGCGCGAGGGCGACAGCATCCTGTCGCTCTACGACAACGCTAACAGGGTGGGCCTGCTTGGTTCCGACGCGCTGGCGCAGTCGCTGGCCATTGGAGACACGCGCGTCTTCGGTCCCAACACAGTCCACTCGGTCAGGTTCGCGTTCAATCGATCCGCCGTCAGCCGCCTGGCGCCGGTCACGTTCGAACCGCACGACCTCGGCATCGACGCGTACGCCTATCAACCGCACGTCATGTGGATCGAGGTCCAGGGCGGGTTCTTCGCCGAGAACCCCGGTCCGAGCCGTTTCGTGACCAACGCCTCGCAGATCAGCGACGACCTGACGCTCGTGCGCGGCGATCACCAGCTCTCCTTCGGCGGCAACGTGGCCTACTGGCGCTACTACTTTCAATCGCACGCGCGATCCGGCGGCGTCTGGCAGTTCACCGGCGACGCGACCGGGCGTGGATTGAGCGACCTGCTCCTCGGCAGAGTGGGGCGCCTCGAGCACGGTGGACCGGCCATTCTTCCGATGGACCAGTGGTACATGGGTTTTTACGGTCAGGACACATGGCGAGCAGGCCGTCATGTCACCGTCAATGGCGGGCTCCGTTGGGAGCCGTACTTCGGCCAGAGCGTCCGGAACGGTGCCGTCTACAACTTCATTCCCGAGAACTTCCAGAACAACGTGACAAGCAAGGTGTTCGTGAATGCGCCGGCGGGTTTGGTCTACCCGGGCGACAAGGGATTTGCCACTTCGGGTCAGCGAGGCGTACAGACGCAGTGGCTGAACTTCTCACCGCGCATCGGGCTTGGCTGGGATGTGTCGGGCAACGGCCGCACGGCCGTTCGCGCTTCCTATGGGCTTACCTATGACTTCCCGAATGCGGAGTACATGTTGATCAACGCCAACTCGCCGCCATTCGGGAACCGTTCCATCATCCAGGATCCGCCCGGAGGCTTCGATCGCCCGTACGCGCATCTCGGCGGCGATCCGCATCCCATCGCGACCAATCGCGACACGCGCTACCTGCCGTTTGGCGCCTACGGTGCCATCGATCCCGACATCAACTCGCCGCGCATCCAGCAGTGGAACGTCACGGTGGAACGGCAGGTCGGCTCGTTGTGGCAGGTGGCCGCCACCTATCTGGCCAGCCACACGGACCGACTGTGGAATCAGGTCGCGCTCAATCCGGGCGTGTTCCTCGGCGTCGGTCCGTGCACGCTCCAGGGTGTCTCCTATCCCACTTGCAGCAACACGGGGAATATCAACGCTCGACGAGTGTTCTCGCTGTCCGGCGAGAACCCGGCTTCGGCGGCGCTCATCGGAAATCTAGACCTTCACACCGATCTCGGAATTCAGAACTACCGCGGCCTGAAGCTGTCGTTTCAGCGTCGCGCCGCGGCCGGACTGAGCATGAACGGGAATTACACGGTGTCGCGCTGCTTCGGCGATCCGTCGTTCCAGACCGGAGGGTTCCCGCAGATTGCCAATGGCTACACCGACCCGCAGCACCCGGAATTCGACCGCGGCTACTGCGATCAGGATCGGAGGCATCTCGGCGTCTTGGTCGCCGGTGTGCAGTCGCCGCAGCTTGCCGGTCGGTTGGCGAACGCGGTGCTCTCCGACTGGCGAGTGTCGGGCATCCTCACCGCGCGATCGGGTCGGCCGGTCAACGTCATCGCCGGACAGGACCGCTCGCTCAGCGGCATTCAGAATCAGCGCGTCGATCAGCTACTCGCCAATCCGTATGGCGACAAGAAGACGCCTGAGCACTGGCTCAATCCTGCGGCGTTCGCACAGCCGGCGCTCGGCACGCTGGGAAACTTCCAGCGCAACAGCTTGCGGGGGCCGGGATACTGGTCGATCGACATGGCGCTCTCGAGGCTGATCGCCTTCGGCGCCGCCCGCAAGCTGGAACTCCGCGTGGAGACCTTCAACCTGCTCAACACGTTCAACTGGGGGCCGCCCACGCTGGCTTTTGGCGCCGACCGAACACACACGAACTTCAGCTCGGGCGCGTTCGGACGGATTACGTCGATGGAGGGTACGCCGCGCATCATGCAGTTCGGCGTGAAGTACGGCTTCTGAAGATCCGTAGGGGCCGACCTTCAGGTCGGCCCCTTCGTGCGTCCGCTACTGATTCTTCCCGCCCATCTGCACTTCGAACCCGTCCGGATCCTCGACGTGGAAGCTGCCCTCCGTCGTGCGGATCTTCAAGCCTCGCTTCTTCAATTCCGCTTCGACCGCCGGCTTGACGCTCTTGTCCGTGTCCCACCCGGCAAGCGTGTACGCGACGTGATCGATGCCGACCTTGCCGCCCTCTCGGCTCGCCGCGTTACGTGGAATGATGATGTTGTCGCCGAACGTCAGCCGGCACTGCGTCTTGCCGTCATCGTTGCTGACCTTCATGCCGAACAGGCCTACATAGAAGTCGCGCGACTTGCGGTAGTCCGCCACCTGCATCGATATGTGATTGATGTACGTCGCGTTGGCCGGCGCCGCCTCCGCAGTGGCGGCGCCAGATGCTGCCGCTGTGCCAACGGCCAGCAGCTGAATCAGCTGACGACGGGTCACCTTTCCGCGCTCGTACTCCCGAAGCAACCGGCTGATGATGTGCTCCATACGTCGTCTCCTTTGTTGGCTACCGGCTGCGGGCTACCGGCTCCCGGCGTGGCCTAACCCTCCGGTAGCCCGAAGCCCCTAGCCTGAAGCCCGTTAGAAATTCAATTGCGCGCTGAACTGGAGAATCCGCGGATCCTGTACCTCGGTCGGCTGTCGCCATTGCGGTCCGAACGCGTTGTTGATCTGGATGGCGGAGCCGCCGTTGAACACGTTGTAGACATCGAGATTGCCCTGCATCCGAAGCCGTGGCGTCAACCGAACCTGCTTGGTCACCCGAACATCCAGACGCCGTATGCGGTGGTCGTACATCGAGCCCGGCATCACGAGCGGGACGGTCGCGGTCGCCGTGCACGGCGTCCGGCCGCCGCACGCACCGAGATCGCGGCCGAGCGAGCGCGAGATCTCGGCGTTGCTTGCGGCGTACGCCGCGACGATGTTCGGTCCCGAGATGTCCTGCCAGATGCCGCTGACGAAGAAGTCGTACGGCAACGGGACCGCGCCATTCAGCTTCAACTGCGTCTGTCCGCGGAATGGCGTGACGACGTGGCAGATCGATTTGCCGTTGATTGTCGTCGACGTTTGCGGCGTGGTCGGCGACGCGTTGGAGATGCCGCTCACCGTTGTCGCGGTCTGCGGCGCCGCCACCGATCCCGCCGCGATGCCAGGCGCATCGACGACAAAGCAGTTGTCCGTCATCGTGCGGCCGGTGTCGACGCCGCCACCGAACGACGCGCCTCCCCGCAGCCGCGTATTGATGCCGAAACTGAAGAAGTTGTTGACCTGCTGCTGCTTTCCATAACGCGAGGACTGCGTCACGAGGTTATCCACCTGCGTGAACTTTGCGACCGAGACGTCCGACATGCCGCACACCTGATAGCCGCCTCCGCCAGGGAGATTCGCGTTGAGCGGCGCCGTCACGCAGTACGGATCGAAGTCCAACGGTCCGCGGAGCTGGTTGTCGGTCACGGTGAAGTTGCCGTACCAGTTGCGATAGTACCCTGCGGTCACCGACACACCGTCGCGCAGCTGGTGCTGGATCTCCGTTCCGACGTCCCAATTGGAGTTGCGTACGCCCCATCCGCGCAGCACATCGTCGGCCCAGTGCGTCGTCGGACTGAGTCCGCCGAAGTTCGCATCCGACATCGGCCCGCATTCGCCGTTGGCCGCACGGTTCTTCAAATCGCAATCGGGAATGTAGTTGCCGTTCGCGTCGCCCCACGTACGCGTGACGCTGTTGACCGATGTCGTCACCGGGTCGTTCGCGCTCGCCACCGCAGTGCCGGTCTTGGCGACGTAGCGGCCGATCGACGCCTTGAGCGCGGTCTTACCATTGCCGAACAGATCGTAGGAGGCGCCGAAACGCGGGTTGATGTCTTTCCACGCGGGCACACCTGAGACCGCGCCAAAGTCGCGCGCCGGGACCCACCCCGACGCCGGCGCAGCGAGGTGATTCGCATCGACGTGGCCATTGAAGTAGTCGAACCGGGCACCGTAGTTCAGCGTCAGCCGCCGGATCGCCCACTGATCCTGGAAGTAGATGCCCATGTCGGCCCGCGTGCGATCGATCGCTCGATACGGCGTTGCGTACTGCGTGATCGAGGTGGGCACAGCGTTGCGGAACGAGTAGTTCACGTCGCCCTGCACGTAAGTGACAACGTCGGACACAGCTTCTTCGATTTGCGTGCCGAACTTATACGCGTGGGAACCGGTCACGTATGAAATGGAGAAGCGCTGCGCGCCGCGATCGGTCGCGCGTTTGGACGCGTAGGTCGCCGACGCGTTGTATCTGAAGTTGTTCGACAGCTCCAGGATCGAGATGTGCGAGGGCTGGACCCCGGGATTGAGGAACGTCGGCCAGTGGGTGATCGTGAGCGAGCCGCCGGCCTCGAACAGCAGCTTTGGCGTAATCGGCGCGCTCCAATCGGCTTGATACAGGCCGACCGGCCGGAAATGGAACGCGAGACCGGCCTCCGGTGCGCTGCCGAGCGCACCGATCGCACGGCACAAACAATCATCGGCAACGTCTGCGAAGAAGTTGAACTTGTGCTTCTGCGCCGCCTGCCATGTGACACGCACGGCTTTCGATTCGTACCACTGCGCGCGATCCCCCGGGTGCGAGAGATCCGGTGTATAGAACGGCGTCCCCTGCGTCTTGTTCCAGAAGTTGCCCGCCATCAGGTGCTGGTTGCCCCACTCGCGGAACGATGCGAAGAACCAGAGCTTGTCCTTTCTGATCGGCCCCCCGAGCGTCACGCCGGTGTCGTAGATCTTCAGAATCTTGCTGATGGTCGTCAGGCCGCGCAACCGCAGATCGTCGTTGAGGTTCGATGACTCGAACGTGTCGCTCGTATACAGGCCGGACAACGTTCCCGAAAAGCTGTTGCTCCCTTCCTTCGGGATCATGTTGACGACCGATCCGTCCGCATTGCTCTCAGCGGAGATGCCGCTGCTCTGGAGCGAGATTTCCTCGACCATCGCTGAGTTCACGAGGTATCCAACGTTGCCGCTGGCGTGGTCGATCGACATGCCGTCGAACTGCCGCTTCGTTCCGGTCTTCCCGTGATAGGCGTTGCCGATGTTTTGATTCAACTGGCCCGCGACATCCGCAAACGAGCCGGAAAATCCCGGCGTCACCTCGACGATGGTCGCCCAGTTCTTCGTGCTGGTCGGCAGCCCGTCGAGCAGGTCGCGCGTGAGCAGGGTTTGCCGTCTCACGTTCTGTGTGTCGACGAGCGGGGTCTCACCGCTCACGGTCACCGTTTCCTGCAGCGCGCCGACCGGCAGTTCGGCATTCACCGCCGCCGTGAATCCGGATGTGAGCTCGACGCCTTCGCGAACGAGTGTGTTGAACCCGGGCAGTGTGAATGTGACGCGATATGTGCCCGGCCGGAGATCGACGATGTTGTAGCGGCCCTGATCGTCGGTGACCACTGTGCGGACTCTCTCGATCAGCACGGGGCTGGCCGCTTCGACGGTGACGCCCGGCAGTACTCCGCCGGAAGTATCGCGAACGAGGCCCGCGATCGCGCTCGTCTGCTGCGCAAGGGCGGGTTGCGAAATGAACAGGATGGACAAAAGGGCGATCAGACCGATACCGAAGACTCTCGAATTGGTCATGGGCCGCTATACCTCGGAACGGGGGACCTTATACCATGCCTAACCCCGCTTTCGTTCGGATCGTTCGAACCGAACGACCTCAGAATCGGAGCGAGTCCTCGAAGTGCTGGATGTAGCGGCCGCTGATGATCACTGCGAACCAGAGCAGCAGAGAGCTGGCGGCGACGATTTTCGCGGAGAACGCCGCATCTTCACCAGGGCCCAGGCGCTCGACGCGATGGAAGATTCCTGTCAGATAAAACACCGCCACATTGAGACCCAGCAACATCAGCGCCCCGAGCTTGAACCAGAAGGCGATGTCGGCCGCGTAGTAGGGGGGCATGCCGATGAAGGCCAGCATTCCGGTGACGACGTTGATGCCGAGGCCGACCATCGCGAGCGGAAGAAGGCGATGCAGCGGCCCGAATGGCATTTCCTTCGCGAAACCTAAAATGCGCAGGTTGATCGCGCCGACGGCCCCGATGATGAGCGAGAGGCCGACGAAGTGCATCACCATCATGCTGGCCCACCACCATTTGTTGGCCACCATCAGATTCGTAAAGCCATCGGGAGACGGTTCAAACACGTGAATGATGGAACCGATGCCTTGCTCCGTGATCGCTGTGCCAGTCGGCGTACCTGGCTGCGGATGTCTGATGTCGCCGCCGGTGTTGCCCGTCCTCCCCATCAAGATCGAGGCAAGGATCGCGAGCAGCAGGACCGCGGCGACGCTTCCGCGTGGCGTTCCGCCGGTCCGTCGAGACTGCCAGAGCGCCATCAACGCCGCGGCGCCGGTCGCGATCACAAACCACAATCCGAGCATCGCCGCCCCTTCGTGTCGCCGCACGAGCGCTTCCGAGATGCCAGGCTCCCGCGCGATCGAGCGATCCGCGCCGACGCCGCTCACGAACGTCGGAATGGTCAGAAGCGCGATGGCCGCAAAGATGATCAGCGCGCTGCGCCGAAGGTCGGCATTGTTTCCGGTGAACGAGGCAAGTAGGAGACCCACTCCCACAAAAAACCCGATGATGGGCACATGGTTGAGCAGCAGGTGCAGGTGATCGAAGTTCACGTGCCTTTGCCGTACAGAAGGTAAGTGGCCGTATAGGCGAGCGCCCGGCCGGCGGTCAACACGCCAAGCCACAAACCAAGCATCCACAGCGCGAGCGAGCGCCCGACCACCGGGGTCGAATCACGCATGCCCGCATCGAGAGACAATCGCCGCTCGATCCTTTTGAGGGCGACGACACCAAACGCGATGAGCACGAGCTTGACGTAGAAGACGGGATTGGTGAGCGCCTTCGTTGGATAGGCAATCAGGAGAAAGATGCCTGACACCACGTTGAGCCAGAAGCCCGTCCAGACGAAACGGAAGTAGCGCCGGAGCGGCGCGACAGGCAGCTCCGGCACGAAGCCAAGAAGACGGGCGCCCAGCACCCCGCATGCGCCGACGAGAAGTGCCAGGCCGATGTTGTGGATCACGAGGACGAAGTAGTAGGCGAAGGCCGACTCCGACTCCCGGATCCAGGTGCTCAGGCCACTGCGCTCGAGCGTTTCAAGAAACGCAGGGGCGGCCAACTGCTACCGCAGGTTCCCGTGGTGCGACAGATCCTGCAGGTGCGAGGCATCGCGCTCCGAGCAGTACGGCGCCTCTTCGATCTCGTAGTCCTTCATCAGCTTCAAGTCGCGCGACCGCTGCTTCCACGGCTCGGCAAAGACGACCGGATCCTCCACCGTGACGTCGTAGTGCAGCGTGTCGCCCTCACGGCGAAGCCGCTCGATCACATGGGTCTTATCGCTGTGGAAGAGACCGTTGTCGGACAACCATGTGGTCTCATCAAGATTGGTGACATCGACCACAAGGGTGTCGCCCTCCCACTTGCCAACGGAGTCTCCGTGTGCCGAGGCCTCGATGTCGGTGCGATGCGTGGCGTTCATGCGAACGACGCGGAAGAAGTTGCCGTTCAGATCGTCGTACAGAAAGACCAGTTCTTTCGCGGTCTGAACGATCTTCTGCGGCGGACCGACGCGGGGCACGCCCGGCGGCTGGCAATACCAGGCGGGATCGACCTGGACCTGCCGCTCGTCGAGATCTTTGACTTTGGCGGCGTATTCCGGCTTGTACGGCGCCCGCCCTGGATTGAACTGGTTGATGCCGGGCGGTTTCGCGGTCGCCGCATCGTAGGACTGGCCGGGCTTGAGCTGCGGGACCGGTGGACCAATGCGGTGATACCACTGTCCGTTCAGATCCGGATGACCGTCGGCGAGTCTCGGTGTCGCGGCTGACGCCGTGGCAGCGCGAGCGCCTTCCTGCCTGCTCTGTGCACCTGCCTGCGCGCGAACGAGCGCGAGCGAGAGGCACGCGATTCCAGCGGTGATAACCGCAACTGTCGTCACTCTGCTACGCATTCCGAGCCTCCTCATCTGGCCTCCGGACTGCCGGGTTCCGCCGTCAGCTTGATGAAATGCCCATCGGGATAGGTGATCTTGGTAAGCCATCCCAGCGGCTTGCCGTTTTTCGCCGGATTGACCTCGACGACAAGCGTCTGTTTCTTGTCGAAGTCGGCGCCCAGCACCTGCTTGGTCAGGCCGTAGCGGGATCGCATGTGGTTCGGTGGAAACGTCTCGACCGCGTACTGCGACGTCTTTCCGTCCTTATCGACGACATCGAAGTAGATATAGATGTGAGGGTTGATCCATTCGATGCTCGTCATCACACCTTTGATCGTGAGCGTCGACTCGGGCAGGAATTCGGCGGTCAGTGAATGGTGTGCCGCCGCCGGCAGCGCGAACACCGTGACAGACAAAGCAACCAGAGCGGCGAAAATCGTTTTCATCGGCATCTCCGCGTGTGCGTCGAGATTGTCCGGCAACCGCACCGCCGGGCGCAAGCCCGGCGTCTACCCATAGCTTTCTCGCTTGATCCGCACATTCGGCACACCCAGGGAGAGTAGGTCGGTCAGGACGGTCTCGAGGAACCGGGGCTGCGGCGGCTCCCCTTTTTCCTTGGCCGCTTCGCGATCCCATTTCGAAATGCCAGGGCCGCAGACGTAGACAATCGAGGTTTCCACGTCTGGCGCCAGCTCGCGTATCAGCGCCGCGTTCACCCGGCCTTTGCGGACAAGTGGTCCGCACCGTGTCACGTCGGGCTCGCGGGTCAAGGTGTGAATCACGAGTAGCCGATCCGGATTTTTCGCCTCGAGCTCGGTGAGCGCATCCAGGAAGATGACGTACCGCGAGGTATTGTTGGGGTAGATAACGGTTTTACGCCGCCGCGGAGAGGTGCTGAGGGCAGAGTTTGACATTGTCCAA
>JACXTT010002227.1_pt1 | contig 31052 bp, 34 predicted proteins | sample 9270951 | NCBI WGS metagenome assembly JACXTT01 (sample SAMN15532306, study PRJNA645909) | rock metagenome | isolation source: weathered quartz diorite | place: Puerto Rico | collected 2017-06-21
CTTGGCCAGCTCCGTCAGGATGGTGCCAGGGCCGATGCCGTTGACCCGCACGCCGTGGGGCGCCAGGCTGATGGCCATGACCTTGGTGAGCTGGTTGACACCCCCTTTGGACACCACATACGGCACTTGGTTCGGGATCGCCAGCTGGGCATTGACGCTGGACATATTGATGATCGAACCCTTGCCCTGCTTGACCATTTCGCGGGCGGCGGCCTGGCCGCACAGGAACATGGATTTCAGGTTGATGCACAGCACGCGGTCGAAGTCGTCCTCGGCCAGCTCGAGAAAATCGGCGGCGTGGGTGACACCGGCATTGTTGACGAGAATGTCGATACGGCCGAAGTGCTGCAGGGTGGCGGCGATCATGGCGTCGACGTCGGCTTTCTGGCTGACGTCGGCGGCGAAGAAGCGCGCGTGTTCGCCCAGTGCTGCGGCCGCTTCTTCAGCATGGGGCTTGATGTCGACCAGCATGACCTTGGCGCCTTCGGCCAGCAGGCGCTGGGCGCAGGCCAGGCCGATACCCTGGGTGGCGCCCGTGACGATGGCAACTTGATCGGCTAATTTCATGGCAGGCTTTCTATGGAGGCGAAGACGGCGATTTTAACCAGCTCTGCTCCGGCGCTTGGTTTAATGTGCATGATTCATCTGCATCTTTCTCACAGCACCAGCGGGCTGTCCGGCAACTCGTTGGCCCGCGCACCGGTCGCGGGAAAGTGTTGACGCAGCAAAGCATTGGCCTGTTCGATGGCGGCAATCGTGCTGTCTCGAAATTCACCGCGGGCAAAGCCGGCCGTCATGGTGGTGCACAGTCCCTGCCAGGTGGCGCTGTCAATTTTACGGGCAATCGCGCGATCGGCCACGATATCGACGGCGCGCTCCGCCAGATTGATATAAATCAGCACGCCACAATTGTCTTCGGTATCCCACACGCCGTGTTCGGCAAACAGGGCCAGGGCGCGCTGGCGATTGCCGACACCGTTCCAGACCGCAGCCAAGGGCATCGCCGCCTCGACGATCAGGCGCAGCTCGCCCCGGTGGGTGGCTTCGCCCGCCGTGATGGCTGCAGCCAGGTCGGCCAAGGTCGCTTGCGGATAAGCACGGCGGCCGGTGGCGGCGCCTGTCGTGAAATGACGCCACAGTCTGGAAAAGCGGGAAGAAGTCGTCATCACCAATTCCCCGAGGCGCCGCCGCCGTCGAAACTGCCACCGCCGCCACCACCGAAGCCGCCACCGCCGCCGCCGAAACCGCCACCGCCACTGAAGCCGCCGCCGCCCCGGTTCAGACTGCCCAGCGCCGTGCCGAAAATAAATCCTGTCGCATTGCCGCCCCAGCCGCCGCGCGACAGCCGGCTGCCGCGGGGCCGGAAAATGGTGCCGATGATAAAAATGCCGATCAAGATCATGGGCAGCAGGCCGATGCCGCCGCCGCCGTCGCCGTGCTGCTGCGCTGCCGGTGCCGGCTGTGGGGCAGCAGGAAATTGTTCCTGGTTCAGCAGGGTCGCCACCGCGCCCACGCCGGCCACCAGGCCCTCGTAATACTGTTCCTTTTGAAAATAGGGCGCGATCACGTCCTGCAGGATCTGCTTCGATTTGGCATCGGTCAGCACGCCCTGCACGCCGCGGCCCGTTTCAATGCGCAGGCGCCGCAGCGCCGGCGGATTGTCCTTGGCGACCAGGATCAGCACGCCGTCGTCGACGCCCTTGCGGCCCAGTTTCCATGCATCGGCCACGCGAATACTGTATTGCTCGATTTGTTCGGGCTCGGTGGTCTTGACCGTCAGAACGGCAATCTGGCTGCCTGTCCTGGTCTGATAATCGTTGAGCACTGCTTCGAGTTTTTCGCGCTGGGCCGCGTCCAGCATGCCGGCCTGGTCGGTGAGGAGCGAAGTCAGCTTGGGCACCGGCTGCTGCGCCATGGCCGGCAGGCAGCAGGCCCACAGCAGGGCCAACATGGTGAACAGCCGGCCGAAGAAAGCGCCGGCAGGCGCGGCCGGGGTGCGCGCGAGCTTCATGGCAGCTTATTTGCCGAAGTTGACGGTGGGCGCCGTCGAAATGGCTTTTTCGTTTTCCACCGTGAAGGCGGGCTTGGCCTTGTAGCCGAACATCATCGCCGTCAGGTTGTTGGGAAAGCTGCGTACCGACACGTTGTAATCCTGGACGGCGGCAATATAGCGCTGGCGCGCCACGGTGATGCGGTTTTCCGTGCCTTCCAGCTGGGATTGCAAGTCGCGGAAACCAGCGTCCGCTTTCAGATTCGGGTAGTTCTCCGTGACCACCATCAGGCGGGACAAAGCCTGGGTCAACTGTCCCTGCGCTTGCTGGAACTTTTCAAAAGCGGCCGGGTCGTTGAGCACTTCCGGCGTTACCTGCATGCTGGTGGCGGAGGCGCGCGCCTTGGTGACGGCCTCGAGCGTGTCCTTCTCGTGCGAGGCGTAGCCCTTGACGGTGTTGACCAGGTTGGGGATCAGGTCGGCGCGGCGCTGGTACTGGTTGACCACCTCGCTCCAGGCGGCCTTGGTGGCCTCGTCCTTGGATTGAAACTGGTTGTAGCCGCAGCCGGACAGCAGGGCGGAAAACAGGGAGAGTGTCAGGAGCAAGCGCGTCCAGCGCGCAAAACCTTGGGAGATCATGGAGAAAGTCCTGGCAAGTTGTCGAATGAATAAAAATATACCTGATTCCCGGCGCCCACGCCCATTCAACAGTGCGTGGCCGGACCGCGGCGCGGTACAATGCCGCCGCTCCATACTTTTGACCCTCAGTGAAAGGCCGGCCGTGAACTTCATCGACAAGCTGTCAGCAGCGTGGAACAGCAGCAACTCAATGCTGTGTGTCGGTCTCGATCCCGACCTGGCAAAATTGCCGGGCGCGATGCAGGGTCGCCCCGACGCCATCGCCGACTTCTGCAAGGCGATCGTGGACGCGACGGCAGATCTCGCCTGCGCCTTCAAGCCGCAAATTGCCTACTTTGCCGCCCTGGGCGCGGAACGCCAGCTGGAAGAAGTCTGCGCCTACATCCGCAGCACCTATCCTCACGTGCCCCTGATCCTGGACGCCAAGCGGGGCGACATCGGCGCCACCGCGCACCAGTATGCCCGCGAAGCCTACGAGCGCTACAACGCCGACGCCGTCACGCTCAGCCCCTACATGGGCTTCGATTCCGTCGAACCCTATCTGGCCTGGCAAGACCGCGGCCAGATTTTGCTGTGCCGCACTTCCAATCCGGGCGGCTCGGACCTGCAATTTCTCGATGTGGGCGGGCGGCCCCTGTATCAGCACGTGGCGGAGATGGTGGCCAGCAAGTGGAACCGCAACGGCCAGTGCGCTCTCGTGGTGGGCGCGACGTTTCCGGAAGAACTGGCGCAGGTGCGCGCCATCGTGGGAGCGATGCCGATCCTGGTGCCGGGCATCGGCGCCCAGGGCGGCGACGTGGCGGCCACCGTCAGCAAAGGCAAGACGGCCGCCGGCACGGGCCTGATGATCTCCTCTTCGCGCGCGATCCTTTACGCCACGCCACATGGCAGTGAAGATTTCGCCGCAGCCGCGCGCCGCGTTGCCATCGAGACGCGCGAGGGCATCAACGCCAGCCGTTGATCAATAACTTCTATTGATCATTTGCGCGCCGGGGCGATCGCCTCGGCGTAATCGTAGAGCGCGCCCAGGATGGTCTCGGCCCGCTCGTCGGCGTCTTCCGACAGCAGATCTATCTCCGCAAACAATTGCTCGATGGTGCGGGCGGGACCGGCGCCATCGAACAGGCGGGCGGCGCGGTGCTGTTCCCACGAAAACAGTTCAGCTTCGCCCAAGGTGGTGGGGAAATTGCGCGCGCGGTAGCGGAACAGCAGTTCGTCGAGGCGCTCGTCGGCAAAAGCGGGCCGGGCCGCCGCCAGTTTTTCCGGCGTCATCGCCCGCAGATTGTCCAGCAGGCGACGGTCTTCCTTGCCCACAAAGCCGCCATACAAATCCTCATCCACGTCCAGCGGCGCCATCGCGGGACGCTGGTAGACCTGGGCCCACAGGCTGGAGAGATCGGGGCCGTTCGAGGCCGTCATCGCGTGCAATTTTCCCTGCTCGAGGTCGATGCCCCAGCGCTGGGCCAATTCCGGGCTGAGCGTCTTGAGGTTGGCCACCAGCATTGGCGACTTGTTGATGTGGACGCTCTTGATGGGCAGGCGGCTCACGCCTTCCGGCAAATCCGCGCTGCGGGTGAACATGCGCAGGCGCACCGTGTCCGCGTCCAGGGTGAACAGTTCGGCGGGATCGTGGGCGCAGTCCCACACCAGGATTTCATTTTTATTGGTGGGGTGCGCCGCCAGCGGCCACACCAGGGCCAGGCAGCCCCGCTCGACGGGGAACATGCCGGAGACGTGCAGGAAAGGCTGGCGCGCGTGGGGCGGCAGATGCAGGCCGATTTCGCTGGCGACCTGGTCTTTCTTATGCAGGCCCAGGCAGAAATTGAAGAGCTTGGGCTGGCGGTCGCGGATCAGGCGGGCCAGGGCAATGGTGGCGCGCACGTCGGACAAGGCGTCGTGAGCGGCCTCATGCAACAGCCCGTTGGCGCGCGCCAGGTCTTCCAGCCTGAAACTGGGTTTGCCGTCTTCCCGCGAGGGCCATTCGATGCCGCCCGGGCGCAGGGCGTAGGTCATGCGCACCACGTCCAGTAAATCCCAGCGGCCGCACTGGTTTTGCCATTCGCGCGCATACGGGTCGATCAGGTTGCGCCAGAACAGGAAGCGGGTGACTTCATCGTCGAAACGGATGGTGTTGTAGCCCACGCCGATGGTGCCTGGCTCGCTGAACGCCGCCTCGATGGTGGCTGCGAATTTGTGTTCCGGGACGCCCCATTCCAGGCATTGCTGGGGCGTGATGCCGGTGATCAGGCAGGATTGGGGATCGGGCAGGAAGTCCGGCGCCGGCTGGCAGTACAGCATGATGGGATCGCCGATTTCGTTGAGATCGGCATCGGTGCGGACGGCGGCGAACTGGGCGGGACGGTCACGCCGCGGCACGGCGCCGAAGGTTTCGTAATCGTGCCAAAGAAAAGTGTGGGAAGTCATGGGAGCGGGAAGGTTGAAAGCCGGCGTATGGTGTCACGAATCTGCCTTGCGCACCAGTGGTCCCGTCACAGACTGACCCGGTCGCGGCCCGCTTCCTTGGCGCGGTAGAGGGCGGCGTCTGCCGCGGCCGTGAGCCCTTTTTCATCCATGCCGTCGAGCAGGGTCGCTACCCCAAAGGAGCCCGTCAAATGGGGCAGGGGCAGGCGTCCGTCGGCAAACACGGCCACCTGGCGCATGCGCTGGCACAGGCGCTCGGCCACCATCTGGGCCAGCTGGGCGCTGGTGTCCGGCAAAATCACCAGCATTTCCTCGCCGCCGTAGCGCACCGCGAAATCGGAGGGACGCAGGGCCTTGTTGACCACCCCGGCCGCGGCGCGCAGGGCATCGTCGCCCGCCACGTGGCCGTGCTGGTCGTTGAAGCGCTTGAAGTGGTCCAGGTCGATCATGATGAGCGACAGAGGATCGTGCGCCCGCTGCGCCTTGGCCACCATTTTCGGCAGCATGTCGTTGAGCCAGGCCCGGTTGTACAAGCCGGTCAGGCCATCGTTCATCGACAATTGCCGGTAAAACTCGCCCAGTTTCTGGCGCTTTCTCGACAGGGCGCTGGTGGCGCGGATGCGGAAGGCCAGCAGGCGCAGCAGGTTGCGGGCAAGGCAGTTCGAGGCATCGATCAGTTGCCACACCAGGGCGCCATCGATCACCAGCAATTCAGTTTCTTCCACGGCGCGGATGTCGGCCAGATTGGTGCTCTCGTCCAGCACCGACTGCTCGCCCACGCTCTCGCCCGGCAAGATCTTGCTGATGGTGCCGTCCATGGCCGTCTCCGCCAGCGCGCCCTTCAATACGATGAACAGGCGCGCCCGAAACGTGTCTTCCAGGCGCTGCTCTTTGTGCAGCCGGCACACGGCGCAGTCCGCCAGCAAAGCCGCCAGCTGGCTTTCATCGGCGCCATCGAACAATTGCAGTTGGTGCACGCGGTAGGGGGAGGCGGCGAAAGTGCCGATGTGGTCCACAGTGGTCCTGGAATTTCTAAGCGGAAAATAATATTCTTTTACGTGCGGGCATCATAACGCATTGCTACCCCAACAAGCTTTAAATTGGGACGGCAAAGGAATTAGCGCCGCGCGGCAAATGAACTAGCCGTGGCGCCGGGCGGTCAACAGTGTTTCAATAGTGGTTTATAAATTTTTTATGCGCATGCATTCCGATTCCCTGATCGACGCCGTTGGCACCCGGCATCTCTCGGCTCCCGCCGCCCGCATCGTCTGCCTGGTGCCCTCGCTGACGGAAGCCTTGTGCGAGCTGGGCCTGGCCGACAAGATCGCCGGGCGCACGGGCTTTTGCGTTCACCCGGCCGAGATCGTCAAGACCATCCCGAAGGTGGGCGGTACCAAGGACGTCAACATCGAGAAAATCCGCAAGCTGGCGCCGACTCACCTGGTCGTCAACATCGATGAAAACGAAAAACCGACTGTCGAAGCGCTGGCCGCATTCGTTCCCCACATCGTCGTCACGCACCCGCTGGCGCCGCACGATAACCTCGGTCTGATTCGCCTGCTGGGCGGCATTTTTTGCGCGGACGAAGCAGCAGAGAAATGGTGCGATGCCTTTGCACAGGCGCAAACAGCGCTGGAAGCCAGGCCCAAAGGCCGGCCGCAAACGATGTTGTACTGCATCTGGAAAGACCCCTGGATGGCCGTGTCCGCCGATACCTATATTGCCCGCATGATGGCGGAAATTGGCTGGCACGTCCCCACCCTGTCAGACAGCGCGCGCTATCCAAAGTTCAGTTGGAGTGAGGAGCTGGTGGCCGGTATCGACGGCGTGCTGCTCTCCACGGAGCCTTATCGCTTCACGCAAGCCCACGCCGATGCACTGGAACAGCAGATCGGCAAGCCGGTCATCCTGGTCGACGGGGAAATGATGTCCTGGTATGGCACCAGGGCATTAAATGGACTAAATTATTTACAAGAATTAGGCAACCGCTGAACGCCATTTCTCCGGCGCCGCCGGAAAAATGGCGCGGCAAGCTGCGTGCCGGCTCTGGCCTCAGACTTCCTCGTCGATCAAGGTGGGCGTTTTGTGCAGCTGCTTGTCATGCAGGCGGCCGAGGGCGCTGTCGAGGGCGCGCTTGAGCTTGTCGGCGGCGCCGCTGATGGCCTGGTGCAGGGTGGCCGCGTGTTCGGTGACGGCGATGGGCTGGTAATTGGTGACGCGCGCTTCGAGCATGCAGCGGTTGTTGCCGTCGGCCGATTTCTGGCTGAGGTCGTCGCTGAGGTGGACTTCGACGCGGGTGATTTGCTCGCCAAAGCGGGCGATGGCGGACTTGACGACGGTCTCGACATGGTCGTCCAGGCCGCTATGACGTTCGATGGTTTTGTCGGTGTTGATGTTGATTTGCATAATAGACTCCTAGCACTCTGGTTGTTATTAACAGACCGCCCCAACCATGGGCGTGGTGTCCTGGGACGCCCCGCCTGCCTTGGCCGGCTGCAGTGCGCACACAAATTGATCTTACACCGATCACCGCCGCGCACACTGTTCGTCACAGCACGCTGGATTGATCTACTACTTGATCAGGCCCGCCGCGATATTGATCGACAGCCCCAGCACCACCAGATTGAAGAAGAAATTAAGCACGGAGTGGCCCAGCACCAGGCGGCGCATGTCGGCGCCCATCACTTGCACGTCCGAGGTCTGCACGGCCACGCTGATGGTGAAGGCAAAATACATGAAGTCCCAGTACGTGGGCTCGACATCCTCGTCCGGAAATTGCAGGGGCTTGCGCACGGCGTCGCAGCGGTAGTATTTGTGGGCGTAGTGAAAGCAAAACAGGATGCCCACCAGCAGCCAGGAACCGATCAGGGTGCCCACCGTCAACACGTAGCGGCCCACTCTCTCCACGCCCTTGGCGTCGCTCAGCTGGCTCAGCTCGGAAAAGATGGCCATCAGGCTGAAGATGGAAGCGATCACCAGCACGGACAGGACGACGCCCGCGTTTTCGTCTTCCTGCTCGGCCTTTTCGTTGACCCGTTTCTGGTCGGAGGTGATGACGATGCGCATCATGATGATCAGGAAGAGCCAGACGGCGACGTTCCAGCAAATCAGGGCACGGGTGATCCAGGTGAGGCTGTCCGGCAGCGCAAACCCGGTGGCGCCGCCGACCAGGGTCGACATGAGCAGATTGGGGCGGCTGGTGATGAAGCGGCGCCAGTTGAGAAATTTCATCGCGGGGATAAACTTGCTGTCGAAAACATAATTATTCCACAGCAAGCGACGTTTCAACTGTTCAGCAGCGCACCCTGACACCCTTTATTTTTTCACGAAGCGCAGGGCGAACTTGGCGTCCGGCTTGCCCTCCATCTTGAAAAATGGCTGCTCGCGCGGATCGCCCGGCACGGCCAGGTAGTCGCTGCTGCCGTCGAGCGCGAAGCCGGCCTTTGTGACCTCGGCGATGACGGCGGCGTCCTCGATGCGGTGCAAGGTGTTGGTGGCGCTGATGCCAGCCCCGGGCTTGGCGGCATTGTCGACGATCACCAGCATGCCGCCCGGCTTCAAGGCCTGGTAGAGGCTGCGGTTCATGGCAGCGCGGTCGGTGGGCGTGTTGACGATATCGTGGTAGGACATATTGATCGTCACCAGGTCCAGCGGCGGCGTGCCGGCCGGTACCGGCTTGTCGAAGGACGCGACCACGGGCTTGAGGTTCGGCATGGCGGCGGCGCGCGCGTCCAGCTTGGGCGAAGGTTTCGAGGCCTGCGCATACACCTTGCCGCTGGGACCGACCGCGGCGGCCAGCAGGGACGAGGTGGCGCCGCCGCCAGCGGAGACGTCCAGCACGTTCATGCCGGGCCGTACCTTGGCGAAGGCGAGAAATTCAGCCGGTTTGCGCTTGGCGTCGGCCTTGCGGTCCTCATCCGTGCGGGCGGGATTGGCGATGGCGGCCGCGTAGCCGCCATCTTGCGCCGAAGCGGGCAGGGCAATGGCGCCGACGGTGCTGGCGAGCAGCAGGCCGAGGATGGAGCGGCGGACGGTGCGGTGTGCGTGCATATAAACCCTTTCAAGTAGTAAAAACGACTCGTCAAAGTGAGCAGAACTTTACAGCGCGTTGTCCGCTTCGCTGGTAAAAGCATCGGCGAAAAACTCTTCGGCCGGCAAGCCGCAGCGCTGGACGTAATCGCGCTGCGCCGATTCGACCACAATGGGCGCGCCGCAAGCATACACCTGGTGGCCGGCCAGGTCGGGCACGTCCTGCATGACGGCGGCATGGACAAATCCCTTGCGGCCGGTCCAACCGTCTTCCGGCAAGGGATCGGAAACCACCGGCACATAAGTAAAGTTCGGCAGGATCTGCTGCCACTGCTCGCACAGGGCGTGCATATATAAATCCTGGGGACGGCGGCCGCCCCAGTACAGGCTGACGGGGCGCGGCGATTTCAGGTGGATCAGGTGCTCGACCAGCGCCTTGACGGGCGCAAAGCCCGTGCCGGAGGCCAGCAGGATGATGGGCTTGTCCGAATCTTCGCGCAGGAAAAAGCTGCCGTGGGGACCTTCGAAGCGCAGGATGTCGCGCTCCTTCATGGTGTTGAACACGTGGTTGGTGAACAGGCCGCCCGGCATGTGGCGGATGTGCAGGGTCACGGGCGAATCGAGGCTGGACGGCGCATTGGCCATGCTGTAGCTGCGCCGCTTGCCGTCCTTGAGCAGGAACTCGATGTACTGGCCGGCCCGATAAGCCAGCGCCTCGTTGGCCGGCAACTGCAGGCTCATCACGATGACGTCGGGCGCGACACGCTCCAGTTTCGACACGCGCGAAGGCATCTTGCGCACCGGGTATTCGCTGCTGCCGGCCACCTCGCGCGCTTCGATCACCAGATCCTGTTCGGTGGTGGCGCAGCAGAACAGGGAGTAGCCGGCGGCGGCTTCCTCGGCCGACAGCGCGCGCTGTTGATGGGCGCGGTGGCTGACGGCGCCTTCGAGCACCTTGCCCTTGCAGGAACCGCAGGCGCCATTCTTGCAGCCGTAGGGCAGGCCGACCCCGGCGCGGATCGCCGCGCCCAGCACGGTTTCCCCCGCCTCGCATTCGAACCGATGGCCGCTGGGCTGAACCGTGATCTGGAACGTCATACAATCTCCACCATGAAAACACTCGTTGAGAAAAAATTTGGACGGCCGCGCCTGCTCGTGATCGGTTGCGGCGACGTCGGCCTGCGCCTCTTGCCGCTGGTGCGCGCGCGCTTTCGCGTGTTCGCCGTCACCAGCAGTGCCGACCGCTGCGCCAGCTTGCGCGCCGCCGGCGCCGTGCCCATCGTGGCCAACCTGGACCATCCCGCCAGCCTGCAACGTTTGAAAGGCCTGGCGCAATACGTGGTGCACCTGGCGCCACCGCCGGGGCAGGGCGCGCTCGATACGCGCAGCCGCCATCTGAGCGCCATTCTACCCGACGGGGGTCGTCTCGTTTATGTCAGCACCACCGGCGTGTACGGCGATTGCGGGGGGCAGAAGATCGACGAAACCCGTCCCGTCGCGCCCCGCAACGCGCGTGCCGTGCGGCGGGTCGATGCCGAGCGGGTGCTGCGCGCATGGGCTCGCCGCAGCGGCAGCACGCTCGCCATCGTGCGCGCCCCCGGCATCTATGCCCGCGAACGCCTGCCGCTGGAACGGCTGCGGCTGGGCACGCCGGCCCTGCGCGAGCAGGACGATGTTTATACGAATCACATCCACGCCGACGATCTGGCGCGGGTGGTGGCGCTGGCGCTGATGCGGGGCTTGCCGGGCCGCGTGTACAACGCCGTCGACGACACGGAGATGAAGATGGCGGCCTATTTTGATGCCGTGGCCGATGCGTTCGGGCTATCGCGTCCGCCGAGGTTGTCGCGCGGCGAACTGGCGCAGGCCGTGTCGCCGCAATTGCTCAGTTTCATGAGCGAATCGCGCCGGCTGGCGAACGGCCGCATCAAGCAGGAGCTGGGGGTGCGGCTGCGTTATCCGGCCATGCACGGGGCCTTGCAGGTGCTGGCCAACACGAAATAGTTTACTTCTTTTGCTGGGCGCGCCGCTGTTGCTGCTTCTGCTGGGTGTGCACCTTTTGCTGGCGCTGCTCGTAGAGAGCCTTGGCCTCGCTGCGGGCGCGCTCGAGGGTGCGCATGTCTTCGTGGTCGTCGTGGGCCACGAAATACTCGGCGTCCTGGGCGTCGACCACCAGCTTGATGGCAGCGGCGTCGTCGAGGTCGTACATTTCGGTCAGCAAGGTGGTGACCTCGTCGAGGAATTCTTCATAGGTCATGGCGGGCTTTCAAGCGTACGGGAAAGAGCGGCATTTTACCGCAAGCTGCTGGCTTTCTAGCGGGCAACTCAATCTGCGTCTTAAGAGTCTTCTGATAAGGCTCGCTTAAGTTACAGACAAGTCTGCGGTGTATTCTGACCGTGTCTTCTGCAATCGAATCGCAGAGCCCAACACCGTATTCGCAGCCGCAACAACAGGAAAGGAAACCAGCATGAGCAAGCCCACCGATATGGCCGTCTACAATCCCGCCAACGTACTCGACGCGATCATCGCCAAGCTCAAATTGAAGAACGACGCCGCCCTCTCGCGCGTGCTCGAAGTGGCGCCGCCAGTCATCAGCAAGATCCGCCACCGCACCCTGCCGATCGGCGCCACCATCCTGCTGCGCATGCACGAGGTCAGCGCCATCAGCATCCGCGAACTGCGCGCCCTGATGGCGACGCCGGCGCCGGGCGCCAGCGCCGCCTGACCGTTTTTAGTGCCGTAATTTGCCCGCCGGCCGGCGCCATGCGCACGGCCGGCGTTTTATTTGAATGGGTCAGCTCAGCTCACTGTACCGGCTGGCGGGTGGCTGGTGTGCTAGCGACGGCGCAATAGGCGGTTTTGTCTGCCACGGCGCAGTAGGCAGCCGCCTCGGCTGCGCTGGCGACGGCGCAGTAAGCTGTGTTGGAGGCGGTGGTCCGGAACTGCTTTTCATTACTGGCAGCGCAATACGCGCCGACTTCCGCGATGCCGCCCGCCGCCAGCGCCTCGCGCATGATGGCCAGGGTTTTGTCGCAAGAGCCTGCCTGGGCAGCTTGCTTGGCCAAATTCAGATCCGGTTTGTGATGCAGAAAATAGCCGAAGGCCATGGCGCAGTCGCGGGTATATTTCAGGGTGTCGAGGATGTGAAAGTGCCAGAAGGCGTCGACGTCGGGGCTGGGCGTCGGCGTTTCGGCGGGAAAGGTTTTCGCGAACAGCAGGAATTCACGATAGGCAAATTCGGCGGCGCGGGTGCGCGCCTCGTTCCAGCCATAGCCGGCATGGGGATGCATCAAACGGCTGCAGACGGTCGACAGGTCAAGCGCGGCAATCGAAGAGTAGCTGGAGGGTTGCGTCATGGTTTGGATCCTTTTGATCAGGGTTGAGGTCAGGTCGCTTACCGGGCTGAAGAAACGCTATTGACGGATGCTTTGCGTATTCTTCAGTTATCGGTTCGTGAACGCTGACGGAGATCAAACTATCGACTCTTTGGCCAGCGAGACATTGATTTAGATCAATGGTGTACGGGTCTGTACGGCGCGGTCCGTGGGGCGGCGCGGGCTGAAGAAAAGGCGCATTCACCGTTAGCTGTGGAACGCAGCCGAACCATTTCGTATTGCCGAGGTCATACCTGCTCAGTTTCTTATCAGGAGAGCAGCATGGCCGTATGCAGGCAGGTTCCTCCACCAGATTTTCCGCCGCATTGTCTGCCCCTGCCGCGCCTGTTTCGTCGGCTCGTCGAACTCGATCAAACTGCGCGTCTGGCCGTCTGCGTCTTCCTGCCGGATTCGCGCCCCAAAAAAAAGCCCGGCGGCGGCCGGGCTGGTGGGCAGAGCGCGATTCAGGCGGCCTGCGCGGTCACCGAGCACCAGGCGGTCGCCTCGGCATCCTTGGCGGAGGTCACCGAACACCAGGCCGCGGTATTGATTGGCCGGGTGGTAGCGGCCGAGCACCAGGCCGCGGCATCGACCGGCCTGGCTGAAACGATCGAGCACCAGGCGGTGGCCTCGACCGGTTTGGCCGACACAATCGAGCACCACGCCGTCGCTTGCTGCGCGGCAGCGGCCGATTGGGCAGCCGAGCACCAGGCGGTGGCGGCCGAGCACCAGGCGGGGCTGGTGCCGGCCCCAGGGGCGGTGCCGAAGGCGGCCTGATAGAGCACCTGCATGCGGGCGCCCTGGGTGGCGTGGGCGGCGGCGTCGGCGCCGGGTTCGTCCAGACCGATGGCGGGGTTGTGGTGCAGGAAATGGCCGAAGGCGAGCGTGCAATCGGCGGCATATTTACGGGTGTCGAGGATGTGGTAGTGCCAGAAGGTGTCCACGTCGACCAGGGGGGCGAAGCTGTCGTCGGGGTGCAGCATGACCAGGCTGAGGAAGCGGCGGTATTCGGTTTCAATGGCCTCGGCGCGGGCAGCGCTCCAACCTTCTCCTGACTCCTTGTGCATCAGTTTGGTTTTGATCTGTTCCAGATCGATTGCGGCAATTTTCTGCAGGGCGTCTTGCGCGTTCATGGTGTCATCCTAGGTTGTGGACATCGATATGGTCTTGTAGGTTTTTACCTGCCCGGTGCGGGGATTCTTCCCATCCGCCGGCGGCCATGCTTGCTGGGCAGTGAGATCATTGTTGCCGAGCGGCAGGCCCCATAACTTGATGTCCATCAACGAAATCTTGGGATGATTCTTAGCGCGACAGAAAATTTCTGAGCGCGTCTTGCAGCGATTCCTAGCCGTCTTGTGCCAGACGCCTCAGACCAGTTCCAGGTGGCGGCTGCCTTCCACGTGCAGGGCGGGAATGGCCGGGTCGGCATTGGCGGGCACGGAAATATCGACCGTGGTACCGCCTCCAGGCGTGGGCAGCAGACGGAACACGCCGTTGAGCAGATTCATCCGTTCCTCGATGCCCACCAGCCCGAAGGAACCCGGATGGTGACGGCGCTGTCCGCGCACGCCAATGCCGTTATCGGCCACCGTCATTGCAATCCAGCCGCCGTTCACGCGCAGCTCGACCCGCACGCGGCTGGCCTTGGCGTGCCGCGAAATATTGCTCAGCGACTCTTGCAGGATGCGGAACAGGGCAGTGGCGCACTGGTCGCTCACGACAATGTCCGGGTGGCTCTCGACCAGTTCGCACTCGATCCCTGTGGTGCGGCGAAATTCGCTGATCTGCCAGTCGACCGCCGCGTTCAAGCCCAGGTCGAGGACGTTCGGCCGCAAGTCGTTGATGATCTGGCGCACGCTCTTGATGGTGGCGTCGATCTGGCGCAGGGTGGCAATGGCGCGCGCATGCAGACGCGGCTGGTGGCCGCCCGTGCGCGCCGTCAGCATGTCGGCCTCGATACGCAGGGCCAGCAGATTCTGTCCCAGATCGTCGTGGATCTCGCGGGCGATGCGCTTGCGCTCGTTCTCCTTGATGTGATTGGCGTGGGCGGCCAGGCGGCGCAGATTTTCATTCGACCATTTCAGCTTCGATTCGCTGTCGCGCAACTCCTTGGTCATGGTTTCCGCCAGGGCGATGGCGTGGCGGCGCGAAGAACTGATCGCGTGAAACAAGGTAAATAGCAAAAAGGTGCTGATCGCGCCTGCGGCCAGGGCAATCCAGGGCAAATAGGTGTCGAAGCTGCTGTAGAGATTGCGCTTGGGCACAGTGAAATCGGCTTGCCAGCGGCGTTTGCCAAATGTCATGCGCAGCGATTCGGCAAACACGGCGCGGCTGTCGGGCAAAGGCGGGCGCGCTTGGTGGTCGCGGGCGGCGCTGTCGAACAACAGCCGCGATTTGCCGTCGTCGCCCGTGCCGCCGCGATCGGCGGTGACGTCGGTGATGACCATGCGTACATCGTGGGCGGGCAATTGCTCGAGGATGCCCACCACCAATTTGTTGACTGAAAAGCCAATGCCGACCGAACCCAGGTAGGCAGCGCGGCGCTGCGCCACGGTGGCGGTAGGCATTTTGCTGCGGTAAATGGGCAGGCGCATCGCCAGTCCCACCTTGTGCACACCTGACAGGGGGGCGATCGGCAGGCCGGATGCGGAGATTTCGCCGTTGTCACGCGCCACTTCCAGCGCCTGCGCGTTGCCGCGCGCCGAGATATCCCAGCCATAGCGCTTGGCCCAGGCGGAAATCGGCTCGATAAAAGTCAGTACCGTGTAATACGGGCGCTCGCCGGGCGGGGTGATTTCAAAGCGGGGATAGCCTTTGGCAAAAGTCGCCGCGTCCTCGTTCATCTGCTTCTCGAAACGCTGCCGCTCGGCGCCGTCGATGTAGCGGGCGAAATTGATCGTCTCCACGCCTGGAAACTCCTGTTCGAGCGAAAGCCCTTCCACGTAGCGATGGAACTGGTCACGGGTGAGGTCGTCCGAGGTGGTGAACAGGCTGGCGCTGCCGCGCAGCACGTCCGTATAACTTTTGATGCGGCCCTCGAGCGTGGCTTTCACGCCCCGCGTCATGTTGGCGAAGCGCCGCTCCGCATCGCTGTCGATTGTGGCGGAGATGATCGTATAAATCGTCGCCCCGACCGCCAGCGACAGCAGGATACCGCCCAGCAGGGCGCGGTCGCTGGCGAAAGGATGGGGCAAGTGCTTGAGCAGGGCTGGCATGCGGCACTCCATGAACAGGTCGCCAAGCGATGGCGTTGACATGGATTAAGGTAACCCTGGCGGGTAGAGCGCGTACCTAGCAGCCTGGATAGGAAAAAGGCGCGGCCTCACGGACGCGCCTTTTCAAGGTACTACGGAGCTAGCAGCTTACTTCCAGCTGTCCTTCAAGGTCACGATTCGGTTGAACACGGGCTTGCCGGGCTGGCTGTCGACCCGGTCGGCCACGAAATAACCATGGCGCTCGAACTGGTAGCGCTGGTCGGCCTGGGCCTCGCGCATGCCCGGTTCCAGGTAGGCCGTCACCGTTTCCAGCGCGTTCGGATTGAGGGCGGCAATGAAATCCTTGCCCCCCGCGTCAGGCTGGGCTTCCGTGAACAGGCGGTCGTACAGGCGCACTTCCGCCTCCACCGCGGTGGCCTCGCTGACCCAGTGGATATTGCCCTTGACTTTATACGTGTCCGAACCGGGGGTGCCGGAGCGGCTGTCTTCAAAATATCTCACGTGCACGGCGCTGACCTCGCCGTCGGCATCCTTGTCGAACCCCGTGCACTCGACCACGTAGCCGTGGCGCAGGCGCACCCGGCTGCCGGGCGCGTCGCCGATCGGTGGATACAAACGGAAATAGCCTTTGACAGGCGCTTCCATGAAATCGTCCTGCTCGATCCACAATTCGCGCGTGATGGGGAAGCTGCGCACACCCCGCTCCGGGAAGTGGGGATGGACGGGAGAAGTGCATTGCTCCGACTGGCCTGCCGGATAGTTGTCGATGACGAGTTTCAGGGGCCGCAGCACGGCCGTGGCGCGGGGCGCTTTCGGGTCCAGGTCGTCGCGCAAGGATCCTTCCAGGGTGCTCATGTCGATCCAGCCGTCCGCCTTCGAGACCCCGATCCGCTCGCAGAACAATTGAATCGATTCGGGCGTGTAGCCGCGCCGGCGCAGGCCGACGATGGTGGGCATGCGGGGATCGTCCCAGCCGCTGACGATGCCATCGTCCACCAGCTGGCGCAGCTTGCGCTTGCTGGTGACGACGTAGGTGAGATTCAAGCGCGCAAACTCGTACTGGCGCGGCACGGGCTGCTCGAAAAAGCCGCCGGCCGACAGGGTCGCCAGCAGCCAGTCGTAGAAGGGCCGGTGGTCCTGGAACTCCAGGGTGCACAGCGACTGGGTGATGTGTTCCAGCGCATCCGAAATCGGGTGCGTGTAGTCGTACATCGGGTAGATGCACCAGGCATCGCCCGTGCGGTGATGGTGGGCGTGGCGGATGCGGTAGATGGCCGGATCGCGCAGATTCATGTTGGGCGCGGCCATGGCGTCGTCGCTCATCTTGACGCGCAGGATATGCTCGCCATCCTGGTACTTGCCCGCCTTCATGTCGCGGAACAGTTGCAGCGATTCCTCGGGCGAACGGTTGCGGAAGGGTGAATTGGTGCCTGGCGTGCCGAAGTTGCCGCGGTTTTTGGCCATGTCTTCTGCGCTCTGGCTGTCGACGTAGGCGTAGCCGGCCGTGATCAGGTACTCGGCCATGTCATACAACTGCTGAAAGTAGTCGGAGGCGTAGTGCAGATGGCTCTGGCCGTCTTTTTCCCAGCTGAATCCCAGCCACTGAACGCTGTCCATGATGGTGTCGACGTATTCCTGCTCTTCCTTGGCGGGGTTGGTGTCGTCGAAGCGCAGATTGCACACGCCGTTATAGTCGCGCGCCATGCCGAAGTTCAGGCAGATGGATTTGGCGTGGCCGATATGCAGGTAGCCGTTGGGCTCGGGCGGGAAGCGGGTGATGACTTGCGGCAGGCCGGTACGGGCGTGAATACCGGCGGCCAGGTCGGCTTCGACGATGGCGCGCAGGAAGTTCGAAGAATGCGTGGACGAATGCGTCGAAGCGTGCGCCGGGGCGGCTGCGTTGTTCTTGTCGTTACTCATTGAGGCGGATTGGCTGGATTTGGATGCCTGCATTTTACCGTACCGAAGGGGGAACTTGGGCGGGCAATGCCGTTCTATAGCATAATCCCACTTTAATCGCCCAGCGCCTGCCGCAGGAGTTCCCAATTGGAAAATTTATACGCCGTCCTGGGCGTGGCCCCCAATGCCAGCGCCGACGAGATCCGCAAGGTCTACCGTTCGCTGGCCATGCGCTACCACCCGGACCGCAACGACGCCCCCGCTGCCGAGGTGCGTTTTAAAAGCGTCAGCAAGGCTTACGAGATCCTGTCGGACCCCGCCAGGCGGGCCGAGTACGACCAGAGCGTGAACCACCGCATCATCCTGGACGCGGAAGCGGAAGCCTACGAATTGGTGCGCTCGCTGTTCAACTTGAACGGTATAGCGTTACCTGCATAATTAAAATTTGAAAGTCAGCATGAGAAAAGTACACCCTGAATTTGCTTACCAGTCACGCGAGCTGGAAGGCCAGATCGACGGCATCCTGGGCGATCCGCCCGATCGCAAGAACTACAAGCTGATGCAGGACGCCCTGGCAGCCGAGTACGCGGCCGGCGGCGGCATCGAAGACGTCAACATGATGAGCTTTGCCCTGGTCGACCACATCAAGTTCAGCGACCCCAAAGGCTTGCTGCGCGAAGCGGAAGAGTACGAAGGGGGCGATGCCGCCGCCGTGATCGCGATGGCGTCCTGCGACGGCGAGGCGGCGAAAATGTACGCCGGCATGACCGAAGCCCATCCGGATCTGGCGCGCCAGGCCATCATCACGGCCTTCCTGTTCAAGCATCCGCGCAAGTGGGACGACGACGACCAGTCGCTGGAACAATTGAGCAAGAACGACGACGGCGACGACGACGAGGAAACCTACGCCGAGGACGATGTGGGTGCCGATTTTGCCCAGATGTTCGACCAGGAGGACTAAATGAGCAAGGATGCTGCAAGCCGGGCAAATTTGCCGGCCCTGTCCAAGCAGGTCAGCGAGCTGGTGCTGGCCGGTTCGCTGGGCCACGCCGAGCAGGCTTTTTCGGAAGCTGCCGAACAGCATGGCGACCTGGCCGTGGTCGAAGTGCTGGGCAGCCTGCCGCCCCAGGTGACGGCCCTGCACCTGTCCGGCTTCGACGGCGGCAAGACCTCGCTGGCGACCCTGCTGGTGCCGCCCCAGGCCTGGGCCGACAGCCTGGCCTTCGTCGCCGCCACCTGGTCGGACGAGCAGATCGAGGACGACCCGGAGCGCGTGGCCGAATCGCTGTTTTCGCACGTGCACGGCATCGTGTTTTCCAGCGACGACGAGGAGCGCCGCGCCGCCCTGCTGGAGGCGGCATCAAGCACCGACTACGGCGCCACCATCTTCGCCATCCTGTTTTCCATGGCCCCCCGCGAGGTGCTGGAAGTGGCCGGCGAGATCATCGCCAAGGGCCCCTACATGACGGGCCAGACCTCGTCCGACAGCGACATCGTGCCGCTTGCGATCGAACTGGCGCGCGCCAGCGAAGACGGCTTTGACCGCGCCCTGTTCGAGCTGTGGCCGGACTTCCGCCACAGCGCCGATCTGGCGGACGCCGAGTTTTCCGACGACCCCGACGAGGAATCGGAATTCCTGCAGCGCTCCACCAAGGAGTTGCTGTACCGCCTGAGAAAGCAGGTGCCGTCCAGCCGCAGCAGCGTGCCCAAGCGGGGTGCCCGCCGCAGCATCGGCACGGATATCTTCTCGTGATGGCCGAAGCAGCAGCGGGCGGCCAGATCGCCCTGGTCGAAGAGCGCCTGCCGCGCCTGGTCACGGCCATCCGCGCCGGCGCGTCGCGGCCCGTCGACGACGACCTCATCATCCTAGCCGACGAGCTGGCCGGTATCACCGCCATGGTCGCCGAGAAATTCACCAATGACAAAACCGCCGAAGGCATCCAGCGCGCCTTTTTTCTCGCGATCGGCGGCGTCTCATTGGGGCTGGAACACTCGGTGGAAGAAGATGGCGACGAAGCGGCGCTGGACTTCCTGATCGAAGAAGGCGCCGAGCACGCTTTCCAGGCGGGCTTCCGCCTCATCAAGGAATTGTCCAGCCTGCCCGAAGACAGCCTGGTGGGCGAATACGACCAGGATCCCGTCTACCTGCAGCGGCGCCTGAAGGAATTGTTCGTCGACATCTGCTACGCCGACCCCAGCCAGAACTGGTCCGGCCCCGAGCGCTACGCCCGCCAGCTGCAGGAGAGAAAGGGCGTGCAAGCCATCGTGCGCGCCGCCGGCTGGCTGCGCCGCCACCACACGGACGGCCCCATCAACGACCCCGACCTCAACGCGGAAGGCGTGATTGCTCTCGCCATCATTTTCGCCGCGGAAGGGGGCGGCCGCATCGTCGCCCGCACCGGCCAAAAAGATTTTGAGCGCCTCGTCAAGTCCGTGCGCGCCAACAAGCCGGACTTCGAGACGGGCTGGGCCGAACTGATGGCCCAGGTGCCAGCCCAGCACCAGCCCGTGATCGCCGAACGCATCCAGAGCTACCGCGAACACTGCACGGTGCTGCAAAAAATGCGGGGCAGGACGGCCATGAAGACCCTGTTCGCGGAATTGGAAAATTACGCAGGGTCGGAGCTCGATGCGGAGTACGACTGAGGGCTGAACGATTTAAGGTTGTTTAGCCGATGCGGTCGACGCGGTCGATGGCTTGCATGGCGGCATTGGCGGCCGGACGGGTTCGAGTTCTGTCCCATCCTTGGCCTTGAAGCCATTGCACTTCCGATACTGTGGCGGAGGCAGTTCGCGCTCCTTTTCTTCCGGGCTGAGTTTGTCCCACCACGCATGCAGGTCATCCGACACGCCGATGTCCACCAAAAAAAGATAGGGCGGTTCTCGGGTCCAGCAGCCTCGTTCACACTGTAGTCGAAAAATCATCGAATACTTACCCGGTATCCGTAAGTCGGTCATCTGACCATACCCTGCTTCAAACATACGCGCGTACAGCTGTTTTTTGCCGGTCGGCGTTAAGTCGAACCATTCGCTCTCGTTACCCTCCCAAGGCGACCAGCCACCCCGTTTGAATTGGTTCTGCAAGTTCTCCAGCAAAGCGACGGCCTCGTCGAACGGCAGTTTTTCAAGCATCGGTGAGGTCGAGACGGTGGCGACCCTGTTGTCGTCGTAGCCGATCGCGGCGAATTTCGTTGGTGGCAAGGTGAAACCGTGCTGCGGATCGGTGAAGTGAATGACGACGGCGGGATGGTCAACGAAGGAGGCGCCGACGTCGAGAGGGACGTCGCGGTAATTGGCCGTGTGCTTGCTGATGGGGTAACTGGACGACTTAATAACATCTGCATAAGGCATCCCTATGTTTAAGTTGATGACGGTCGGAATAACAGGCCGTGGCGAACTTCTGCTTTTCCAAGATACAGTTGCGAGCATTAAAAAGACTGCGATTATTCCAAGGTAATAACGCCTTTTCATTCCACACCTCCGCCTGCGGCGATGCTGCGCAGCGAGCGTTCGACATCGATACGTTGCTTGCAGTTCAAAAGGGCGCCGAACTTGTCGGCCGCCTCGAAGACAAACTTCATCCTTTCATCTGCTACCCAAAGTTTTGCGTTGCGCTGACTTAGAAAAAACGTGGTGTAGCCTGCCCTTGCGCGGCACTGTGAAGATAAGGTCAGGCTTACTTCTTCGTACACGCCTGAAGGAAACTCAATCGCCCAAGCGAGCTGGTTTGCGGCTAATGCCTGCTGCATAAGCGCATCGTTATACAAGATTTTTTGCAAAATATTGAGCTGCTCGTGTGCCGCCAGTGATTTCACACTGTTTTCGATATCTTCCTTTGTGATCTGCCCGAACCCCCGACCAATTTCCGGAAATGGCTTGCCGAAAGGCAGTATGTTGCTATCTATTTCCCAATGCACGGCATACTTCTTGTTGTTCCTCAACGGCAAATATTTTTCAAATTCGATTGGCCCCCTCTCCATATAGAAGCGATGCAACGGGTATATGTCGAGAAACAGATGCATATTCCCGAACCCTAAGCGCTGCAACATAAAATCCGCGCCATTGCGTATCAGGCCGGGCTCCAGACTCATCGCCGCTACCTCCGTACTGCTACCGCCGTAGACCGCAGCATTCCTCAAATCGCCTGCGCTCCGGGCCGATAGAGTCTTTGAATGCAGCATCCCGCAACCCACCTGCTTTGACGCAAACGCGGCCAGCCCGGCCCACTGGAAACGGTTATCGGCCAGCCACAGCTTGGCGTAAGCGGCATTGATGCGCCGGTTGCGCTCCAGCTCGTTGCCCTCGAAGCGGCCGTTCACCTTGACCAGCTCCTCCGCCTCCATTTGAAACGTGCCCCACAGGCGCTCCGGGGTCAAAATGTAAGCGGCGACAGCCTTTTCAACGTTCGCCGCAGTGCCTACGACGTGGTGAAGCTTGCACTCGTCCACGCACTGGAAGCTGCCGAAGACGGGGATGCCGTGAAATTCATGCTTGGGAAAATAGGGATTGGGTTGGCCGCGGACGTATTGGGTGGGCATGGCTGATTTCCTTGTCCTGCGCTCAGGCAGCCGGGGCGTCGTCGGTCACATGCCAGCGAAGGACCGCGGCCCGTTCTTCGGCGGACAGCTTGCTGGTAAGGCCGTGCTGGTCGGTCACCCCTTCGATGACCCGGTCTTTCAGCTCGATCCTGTAGGGGCGGTGCCGGAATGGTTCGTCCGTTTTCGGATCAAGCAGCACGAAAGGCAGGCCGGCTTCGTCAGGCGGGACCTGGGCCGCCCCGGCGTTCTGTGCGGCGGCGCTGGCGTTGGCCTGGCTGTGCCTGGCTGCGGCGTCGGCCGGGTCGATGACCTGTCTCGACACGCTCTGACTGGCAATCAGCTTGGGCGGCGGCGTGCACTTGCAGCGGCACAGATCGTCGCTGAGGGCCACTTGTTTGCCGTGCACTTTCTCGCTGAGGCGGGCGCCGGCGATTTCGATGACGCCAGGGGATTTGCAGGCGGGGCAGAACACGGCGTCGCCCTCGCAGGCGACCTGGGCGCCGTGGATGGCGCGGAAGGCCGAGGCGGAAATCACCTTGCCGCCGGCAGTGGTGGAGGCGCCCAGAGTGATGTGATAGCGGGTAGACATGGCGGGCTTCCTTTCGACGGCTTGTCGAATTGAAAGAGCCAATGTAGTGAACAAGCAAGCCCGGCAGCTTGCGAAATATCAAGTCAGGCGCCCCCGGCCGCCTGCATCACCACCTCGATAAAACCTGTGAGCAGGGGCGAGGCTTCTTCGTCCCGCTGCGCCAGGTAGAGCATCGTCACGGCGCCCGGGTCGGCCAGGGGACGGTATGCCACCCCATCCATTTGTACGCGGGTAAAACTTGAGGGCAGGATGGTCACGCCGCTGCCGGCCGCGACCAGGCCGATGATGGTGGACGATTCATTGGCGGTCTGGCTGACCCGGGGCACGAAGCCCGCTTCGCGGCACAGGCGAAAAATCTGCGGATAGATGCTGGTGCCGGCGCCGGGCGGGTACATCACGAAGGGGAGGGCGGCCAGGTCGGCGATGTGGACGATGGGCCGCGCCGCCAGCGGGTGGCTGGCCGGCAGCACGGCCACCAGCGGGTCTTCCCGCAGCAAAGTCGTGCGGATGCCGGTCGGAATCGGCAGCTCCGGGGTGCGCACGAAGCCCAGGTCGATGGTTCTCTGGCCCAGGCCATCGAGCTGGCGCAGAGTCGCCAATTCCTGCAGCAGCAGGCTGACCTGGGGATGGTCCTGGCGATAGCGGTTGATGGCGGCGGCGAACAAGGGTGTGAGCGGGGTGGAATAAGTAAAACCGATGCGCAGTTCGCCTGCTTCGCCCCGTTCGGCCCGCTGCGCCGTGTTGCGCGCTTCCTCGGCCAGGGCCAGCATGCGGCGGGCGTCGACCAGGAACAGCCGGCCCGCCTCCGTCAGCCGCACCCAGCGTTTATTCCGCTCGAACAGGCGGGCGCCCACGTCCTGCTCCAGCATCTGGATGGCGTGGCTCAGCGGCGGCTGGCCGATGTGCAGGCGCGCCGCGGCCCGGGTGAAATGCAATTCCTCGGCGACGGCGATAAAGTAGCGAAGCTGGCGCAGTTCCATTATCTATGTAATGTATGACAGATGGTTCAAATATATATTGGACAGTATTACAGGCTGATCCTATCATGGCTTTTTATCGCTACTCAACCGACCGATGTCCGTCCACGCCGGCAGTCCCGCCTTCAAACGCATCAACCGCGCCATGGTGTTCGGCGGCTTTTCCACGTTCGCGCTGTTGTATTGCGTGCAGCCCCTGATGCCGCTGATGGCGGCCGAGTTCAGCCTGACCCCGGCCGAGAGCAGCCTGTCCCTGTCCGCATCGACCGCCGCGCTGGCCCTGTCGCTGGTGTTCAGCAGCATCCTGTCGGACCGGGTGGGCCGCAAACCGATGATGGTGACCGCCATGCTGGGCGGCGCGCTCTGCACCATCGCCTGCGCCTTCGCCCACAATTTTCCCCAGTTGCTGGTGCTGCGCGCCTTGCTGGGGGTGGCGCTGGGCGGCATGCCGGCCGTCGCCATGGCCTACCTGGGCGAGGAAATCGAGCCGACCTCGCTGGGCCTGTCGATGGGACTCTACATCGGCGGCAGCGCCTTCGGCGGCATGCTGGGGCGGGTGCTCACCTCCGTCATCAGCGATTATTTTTCATGGAGATATGCGCTGGCGGGCGTGGGCACGGCCGCCCTGTACGCAGCCTGGGAGTTTCGCCGCAGCCTGCCTGCCTCGAACAATTTCAGGCAGGGCCGGCGGGGCATGGCGGCCCTGGCGGCCGGCTTTCGCCAGCATCTGTCGGATCCCGGCCTGCCCTGGCTGTTTTCCCTGGCCTTCTTGCTGATGGGCTGCTTCGTCAGCCTCTATAACTACATCGCCTACCGCATGCTGGCCCAGCCTTTCCACTGGAGCCAGTCCGGCGTGGGCCTGCTGTCGAGCATGTACTTGCTGGGCATTTTCAGTTCCGTCTGGGCGGGCAAGCTGGCCGACCGGCTGGGCCGCAGGAACGTGCTGTGGCTGGTGATGGCGGTGATGCTGGCGGGCCTGCTGCTGACCCTGTCGAGCTCGCCCTGGCTGATCGTGCCTGGTGTCGGCCTGTTCACCTTCGGCTTTTTTGCTTCCCATTCGGTGGCCAGCAGCTGGGTGGGTCGGCGCGCGCGCGAACCGAAGGCGCTCGCCTCCGCCATTTATTTGCTGTTCTATTACCTCGGGTCCAGCGTGCTGGGCTCGTGCACGGGCGCGGCCTGGAGCGCGGGCGGCTGGCCCGGCGTGGTTGGCCTGCTGGGCGCCGTGCTGGCCATCAGTTTCATGATCGCCCTGCGCCTGCGCAGCCTGGCGCCGCTGGGTGCGGATATGCCCGTCGCCACGGCCGCGGCCGCCGCCAGCTAGCGCGCGCTGCCGCCGCCGCGACCGGCGCATACTGGAAAACCCGCCGATGCCGTCCCCGGCGGGAGCTCCGGTACAGGGCGGCCCAACCAGAAGGGGATCCATCATGTTGCAAGCTTCTGAAATCCAGCAACGCTTCAGCGCCATCCAGCAAGTCATCGGCGACGCCGAACGGGCCGTCGATGCCGCCAGCACCTCGCACGAACTGCGCGAGTGCATCCACAAAATGGCCGACGCCGCCCGCTCGGCCAAGGACCTCATGCAGGGCACGGAACAAGCGCGCATGGTCGAGTTCATCGACCGCCTGGAAGACATGGGCGACGAGGCCAAGCGCATCAGTCGCAGCGACGACAATATTTCGGCGAGCCTGGAGACGGCGGTCACCAGGGTGCATGCGGAGTTGTCGAAGCTAAAGCACCAGCTGCACTAACAGAGGGTCTGGCACTGGCTGCCTGACCCGGTGTGGGACCGGGACTCACGCTTTCTCGCGCAACAGAAGACGGGGTCAGGCGCCAAGCGCCAGACCCCGGTGCTAAACGATTCCTCGATCCCTCAAGCCGGCAATCTCCTCGTCCGACTTGCCCAGCACCTCGCGCAGTACGTCCTTCGTATGCTCTCCCAGCAGCGGCGGCGCCGTCTTCGCCCCCACCGGCGTGGCCGACATCTTCATGGGGCTGCGCACCAGGGTCACCTTGCCGGCGGCAGGGTGGGGCAGGTCGACCGCCATGCCGCGCGCCACCACCTGCTCGTTGGCAAAGACGTCGGCCAAATCGTTGATGGGGCCGCAGGGCACGCCTACCGCTTCCAGCCGCGCGATCCAGTCTTCGCGGGTGAATTTCTTCACCATCGCTTCCAGCAAAGGCACCAGCACGGCGCGATTTTTCACGCGCAGGGGGTTGCTGATGAAGCGTTCATCGCGCGCCAGTTCCGGTGCTTCGCCTGCTTCGACGAATTTGACGTACTGGCTGTCGTTGCCGGTGGCGACGATGATGTGGCCGTCGCTGGTGGCGAAGGTCTGGTAGGGCACGATGTTGGCGTGGGCGTTGCCGTAGCGGCGGGGCGCCACGCCCGTGTTGTGGTAATTGCTGGCCATGTTGGCCAGCATGGCCACCTGCACGTCCAAGAGGGCCATGTCGATGTGCTGGCCTTCGCCGGTGCGGTCGCGGTGGGTCAGGGCCGCCAGCACGGCGACGGTGGCATACATGCCCGTCATCAGGTCGACGATGGCGACGCCCGCCTTTTGCGGGCCGCCGCCGGGCAGGTCGTCGCGCTCGCCCGTGATGGACATGAAGCCGCCCATGCCCTGGATCAGAAAATCGTAGCCGGCCCGGTGGGCGTAGGGCCCGTCCTGGCCGAAGCCGGTCACGGAGCAGTACACCAGGTCCGGCTTGATGGCTTTCAGCGATTCGTAATCGAGGCCGTAGCGCTGCAGATGGCCGACCTTGAAATTTTCCAGCACGACATCGGCATGCTGCGCCAGCTCGCGTACCAGGGCCTGGCCTTCCGGCGTGGCGATATCGACGGTGACGGAGCGCTTGCCCCGGTTGGCGGCCAGGTAGTAGGCCGCTTCGCTGGTGTTGGCACCGGCGGCGTCCTTGGCGTACGGCGGGCCCCAGGCGCGGGTGTCGTCGCCGCTGCCGGGGCGCTCGATCTTGATGATGTCGGCGCCCAGGTCGGCCAGGTTTTGCGAGCACCAGGGCCCGGCCAGCACGCGCGACAGATCGAGCACGCGGATGTGCCCGAGGGAGTTTGGATTGGCGATGGTCATACGGTCTTTCAAAAAGGTGAGGCGGCGCCCCGCGCGCTCGTGTGCACCTGCACGCGCCCCGGCGCCAAAGCATCGGTGACGATGTCCAGTGCGCGCCGGGGCGCGGCGGCGCCGCACATGAAGATGTCGAGGGCGGCGAAGCCCGTTTCGGGCCAGGTATGGATGGAGATGTGCGATTCGGCCAGCAGCAGCACGCCCGTCACGCCCTGCCGGGGCCCGAAGCTGTGCAGGTGGCTGTGCAGGATGGTGGCGCCGGCGGCCAGCGCGGCCCGGCGCAGCAGGGCGTCGAGGTCCGCGCAGGAGGTCAGCCGCGCGGCGGCGACGCCGTGCAGGTCGGCCAGCAAATGCAGGCCGCTGGGATGGTGCTGCCGCTGGCGCCCGCTCACTTGTGACCGCCGCCGCCACCGCCGCCACTGTAGCCGCTGCCACCGCCGTAGTAGCCGCCGTGCGAACTCCAGCTGCTGCCGCCACTGGTCGACGAGGTGGCGGAGCCGATCAGCTTGACCCAGCTGGTGCCGGTGGTGAGCGCGGTGACCAGCAGGGCGAATAAAAAGTATTTGCTGTTCATATCAACTCGAAGTGTCGAAGTACTTCTCCGACATGAAGACGGCGACGATGGCGATGATCACCCAGAAGATGGTGCCGGAAAAATTGAAGAGCAGGGGGATCGCATTCAAGCCCAGGATCCACATGGCGAATTTCATCGGCAGGCCGGTGGCGGCACGCGTGCTGGCGCGCGGTGCGGGACCTTGCAACACGTCGCCGAACCAGGCGCGCAGCTGGTCGAACGCCACCGGGGTGGAGCGCGACCAGGTCAGCTCTTCGCCCGAGCGTTCAGCGGCAAGCCGGGTCTGGCCGTTTTCAAATTCGTAGACGTGCACCACGTCGCCCGCCTGCACCCGCCAGTTGAAAGCGCCGGCAGCCCAGCGCACGGTGGCGGGATAGTCGTACAGCTTGCGGTAGGGCGCTTTTTCGAACACGGCGCGGTCGGCGGCCAGTGCTTCCCAGTCCGGCCATACGGGCATCACGTTCGAGCGCGACCAGCCTTCGGGCGTTTCCACCAGCCAGAAAAAGCCGCCGCGCGCGTTGTACAGCAGGTACTCGGTCCAGCTGTTGTACTCGTCGTCGTTACGGCGCATGGCGCCGATCAGCTGCCATTCCACGTTGTTGATCCTGGCCGTGGCGCCCAGCGGCAGGGAGGTGCGCACCCCTTCCACCGCCACGCTCTTCGCCAGGATCTGCGCCTGCGGCCCGGCCGCATCGAGCACCGTTTCGCAGCTGGGGCAGACCAGCGAAGTCGTCACGCCGGGCAGGTACTGGATACCGTGGCCGCAGGAGGGGCACTCGAGCGCGGTGAGGCGGCCCCGGTAACGTCCCGTGCTTTCCTTGATCTGTTCATCGTCGCGCAGCAGCTGGCACTGCAGGCCTTCCAGCGTGACAGCGCTGCCTTTGTACACGGTCGGTGCCTCGCCTTCGGCCGCATCCGAATAATCGAGGGTGACGAAGGCGGCATCGCGGCGGAAGTCCGCCACGCGCGCCTGCCAGCCCTGGCCGACCTTGAAAGGCAGCTCGCCCTGGCCGCCCACGCAGGCGGCGCTGCGCACTTCGGCCACCATGAAGCGCTCGCCGTTGATGGCGTACTGGCGGCCCGGCGAGAGCTCGGCAAACGCAGGCAGGGCGCCGCTGGCGGGGATTTCAGTGGTGAGCGTGTACAGGCCCGAGGAGTCGCCCAGCCAGCCGGTGCCGCCGTCGTCGAACAGCAGGTACCACTCGTTCCACATGCCCGCGGCGTACTTCAGCTGGATGCGGCCCACCACCGTGAAGGGCCGGCCGAAGGCGCTGCCGCTGGTGCCGATCTGGATGCGCGTGAAATCCTCCAGCACGGCCGACATCTTGCCCAGGTCCTTGACGGCATCGGCATCCTTCATCACCGTCGTGCTGCAAAAGCCGCACACCGCCACCACGGAGGCGTGCGACTTGAATTCGACGGGGGCGCCGCAGTTCGGGCATGAGACGGTCTGCATGTAGAGAGGCCGCCTCCGGTCAGCCGATCAGCTTCTTGAGCAGTTCCGCCTTGGTGGTGTCGTAGTCGACGGCGGAAATCAGGCCCTTGTCGAGCAGGCCCTTGAGTTTGCCGAGACGGTCTTCAATCGATTCCTGACCCGGCGCCGCTGCGGCTGCAGGCGCCGACGTGGTTCCCGCCAGTCCCTGCGCCATCGCCTGGCCCACCGCGACGCCGGCGCCCAGGCCCGCGCCCATGCCGGCCAGTCCTCCTTCGTTCTGCGCGGCGAGCGGGATGCTGCTGGCGACCTGGAACTTGGTAAAGCCGCCCATCTTGTCGGCCGAGAGGCCGCCCTTCATGCCGGCGCCGATGCGCTCGTCCAGGGCCGCCTGCAATTCTTCCGGCAGGCTGACGGAAGCCACGTTGAATTCATCGAGGCCCACGCCGTAGCGGGCGAAGGCCGTCGACAGGTCGCCCTTGACCTGCTGCGCCATCAGGGCCTGGTTGGCCGCCATGTCGAGGAAGGCCACGTTGGAAGCGCCCAGCGAACTGGCCATGGTGGCCAGCATGATGCCGCGCAGCTGGTCTTCCACCTGCTCGCGGGTGAACACTTCGCGGGTGCCGCTGATCTCCGTGAAAAATTTGCGCGCGTCCGCGACCCGGTACGAGAACATGCCGAAGGCGCGCACCCGGATCATGTCGAAGTCCTTGTCGCGGATGGTGATGGGTTGCGGCGTGCCCCATTTGCGGCCGGTCTGCACGCGGGTGCTGAAGAAGTACACGTCCGATTTGAACGGCGACTCGAACAGCTTGTCCCAGTTTTTCAGGTTGGTCAGCACGGGCAGGGTCTGGGTGGTCAGCTTGTGGGTGCCGGGGCCGAACACGTCGGCGATGGTGCCCTCGTTGACGAACACCGCCACCTGCGATTCGCGCACATTGAGGATGGCGCCGTTCTGGATTTCAAAGTCCTGCATGGGATAGCGCCAGGCCAGCACGCCCTCCGTGTCTTCGTTCCATTGCAGGACGTCGATAAACTGCTTCTTGATGAATGAGCCGAGCGACATGGTGGTCTCCGTATGGCAGAAGGGTGAACTGCGAAGGGTGGGCTGTCAGGTCAGGAAATGCAGCCCGCATTGATCAAGCCGATCGAGAGCGAGATGGCGCCGAGCAGGCGGCCGAAGGCGCGGTTGTCCGCCTCGATCTGGTCCTTCGACATGTGCAGCAGGCTGGTGGCGACGGCGTAGACCAGGATCTGGACGATCATCGCGCCCGCGGCCCAGCCGGCGAACTGCATGTAGTCGCTGGTGTGCAGCAGGGCTGACGCCAGTGTGATGGCAAAGCCGATCAGGGCTCCGCCCAGCGACAGGGCGGCAGCCTGGTTGCCGCCGCGGATCAGGGCCACTTCGTCGAAGGGCGTGACTTTCGTGTAAATGACAAAAAAAACCAAAACCAGGGCGGCGGCCGTCAAAAGGTGCAGCAGATAGGCTAGGATGACGGGCATCGAATTTCCCCTGGTAAATGTAGTCAGTCTGACAGGACAGCGCAATCTTAGATCAAAAGCGATTCATGACCAAACGAATTCTTATCCTTTCCGTCTTCGTGGTGGCGTCCTGCGGCCTGGCCTACGAGCTGATCGCGGGCGCGCTCTCCAGCTACCTGCTGGGCGACTCCGTGCTGCAGTTTTCCACCATCATCGGCTGCTACCTGTTCGCGATGGGCGTGGGCGCCCACTTTTCCAGGTACGTGCGCGACGCGGACGTGCTGGCCCGCTTCATCGACATCGAACTGGCGGTGGGCCTGATCGGCGGCCTGTCCGCCGCCATGCTGTTCATGACCTTCTCGTGGATGGCGGCGCCGTTTCGCACCCTGTTGTACGTGCTGGTGTTCATGGTGGGCGCGCTGGTGGGCATGGAAGTGCCGCTGGTGATGCGGGCCTTGAATGCGCGCGATACCGTCTTCAGTGAACTGGTCAGCCGCGTGCTGACCTTCGATTATCTGGGCGCGCTGGCGGTCTCGCTTTTGTTCCCCCTGGTGCTGGCGCCCCATCTGGGCCTGGTGCGCACCGGCTTCCTGTTCGGGATGCTCAACGTGGCCGTGGCCTTCTGGACCCTGCACGCCTTCCGCGCCGAATTGAAGGGCAGCGGCGGCCGGGCTTTGCGGGCGGGGCTGGTGATGCTGGTGCTGATGGCCGGCTTCGGCCTGTCCGACCGCATGGTCAAATTGGGCGAGCACGGCCTGTTCGGCGATGAGATCATCTACGCCACCACCACGCCGTATCAGCGCCTCGTCATC
>JACXTT010002228.1_pt1 | contig 31052 bp, 21 predicted proteins | sample 9270951 | NCBI WGS metagenome assembly JACXTT01 (sample SAMN15532306, study PRJNA645909) | rock metagenome | isolation source: weathered quartz diorite | place: Puerto Rico | collected 2017-06-21
CGGGGACGGTGCGGCTGAGCACGGGGGCGCCCGGGTGCGTGCACGAGCCGGTGAACCTGAACTGCGACGACGGGGACGCCTGCACGGTGGACGCCTGCGACCCGGCGACCGGTCAGTGCGCGCACATCCCCGCGACCTGTGACGACGGCGATGCCTGCACGATCGACCGCTGCGATCCGGTCGCGGGCTGCGTCCACGCCCCGGCCGCCCTCGCGGAGGTCGACACGATCGATTTCCTGGACGACGCGCAGTTCCAGTGGCCGCCGACCGCGGACGCGCTGCAGTACAACGCTTACCGCGGCACGATTCCGAGCAGGTTCCTGGGGAGCCGTCCTGCCGCGACGCTGTACGACCACGTCTGCCGCGAGAGCGCCGACGAGTTCTCGGACGGCGCGACGCTCTCCACGGACTCATCGGCTCCGCCCCTCGGAACGGCCTACTACTATTTGATCACCGGCGAGGGCACGTGCGGCGAGAGCGTCCCCGGCCGCGCCTCCTCCGGGACTCCGATCCCGAACGCTTCCCCCTGCCCGACACCGCCGTGATGGACTGATCGGCTCTGCGACTGAGTGGAGCCCGCGGACGGGCGGCCGTCGGCCGGCCTGCTATCGCCGCGTTGACACGCCCGAGCGCCTCTTCTATTCTGCGCGCCGCTCTCCGGCCGGTGCAGAGTCAGGGATGGCATGCCGTATCCGAAGGACTCACTTGCCTGTCGACTTCTGGCGGACGATCCCGAGGCGCTCGGGCAGGTCATCCGGTGGATCTCCCTCACCCTCACGTCGCCGAAGTTCTGGGTCCTGCGGCGGGAATGGCCCGACCTGGTGCAGGAGGTCCTGACCCGGGTGGTCGAGACGCTGCGGCTCGAGCGGTTCGACGCGTCGCGCGACTTCCGGGTCTACGTTCAGGGCATCGCGCGCTTCGTGGGTCTGCAGACGCTGAGCCGCCGGCCGCAGGGGGAATCCTCCGATGATCCGGGCGCGCTTCCGGACGGCGCGGCGGACAATCCCGAAGCGCATGCCATCGATCGTCAGCTGGCGCGCCGCATCCTGGACCTCTGCTCGGAGGAATGCCGCGAGATGTTCCGGCTGCACTTCTTCGAGGTGCGGAGTCACCAGGAGATTGCCGCGATCCTGGGCATCCCCGTGGGCACGGTGAAGTCCCGCCTGTTCCGATGCCTGGAGGCGGCGCACCATGACATCTCGAGGGCGTCAGCCGGGCGGGGAACCGCGCATCGCCTCGCACGAACCTATAGATAAGGATGGCAAGAAGGTGAACGGTCACGAGGAGATCCGGCTGGACCTGCCCGCCTACGTCGCGTCCCGCCTCGAGGGCGCCGCGGCGCACCGGGTGAAAGAGCACCTGGAGGGGTGCGTCGATTGCCGCGAGCTGGCCGAGACGATCAAGGAGCTCGGAACGTCCCTGAGCGAGGGCGGGGAGTCCCTGTTCGCGCCGCATCCGTCGGCATCGTCGCTCAAGGAGTATGTCGATCGCCGGGGCGGGAGTGACCGGGTGGGGATCGCGCAACATCTCGCGGGTTGCGCTACCTGCTCGCTGGAGGTCGAGGTATGGACCAGAAGAGCGGGCGCGCAGGGAGGTGAGCGATTGGCGCTTCCCGGATGGACGCGCTGGCGATCCCTGGCGCTGGCCTCGGCGGCCGGCATCGCCGTGGGTTTCGGGCTGGCGGTGTTCCTCCGGACCAGCCGGAAGCCGGCCGTTCCGCCCGCCTCGCCCGCGGCGACGACCGTGGCCGGCGCCGCTTCGACCGCGGCCGCTCCGGCCGCCGGCCGCCTGCTTCTCCTGCCGCGCACGCTGCGAGGCGAGAGATCGGTCGGGACCTACGCGCTCGAGGCGAACCAGGAGCTCGTCGTCATCGCGTGTCCCGTTTCCCTGCCGGGCACGGCAGGAGACATCGAGCGTTTCCGCTACGAGATCCGGGAACAGACCGGGGAGACTGTCTGGTCGCAGACGATGTCGGCGGCGGAGATCCGCAGGCAGAGCAACGGGGGTCTCGAGGTCGTGACCTTCCTGGTGCCCGCGCGCTCCCTGCCGCCCGGTCGTTACGAATTCAGGCTGACTCCGGTGGAGCGGCCGGCCGAGGTGCGCTACCAGGCCGATCTCGAGATCACGCGAGGCGGCGAGGCGCGGTAGCGCGGGCGGCGGGTCGTCATCGCCAGTCGCCCGCGGCGGCGAACGCGCCCCAGAAGAAGGGGTTGGTGCTCCGTCCCGCGCTGCGCCGCGCCTCCAGCATGACGAGGCTGGCGTGGCGCACCGATTCCGCCGTCGTCATCCCGTTCAGACGACCTTCGTAGAGATCCCGCATCCACTCCGTGGTGCTCTCGTCGTCGACTTTCCAGAGACTGGTGATCAGCGTCCTGACCCCCGCCACCGTGAACGCCCGTCTCAGTCCGAGCACTCCTTCGCCGGTCTGGATCGGCCCCAGTCCGCTCTCGCACGCGGAGAGGACGGCCCACTCCACGCCGGATAGATCGAGGGTGGCGATCTCCTCGGCCGTCAGGACGCCGTCCTCCGCCCCGGCGACCGCGTCGCCCCTGCGGTTGGCGCCCGCCACCGCCAGACCGGAGAGCAGGAGGGGCCGGTCGCCCGTGGTGGCCGATGTCAGGCTGGAGGCACACCCTCTCTCCAGGAAGAACGCATGAGTCGCAAGATGCAGGATCCTCCGCCCGGGCGCGAGGCTCTTGAAGGCCTCTTCGCTGGCCCGGGCTTCGGTCAGCTCGAGGACGTCGGAGGCGGCCAGCCCGGACGTCGCTCCCCCCCTCGCGACGACCGCGCGGATCTCGTCGACCTCGCGCGTCGACGCGGGCAGCGGATCGAAATGCACCGCGCCCAAGCCGACGCAAGAGGGGGCGGGGCTACGGTAATGCCCGCGAGCCTGCGCCTCCGGTCCGGAGACGCTCGAGGCCGGCCTGAGGGTATTCTGGGCCGCCGGCGCCGATGACGTCTCGGGGCGAGCGTCGAAATCAGGACCGCCGAGCATCAGAAGACCCCGTCCGCTGCCGGGCACCGGCTCGGCCAGCGCGAGGAGGTCGCGCTCGGCGGACAGGTAGTGAAAGATCGGACCGCTCTCGACCAGGTATTTTCCTTCGCCCACCGGGAGGGTCATGAAGTTCACCAGGTTGATGGCCCCGTCGGGGACGACCAGGACCAGCTCCGGGCTCCCCAGCACCCGGGACAACGGCTCCCAGATCTTCGCGCGCAGAGCGCCACCGAGATCGCGCAGCTCGCGGTCGGGGCCCTGCGGGCCCGCTTCCAGAGGAGCGGGCGGAGCGGCGGACCGCGCCCTCCACTTCTCGATGAGCCGGTCGATCTCCTGAGTGCTGCCGATCGGGACGGCCGCCGGGCGAAGGGTGCCGCCCAGGACGAAGGCGATATACGCCGGCGCCGCCGCGCGCGGGGGGCCGCCCGTTCCCTCCGGCGACGAGGCCCTCGGCCGGCTGCGCTCGTAGAGTGCGTACGCCACGAGTCCCGCCGTGCTGGGGATGGATTGTCGCAGCTCGTCGATCGTCGAAGGGTCCTGCTGCAGGCGCGTCTTGAAGGAGGCGCTGGCGCCAGCCAGCCGTCTCTCCAGGGCCTCCTTGTCCCGCGTCGCGCCATCGAGCTCGGACACGTAACGCTCGGGATGGGCGGGCTCGGGTCCCCGGACCACCAGGGCCGCTTCGCGATTGGTGGCCGCGACCAGATCCTTGAACAGCCCGGCCAGCACCGGGTCGTCACCGCTGCCGGCGGCGCGATGCAGCCCGGCCATCTGGTCGAGAACCAGGGCGCGGGATCGGACCAGCGTCATCCAGACGCGCTCGACGGCGTCGTTCGGGAGGCGCGCGGGCGACGTCGCGGCGAGCACCGACAGGGCGGTGCTCAGCCCGGAAATGCGCACCCTCTCGTACTCCAGGGCCTCGCGTTCCGACAGGCCGCGCAGCGATCGACCGAAGTGGGCGCGCAGGATCTCCTCGGCCTGCAGCGACTCCTCGAAGGCCTGGCGGGCCTCGCCCAGCGACCAGTGGACTGCGGCCAGGCGGTTCAGCTCCTCGGCGACGGCGGGGTGCGTCTCCCCGAGGCGGGCGCGGCGCACGTCGAGCGCCGCGCGGAAATAGTCGGCCGCCGGCCGATCGTGTCCGGCCAGGTAGCGCAGACGCCCCAGCCCGTCGAGGCTGACGGCCTCGTCCGGATGCCCCGGACCGTAGGCCTTGCGCAGAATCGCGCGGGCGCGGCGGAAATGGAGCTCGGCCGTGGCGGACTCGCCGCGTTCGAGCTCGACGGTGGCCAGCCGGTTGAGGCTGCGCGCCAGATCGGGGTCGTCGGGACCCTGGACGCGCTCCTGATCGGCCACGACGATCGTCAGGAGACGCTGCGCGCCCGCGAAATCTCCCAGGCCTTCCAGCACGGAGGCCAGATCGGCGCGCACCTTCGAGACCCGCGAATGATCGGGGCCGAGGGCCCGCTCCAGGATCGCCAGGGCCCTCTCCTGGAGCGGCTTCGCGTCGGCATAGTGGCCCGTTTCCATGAGCGCGTCCGCCAGCTGCCCCAGATTCTCGGCGTATTCGGGATGGTCGGGCCCCAGCACCCGTTCCTGCACGGCGAGCGACTGCTCGTACAGCGTCCGGGCCTCCGGGAACTCGCCGAGGCGCATCGAGACGACCGCCAGGGCGAGAGCCGACGCGGCCGTCAAGGGGTGGTCCGGTGACAGTTCCCTCCGCCGGATTTCCAGCGATTGCGAGAAGTAATCCCTGGCGCCGGTAAAATCCCCCGTGGTCTCGCCCAGGGTCCCGAGGTTGTAGAGCATGTTCGCGGCGAAGACGTCCCGCGGCCCGAGCTCGTCGCAGATCGACAGGGCGCGCTCCAGGAGCGCCCTGGCTTCGGTGAAGTTCCCCGACATTCCTTCCGCAGAGGACAGGGTATTGAGGGTGAGCGCCACCTTCATGCTGCGCGGTCCGAAGAGTTTCTCGCGGATCGCCAGGGCGCTGCGCAGGAGGGTCTTGGCGCCTTCCAGGTCGTCGGTCCGCCGCAGCACCACGGCGAGGCTCGCGAGACTCCAGGCGTAGTTCTCGTCCTCCTCGCCGTAGAGACGCCGGCAGAGATCGACAGCGCCCTCGGCGAGCAGGCGCGTCTCGGGGGCCTTCTCCTTGCCGCCTCGCCACAGGGTCTCGACCAGGAGGAGCGTGGCCTCGGCGACCTTCTTCGATTCGCCGCGCCCGGCCTCCTGCTCCTGTCGCACGTACTGCCGCGCCAGGACCTCCGCTTGCGCGTACGAGCCGTCGGCCACCAGCCTGCGCAGCGTCGCGAGCGGATCGATTTCTTCGGACCGAAGCGACGAGCAAGGCAGCGCCAGGAGGAGCAGCAGGGCGCCGCCAAGCAGGCTGGAGCTGACCCGTCTCGCGATCATCGGTGCCTCCTTCGTGGACTCGGTTGAGACGGCGATGCCGGGAAGGATACCACCACTGGGTCTCTGCGAAGATTCCTGGAACCGGATCGCCACGGACCTGAATAGTAAGAATGACTCGCCTTGTCGACCGTCCGTGACTCGTCGTGCTCGTCGTTGCTCTGAACCTTTCACGCCAGGAGGACGCGATGCGCATCCGGATCTCTCTCCGACGTTTCATCGCCTGGGCGATCATCCCCGGGCTGACGGTACTGGGGGCTTTCAGCCTGAGGTCGATCGCTCAGGGACCCGGGCCCGAAGTCGTGCTCGTGAAGGATTCCGCCAACCACTCGAAGGGCCGTCTCGGCGAACGACTCTCGGCCGCGGGAGTCCGAATGGTCGAGGACTACGGATCGTTCGCCCTGGTCTCGGCCACCCCCGGGCAGCGGGCGGCGCTGGAGCGGGACCACCTCGACGTCACCGCCATGCCGGACAGGGCGCGGACCGGAAGAGGATCGTTCTTCTTCGATACGCGCAACGGTGAGCCGGTCATGCCGGCGAATCTTCGCGCCTACGCCGAGCGCGGGTCGCTCGACGACCACTACATCGTTCAGTTCGTCGGCCCGATCAAACAGGAATGGCTGAAGGCGCTCGATACCGCCGGAGCGGAGCGGTTCGACTACCTCCCCTCCTATTCCTTCATCGTCGCGATGCAGCCGCAGACGGCGGCGCGCGTGCGCAACCTGCCGTTCGTCCAGTGGGTAGGCTCCTATCACCCCGGTTACAAGCTCGCCCCGTCGCTGCTCACGCCGGACAGCGGGACTCACATGGTCAGCGTGTCGCTGTTCCACGGTCAGAGCTCGTCTCGCGTCGAGTCGCTGCTCGCCGGCTGGGGCGCGGCCGTGACGGGACGCTGGGACGAGGCCGGCGCCGTGTTGCTGCAGACCGCCCTTCCCTCGGAGCGCGTCCTGGAGCTCGCGCGGCTGCCCGAGGTCTCCTGGATGGAGGAGTACGCGACTCCCGCTTTGAACAATTCGTCGGCGACCTGGGTCGTGCAGAGCAACGTGAACGGCAGCCGCAGCATCCACAACAAGGGGATCCGCGGCCAGAGTCAGATCATCGCGATGGGGGACGGTGTGGCGAGCACGACCCACCCTGCGCTGACCGGCAAGGTCACACGCGTGCAGGTCAACGGCTGCACTTTTCCTCCCAACGCCGATTTCCACGGCACCTTCGTGGCCTCCGTGCTCGCCGGCGACTATCTCCGGACCGGCCAGTACAGCTTCAAGGACGGCCATGCCCCGGCGGCGACCCTGATCGACGAGGTGCTGGGGCAGGATGGAGGGTGCAACACCGACCTGTACACCAATGTCTATCCCCTGTCGGTGTCCAACAACGCCTGGGTTCACGCTCAGGGAGCCGGGACCACCGATCTCAACTGCACGCAGCGCTATTGCGATGGAGCGGCACAAAACGACCATTTCGTCTGGGAGAACAAGGAGTTCCTGGTCACCATGGCCGCGGGAAACGTGGGTGATGGCAACGCACCCAACGGCAGCATCAATTGTCAGGCGCAGGCGAAGGATCTTCTCACCGTGGGCGCCTCCTGGAACGGCGCGGACGCGGACAAGCTCGCGGACTACAGCAGTCGTGGCCCTGCCTGCGACGGAAGGCTGAAGCCGACCGTGATCGCTCCGGGCGGAGTGTCGGGGCTCTCCCCGCTCTGCGCCGCCTCGGACACCGGACAGGTTTACTGCGACGGGTCCGGCACGAACAAGTACGTCGCGTCGTACGGCACCAGCTTCTCGCATCCCGCGGTTGCCGGGAGCGCGGCGCTCGTTCGCCAGTACTTCACCGAGGGATGGTATCCGTCGGGATTCAAGAGCGTCTCCCAGATCATTCCGCATCCGAGCGCGGCGCTGGTCAAGGCCGTCCTGATCAACAGCGCGGTGGAAATGACGGACGGGAGCGCGTTCGCGGACGGGACCAGCGAATTCCCGAACAGGGCCCAGGGATGGGGCAGGATCCTGCTCGACAACGCTCTCTACTTCGGAGGCGACGCCCGCAGGCTCACGATCGTCGACGAATCCCCCGGGATTGCCACGAGCGGAGGACAGAAGACCTACCAGTTCCAAGTCACCCCCAGCTCACCGGTTCAACCGGTCAAGGTGACCCTGGTCTGGAGCGACTACCCGGGCACGACCGGCGCCGGCGTGGAGCTGGTGAACAACCTGGATCTCGTCGTGAAGGACGGCAATTGCGATACCTACAACGGGAATCACTTCTCCACAGGCGAATCGACGGTCGGCGGGTCCGGAGACACCCTGAACGTCGAGGAAGCGGTCATCAAGAATTCACCGATCGCGGGACCCTGGACCATCACGGTCAACGCCCCGAATATCGTTTCGTCGCCCCAACCCTTCGCGCTCGCGATCACGGGCAACGTCGGAGCCATCGGCGTGACCAATCCCAACGCGGATGCCATGTCGGACTACACCACCCAGTCGAGCGTGGGGACGATCGTGAGCGGGTCCTATCTGCAGACGCAGGTCTCGGACGACAGCCGCGAGGTTCTCCAGGAGGCTCTCTTGAACGGAGTCTCCCGACTCGACCACGTGTGGCGGTTCGAAGGCGTCCCGTGCAGAACGAACCTGACGCTCCGTCTCGAGGGCCAGCGACCGGCCAATTCCGACGGTGACAACTTCAAGTTCTACTGGTCGGAGACTCCCAACGGGACCTACACGCTGATCCCCAGCGCGACGATCAGTCTGCCGTTCGAGCCTCAGGGCGGGTTCGACTATCCGTTCACCTGGCCCGGCACCCACGGGATCATCTACATCAAGGTCATGGACACGAACCAGGCCTCGGGGACCAGCCTCGATCAGGTGAAGATCGACTATCTCGAAGTCCGCTGAATCCTTCGAGTCCATTGACCGGGGTGGAGCCGCCGCGCCAAGCGGCACGCTCCACTCTTTTTTTCGGCGTCCGGTCAGTGGCAGGAGTTCGGCGAGGCGTCGATCAGCTCGTCGCAGTTGCGCCCGCGCGCGGTTCCCAGACGAGGATCTCCCCTCTCCCGGGAACGGCGGAGTCACCCGTGTAACGGAGGTAGGAGCCGTCTCCTTCTGCGAACGGAAGGCCGATGCCGAGCGCCGTCAGGTGCCGCGCGTACAGACGCAGGAAGGTGGGGTTGTAGGCGCAGGCGTAGGTGAACGTCGGCAGGAGGGGGATCGGCTTCAGCGAGATGATGGTGCCGCGCGAGATCCAGGCGCCGGTGCGCAGCTCGGCGCCGCCGCGCAGGAGGATCGTGCCGCCCTTCATCTCGAGACCGGCGAAGTCCCTCGCCAGGCCGCCGACGGCGATGAGGCCGCGTCGCATCCGCATCCCGACCTCGAGGCCGGCCGAGCCGTCGATCACGATCGTGCCGCCGGTCATGCCGGTCACGCTGCCGCGGAAGGCGGCGCCGACCTGGCCGCCGGCGTCGCCACGGACGTGGATGAATCCGCCCGACATCTCGGCGCCGAGCCAGTCGGAGACGTTTCCGGACAGCTCGATGACGCCTCCCTTCATGCCGGAGCCCAGATGCATGCCGGCGTCGCCCGTGATGGTGACGCGGCCGCGCGTCATGCCGCGGCCGATCCACTTCACTCTTCCCGCGTCGCCGCGGATCTCCAGCGTGTCGCCGGGCGGCCCCTCGACGGTGAAGAAATCGTCCACGCGAACCTGCCGCTTCCCCAGATGGACGGGGAGGGCCCGGACCGCGTCGAGCGACAGCGGCGCCACGACGTCGGGCGAGAGCGCCTCCGCCTCGAGCGGGACCGAGGGGCGCTCCTTCAGGGTCAGGGACGGCATGCGTGCTCCCGGGGCGAGCGCGTCATGGGCAGGCGCGGACGTCCGGCTGCCGGAGGCGCTCGATCTCGACGGGGTAGTTGTCGAAAGCGACCGTGTAGACCTTCTCGAACAGCGGGCGCAGGTAGTCCGCGATGCCGTCGTCGAACGCCGGGCGGGAGATGAACTCCCGCCCCTCGGTCACGGCGCGGATCTCTCCGTCCTCGACGACGACCTCGCCTCCCTTGATGACGTAGCGCGGCGACTGGAACATGACGCCGCCTGCGGGGTTCTCGTCGTAAAGAGCGAGGTCGGCGTCGGCGCCCGGGCCCAGGTGGCCCTTGCGCGACAGGCCGAGGGCGCGCGCCGGACCGGCCGAGGTGACGATGGCGATCTCGGACAGCGTGTACTGCCGGTCCAGGTCCGCCAGCACCATGCGCTCCCGCGCCCTGGCCGGCAGCTTCTTCGCGCGCTCGCGCCGGTAGTCCGCGTCGCGCAGAAGGCGAATCAGCTCGGGGTAGCGCCAGAAGGTCCCGCCGTTGGGGTGGTCGGTGGTCAGGAAGATGCGCCACGGATCGTCGATGAGGAGCAGCAGCTCGAGCCCCGCCGCCCACTGCACCGCGTTGACCAGGCTGCGCTCCTTGTAGGTGTACGGGACGATGCCGCAGCCGGTCTCGTTCTCGACGTCCACGTTGCTCCACTTGCGCCCGGTGAGCTTGTGGAGGACGTGCTCCCACGGCCCGTCGGCGGTGATCGTCATCGCCTCGCCGAACACGATGGCGCCGGCGTCGGCGGTGAGGTTCCTCTGCGCGTTGAAATGCGCCGCGACCGCGGCCGCCTCGGAGCGCAGCGTCGGCCAGTCGTCGCCGCCGTAGGCGTGGAACTGGAGGTGCGCCAGGTGCGCCCGCCGTCCCTCCAGCGTCTTCATCGTCTCGATCGTGGTGGCCACGTTGCCCGGGACCCCGAGGTTGTTGCAATGCAGGTGCAGCGGATGCGGCAACTTCAGGTCGTCGACGATCCCGGCGAGGCCGGCGATGATCAGCGCCGGCGTCACCCGCCGGTACCCTTCCACCGGCGCGGAGAGCGCGGAAGCGTTCTTCCCCGACTTCCAGGCGACCAGGCCTCCGGGATTGACCGCCTTCACCCCGTACGCCTTGGCGGCCCATACGAGCCAGGCGACCACCTGCTTCGCCCGCTCGACGTCGCCCGCCTCGAGCAAGTCGAGGACGATCTCGTTGTTGGCCATCAGGACGAGCGACGCCTTGTCGAGGATCGGGATGTCGTGCAGCTCTTCGTGGGTGTGCCGGGCCGACAGGATCGGGACGGCCGCCTCGTTCACGGTGGTCCATCCCATCGCCGCGTACAGGTAGCCGGTGGCGAAAGTGGTGGGCGTGATGCCGCCGAGTCCCGCGCGGCGGTCGGGCGCGTGCGTGAAGCGGATCGCCTTCCGGTAGTTCTCGGGCGTGATGCCGCGCGCGAAATTCAGGGCGGCGCCGGCGACGTGCGTGTGGACGTCGACCCCGCCCGGGAAGACGACCATGCCGCGCGCGTCGATGGTGCGGCCGCCTTTCGCGCCGTCGCCGTCGGCGACGATCCGGCCGTCCGCGATGCAGATGTCCTTGACGACGCCGTCGATTCCGTTCGCCGGGTCGTGGACCTTGCCGCCCGTTACGCGGAGCACGGGGCGGACGTCCATGCCGGCTTCGCCGCCACCGCCTGGCGGATGCGCTGGATGACGTCCGCGTCGGTCGGATACGGCGACTTGAGCGCCGGCCGCAGCGGCAGGGGCACCTCGTCCATGCGATAGACGGTGCCGGGCGCGCTGATCCCGGTGGCCGCGGTGGTGATGTGCACGCGGGCCAGGCGGCTCGTGTGGGTGACCTTGGGATCGAGCACGATGGTCGGAATGCGCGACAGGTGCTCGATGCCGGGCTGGGGCATGGTCGCGCCCGGGTCGGCGCCCAGGATCAGCGCGGCGTCGTTGTCGCCGCGCACCAGCAGATCGACGGTCGAGAACTCTCCCGGGTTGAACCGGGGATAGCCGCGGGCCATGCTGATGCCGAACGGGTATCCGGTCGTCCAGCGCAGCACCATGTCGGAGCCGGTCACGTTGCCGTGCCCGCGCATCGGCATGCACACGAACTTGGTGAAGGCGTTCAGCTCCGCCGCCAGCCGCAGGATCGCCGCGGAGTTCATGTGCTTGCCGCGGGTCATCGAGACGCCCATGCCGAAGAACAGCACGCCGAAGCGCGCGCGCTTCATCCGGCCGGCGAGATCGCGGAGCTGATCGATCGTCAGACCGGTCTCCGCCACGCGCGCCTCGTCCACGTTCTGGTTCTTGACCAGGGCGCGCAGGGCGGTCAGGACCTCGAAGTCCTTGCCCGGCCGGATCTGCAGGAAGATGTCCGCGGCCCGCACGCTGGGTGTCTCCCGGATGTCGACCAGGACCATGGTGCGGCCCTTGCGCCCCTCGGGGACGAACCGGCCCTTCTGCGTCAGGGTGTACTTCGAGAAGTGCCGCGGGTGGCACTCGGCCGGATTGCCGCCCCAGTAGACGATGAAATCCGCCCTGTTCTTCACTTCACCCAGTGTGCAGGTGACCTTGCCACCCAACTGGGCGGCTATCTCGGTGGGGCCGTGTCAAAGCGAGGTGTGGCTGTCGACCACACCTCCGATCAGCTCGGCCAGGGCGACCGCCTCGCGCTGCGCCTCGCAGGTGATGTTGCTCAGACCGTACACCAGCGGCATGTTGGCCTGATGCAGGAACCCTGCGGCGGCATCGACGGCTGCGTCGACCGTCGCGGGCTGTCCGTCGATCAACGCATCAGGGTACAGGCGCTCGGCGGTGTGGTTCTTGAACCAGGCGTCGCCGAGGCTGCAGGCGTTGCGGGCCTTGACGATCCGATCGCCCTCGGCGTGCAGCTCGATGTCGTCGCAGACGCAGCCGCAGAAGGTGCACGTGGCGTTCTTGACGATCTGGAGGCTCATGGCGTCTCCCAGTCCCGCGGTCGTTGCCCTCCCGGACCGGGAGGAACGACGAACGTTCAGCCCAGCTCCCGGCCGTGGAACGATCCGCGGATGCGGCGCGGCATGTACCGCCCCTCCGCGACCATCTCCCAGGGCGCCGATTTGCGCAGGCCGGCTTCGTTCTCCGGCGCCGAGGCCTCGGCGCTGGCGGTGTCCCGGAGCGCGGCGTGAGCGGCGCCGGAGGCCTTCCGCGGCGTCGCGTCCGCGCAGCCCGACGCAGCGCGGCGCGTCATGACATCACGCGCGCGGCCGGGGTCTCCGGCGCGAGCGGCTCGACCTCGACTTCCCACCCCTTGGAGGTCGGCATCCCCGTTCCGTCGGTGCTCTGGCCCATCAGGTGGCAGGTCGGCGGTCCGTAGGGAACGAAGATCATGCCCCGCGGCACCTTTCCCTCCAGGCAGCGGAACGTGGCCTCGCCGTTTCCGGATCGGACCCGGACGCTGCCGCCGGAGGAAATCCCGATCTCCTTCATGTCCTCGGGATGCATGTTCAGGGTGCTCACGATCGACTTGTACTCGGCGCCGTCCTTGCCGACGTTGATCTGCTGGCCCTGCTTGGTGGTGCGGCCGGCGTTCATGATGAAGGTTTTTCGTTCCATGAAACACCCCGCCCGCGCTGCATTCCAGCGCAACGCGGCATGATAGCACGACTCTCGAGCGCCGCCGGTCGCCGGTGATCACCACCCGGTCGTCGTGCGGCGCGCCGCCGCTTCAGCCGGCAGGCGGGCCGAACAGATTGCGCAGCCGGAAGTGGTGCTTGCCGAGCCTGCCGCCGTAGTTGCCGGCCGAGATCTCGACGACGCCGGGACGGCACGCGGCGTCGATGCCGGCGCGCAGAGCCTGCTCGATCGCCTCCCGGTCGAGGCCGTCCACCACGATCTCGAGGACGGAGTTCACGCCCTCCGGCAGGGCGCTCTTCACGCCTTTGCGGCCGCGCAGAGTCGGGCAGTAGGCGTCGTTGGTCGACGCGATCATCTTCCTGTAGCGCTTCGCCCCGACCTTGCTGCCGCTGCGCACGATACCGCCCGGAAAGGGGAGGACGACGCCGCGCACCGCGCGCATGGCGTCGACGGCCGCCTCGGCGGCCGCGAGCGCCGCCTCCTGATCGCGGGCCAGGATCAGGAAATTGCCGCCGCCGATCGCCTTCTGCACGCCGAACGTCTCCTGCACCAGGAACTCTCCCTCCATCACCGGGATTCTCCAGTAGCGGATCCCTTCCAGGAGCTTGCTCGATTGATAGCGGTCGCCGAAGTGGCGCAGCACGCCGCCCACGACGACCCGCTCGCCCGCCCGCGGCAGGCCGTCGAAGCAGGCGGTGGTGGCGCAGGTCAGGACGGTCTGTCCGACCCTGTCGACGAGCTGCTTGCCGAGGCGCTCGGCGTCGAAGGCGAACAGGAGGACGCTCGCGCCCGGCCGGCCGTCGGGCGTGTCCTCCGGCGCCAGCTCGGCCTCGATACCGGCCTCGACTTTGCAGCCGATGACGGAGGTGGCGAACCCGGTGATGGAACGGGCGGCGGTCAGCGCCCAGGCCGGCGAGCGCGCCGTGATCACGACGCGCGCCGCGCGCATGTCGAACGCCTCGGCGAACGTGTCGCCGATCCGGACCCCGCCCCGCTCCATGTCGCGCGCCTCCGCCATCGCCGCGCCCGGCGACCGTCCCGGCGCCCCGTGCGCCGCGCCGGCTGCGCATTGTGCCATGGCCGCCTCGATCCGTGCTGACGTAGGTATAATTCCCGAACACCCGAGGTCATTGAAAGAGGCGCCGGAGTCCCAGGCATGGGCTCCGGGCGAGCAGGGCGGGGGAGCCCCGGGGAGCGCAGTATCTCTCAGAAGGAGACCGCCGATGCGCTCATCAGCTTTCCATCGAGCGACGATCGCGTGTCTTGTCCTGGGTCTTGTTTTGGCGGCGTCCGTCGTGACAGCCGGCGCGCAGACCAGCCTCAGTCCCACCTTCCCGATCCCGTACGTCCTGGCGCCGCAGAGCCAGTACGAAGAGGGATGCTTCGGGCCGTGCGAGTGCGCCGTCCTGATCGTGGACGGCGTGCACGGCGGGTTCACGCTGAGCTTCAGCGGCTTCGAGGCGCCGTTCATCGTCTACGACGTGCAGGACATCAAATGGTTCGTCCCGGGCCCCAACAAGACCTTCACCGGGTCGGGCCGGTACATGATCGGCTGGAAGGGCACCCCACAGCAGCAGCTCCAGGTCGATCTGAGCGAGGACGGCGCGCCGCCGGTGCGCTTCGACAGCGGGCTGGTGCCGCTCACCGCGCCGTTCCCGCTGATCGACGTCACCATCAGCACGGACGTCAACGTCTGCATCCGAAAGGTCCTGCACCTGAAGGCCGCGCCGGGCAGGGCGGTCCTGCTGGGCGTGCGCGTCGATCCGTCCGACGTCCTCTGGGACATGTTCCCCGACACGCCCGCATACGACGTCGTCTTCGGCAGCCTGAGCGTGCTGCGCGCGACCGGCGGCGACTTCACCAAGGCGACCGCCGGCTGTCTCGGGAGCGACGTCGCCGCCTCTCCGGTCGCGGGGCCGCCCGACCCGCCGGTCGGCGAGGCGCTGTGGTATCTCGTGCGCGCCTACGGCGGCGTCGCCGGCTCGACCTACGACGCTGGCGATCCGGGCCAGGGAGGCACCTGCGACGCGCAGATCAACGCGGCGCCCGCCGCGTGTCCCTGACCGTCGGCGTCCTGCCCGGCGAGGACGCGGCCGGCGCGTCGGAGGCGGTCGACAAGTCGGGCAAGGACGTGATCCTGCTGGGTTATCACCCGGAGGCGGAGGTCTTCTTCCGGTCGATCGGCAGGAACAGGGTGAGCGTGGCGCGCAACCCGGAGGAGGCGATCGCCGCCGCCCGACGTCTTCTGAGACGCTGAGCGGCGGCGTGCTCTCCCTCGCTGGGCCAGCGTACGTTATGACCCGGGTGGACGCAGCGCAATCGGGGAGAATCCTGAAAATGAGGGGATGAATCACCCGAGCACGAATCGGGGAAAGACCCGAGGCCGCCGCGGTCCCGTACCGCGGGGATCTAGCGCCGATCGTCCACCGCGGTGACCACCGCCCCCCACGGACAGTACGATTTGACCGTCCCCAGCCAGTACGCCTTGTTCGCTTCGATGTAGGAGGGGAGGCCGTCGCACAGCTCGATGGCGCCGTCGGCGAACAGGACATCCTGGGGATCGACGTGCCAGGTCCACTGCGGGTCGCAGGCGGGGCCGTCGAGCAGCGTGCCGAAGACCGGGAGCTGCCGGGTGCCGGTGGCGAGGAACTGCTTGGCCTTGTCGATGAAGGCGCCGTTGGTGATCCAGACGGTGAGCGAGTCGTGCACGATCTGGAAGCGGATCATCGCGCCGCCGGTCAGGGTGCTGCACAGGCAGTCGGGAGGCAGCGCGGCGTCGAGGGGATCGCGCGGGTCGGGCATGCCGCTGCCGTTGCCGAACGTGCCGTCGCCGCAGGTGTTCTCCGCCCGCACCAGGTAGTAGTACCCGGAGCCGGCCGGCGGGTCGGGGCGCGTCTCGGCCACCGAGATCGCGGCGCCGCGCGACAGGGTGCAGGCCGAGGCGAAGCCGTTGTCCGGCCGCAGGGCTGCGAGGTCGCCCGTCACCAGGCTGTAGGCGGCGTTGGGCCCGGCGGTGCCGGCCTGCGAGTCCCAGCTCAGGGTGGTCGTGACCGGGTCGACGGCGCGAATTCGAGGCACCTCGACAGGAGGCCCGTACGACCCGGGATCCGAGGGGGCGCAATCGCATGCGTCGCCCGCGCCGTCGCCGTCGGCGTCCGCGAACGCTCCCGGCCTCGGGCCGATCCGGTACACCGCCCCCTTGCTGAGCGACACGACGTACAGCTTGCCGTCCGGTCCGTTGACCATGTCGGTCATTACCCCGAAGCCGGTGCCGAAGACGATCTCGGACATCTCGGCCGAGCAGATCCCCGCCGAGTTGTCGGCGACCAGATCCTGCAGCGCCTGCGACGTGAAGGTCAGGCCGTCGCGCGCGGCGTTCGGCACGAAGCGGTACATCTGGCCGCAGTTGTTGTCGCCCACCAGCAGGTTGTGGTACTGGCCGCATCCCACGAGCGGGCTCGCCGGGAAGGCGAGCGCGGTCGGAGCGATCGGGACGGCCCACGAGAACACGGGATCCTTGTAGACGGCCCCGGGCGCCATCCAGAGATCGGCGACGCCCTGCGGGTCGCGCAGATCCGGTCCCATGATCTGCGTCCAGCCGCTGTTCAAGCCGGGGACGACGCGGTTGATCTCGTCGTACTCGGTCGGCCCGTTCTCGGTGTCCCACAAATCTCCCGTCACCGGATCGAACGTCAGGCCGAACGAATTGCGGACGCCGTACGCGTAATACCGATTCATCGGGTCGCCCGGGACGAGCGGGTTATAGAAAGGATTGTCGGGCAGCCCCGCTCCGTTGGAGTCGACGCGGAAGATCACGCTGGTGTTGTCGGGCGCGGCGCCGTTCGGAAAATTCTGCAGCCTGCCGCTCCGATTCTGGTCGCCGATGACGGCGTACAGCGCGCCGTCCGGCCCAAAGGCGAGAACCCCGCCGTTGTGGTTGGGGCCGGGTGTCACCGGCAGATCGAGGAGCAGCGTCGGGTTCACCAGCGTCGTTCCGTCCCAGGTGCCGCGGTACACCCGGTTCCCGAGCGGGGGAGGGAGGCCGACCGTGTCCGTGCCCGTGGCGCTCTGCGTGACGTAGAGATAGACGTAATGATTGACCGGGAAGTCGGGATCGACCGCGATGCCGAGCAGCCCACGCTCGCTGAGCGAATCGACGCCCAGATCCAGGACCGGCGCCGGCTGCAGGACTCCGCCGACGATTCGGCGGACCTGCCCGTTCTCTTTCTGCAGAACCAGGATGTCGTCGGGCCCGATGAACGCCATCGTCGTCGGCACGCTGAGGCCGCTGGCGACGACCTCGATCTGGAGCCCGGGGTCGTTGACGGTCTGGGCCGCGGCCGGCAGCACGGCCGCCAGAAGCAGGACGGCGCCGGAACAGGACGCGCGCGCGGCGGTTCGTCGCAGTCTGTGCGCCATGCGGGAACTATACGTCGAACCGCAGCCGCGGCAACGTGTTTGCGTGATTCCTCAGACCCCGTCAGAGTTATCGGCCGGCAGCGATTCCTGTCAGATGCTCTTACGATCTCGACCTGGAGGCCGACGGTGATATGATGACCGGACACCTGAACTTGTCCGTGCAGCGCGCCGGGGCACCGGCACAGGCTCCGGGCGAGGACCGCGGGGGGACGTTCAGGCGCGCAGTTTCTCAAAAGGAGACCGCCGATGCGCTCGTCTTCCTCCCATCGAACTGTCATCCGATCCCTGGCGCTGGTTTTCGTGCTGGCGGTCTCGGTCCTGCCGGCCGCCGCGCAGTCGACCGTACCGATCCGATTCCCGATCCCGTTTCTCCTGAGCCCCGACAGCCTGTACCAGGAGGGATGCTTCGATCCGTGCCTGTGCCCCGTCATGTTCAGGGAGCCCGCGAAGGGAAGCTTCTCCCTGAGCTTCGCCGCCTTCGATCCGCCGTTCATCGTGTACGACGTGCTCGATATCAACTGGTCGGTCCCGGGGTTGAACAAGACGTTCACCGGCGCCGGCAAGTACCGCATCGGCTGGAGGGGCACCGCGCAGCAGCAGCTCCAGGTCGACCTCAGCGAGAACGGAGCGGCGCCGGTGCGCTTCGACAGCGGCCTCGTCCCGGTCACCGCGCCGTTTCCGCGCATCGACGTCGCCATCAGCGAGCACGGGTTCTACTGCTACGACAAAGCGTTCTATCTGAAGGCGGCGCCCGCCAGGCCGATCTGGATGGGGACGCAGGTCGATCCGTCGAGCCTCTTCTGGGACATGTTCCCCGATTCGCCCGCCTACGACGCGGTGTACGGCAGCGTCAGCGCGCTGCGCCAGACGGGTGGCAACTTCACGTCCGCGACCTTCGGCTGTCTCGCGAGCAACGTGTTGTCGTCACCCGCGAGCGGCGCGGGCGACCCGCCGGTGGGTGAGGCGTTCTGGTACCTGGTCCGCGGCTACGGCGGCGTCGCCGGCATGACGTACGACGCGGGCGATCCGGCCGAAGCCGGCTCCTGCGACGCGCTGATCAACGCCTCGACCAACGCCTGCCCCTGAACCGCTTCCGCTCTTGAGTGGAGCGTGCCGCTTCGCGCGGCACGCTCCACCTGTTTCGTAGACGGCGCGGTCTATCACTCTGGTTCTCATGTCTTAACCTCCTATTGCTTGATAGCCGGACCGAACGACTGCACGCGACCGTCGCTGTGGATCACCTCGACGAAGAGATTGTGGCCGCTCTTGTGCTTGGGGACGAGGAACTGGTACGGCACGCCGAGGCCGGTGACGCAGGATTCGCAGGGAATGGTGGCGGCGTTGAGCTGGATCCTCACCCCTCCCGACCCGATCTGGACGACGTTGAATCCAACGAGGTCGCCTTCGCAGCGGGTGGTCCACAGGACTGCGCCGGACCCCTTGCCGAACGAGCTGGTGAAGCTGACGGTGGGGTTCGCCACGAGGAATTGCTCGCAGGCTTCGCCGACGCCGTCCCCGTCGCAATCCTCCTGACCCGGGTTCGACACGGTCGGGCAGTTGTCACAGATGTCGGGGATGCCGTCGGCGTCGGCGTCGGGAAGCGACGTGTCGTACGCGTGCCGGCAGCCCAGGATCGGATCGCAGGAGTCGATCGTGCACGCCTTGCCGTCGTCGCAGTTCAGCGGGGTGGTGCCGGCGTGGCAGACGCTGTTCGAGCAGGTATCGCCGACGGTGCACACGTTCCCATCGTCGCAGGTCGTCTGCTGCGTCCCCACGCACGTTCCGTTGAAGCAGTGGTCGCTGGTGGTGCAGGAGTCCCCGTCGTCGCACGGGAGCACGTTGCTGGCATTCTGGTGGACGCAGGCGCCGGTCGCCGGATCGACGCTGTCCAGCGTGCACGGGTTGCCGTCGTCGCAGCTGGAGGTTCCGTGGCAGGAGCCATCGCTGAAACAGACGTCGCCCGTCGTGCAAAGGTCTCCGTCGTCGCACGGCGTCCCGGCAGCTCGCTGGACATCGATCTGGCAGAGCGGCGGATTGATGAAGATGCAGCGCATGGAGACGCAGCCGCGCGAGGCGTAGAAGGGAATGGCGCACCCCTGCGGTCGGCACTGACCGGTCGCGGGGTCGCACGCGTTCCGGGTGCACGCGTCGCCGGGCGGACAGAACTTGGGCGTTCCGACGCAGACGATCCCCCCGCCGCTCGACTGAACGCAGGTGTCCGAGTCGGTGCAGAGATCGGAGTCGTCGCACGCCGTGCCGGGCGCCACCGGGACGCCGTGGCAGACGCCGTCGGCTCCGCACGTATCGGACGCCGTGCAGGAATCTCCGTCGCTGCAGGGCGAGCCGACGGGAAGAGGGACCCCGACGCAGCGTCCGGCGGCGTCGCAGGCGTCGTTCTCGGTGCAGGCGTTGCCGTCGCTGCACGTGCTGCCGGTCGCCAGGGGGGTGTGGGTGCAGCCGCCCGGCACGACCTGGTCGGCCGTGCAGGGGTCGTGGTCGTCGCAGTCGAGCGGCGCGTGCCGGCACGTGCCGGTCGAGGTGTCGCAGGTGTCGGTCGTGCAGACGTTGTGATCGTCGCAGGACGGGCAATCGATCCGCGGAGCGACCGAGACTCCCTGGGCCGTCAGGCGGCCGGAAGCTGGGGTCATCACGAGGATGCAGGCGACGATCAGGATGCGCAGAGCGGACGATGGCGGCGGAAGCGACCTCATCGGAGTCTCCTTTGCGGTCTCCTCGCGACGAAGGGGGGCACGAGGGTCAGTGGGCAAATCCAGATGGCCGGAAATATACCGCCCGACCGGGAGAGTTGCAACGCCTATGTCCGCGTTCCGTGATAAGTTCGGCACCCGCCGGGGCGTGAGCGCGACCGCATGCGCCGACCAAGGTGACTCATGAAGAAAGGGCGGGCCCTGCGGGTGCTGCTGGGGCTGGAGCTGCTGCTGGGCGTCCTGCCGGTGACGATTCTCTACGTCGACCTGTTCCCCGTCGGTCTGTTCTGGGCCGGCCGGGTCGCGCGCCTCGCGACGCGCGGCATCGTCAATCCGTTCACGGTCGTCATGGCCGGCGCGTTCGTCGGGGGCGGAATCGGCCTTCTGTCATTGTGGCTCGGGATCACCCGGCGGATGATCGGCCGCGACGCCGGCGGTGCGACGTGTCGTCTCGGGCGCTTGGGTCTTCTCATCGGCATGGCAGTCTCGGTGGCGCAGCTCTGCATCCTGACGAGCATCGGCGCCTTCCTCATGGACTACTACCTGTACGGCGGGCCGTTCCTGGTCGCCGCTCATCTGTTGTATCTGGGGCGGCGGCGGAGGTCGGCGCCGGTCGCCGCCCCGGTGGTCATCCTGGCGATCCTGCTCGGCTCGGCCCGGCCCGCCGGCGCGGCGGAAGTCCCGCGGGTCGCCGCCGAATGGGAGCCGGCTCTCGGCGCGATGGTCGCCTGGCCGACGATCGTGCCGGACGCTCTCCTGGTCGAGATCGCGAAGGACGACAGGCTGTTCCTTCTGGTCGCCGACGCGCGCGCGCAGAGCGAGGCGGAGAAGGCGATCGGGAGGCTGAAGATCGACCCCGGCCGCGTGCAGTACATCGTCGCGGCCGCGGGCGAGGCGCGCTCCTGGCCGCGCGACTGGGGGCCGTTCCCGCTGTTCGACGAGCAGGGGAAGTTCCGGCTGGCGGGCCACCGCTTCATCGACTACCCGGCGGCGACGCCGAGCTGCGATGGATGGCTGTACAGCGAGCGGCAGCTCTTCTTTCTCGACTTCAAGCCGGACGACGTGGCGACCGGCATCGTGGCCCGCGCCCTCGGGGTGCCGGCGATGACGCTGCCGTTCGCCTTCACCGGCGGCAACGCCCTGGTCGACGGGCACGGCACCGTCTTCTCCACCTGCGTCATGCTGAACGAGAACCGCCGCACCTTCGGCATGAAGGACGACGACTTCTACGGCGCGGTCGCGACGCGGCTCGGGCTGACGCGCTACGTCATGGTGCCGAACTTCGAATGGTTCGGAATCCAGCACATCGATTGTCTCCTGAAGCCGCTCGACGAGGAGACGATCCTGGTCAAGCGCCTGCCCGAGGGCCACCCCGATCGCGACGACATCGAGGCGATCGTCGCCAGCCTCGCGGCGCGCGCCGGCCCGTACGGCCGGCCGTACCGCATCCGCCGCATCGACACGCCGCCCTACCTGTTCGGGTTCTTCGTCCCGAACTACACCAACTCCCTCATCCTGAACCGGAAGATCCTGGTGCCGCTGTACGGCATTCCGGCGGACCAGAAGGCGCTCGAGACCTGGAGAGAGGCGATGCCGGGCTACGAGGTGATCGGCTTCCGGAACGACAGCGGCTACGACTGGAACTGGCTGGACGCGCTGCACTGCCGCGTGCGCGCGGTCTGGGATCCCGGGATGCTGTATCTCAGCCACAGACGCCTCGACGAGGTCGTGCCGCCCGCCGCGTCCTACCCGATCGAGGCGACGATCCGCGACTACAGCGGCTCCGGCCTGATCGGCGACGCGTTGACGCTGCGCTGGCGCCTCGAGGGGGAAGGGGAGTGGCGCGCGATTCCGCTGCGGCCCGGCGCGGCGCCGCACCAGTTCATCGCGGCGATCCCGGCGCAGGAATCGGGACGGACCGTCGAGTACTACCTGGCGGCCGCCGACCGCTCCGGCCGCCGCGAGACCCTGCCGCGCGTGGCCCCCAAAGGGTTCTACTCCTTCATGGTCAAGTGAGGCGGCCGGTCAGCGGGACAGCGTGCTCCAGTTCAGGATCGCGTTCCACAGGAGGCGGTGATCCGAGCGGTTCATGTCGCGGTGGATCGGGCTGAAGTTGTAGGCGACGACGTGGCCCGAGCCGATCGGCATGTCGAGGATCGCGGGGCGTCCTTTCAGGTCGGCCTCGCCCCGCATCCCGCCGCTGACGACCATCGGCCCGTCGCCGCCCCAGGTGGCGACCACCGGCCGGCGGTCGACCGGGCCCTCGAGACAGGACGAGCAGTAGGCCATCGTCTCCCAGCGCAGCGGCAGATCGTAGACGTGCTCGTCGTTGCGGAACACTGACGTCCCGCCGCCGTAGCCGTACGCGATCGGATGCGCGGGACGGTCGAAGCTCAGGCGCAGCTCGCTCCCCGGCGTGAACACCTTCGTCCCCAGGGCCCGGCGCACTCCGCGCACCAGGCCCCCTTCGAGGGCGAGCGTCGAGCCGCCCCCCAGCGTCAAGAGGACGCCTCCCTCGCTCACGAAACGCCGAATCGCCTCGAGCCCGACGTAGCCGGGCCCGCCGGTGATGTCGTCCGACGACACGGGCGCGCCCAGGCTCGGATACTCCTGCGTCTTGTTGAACGGCATCGGTCCGGCGGTCGGGGCGATGCCGTACATCTGCCCCTGCAGCTCGAGACGTGAGAACGGTCCGTACAGGATGACGTCGACCTTCTGCTTCAGCCCGCCGGCGCGCACGTCCTCGTCGCGCAGGTAGGTGTACGGAATCTTCTCGCGGTCGAGGGTGTAGCGCACCCAGCCCATCAGGTCGGTGTCGGCCCATGGCACCCACACGCCGATCCGCGGCAGGGGGGCGGAGTGACGCGGCCCGTCGGGCGCCTTCGCCGCGCCACGGAAATCGAGCCCCAGCTCGCGGCTGGCGGCGGCCAGCGCCGGGCGCAGGCCGTCCGGCGCCGGCAGCACCCACGAGCCGGCGGGGTACTCCAGGGCGCCGCTGCGAAAGCCCCTCTCGGCGATCTCGACCTTGAAGGAGGCCAGGCGGGCGCGCGCCGCCAGGAGCGCCTCCTGTCCCGTGTCGCGCAGCAGGAAGACCGGGCCGTCGCCGCCCACCTCGCCGGACGGCGCCACCGCGGCGCGCAGCGCCTCGGCCGCCGCGCTCTTCACCCGCTCGTCGTCGACGCGCGCCGCGCTCACCCCGAAGCCGATCGGAAACGCCCACGACACGTCGTCGTACGGGATGTTCTCCGACTCGGCCGGGAAGCGCTGCGGCTCGAGCAGGTCGACGGCGTAGTTGCGGTACGGCTGGTCGAGCTTCACCACGAACGAGCCGCGCGGGAACTTCCCTTCGGTGACGGTCAGGTCGGCGCTCAGCCTGCCGACCTCGATGCGCTGGTCGAGCAGCCGGTTGACCATGGCCGCGACCTGCAGCCGGTCACCCTGGTCCTCGGGGATGACGAAGGCGCACGGCTTCTCGGTCACCCCCTTGCGCCAGGAGTTGTAGCCGGTGCGGTAGAAGTTGCGCAGCATCTCCTGCGCGTGACGCGCGCTCCAGTCCAGGATCGACAGCGCCCCGGTCTCCTGGTAGTTCACGTTGTCGCGCAGCGACCAGCGGAAGCTCTGGGGCGGCGGCACCGGCCGGTACCACTCGCGGGTCAGATAGTCCTCCATCTCCCCCCCGCCCTCGTGGATCCTGCGATCAGCGGTCTCGGCCGTGCCGTTGCCGAAGGTCTCGTAGCCGCGCCCGATGCTGTTGTGGTTCATGGCGATCGCGTCGAGGTAGTGCAGGCCGAAATCCTCTCCGAAGTTCCAGGTCCAGACGCCCGGCATCCCCATCGCGTTCAGCGCGGTGACCTCGTGCAGGCTCATCTCGAGGAACTGGCTGGTGACGATCGGATCGAGATGCGGGTTGTAGGGGCCGGTGCCGTTCCAGGTCTCCAGGAGCGCAATCGACTCGTGCAGGTCGTGCATCACCGTCGGGTGGTACGCGAAGTACGTGGCGTAAACCGCCCGGGTGACTCCGAACGCCTGCTGGTGCGCGTCGCGGTTGATGTCGACGTAGACGTAACGGTTCCAGTAGGGAGGCGACATGCGGGGCAGGGCGTCGTAATCCGTCCTGCCCTTCAGATAACGGTAGAACCAGTCGGCGACCTTGTCGCGCCCGTCCGGGTCGGCGATCGGGTTGATCAGGACGACCAGCTTCTCGCGCGCCGCCCGGATCATCGGCTGCTCCGAGACCGCCAGGCGATACGCCAGCTCCATGCACATCTCGGCGCTGCCGGTCTCGTCGGCGTGCAGCCCGCAGTCGAAGTAGTAGATCGGCCGCGCTCCGCCGATGATCGCCTCGGCCTGGTCCGGCGTGGTGCGCCGCGGGTCGGCGAGGGCGGCGGTCGCCGCCTTGAGCCTGTCCAGGTCGCGGATGCCGGCCTCGTCGGCGATGGCGACCAGGATGATCTCGCGCCCCTCTTCGGTCCTGCCGATGGTCTCGACGTGCACGCGGGGGGAAGCGGCCGCCAGCGCCCGCATGTACGACTGGATCGTCCCGGCATGCGTCAGCTCGCCGGTGGCCCCGGCGATGTGTCCCAGGTGCTTCGTAGGCGAGGGGACCTTGTCGGAGGCCGGGACGTAAGCCACCCACGGGCTCTGGAAGCGCGGCTCGGTGGTGCAGCGCGCGATCGCCTCGGTCGAGCCCGGCTCCGGCGTGTCGGGGGAGGCGGCGGCCTGCGCGGCCGCTCCCGTGGCCCTGGCGTGGAGGATACAGATAATAAGGATAGCGCCGGACAGGCGACCGGGACCCCTCACGACGTCTCCCCAACGCGCCCGGGGATCACTTCTCCTTGCCCTCGGATTCCTTCCCGGGACGCAGCTCGGATTGCGCCCGCACGACGCCGCCCTTCACGACGTAGCGGACCTGCCGGACGTTCTTGATGTCGGCCGCCGGGTCGGCGGCCAGGACCAGCAGATCGGCGCGCTTCCCCTTCTCGACCGTTCCGAACTGGTCGAGGCGGTGCATCGCCTGGGCGCCGCCGCGGGTCGAGGCGACCAGGACCTCCATCGGCGTCATCCCCGCCGCCTGCATCGCCTCCATCTCGGCGTAGACCGAAGCGCCGTGCAGCGTCAGCGGGTTGCCGGCATCGGTCCCCATCGCGATCGGGATGCCGGCGTCGCGCACCGCTTTCAGGTTCGCCGGTCCGACCCGGTTGAAGGTCGCAATGCGCTCCCGCCGGCGCTCGGCCGCCTTCGGGTCGTCCTTCACGGGAAGGCGCGCGCTCTCGGCGACGTGCGCCAGGGTCACGGGGTCCACGCAGCCGTTCGGGTCGTCCACCTCCGGAGCCTTTTGGGCGGCGGCCGCCTCCTGCAGCCGGCGGTAGCCGTCGAGGACCGTGAGGGTCGGGCAGTAGATGGTGTGGTTCTCCTTCGCCAGACGCAGGAACTCCTCGTCGATCGGCAGATCGCCGACGCTGTGCACGAGCAGGCTCGCCCCGGCCCGCAGCGCCACGGTCGCCTCCTTGAGGCCCGTGGCGTGCACGATCAGCGGGACCGTGCGGGCGCGCGCCTCGTCGCCCGCCGCCATCACCGCCTTGCTCATCTCGTCGAAGTTGCGCTCGGCCAGCGGGATGAACCAGACCTTCACCGCGTCGGCGCCGTGCGACGCCAGGTAGCGCACCCCGGCGCGCGCGTCCTGCTCGGTGCCGAGATAGATGAACTGCCTTTCGGCCGGCAGGTTCATCCAGAAGTCCCAGGTCGACAGAAGCGGCCCGGCTGCCGCGACATGCGGCGCCAGCGCCTCGGCGTCGGCGCGCGCCCGCAGGTCCCAGGTCCAGGAGTAGCCGCCGACGTCGAACACCGCCGTCACCCCGGAGCACAGATACGACCGCAGGAAGCGCTCGGGATGGGCGCGCAGGCCCGCCTCGACCTCCTCGTACGGATAGCGGTCGCGCACGTCGATGAAATCGGGCCGCCCGTCGGCCCAGCCGGTCTGCGAGAAGTGCACGTGCGCGTCCACGATCCCGGGCGTGATCCACATCCCGAGCAGATCGACCGTCGCGACCCCTGCGGGCGGCGGGCACTGCGCCCGGCTCCCGGCGCAGTCGATCGTTCCGCCGCGCACGATCACCACGGAGTCGCGGACGGCCGGCGCCCCGGTGCCGTCCAGGAGCGTCGCCCCGACCAGCGCCCGCGGCGGTGGCGGCGTCCCCGGCGGGGCCGAGAAGGCGGTGGTGACCGCGATCTTCCAGCCGTCGGTCGTCTTGACGAAGAAGCGCTCGGAGATCCCCGCGTCCTCGCGCGCCCCATAGCGCACGCGGTAGCGATAGGTCCCGTAGACCAGACCCGGGCGGATCGGCACCAGGTCGAGGTCCAGTCCCTCGAACAGGTCGGGCCAGTCATCGCCCGATTCCTTCACGAACGATTCGTACCCGAGACGCAGCCCCTCGAACCCGGTGCGCGCCAGCGTGTCGGCGTGCAGGTAGCACGCCAGGTAGTCGTTGCGATCGCGCCGGCGGATCGCGTCCAGGTTCTTCTCGAAGAGCGCGCGCGCCGCCGCCACGTCGGCGGTGCTCCTCGTGGTCGCGGCGCCCGGCGCCGGGGCCGGAGCGACCCGCTCCGCCGGACCGGCGGCCCGGCTCGCGGCGGGCAGAAGAAGCGCGATGGTCCAGGCCCATGGAAGCGCACGACGGAGCGTGGCGGTGCGAGGCATGATCCCTCCCCTCTTCGAAAGCCGTCATCCTACCAGAGTCGGGAACTTCCGGCCGCTGCGGCGGTCCAACCGTCCGTGCCCGCGATGCGGGCGCCAAGGAGGCTCAGGACCATGAAGCAAGTTCCCGACAGTTTTCTGACAGGCCGTTTCGCCGCGGCGCTGCTTCTCGTCGTGGCGCTCTGTCCGATCGGCCGCGCTCTGGCGGTCGAGCGCGGCGGGTATTCGATGGAGATCCTGGTCGGCGGGACGCCGCTGCGCGAGATCGCCGCCAGGGGCACGAGCTATGTCGAGGCGCTGAAGAACCGCGAATACTCTGTTCGCCTGCGCAACGGGACGGGGGAGCGGATCGCCATCGCCCTGTCGGTCGACGGTCTCAACTCGATCGACGCGCGGACGACCAGCGCCGTCGAGGCCAGGAAGTGGGTGCTCGATCCGTATCAGACGATCACGCTGGACGGCTGGCAGACCAGCTCCGGCACCGCGCGGCGGTTCTTCTTCACCACCGAGGAGCGCTCGTACGGCAACTGGATCGGACGGACGAAGAACCTCGGTCTCGTCGCCGCGGCGGTGTTCCGCGAGAAGCGGCCGCAGCCGATGATCAGCGAGTTGGAGCGCGGGCGCCGCGAGGCCGGGGGCTCATCGAAGGATTCCGCCGCCGCTCCCGAGCCGATGGCGGGCAGCGTTGGCCAGCCATCCCTCAAGAAGGAGCGCCTGGACGACAGCGCGGCGACCGGCATCGGTCAGGAGACGAGCCACCCGGTGGTCCGGGTCAACTTCGACCCCGAGGACACGCCGGCCGCGGTCCTCGAGGTCCGCTACGAGTATCGCGAGTCCCTGGTTCGCCTCGGCGTCCTTCCGGACGACGGTCTCTGCCAGGACGTCCTGTCGAGACGCGAGCGGTCGCGCGGCTTCGAGGAGCCGCCGTTCGCGCCGGATCCGTATCGCCGCAGGGAGCGCTGAGCCGGATCCGCGCGGCACCGGATCGTGCGCAGGACCGACCGGCACGCACGGTCGGGCGTGGAGCGCCGGCGGATGGCACTATAATGTCCGCCGGCGCGTCGGCGCGTGTGGACGCGCTCCGGGCATCCTGCGTGACGCCGTCAGCGACACTCTCACCGGGCACACGTCTGGGCCATTACGAGATCCTCGCGCCCATCGGCGCGGGCGGGATGGGCGAGGTCTATCGCGCCCGGGACACCCGTCTCGGCCGCGAGGTGGCGATCAAGATCGTCGGCGAGGCGCTCGCCTCCGACCCGAAGTACCTGGCCCGTTTCGAGCGCGAGGCGCGCCTGCTGGCCGCGCTCGATCATCCGAACGTCGCGGTCATCCACGATCTCGAGGAGCAGCGGGGAATCCGCTATCTGGTGCTCGAGCTGGTCGAGGGGCGGACGCTCGCCGAGATTCTGGAGGCCGGGCCGTTGCCGCCCGCGGTGGCGCTCGATCTCGGCGGTCAGATCGCAGGGGCGCTGGCGGCGGCGCACGCCAAAGGCGTGGTGCATCGCGACCTGAAGCCGGCGAACGTCAGCGTGACGTCCGGCGGGCGGGCGAAGGTCCTCGACTTCGGGCTGGCGAAGAGCATCGCCGACACGACCTTGCCGGGCGCGGCGCTCGCGACCGCCACCGCCGGCCCGACCGCCGTCGGCGCCATCCTCGGGACGCCCGCCTACATGAGCCCGGAGCAGGCGCGCGGCCGACCCGTCGACGGCCGCAGCGACGTCTGGTCGTTCGGATGCCTCCTGTACGAGATGCTCTCGGGGCGCCGCGCGTTCGACGGCGAGACCCCTTCGGACTGCCTGGCCGCCATCCTGCACGTGCAGCCCGACTGGACGGTGCTGCCGCGCGCCGCGCCGGCTTCGATCCGGCGCCTCCTGGAGCGCTGTCTGGAGAAGGACCCGGACCGGCGTCCGGGCGCCGCGGAGATCGCCGACGCGATGCGCGAGGCGTCCGCGCCGGCCAGGGGCGGAGAGGCGCGCCGGCTGGCGCTCCCGGCCATCGGGGTAGCCGTCATCCTGGCGGGCGCCGCCGGCCTGCTCCTGTCCAGGCATGCGGCTCCGCCGGCGCCGATCCTGTCGCAGCTCACCCTGGTGGAGGGTCTCGAGCAGTCACCGGCCTGGTCCCCCGACGGCAGGTCGATCGCGTACACCGCGGAGCGGGATGGGGTCCGCAAGATCTTCACGCGGCCGATCGCAGGCGGCGACGGGACGCCGCTGACCTCGGGTGGCGACGACGACATCCAGCCGGCCTGGTCGCCGGACGGCCGGCGGGTGGCCTTCGTGCGCTCGCGCCTGGCGGGGCGGCGGTTCGAGCCGGGCGATGTCTTCGGGGAGTACGACAACGGCGACGTCTGGGTCGTCGATCCGGCGACGCGCGCCGAGACCCGCCTCGTCGAGAACGCCTACAACCCGTCGTTCTCGCCCGACGGCAGGCGTCTCGCCGTCGACGCGTCGTGGGCCGGCCCGCGCCGCATCTGGATCACCGACGCTCTGGGGCAGAACCCGCAGCAGGCGACGACCGACGTGTCCGAGGCGATCGTGCACGTGCGGCCGCGCTGGTCGCCGGACGGCCGGCGTATCGTGTTCCAGAACATCGAGAGGACCCGGTTCGACGTGCGGGTGGTCGACCTCGCGTCGAAAGCGCTCATCCAGGTCACCAACGACCCCGTCGAGGACTACCAGCCCGTCTGGTGGCCGTCGGGTCGCTCCATCGCCTTCGCGTCGAAGCGCAGCGGCGGCCTCAATCTCTGGCGGGTCGCGGTCGCGCCCGAGGGGAAGCCGTCCGGCCCGCTCGAGCAGCTCACGAACGGGGCCGGGCAGGACGTCGAGCCGGCGGTCTCGGCCGACGGCAAGCGCATCATGTTCGCCATCCTCCGGCAGAACGCCGATCTCTGGAGGCTGCCGGTCGACCCCGCGACCGGCCGTCCCACCGGCCCGCCACAGGAGGTCGTCGCCACGACGCGGGAGGACAGCCGCGGCGCCTGGTCGCCGGACGGCGCGTCCATCGCCTTCAACTCCGATCGATCCGGCGACATGAACCTGTGGCTCGTTTCGACGCGCGACGGCACCAGCCGCCAGCTCACGCGCGGTCCCGGCGGAGACTTCCAGCCGTCCTGGTCTCCCGACGGGAAGCGGGTCGCGTTCTTCTCGTCCCGCTCCGGCAACGCCGACATCTGGATCGCCGACGTCTCCACCGGCGCGCTGCGGCAGGTGACGAGCACCCCGTCCATCGACATCAATCCCGCCTTCTCGCCGGACGGACGGTGGCTGGCGTTCCAGTCCGACCGCAGCGGCCGGCTCGAGGTCTGGGTCATGAGCGACGACGGCGCCGGACCGCGGCAGCTCACGCGGGTCGGCGTCACCGGGCATTTCCTGCGCTGGACGAAGGACGGCCGCGCGGTCGTGTTCCGCTGCCCCGGCGGGGGCAAGCCCGAAAGCATGACCGTGCCGCTCGACGGCGGCGAGCCCCGGGCGCTGCCCGAGGTCGCCGGCGGATCGCACATGTCGTTCTCACCGGACGCCGCCTCGATCCTCGACGTCGTCGGGCACAAAACCCTCTGGGTGTCGCCGCTCGCGGGCGGCCGGCCCGCGCAGGTCTTCGCCTTCGACGAGCCCGAGGTCCGCATCGATTATCCTGTGTGGTCGCCGGACGGCCGGTCGGTCCTGTTCGATCGCTTCCGGCCGCAGGGGGCCGCGATTTGGCTGCTCGCCGGTCTCGAGTGAGAATGAACCCATGAGACGAACGCAACGCGTCGCCTGGGCGGCCCTCCTGGTGCTCTTGGCCGCGATCCTCGTCGGTTTGTGGCGGACCGGACGGGACGCGGGCGTTCCTCCTGCGCCGAAGGCGGCCGCGCCAGGCGGGGCACCGGCGGACACGGCAGAGGCGGCGCCCGTGGATCAATCGCCGCTCCGGACCGCCCAGCGGCTCGCGCCGTTCGCGACGACACCAGAGGAGCGCCGCCTCGCCGAGGACGCGGCGCGCATCGCCGATCACGAGGTGGATCTGGCGTTCGCGGAAGCGCTGCGCCAGGCCGCCGAGCACCCGACCGCCATGAGCGAGGAGGGGCGGGACATCCAGGTGCGTCTGCAGCAGGCGCAGCGGCTGCTGCGCGAGGACCAGGCGCGCGCCGCGCGGCTCGCGGACGTCGTCCCCAAGGCCGCCGGAGAAGGCGCCGAGATGCTCCGGAACGAGCTCGAGATGGCCAAGGCGCAGGTCGAGCTCGACCAGGACGAGGTGAACGACGCTCACGAAGATCTGGCGCGGGCGGGCGGCGACCCGCAGGATCGCATCCAGCGCCTGGTGCAGGAGCACGAGATCGTGGCGCATGCGAGCGCGCCGCCGCCGGGCGCGACGGCGATCGCCCCGGGGTCGCTGGCGGGGCGCGGGCTC
>JACXTT010002229.1_pt1 | contig 31044 bp, 33 predicted proteins | sample 9270951 | NCBI WGS metagenome assembly JACXTT01 (sample SAMN15532306, study PRJNA645909) | rock metagenome | isolation source: weathered quartz diorite | place: Puerto Rico | collected 2017-06-21
CGTTCCTCGTCGGCAACAGTCTGACGACCACGGCGCCGATGGATGGAAGATTGATCCTCGCGATCAATGACGATGATTACAGCGATAACAGTGGAAGTTTTAGCGTGAGGATCAGGTATTAAGTTAGGGGGATGGGTGTAGGGGATAGGGTGTAGGTTGTTGCCCTTCAGGGCGCGGGGATTGTTTCCGAGATGACCGGGGGTGGCGCGCTACGCGCTTACCCCCGGCTATTTTTCTTCTACCCTTCAGGGCAGATGGCGCTCGCGCAAATCTCCTCGGCTAATTTCTGTTGCCCTTCAGGGCATTAATTCATCATTCACAATTCACCAATCACTACTAACTACTTACTACTCGCTACTCATTACTCCCTACTCACTACTCGCTACTCATTACTCTCTACTAACTACTCACTACTCCCTCTCTCCCTCTGTTAAGCTCATGCGGTGCATCTCCTCAAGTCGCCATGCGATGAGAGCTTCGCCACGAGCCGCAAACCGGCCACCACCGCGTGCGGCAAGGCGCAACGGCGGTGGACACTCGCGGCGACAATTCTCGGATCGAGCATGGCCTTCATCGACGGCACGGTCGTCAACGTCGCGCTGCCGGCTCTTCAATCCAGTCTGAATGCAACCGTCACCGATGTTCAGTGGGTCATTGAAGCTTACACGCTGCTGCTCGCCGCGCTGTTACTGCTCGGTGGATCGCTCGGTGACCGATATGGCCGGAAAAGGATTTATGCGATCGGCGTCGTTCTCTTCGCGCTGGCGTCCGTCTGGTGTGGCTTCGCGCCGAATATCAATCAGTTGATTATGGCGCGCGCGGCGCAGGGCGTCGGTGGCGCGCTGCTGGTTCCCGGCAGTCTGGCAATCATCAGCGCCACCTTCAGCGAAAAGGATCGCGGCGAGGCGATCGGGACGTGGTCAGGCGCGACCGCGATCACTACTGCGCTTGGCCCTCTATTGGGAGGTTGGCTGATTCAGCATGTGTCCTGGCGCGCAGTGTTCTTTCTCAACGTGCCGATTGCCATTGCCGTGGTCGTCCTGATCGGCATGTACGTTCCTGAGAGTCGCGATGAAGAAGACACCGGGAGACTGGATTTCGCCGGCGCTACGTTAGCGACGCTGGGACTCGGTGGAGTGGTCTCTGGCCTGATCGAATCTTCACGAATGGGATTTCGCAGCCCGTTCGTGATAACGACATTTTTTGGTGGCGCGTTGCTGCTCGTGACGTTCGTGGTTCTGGAGGCGCTCGTGCGCAACCCGATGATGCCGCTCGCACTCTTTCGCTCGCGAAACTTTACCGGCGCGAACCTGCTGACTTTGTTCTTATACTCGGCGCTCGCGGGCACGCTTTTCTTTCTCCCGCTAAATCTGATTCAGGTGCAGCAATATTCACCGACGGCCGCGGGCGCGGCCACGTTGCCGTTCATTCTGATCATGTTCGGGTTGTCGCGATGGTCGGGTGGATTGGTGAAGCGCTACGGTTCGCGACTGCCTTTGATGATCGGGCCGGTCATCGCCGGCTTTGGGTTCGCGCTCTTCATTCGCGCTGGCGTGGGAAGCAATTATTGGACGACGTTCTTTCCTGCCACGATTGTGCTGGGGCTGGGGATGGCCATCAGTGTGGCGCCGCTGACGACGACGGTGATGAACTCAGTCAAAGAGAACCGCGCGGGCGTCGCTTCTGGAATCAACAACGCGGTTTCGCGCACGGCCGGTCTGCTGGCGATCGCGGTGCTGGGTCTCGTGATGTTCGCGACGTTCAATGGCTGTCTCGAGGGGCGGCTCAATCAGTTGGCGCTCGAGCCGAACCTGCGTCAAGCACTGGACCAGCAACGCATGAAGTTGGCGGCCATCGAAATTCCCACCGGCGTCGATCAGGCCACAAGCGTCTCGGTAAAGCAGGCGATTGACGAATGCTTCGTAAGCGGTTTCCGGCGCGTGATGCTGCTCGGGGCAGCCCTGGCGGTCGCGAGTTCGCTGACCGCCCTCGCCTTAATTCGAAGCAACAAAAATGCAACCTAATTGTCTAATGCGTTGGGGGCCTGCGACGCGGTATTTTGGAGGAACCTTCGGATATTCCCCTGGCATAACTCTCAGTTCCGAAGGTTGAACCAACTCGTACTGGAGGGGGACAGGCTGATGACTAAACGTGACATGCCTCTGATTCTGGTGGTCGAGGATTATCCCGATACTCGGACGCTGTTGTCGTCTTTGCTCCGCGCCAAAGGCTACATGGTCGTGGAAGCGGGTGACGGTAAAGAAGGAGTGCGGCAAGCGAATCGAACCAATCCTGATTTGATTCTCATGGATTTGGCATTGCCGGAACTCGACGGCGTCGAGGCGACGCGTCAGATTCGCCAGCGCCTATCGCACTCAGAGACACCCATCTTCGCGGTCAGCGCGTTCGCCACTTCAGATGTGCAGAAGGATGCGCTCGACGCCGGTTGCAACGAAGTCTTCACCAAGCCGCTGGAGATTGAACCATTCCTGGGAAAGATTCGCGCCACACTGAACGCATAAGAGGGTGGGAGCTTAACTGATTTATAGCCGCGCCCCAGCGGACTCTGATTTCCTCACGCCGGAAAGGGTATCAGCGAGCATGTCTTAGCGCGTTTACTTCGTGGTTGAACAACCACACGACTCGCCGCAGGATGAAGCTGAAGGCTTCCGCGAACGCTTGAAGGAAGAGATACGAGACCAGCCACGTCGCGCTACATAAACGAGCGCGAGCAAAAGCACTAGTCCCACTGCGATGTTCTGCCAGGCAAACATTTGTTAACTAAATCCGAGTAGTCTGCCACCCTGATAAGTGATTAATGAAGCAACGTACGCCAGTACCAGCATGTATGAAACCATGAAGATGGGCCAGCGCCACGAATTGGTTTCGCGACGCACGATGGCCACCGTCGACATGCATTGACAGGCCAGCAGGAAAAAGATCATCAACGACAACCCGACGAGGGGCGTCCACACCGGCGAACCATCGGGTCGCTTCGCGTTCCGCAGCGCGTTCACCAACGACGTTTTGTTTTCTGAGTCATCACCGACGTTGTACACGATGCTCAACGTCGAAATGATCGTTTCGCGCGCCGCAAAAGATGCGATCAACCCGATGCCGATCTTCCAATCAAACCCGAGCGGCTTAATAGCGGGTTCAATCAATCTACCGGCGCGTCCGGCAAAACTGTTTTGAATCTGCACGCTTGCGGCATCAGGAGAATTTGAAGAAGCACGAGGAAACGCCGCCAAAGCCCAGAGCAAAATCGAAATGGAGAGGATCACCGTGCCGGCGCGTTTTAGGAAGATCGAGCAACGCGTGAACAATGCATGGCCCACGTTGCCTAAATCCGGAATGCGGTAGGGCGGCAGCTCCATCACGAACGGCGGTGACGGCGCTTTCAGCAGCGTATGCTTAAGAATCCAGGCGATGACAATCGCGACTATGATTCCCAGAATGTACATCGCGAGAATCAGCACCGCGCCCAGTGAGATGAAGCCAACAACCGTCCTTCCGGAAAAGAATGCGGCAATTACGAGCGTGTAAACCGGGAGACGAGCCGAACAACTCATGAATGGCGCGACCAGGATCGTAGCCACGCGATCCTTCGGATTCTCGATCGTGCGCGTCGCCATGATTCCCGGCACCGCGCAAGCAAAGCTGCTGAGCAGTGGAACGAATGCTTTGCCGTGCAATCCCACGGCGCGCATCAAGCGATCCATCAGAAATGCGGCGCGCGCCATGTAGCCGCTGTCCTCCAACAACGAGATGAACAGGAACAGCAGAAGAATCTGCGGTAAGAACGCGAGCACGCCGCCCACGCCCGCAATAATCCCGTCCGTCAGAAGATCCGTGAACACTCCCGCCGGCAGATGCGTTTTCGCAAATTGTGCGAGGCCGGTGAAGACCGTATCGATCAAACTCATTGGGAGACTTGCCCATGAAAAGATCGCCTGAAAGACCAGCAGCATCACTACGATCAGGATGATTGGTCCGAGGAACGTGTGCGTCACAAAGCGATCAATCCGCTCGCTGAGATTGGTTCCTCTTTCGTCGCCAGTATCAACCGCGTCCGACACGATGCGTTCGATCATCGCGTAACGCTGAATCAGCTTCGACTGACGAGTGGCGGGCTGCGCGTCTGCCAACGGACTGACGACATCACAGATCATCGAGGGCTTCGCGCGCGCCACCACCGCCTGCGCCAATTCATCGAGACCCTTTCTCTGTTTTGCGATGACCGGCACCACCGGAACGCCTAACTCGGCGCTCAACTTATCCACGTTAATCTTGAGATTGCTGCGCTGCGCCAGATCGAACATTGTGAGCGCTATGACGATCGGCTGGCCGGTCTCGATCAATTGCGTCGCGAGGTAGAGATTGCGAACCAGATTCGTAGCATCAACTACGATCACAATCACGTCGGCGGAGGGGATGGCGACATTGCGGCCCAGCAGAGCATCGCGCGCGATCTCTTCATCCAGTGACGTCGCATCGAGGCTATACAAACCCGGCAGATCGATCAGCTTCGCCGTCGGCAATTCCGCAGCGAGCATCCATTGACCGATCTTGCTCTCGACCGTCACACCTGGGTAGTTCGCGACCTTTTGCCGCAAGCCGGTGAGCGCATTAAACAAACTTGTCTTGCCGGCGTTGGGATTTCCGGCGATGGCAATTGTCAGACCGGAAGCAGACGTCTGAGGAGATGTCGGTCCTCCAACAACCGACGTTTCAAGAACTGCGCTCATGTGATTGCTTGAGGGAGGTTAACTGATCTTATTCGAGCACAACGGTGATTGCTTTGGCTTCGGCGCGACGAAGCGCGAGGTGGTAGTTGCGCACACAAACCTGGATCGGATCGCCGAGCGGCGCGCTCTTAACTACACGCACCCGCGCGCCGGGCACAACGCCCATTTCCATCAAGCGAATTCCCTGCGCGTCATTTGATTCAACGGCAGCCACTCGCGCCGTCACATCCCTTGGAATCATGTCTAGTGTCATGGTCTAACGAACTTCCCTGCCTCTGAGTATCTCACATCCCAGCCAAAAATGAAATTCATTTTCAATTTCAACCGCGATTTATTCTGCAAATTCCAGGCCTTTCTAGCCGAACTGCTTCCTGGCTCGACGGGCGACGGTCCCAGGAATCAGCCAAAAACTGAGGGTGAGGCTGTTCAGCGACAGGTTTGGGGTGATTTTGCTCAGGCCCAAGAAGCGTGATCCGGGCTCGGCGGCCCTCTCATTTTGAGAGAACCTTCCGAGCCTATAGGTCAGGTTGGAACTTAATAGTCAGCGCCGACGCATAAGGAGGCCGGCTAAGAGTCCCAGAGCCAATCCGACTCCCAACGCTCCGCCGACCGATTGCCAGGGATTATGTTTGATGTAACGGCGACCTTCGTCGATGTAGTCTTCACCTAATTCATATCCATCGCGCACCAACCGCTGCGCCTTTCGTTTACCGATTTCTACCAGATCCTCTGCGATTATCTTTCCCTCGGCGGCCTTCGCCGCCAGATGGGCTAACTTGATCCCCGCGCTCTTGCCATTTTCCACAGTTGTTGTTGTTTGCATTTCGACTCCTTCAGCATTGGTTTCCCTAAAGCATAGAACGTAAAGTTGGCGCGGCACGTTTCAAATCTGTAACGTTCGCGTTGCTAAACGCCGTGGAGGAAATACTCAACTCGGCGTGCCCGCGTCAAATCCTGACTGGAAAATTTAAAGCTGGAAAGGCCCGGCTGAACCTCCGACGCTGAGGCGCAATTGAAACATTTATGCGGCAGCTTTAATTATGACAAGCCATGCATTTCTTTGAAGTCGGTGGCGCTGGAATCCATTGCCGGGGTTGATTCTGCTTTGCGAGGCGATAAGAGTGCAACCGTTCACTTGATCGCGAACACCTTCACGCTCCCCGCATAATCGTTCACGTTATAACGCGACAACAGTTCGGTGAATTTATCGAATAGACCTTCTTCCGCTTTCGCCGTCGGGGCACAGCACGAGTATGCGCCTGAGGCCACGCGCTCACCGGACGAAATCTGCGTAACCGCGGGCGAGCAACAGCCCGTCTGGCTCTCAATCTTCGCGTACGCATTCAAATCCGCGCCGGAGTCGCTCACCTGAACGTTAGAAAACCCTGCTTCCATCAACCCTCGTTTGTAGTCGTCGATGAGAATCGCCCCGGCAATGCAGCCAACGTACGCCATCACGTCCTGACTGATCTCCGGTGGCAGCGGTTGCTTCAGGGCAATGTCGCTGATGGCGAGACGTCCGCCCGGCTTGAGCACGCGCGCCATTTCGCGAAAAACAGCCCGCTTGTCAGGTGCGAGGTTGATAACGCAGTTACTGATCACGCAATCCACCGACTCGTCAGACAACGGCAACTTGTCGATGGTCGCCAAATGAAACTTAACGTTAGAATAACCCTTCCCCTCATTTGCTTTTGCCGCATTACGTCGCGCCAGCTCGATCATCTCCGGCGTCATGTCGATGCCGATCGCGCGGCCGGTCGGCCCGACCTTCGCGGCCGCAAGAAAGACATCGAGTCCGCCTCCCGAGCCGAGATCGACGACTGTTTCACCTTCACGTAGATTCGCCGTCGCCGTTGGATTGCCGCACGACAAACCCATGTTCGCATCGGCCGGAATGGATCGCAGCTCTTCGGTCGAATAACCAAATGCTTCGGCCACCGCCCGAACGTCGTCATTGTCAGAGGATAGGTTTGCCGCGGCTACGCTACCGTAACGAGTCCTTACCACCTCTTCGATATTCTGTGACATTAATTTCCTACCTTCCCTTTCCCGATGACATACGCCTAACCGTATATGCGCAGCCTATCTAACCCAGAGGACATATGTCAAGGCGTATATGTGTATGGTAAGATTTGGGCCGTGGCCAGACACAAACCTTTCAGCATGGACCGGTTCTTCCGCGCTTTCGCCGACCACACACGACTAAGGTTATTAAATCTGATGCGCGGTGACGAAGTCTGCGTCTGCTTTTTCACTGAGATACTGGGGACCCATCAGCCAAAAATTAGCCGACATCTTGCCTACCTGCGGCGCGCAGGAATTGTGGCCGCGCGGCGTGACGGCCAGTGGATGCATTACCGCGTTGTCGATCCGGAAAACAAGGACGCCGCGAGAATCCTCAACGACGTGATGACATGGCTGGCCAACGATAAGGAGATGCAACGCGAGCGAAAGAAGCTGGAAAAGGTGTGTTGCGCGCGAACGCTCCCCGTGAGAATTCAAACCGCCCCGCGTCCAGCTTCGATCGCGGCTTCACGCTTATCTTAGGCTTAGCATTCTCTTACCAGAACCCAGTCCGCCTCTCAATAAGACTCGTCGGCGACCGGGTTATCCGCGACCTTACGCTTAAACCTCTGTGGCGTTTTGCGCGCGATAGTTTCCCGAGTCTTCTTTAACAACGACCTGGCCCACACAAATTCAGTGGCGAGGATGGCCAGACCCAATGGGATGACCACTACGGCGGGTCCGGGCAGAACGATCATGGCGATGCCGGCGAGTAACACTGTGAAGCCGGCGACCGCCACGAACGCTTTTCTTATCAAACTGACCGTGAATGTTATCGCCATTACGAAATCTCTTACTGAAATCTAGCGCTACCAAGATATAGATGCGGCGCAAAGTTCATTTGTCGCCTGAACCGCAGTGGATTGAATACGCAAGAGTTGGGAGAAGCGAAGTTAGAGTTTGATTCTCAATGTGGTGCCAATAATGTTCAGGTCTCCGGGCTTGCTGCGACCGTCGTTCTGACGCAGGTAATAAAGCTCGCCCGCGAAATGTTTATTGAAAGTGTGGCCGGCGCCGATGGCCGCGCGATTGCGAACCCAATCGTGCATGCTCCAGTCGTAAAAAGCCTCGTCTGAAACGAACCAGGTGAATTTCGTCTTCTCAATCTTGAATGGGTGCTCCAGCCGGACACGGTTGCGATAACGCCAGGCATCAACTTGTGGATCACGCCAGCGACGTTCGAACCAATTGCGATCGCTGACGGTGAACGTGCCGATCGGACCTTGGAACGTTGCGCCGAAACTCAATCGCTCCTCATGCTCTTTCTTTCCATGCGGCGGCTTCGCTTCGCGGTGAAGATAGAGTTCGTTAAGCGTCACGTATTTCGAAAGCTTGTAATTCAAGCCTGCCCCCCAGCGTTCGTCGACTGCCGTGCCGAAGAAGTTTCCGCCAAAGCGCCAGGTCGTTTGCAAGAGGAAGTCGGCCTTCTTCGTTATTGGTACGGTGAGCTGCACGTCATTCCAGGATTGGTTGTCGGTCTCGGGAACCGTTCCCTGGGCGCGCGCCTCACGCCACGCACACGTCACCAGCAAGAGTGGCAGTACTGCCGCGAGGTAAATTTTCCTCATCGTTGTCGCGCTAAAGTGTAGTTGGGTAAAACGCTGAAGGACGTGAGTCCGATCGCAACTCGGTCGCCGGGCTTATAACGCGTCACACTTGCTTCCGGCTTTGGCCGAGTAACAATGATTGGAATTCCGGTCATTCGTTGAGGGGTGTTGATGGTTACCTGGTAAAGCTCTTCGCTGTCACCTTTTCGATGAGTGAGATCGAGTCGTACTGTTAGTCGTTCGTAAGCGCCTACGAAGTTCACTTCCTGAATCACGCCATTGGCCAAACGTCGGCAGTGGCCGGGCAGATTCGCGTCCTGGCTGATGCAGACATCTTCCGGACGAAAGACGAGCTTGACCGATTGGCCTTCGCGGAACCGCGCCGTCTCTTTTTCCGCCGGGAACCGCGCCGTCCCAATTTCGACGTGACCTTCAGTGACGACGCCGAGCAAGAGGTTCGCGGCGCCGAGGAACGTGGCGACGTATTCAGTTTCCGGATGATTGTACACTTCGTCCGGAGTGCCGATTTGTTCTAAGTGCCCGTTGTTGAGGACAGCGATGCGATCGCCCAACTCGAGCGCTTCTTCCTGATCATGCGTGATGAAAATCGAGGGCACTTTCACTTGCTTCAGCAACGCGCGAATCTCGCGACGCAAGTGAACGCGCGTCTGCGCATCGAGCGCGCCGAATGGTTCGTCAAACAGGAGCACTTGCGGTTTGTAAGCCAGCGTCCGCGCAATCGCCACGCGTTGTTGCTGGCCACCCGACAGTTGCCACGGGTATTTTTTGCGATGCGCTTCGAGCTGGACGAGCTTCAATAAGCGATCGACCGTCTCTTTTCTTTCTCGGCGCGGGCGGCGACGAATCTTCAGGCCGTAGCCGATGTTCTTCTCCACCGTCATCCGCGGGAACAATGCATAGGACTGAAAAATGACGCCCACGCCACGCTCGCGCGCCGGCAGATCCGTGACATCGTTACCGTGAAGGATCACATAACCGCTGTCCGGTTGTTCGAGCCCGGCGATGACGCGCAGAATGGTGGTCTTACCGCTGCCTGACGCTCCCAGCAGCACCAGCGACTCGCCTTCGGCGACGTCGAAGCTAATATCTTCCAGCACGCGCGATTTCTTGAAGCTCTTGCTGATGCCGCGCACACTCGCCGCGACGCCGGTAGGGCGTTCACGATCCGGCGCCCACGATCGGTGGATCTGTTCTTTCTCTGCTGCCAGGGCCATTTTTGCGATCATGCGTCTTGCGTCTCGAACTCCAACCAATCACGTGCAAAAAACAGTACGCTGAAAATCACGAATGACAATAGTGCCAAAACGATGGCGATCGCATTAGCGGCTTCGATTTGTCCTTCGTTGAATTTCGCGAAAATATAGAGCGGCGCCGTTTGGGTTCGTCCCGCAAGGTTTCCTGAGACCAGAATTGTCGAACCGAATTCGCCCACCGCGCGCGCGAATGTCAGCAACGCGCCGCTTACGATTGCGCCACGCAAACTCGGCAGCGTCACATGCCAGAAAGTCTGCCAGCGCGTCGCGCCAATCGTCGCTGACGCTTCTTCCAGCGAACGGCTCATCGTGTCGAACACAGGTTTGATGACGCCAAACGCGAGCGGAAACGTGACAAAGACATTCGCCAGGATGATCGCGTACGGGGTAAACATGATTTGCTGATCTTCGGAAAGATACCGACCAATCATGCCGTACTTGCCCCAGAGCAACAGCAACGCAAATCCCGCAACGGCTGTGGGTATCGCGGTCGGCAGTGAAATCGTCACGATTACCGCATTGCGTCCCCAGAAGTTGTAACGCGACAGCACGTATGCCGCGAACAATCCGAACAGCACATTAAATGCCGTCGCCCAAAAGCTGGTGACCATCGAAAGCTTCAAAGCGAAGATCGCTTCGGGCGCTACTAACGACGACCAAAAAACGCCGAGCCCTTTGCTCGTGCCATAAACAAAGATCGAAAGCAGCGGCAACAGCACCAGCGGCAGCATAATGCCGAGCATCGCGCCGATGCTGAGCGGTCGCACGACATCAAAACCGCGAACGTGCCTGATGCTTCCAATCTTCATACTTCAGACATTCAAGCGAACCTGGGCCGGCAGATTCATTTCCTCTTCTGCACCTGGTCACGAAAGATCCCCTCAATGATCTCCGGATAGGCGCGTGCCCAACCACCAAAATAATCGACGCCAAACGGATACTTGATGGTTGCGAGTTCCTTGTTTTCCTGGCTCAGAGCATCATTCGTGCTCGATCGAAAGTGGTATTTCACGAACGCGCGCTGTGCCTCGTCGCTCCAAAGGTATTGCATGAAGGCATCAACGATCGGACGTTCTGTCGCCGAAACATTTCGATCGACGACGACGGCGGGATGCTCGCTGAAGATCGTCGATTCGGGAATGACAATTTCCACGTCGGCTTTGGTGTTACCCTGCTGCATTAGCAGCGCGTCCAGTTCATATGTGATCAAAGCATCCCCGTTGCCGAGTTCGAACGTGGTGCGCGCTTCGCGCGCTGACGCCGGCGTCGAGATCACATTGCGCCAAATCGCTTGTAGCGTCTGTAACGCGCGCGCTTTGTCGGCTTCACCGGTTTGCTTCTGAGACTTCACCAGTTCCGATCCGTACATCGCCAGAATCGACCATTGCGCGCCGCCCGAACTGATCGGATCTGGATGAATAAGTTTGATGCCCGGCTTTGCCAAGTCCGAGAAGTCATGGATGCCTTTCGGATTGCCCTTGCGGACCAGAATTACGAAAGGCGTCTTGTTCACGATGCCCTTCTGCGGCAGCAAGTGCCAGTCAGAGGTCACGAAGCCACTTTGCTTCAGACGATCCGCGTCGCGTTCGATCGAAAGAATCGCCACCTGGGCTTTCACCCCTTGCAGGATTTGATTCGTGACGGTTTCCGATCCCGCGAATGACGAAGTGAAGTGAATATCCTGTCCATGCTCTTGCTTCCACTTTGTCGTAAACGCGGGATAGATGGCTTTCTCAAGCGACTCTTTCATAATCGAGAAACCGTAGAGCGTGATGTTGGTGCCGCTGCCGCCTTCGGACATCGGCTTAGGCAAGCACGCGCCCAAAACAATCAGTGCCGCGAATGTCGCGACAAAACCAACCGGGGTTAGCCGATGAAGTAAGCGCTTCCGAGTCATGAGAAATGCGTGCTCAGACACTACAACCGCAGTTCGGGGAAGACATTATTTTTTGGGCCGAGTTAGCTTAAGCGTCTATAACATATTTTACAGGTTAGCGGAATGAAACTGCGGATGGAAGTGCCACCCTAATTTCGATTTTCTCAGCGGCCCTCTGCGGAGTCCTCCGTAACCTCTGCGGTTAATCCAATGTCTGATCAATTAACCGCAGAGGAAAATCAGAGGCCGTCGCAGAGAACACAGAGGACAACTTGAGTTAGGCACTAACGGCGTTGGTGTGTCACGTCGCTGTATCTTATCTGTGCCAATCCGCGTTAATCTGCGACTACAACTTGAAACGTGAAACTCGAACTTGACGAACATCCGAACTCGGAAGACTTTCGCGTTGTATTGGATGGCGTACGCAGCTTCAATCGCGCGCACACCGGCAACGAACGGCCGCGTCCGGTTGCGTATTTTCTTCGCAACGAAGCCGGACAAATTGTTGGTGGCGTGCAGGGCAATCTCTGGGGTCGATCGACGCACATCGACGCACTTTGGGTTGATGACAATTACCGCGGTCGAGGGTTCGGCTCACAACTGATGAAGGCCATCGAAGATTACGCGGCGGCGCACGGTCATCCGCTGATCTATCTCGAAACCACCAGCTTTCAGGCACTCCCTTTTTATCGTGGATTGGGTTACGAGACGTTTGGTCAGTTGGACGAAATCAGCGATGGCCACACCTTGTTTTTTCTATCGAAGGATTTATCCAAGGCAAGCAGATCGAATTCCGTTTGAAACTCTAACGCTTCTCTTCTTGTTTCGTAGGCGAACGACGTGTATCTTGCTTGTGGCAGTTCCTGCCCCGACTCTCTCCTCAGAAAAACAATTCGATTAAGAGGCCACCCCTTTGAAGTACTGTCCGAGATGCAACTTTACTTTCGCTGACTTTCATCGTGTTTGTGATTTTGATGGAGCTGAACTGATGAGTGATCCAGAACGACCATCGGCCATTAAGTCCATTCAACGATCGCGCTTGCGTCAACTGGCCAAGTCGCCTGTGTTCCTGGCTGCTCTTGGATTAATCGCCGTGGTCGGCAGCGCGTTTCTGATTGGTTATTACGACGTCGTCAATCAGACAGAATCGTCGGCTACCACAGAACCGTCGCCAACCCAATCTCCGGTGATCGCGACGGTCGAAGACACGCAGTCAACCCAAACGCCCGTCTCTTCGCCAGGGACCAGGCTGTTGCAAAAGAGATCGTCGGCGAGTTCTCATCGGCTGATTTCAAGTCGAGCGGCAGTGGCCCGTTTGCATCAGCAGACGAGGAAAATCCCGACGAAAACAGATCTGGCGCGGCGGAGCACTTCTGAGAAGCCTGCCGTGAAGAAGGACCCGATACTCACCGCCATGCTCAAAACCACCTGGCGGGTTTTGAAAAAGCCATTTACGTTTTAGTCGTACCGCGCAGTTACCAAGTCGCCCCGCAATCCTACTTTACCCGTCGGGCATGATAGGATCACCGCTCATACCTCGGAGCGGAGACTTTGGATCGTGTTTGGCAGATGGATGCGGGCGCGCGAGATTGCGCACACCAAAAAAGATAACAATCGCATTGTGCGACCGTTTGCGTGGGGCAGTGAGTTCATTGTTGACCACGTTAACGGCGACGATCCGCGCCACTTGTTTCGCGAATATTCCGCGCGGGCCATGGCCGACAGCAACGCGTTCTATACTTTGCCAGCCATCGATGACTATCAACTAAGCGACGATCATCTCACGTGGACCAGCGCCGTCCGCACGCCTTCGGCTGAAAACAACACAGTCCACGCGCGTCTGTTCACGCCAAAAAAGGAACGCAGAAACAAACCGCGTGCGGCTGTCGTCGTGCTTCCGCAGTGGAACGCTCAACCTGACAGTCACGTAGAAGCGTGCCGCATCTTCAATGGTCTGGGCATGTCGGCGTTACGTTTGACGCTGCCTTATCATCAGGAGCGTAAACCGGCGGATATCGAACGCGCTGAATACCTCGTCAGCTCAAACATCGGTCGCACGATCCAGTCAATGCGCCAGGCCGTGCTCGACACGCGCGCGGCCGTGCGTTGGCTCAAGCAACAGGGATTTGAGCGAATCGGGATTCTCGGCACCAGCATCGGCTCGTGCACGGCGTTTCTCGCGTTCGCTCATGATCCGGACATTAACGTGGGTACCTTCAATCACGTGTCGGGTTATTTCGCCGATGTCGTGTGGCAGGGCATCTCGACACAACACGTGCGTCAGGGCATCGAAACGCATTTGACGCTGGAAGAATTGCGCGAGTTCTGGAATCCGATCAGTCCGGTTCCTTTCATTCCGCGCTTGCTGAACATGAAGCCGCGGGCGATGCGCTTTATCGCGGCCAAATACGATCTAACATTCCCGGTAGATCTTTCGCGCCAGGTCATCAATGAAGTCCGATCGCTGGGCATCGATCTCGATGTGGTATGGCTGCCATGCGGTCACTACACCACAGCGGAAATGCCCTGGAAAGCGATCGATGCATGGAAGATCGCCACCTTCATGCGCAAGCATCTGTGATTAGTTTCACCACTGAGGACACAGAGGAAGACGAGACAAAACGAGGAAGAGGTCCTTGGTTTGCGACCTTTTCACCATTCTTCTCTGTGTCCTCTGTGGTTAATTAGGCCGGGCTTCTGACACATGCAGCTTCCCGCTCTATCAAAGATCACCGACGCTGAGTCGCTGATCGAATCACACGAACGACTACTCTTTCTCCGCGCCTATCCACCGGATTTGCGCGCCTCCGCACGAGTAGAAACAGAACTGAAAAAAGTTGCGAGACGCGTCCAGTTGCTGGGGAATGCAGACGCCGACCTTTCGCCACTCGACGATCCGGAAGTCTCGGGCATCGCCGGCACCAGTGTTACCAGCAACTTCAGTTATGCGCTGGTGCGTTGGCTCACGCAAAAATATCCGCGACAGGTTTCGATCGATTGGGACTGGTTTGACGAGGAAGATCGATTTGGCGCGACGATGCCGCGCTTCCTGCCTCTGCTTGAAGAAGATGCGCTGGTGGAAGCGCACGTTCCCTATCGCGAATGGCTCGCGGCCGCGAAAGGTCGAAAGAATGACGTTGCCTGGATCATTGACCGATTTGAATCTCTAAACGTCACCGACAGGCAAAGAGCCGAACTTTATGACTCGTTGAAGCTGCACATTACCTGGCAATTCGGCGCGCGCTCATCGCGCACTGAAATGAGATTGCCGACGCGAAAGATATTTTTCCACGACGGCGAACTAATTCGACGTCGCGACGTCTCACTTACAAAAGAACTCAACTCGTCGCGAAGCCCGATCGAAAAATTGACTGCATCAGAAGGCGAACGCATTCTCGATTTCGCGCGCGAAACGTCCGCCGTTCGTTATCGAGAGCTGCATGGGTTCACTTATGGCGACCCGAAACGGGTGCTGAAGGCCGACCTCGGTCGCGGGGTTCAGGTGTTCGTTATGGGTGTGCCACCCGCATACCGTTTGCCGTTGCGCGCGTATCACGCTGCGATCATTTTCAAAAATGGAGTGCCCGTCGCTTACTTCGAGGGACTATCGCTCTTCGAAAGAATGGAAAGCGGCTTCAATCTCTACTACACGTTTCGTGATGGCGAAACGGCGTGGCTCTATGCTCGCGTTCTGCACCTGATGAAGCAATTGCTAGGGGTGACGGTCATATCAATCGATCCGTATCAGGTCGGCCACGAGAACGAGGAAGGCATTGAGTCAGGGGCGTTCTGGTTCTATCGCAAATTGGGTTTTCGTCCGGTAACTCCAGACTTGATGAAGCTAACCACGGATGAAGAAAACAAAATGAGCAAGAGGTACGACTATCGATCTTCGGCACGAACGTTACGGCGACTCGCAGCGGGACACATGCTGTTCGAACTTCTGCCCGCAAAACGGCGAAGTGAATGGGATCGATTTAGCCCGCGTGCCGTCGGACTGGCGGTGCAAAAGCGAATGGCCAACGCGTTCAGCGGCGATCCGAAAGCCATTCGAGAAGCTTCTCTCAAACGTGTAACGCACACACTCTCGATCAAAACCAATAGATGGACTGACGCTGAGAAGTCCGCTCTCGACCACCTGGCTCTGCCGATGGCGATGATTCCGAACCTCGATCGCTGGGACCCAGCACAGAAGGAACTCGCGGTCGAAATCATTCGCGCGAAGGCGGGAAACGACGAAGCGCGCTACCTGAAGCTCATGCAGAAGCATCCTGCTCTCAGGCGCGCGCTAATTCGTTTAGGTTCCTGATTGTTAGATCGGCGCTATGTCAAGCGCGTTGTAAAGTGGTTTGTAGAGTTCGTTGTAATGACGGATCGAAATGTCTAAAGCATCCGGCAACTGCTCAACATCCGAGGGGTTTATCACCAGATTGACGTTGTGCAGGAATGCCGCGTGCAGGTCCATCGTCCGCACGCCTGACGTCAGATAAACGAAGAACAGCCGCCGTCGCTCCGAGGGACGAAGCAAACGAACTTCACGCGTGATGAAGGCAACGCCCTGCTCAACGGGATCAAAGTTCGCGTCCAGCACAATCACATCCATTCGCTCTTCACGCATGCGGCCTAATCCTTGTGCCATATTTTCAGCGACGAAAACGTCGTAACCGTGCTTCGTAAGCGATTCGGCAATGGTTTCACGATAGGCTGGACTGCCACAAACCAACGCTTTACGACGATCCCAGGCCGGACGATTGCGCCCGACACTTGGCCGGCTGTCGGTTTGCCGTAGCGCTTCAGCGAGAAGTTTCGCGATATCACTCAAGCCGGAAGCTGAATCAGTTAACGTTGCAGCTTCGGTTTTTTCAGATTCTGCATTGAATCGCGCCGCAGTTTCTGGCTTGGCGAACGGGTTGGCATTTGCCGTCAGCGAAGCATTACTCGGCTCAGAGAACTGAGGCATCTCCGGCTCAGCGTCGTGGCCATTGGCGGACGGCGCCTGCACGTTGATGCTCGCCTGACACTTCGGACAACGCACTGAGAATGCCCGCGCCGGAGCTTTCGACTCGTCCAGTTGCAGGCGAGTGTTACATTGTGAACAAGTAAGAACCATATGTTTCGTCTATTCGCTCAACGTAAAGCTCGCCGGAAAACGCGACTGCGGGCGCGAAGCCATGACGCTCTGCGTTTCGGCTCGCATAAAATCTTCTCCCGAAGTGAGACCCTTCAGCGACAGCAACAAGTTGTTTTGATTTGTCGCGAAGCCGAGGCCATCTTCTAAAGTAATTATCTTCTGCTCGATCAGATCCTTGATGACGCCATCAAAGTCCTGCATGCCATCGAGCTTACCGTCATGCATGGCGTCGAGCAGCGACTTGCCTTCCGATTCACCATTCTCGATGTACTCGCGTGTACGCGGAGTAGACTTCAGGATTTCTACCGCGGCAATCCGACCCCGCAAATCGGCACGCGGAATCAACCGCTGTGAAAGAATGTATCGAAAAGTTTGGGCCAGCCGAGTGCGAATGATCGGCTCTTCGCTTTTTGGATAAAGGCCGATGATACGATCGATCGTCTTCGACGCATCGATCGTGTGCAAAGTCGAGAGCACCAGGTGACCGGTCTCGGCAGCTTCCAGCGCGATCTCGGTTGTTTCATAGTCGCGCATTTCACCGATCAGAATCACCTTCGGCGCCTGGCGCAGGGCCGCACGAAGCGCCGACGGAAAATCTTTGGTGTCGTGACCAACTTCGCGTTGATTGATAGTCGAATTCTTGTGCGTGTGGAGATATTCAATCGGATCCTCAATCGCAACGACATGGTAATGCTTCGTCTCGTTGATGATGTCGATCACCGCGGCCAGAGTGGAACTCTTACCTGAACCGGTCGGTCCAGTGATCAACACCAGACCATTTCGCAGGTCAGCAATATCTGAGATCTGCGCGGGCAAACCCAGCGAACCCAGAGACGGAATGTCCGTCGGAATCACGCGCATCACTATCGAATACACACCGCGCTGCTGAAAAACATTGCAGCGAAAACGTGCCCGCGATGGCAGCGAGTAGCTCAGGTCGGCCGTGCCCGTCTTCACCAAACGATCGGCGGCTTCGGGATTCTCCTGAAGCAGCGTCATCGCGATGATCTCAGTCTGATACGGCGTCAGCTTTTGCAGACCAAGCGGCTGTACCGGCGTGAGCTTGCCGTTGACTTCGACTTGCGGCAATTGTCCGACTGAAAAATTCAGGTCGCTGATCTTGTCAGAGACCAGCAGCATGCGTTCAATGATTGGGGGAAGGTCGAAGAAGGTCATGACTAGCTACGTTTGCTCTTTTTGAGGTAGTTCGGGAGCGGGGCAAAGTGGACGCCGCCTTGGATACGGACGGCCATCGCCATAATGCCGGATCGCTGCCGCAAAACGCAAGCTAAAAGTGTTCAGCAGTGTTGGCCTCGCGAGCCCGACGCGGCAATTTCTCTAAGATTTCTGAGGTTTTCGGCAATCGGTCTGGTGCGGTTCAGAACGGCGGAGATGACGGCTACGGCATCGGCACCCGAACCCAACACCTCAGAAATCGTCTCGGAAGTAATTCCCCCGATGGCGACCAATGGGAGGGATCCCGCGAGATTCTTTATTTGTCGGAGTTGATTCGGGCCTACGGTGGGATCAGGATTCTCTTTCGTGGCTGTCGGAAAGATTGGACCAAAGGCGAGGTAATCAATCGGCAGGCGAAGCGCCTCATCAATCTGATCCAAATTGTGTGTCGAAAAACCAATGATTGCCTCACCTCCGAGTAAACGTCGCGCGGCTTTAACGGGCATGTCGGTTTGTCCCAGGTGAACTCCGTCGGCGCCAATCGCCATCGCGACGTCAATGCGATCGTTGATGATTAATTTGACCCCAGCGGAATGAGCGACGCTTACAGCGTCGCGCGCAGCTTGAAAGAACTCGCTTGGCGAGGCTCGCTTTTCGCGTAGCTGAATCAGCGTCGCGCCGCCCGCAATCAGTTGTTTCACCTGATCGCGATGGGACAGACCTGAGATACTTGTGTCAGTGATCGGATAGATCTTCGGCAGCGTCAATCGCACGATGTCGGCTATCATTGATCAGATGGACAAGCCAAACAATCGCAAAGCTGATGATCGAGAGCCGCTGACCAAAGACTCGGATTCGGAGTCTGTTTCAGAGTCGATCGGCGGAAGTTACTACTACGACGATGCGACTGGTTATGAAATCTACCAAGGCGACGACGATGAATCATGGCAGGATGAGAGTGACGGAACTGAAAACGACTAACTAAACTTCGCCGGCCGCTTTTCCAGAAAAGCCGCATGCGCTTCCTTGAAATCCGGCGTTTGCATGCACAACGCCTGCGTCACCGCTTCGGCTTCGAGCGATGAATCAAACGGCATGTGCATTTCGCGGTTCAGCATCTCTTTTGTTTTGGCAATTCCCAGCGCCGGTCCTTGCGCCAGCTTTTGCGCGAACTCCAACGTCGCAGCCTCAAGTTTATCTCGCGTCACGACGCGATTGTAGAGACCGATGCGTTCCGCTTCCTTAGCTTCAGTGAAATCGCCGGTCATCAGAAGCTCAGTTGCTTTCGCTAAACCAACAACGCGCGGGAGCAGGTAAGTTGCGCCCATGTCGGTTCCCGCCAAGCCGACTTTCACAAAGATAAAGGCTATTTTTGCTTGTTCCGCCGCGATGCGAATGTCTGAGGCCAGTGCAATGCACGCGCCGGCGCCGGCGACAGTTCCGTTGAGGCTGGCGATGATCGGCTTCGGCAATGCGCGCATGTTGCGAATCAACTCGCAGGTGAGACGAGTGAATTGAAGCAAGCCTTCTGAGTCACGTCCGGTCAGTTCACCGATGATATCGCGCACGTCACCGCCGGAGCAGAACGCGCGGCCCGCGCCGGTGATCACCACGACGCGCACATCATCTTCGTTACGCAGCTCCGCGATGAAATCCGTCAGCTCATGATAGACCTCAAATGTGATCGCGTTCAGACGCTCAGGACGATTAAGCGTAATCGTCGCGATGCCGTCCTTCTTATCATATAGAAAGCTCTTCGGCTGATTCATACTCGGTTTGGTCGCTGCAGTCAGAATAGTCGAACACTTCGCCGAACCTGGTCACAATCCGATCGGCAACGGATTCCATATCTACTTCGCGACCGAGAAGTTCTTTCATCGAAGTCACCGGTTCTCCTTCGCAGGCGATGATGAGATTGAAAAAGCTCAAGTCAGTATTCACGTTCAAAGCAAAGCCGTGCGTCGTGACCCACCGCGCGATGTGGACGCCGATCGCCGCAACCTTGCCACGCGACGTGTGCACGCCGGTCAGACCGGGGATACGGAAAGCGTCAATCTCAAAGTCAGCCATCGCACGAATCAAAACCTCTTCCAGGTCGCGCACGAAGCGATGCACGTCTTCGCGATCAGGACTCAGGTTGATGATCGGGTAACCGACGAGTTGGCCGATGCCGTGATAGGTCACCTTACCGCCGCGATTCGTTTCAAAGACACTCACGCCGCGCGCTCGCAGAAGCTCTTCGGGGACGACGATTCCGTGCGGGCCGGATCGGCGGCCGAGCGTGAGCGTGTGCGGATGTTCGAGCAGAAGCAACGTGTCCGGCTGCTCGCCCGTCAAAACGGCGCGCTCGGTGCGCTTTTGTACGTCGAGCGCCGCGCCGTATTCGACGCGACCGAGTCGCTCGACTTTCAGAGTTCGCTGCGGCATAGAGTCAGAACCGCCTGCAATAGCGGGCGGTTGTACTTATCGAGCTTGTACATCAGAATTGTATCAGCCGGAAATATAACTGACGACATTGGAGGAGTAATGAAACGATTAGCACCGCTCGCCATCGCCCTCATCCTGGCCATTCCCGCTGCCGCAATCTCGCAATCACGTTCCCGCACGACGCGGCGCGGCACGTCATCCTCCAAAACAACCAAGCCGGCGACAGACGCCGCAACTGCGGCCGCTAAGACTGAAGGCGCGACGCGGGTCGCGACGCAGATCAAAAACCTGACGACGTTTCTTTATTTGTTGGGCGGCGTCGCGAAAGACATCGAAGCGATCGACGCCTCAGCCAAAACCGGCCAGGCCTCGCCGACGAACGATCGCAACAAAGCTCAATTGAAGCAGAGCTTTGAAGATTTCCGCGTCGGCTTGGATCAGTTGGAGATCTATTTCCGCAGCACGCCTGAGCTGCAGCCTTACTATGTGAAGCTAGTCGGTTCCGCGTCAGGCGCGGCCGGCGCCGAAGAGTTAGCCGCGCAAGGTCATTTCCGGGACGCCGGGCGGTCGTTAATCAGCGTGGTCGGCAGACTGGCGGACGTGCTGGTGGCGATGCGCTAAAACGCCAACTACTCCAGACGATAATTCGGAGCTTCTTTCGTAATCACCACATCGTGCACGTGCGATTCGCGCAGGCCGGCGGCCGTGATGCGCAGGAAGCGAGTCTGTTCCTGAAACTCTTTGACGTTGTGACAACCCGTGTAGCCCATTCCTGACCGCAGTCCGCCGACCAGTTGCGTCACCATCTCGGCAAGGGTGCCTCGGTAAGGAACGCGGCCTTCGATTCCTTCCGGAACCAATTTCGATTCAGTTTCGACTTCGTGTTGCGCGTAACGATCGCGCGAGCCTTCGCGCATGGCGCCGATCGATCCCATCCCGCGATACATTTTGAAGCTTCGGCCCTGGTAGAGAATCACTTCACCCGGGGCTTCTTCAGTTCCCGCGAATAATGATCCAATCATCACGACATCCGCGCCGGCGGCGATCGCCTTTGCCATGTCGCCAGAGAACTTCACGCCACCATCAGAAATGATCGGCACACCCGAACCTTTCGCGGCTTGCACACAGGATCGAATTGCCGAAATCTGAGGGACACCTGCGCCCGTAACGACGCGCGTTGTGCAAATCGAGCCTGGCCCGATGCCGACTTTCACGCCATCGACTCCGGCGTCGATCAATTCGCGCGCGCCTTCACCTGTGCCGACATTGCCGGCGACCAGTTGCGTATCGGGATAAAGTTGCTTGACTTCACGCACCGCCTCAATCACACGTGACGAATGGCCGTGCGCTGTATCGATCACCAAACAATCAACGCGAGCCTTGACCAACTCGTCGGCTCGCTCCTTGAAATCGCCCGTCGCGCCAATCGCCGCGGCTACGCGCAAGCGACCCAGATCATCCTTGGCCGCGGTCGGATACTTGATCGCTTTCTGAATGTCCTTGACCGTGATCAGTCCTTTCAGGTGCTTGTCGTCATCGATTACCAGAAGTTTTTCGATGCGATGTTCCTGCAAGACCGCTTTCGCTTGATCGAGTGTCGTGCCGACCGGCACAGTGACCAGCGGCTGCGGCGTCATCACCTTTGATACCGGCAACTCGAAACGCGTCTCGAATCGCAAATCACGGTTGGTGATGATGCCGACCAGGTGGCCATCTTCATCAACCACGGGCACGCCGCTGATGTGATAGCGCTCCATCACGTTCAGAGCTTCGCGCACCGGACGATCCTGAGGGATCGTCACCGGATCGACGATCATCCCGGACTCAGAGCGTTTCACCTTATCGACTTCTTCGGCCTGTCGTTCGATGGATAGATTCTTGTGAACCACGCCGATGCCGCCCTGCTGCGCAATCGCGATCGCCAGCGACGCTTCGGTCACCGTGTCCATGGCCGCCGAACACAATGGAATATTTAGACGAATGCCGCGCGTGAATTGCGTAGACGTGTCAGTCTCAGTCGGCAACACGTCGGATCGCGCCGGCACTAGTAAGACATCGTCGAAAGTCAGTCCCTCTGGAATATTTTCAGTTATCATTACTTTTCTGTTTACTCCTAACTTATCATTTCGTTCTTAAGATAAAACAAAAATGCCCGCAGACTGTCTGCAGGCATTCACACTTCACACATGATTGCACACTGCACATCCGGCAGTGTTTCGGTTTCCCATTCTTAAACGCTAAAGGCGTGTCTTACCTCCTCAAGCTGTGCCGGAGTGCCCGGCAAAGTCGGATGCGACGCGGCGGCCTGCTGATTTTCTACCTGCGCTCGGGTTTGTGAGCGAAGGCCGCGGTTATAAAAACGCAGACCGAAATAAACCGCGGCCGACAGTAACGCGAGAATAACAATAGCCAGCAACAACGTCATTAACGGGGAGCGTTTTTGGTGTGCCGCGTCGTCGGTGTAGACGAGCGAATGAAATGATTTTGGTGTGTCGTCATCGTCAGATTCGCCGCGTTCGCGCATCGTACGCGCGTAGTCTTCAATCGCGTCGTTTTCATCATAGCCGATGAATTTCGCATAAGCCCGAATGAAGCTGCGATTAAAAATCCCGCCGGGCAGTCTTCGATAATCGTCAGTCTCAATTGCTTCGAGGTAACGCATCGAAATTCTGGTCTGCTCAGAGATGTCGCGCAGAGCAATCCCTCGCGCCTCGCGTGCGAGTCGCAGTTTTTCTCCGATGCTTTGCGTCATTTCGACTCTGACTCGGTCCCTAAACCGTGAGGCGTCACTTGCCGGCCCAGAAATCGTGATGAGAGATTTCATCTGATCATCGGATCGAGCCTCAAGCGTTAATGTTGGCGCGCACTATAACGCTCGCTAAGAAACGTGTCAAACTTTGCATAAAGTGTGTTTCACCTCTCTTGATTCTTGAACGTCGGGGTGGTAGCTTGAGGCGTAATCGATTTGTTTTTTAACTTCTACAATCTTGGAAGGTGAGGACTCACGAACATGCCCCTCGAAGCACTGGGAATGGTCGAGACAAAAGGGTTCGTCGGAGCGGTCGAAGCTGCTGACGCAATGGTGAAAGCGGCGAACGTGCAACTGCTCGGCAAGGAATATATCGGCGCGGGTTATGTGACCGTATTCGTGCGCGGCGACGTTGGCGCAGTGAAAGCTGCGACTGATGCCGGAGCCGCGGCCGCGCGTCGCGTTGGTGAATTGATCAGCGTGCATGTCATCCCGAGACCGCATGCCGAAGTCGAGCGCGTCTTGCCGGTCAATGGCCGCACGGGTTACAGCCCGGATGAGCAATCTCAGTTGAGCGGTGGCGCTCGCGGTCAGTTGGGTCAGGGCGATGCCGGACGTTCGCTAAGTGCGCGTGAAAGCGCGCGCGAGCGAGCGAAGTAAGCTCATTGCCGATTGTCGATTTCCAATTGCCGATTGATTCACCGTACTTAAATCGGCAATCGACAATTGGCAATTGGCAATGGAGGTAGTCATGTCGGCCGACAAAGATTTACTTTCGGTCCAACAAGCACGCGACCTGGTCGAAGCTGCGCATCGCGCGCAAGCGGAAGTCGCGCGATTTGATCAGGCCAAAATCGATCGTATTTGTGACGCAATGGCTAAGGCCGCTCTGCGTGAGTCGCCGCGCGTTGCGGCCCTTGCCGTCGAAGAAACCGGCTATGGCATTGCCGAAGACAAGCACGTCAAGAATCAGTTTTCCGCGGAGATTGTCTGGAACTATTTCAGGAACTTGCGCACGGTCGGAGTCGTCTCTGAAACCAAAGACGTTGTAGAAATCGCCAGTCCGCGCGGTGTGGTCGCGGGCGTCGTTCCTTCAACCAATCCAACGTCGACCGCGATCTTCAAAATTCTAATCGCAATCAAATCGCGTAACGCGATTGTGCTGTCGCCGCATCCATCGGCCGCACGCTGCATCAACGAAACCGTGAAAGTTATGCGCGAGGCGGGCGTGAAGGAAGGCTTGCCTGCCGATGCGATCGGCTGCATGACGACGGCGACGATCGAAGGCACCGAAGCTTTGATGAAGCACAAGATGACCGCGGTGATTCTGGCGACTGGCGGAATCGGGCTGGTGCGCGCGGCGTATTCATCCGGCAAACCGGCGTTCGGTGTTGGGCCCGGAAACGTTCCCGTCTTCATCGAACGATCCGCGGACGTCCCGAAAGCAGTTCAGGATATTTTGACGGGAAAGACCTTCGACAACGGAACTATCTGCGCCTCTGAGCAAGCGATCGTTGTCGACGCGCCAATCGAGATGGCTGTGCGCGAACAATTCAAATTGCAAGGCGCGCATTTCGTAAGTCAGTCGGAAGCCGATCAGCTCGCGAAGATTGTCGCGACGCCGCAACGCAGCTTAAACCCGGGAATCGTTGGTAAATCCGTCGAGAAGATTGCGAGCATGGCCGGCATCACCGTGCCACCGGGCACGCGCTGTCTCATGGCCGATGTTGGTGGCGTCGGTCGCGACTTTCCTTTGTCGATGGAAAAGCTTTCGCCGATTCTTGCCTTCTATATCGAAGACGGACTGGAACGCGGCGCCGCGCGTTGCAATGAAATTCTGCATTACGGAGGCATGGGCCACACCGCCGGCATTCATACGCGGTCGCGCGAAGCAGCGGTTCGTTACGGCGCAGAGATGCCGGCTTCGCGCATCACGGTGAACACGCCGACGACGCATGGAGCGATTGGATTTTCCACTGCCTTGCCACCGTCGATGACGCTCGGATGCGGATCGTGGGGCGGCAACGTCACTTCGGATAATGTTTCGCCGCTGCATTTGATGGACATTAAGCGCGTGGCGTTTGAAACCCGTCCCGTCGCCAGCAAAAGGCCAGTCGCGGCCCAATCGAACGCGATGCCGATGCCCGCCTTGCCTGCATTGCAACCGCAGCCCGCCATCAGCGCATCGCGCCTTGCGCCGGCAGCCGCAACGAGTGCGCCGAAGATCAATCGCGATGAGATCGCCGCCATCGTCGATCGCTTTCTCGCTAATCGGCAGCCCGAAGCGCCGCTACCCTCGCCACCAACGCGAGCGGAAGCACCGCGCGTCGAATCAAATGGTGGAGCCTCACCGCGCGTGCAACCGTCGCAGCCTTCATCGAATGGACATCAAGCGGCTGACTTCGTAAGCGAAGACGACGTAAGGCGCGCTATTCAAAAGGGCGAAAAGATATATGTCGGTCCGAAGACGATAATTACGCCTTCGGCGCGTGACATCGGCGATCCGGCGGAAGTCTTCGCTAAGGTCTAGTTTCAAGTTTAAGGTTTCATGTTTCAGGTTGCTGATTCGACTTGAAACCTGAAACTTTAAACCTGAAACCCAATGTTCTTAGGAAAAGTCATCGGCACCGTCTGGTCAACCAAAAAGACCCCCGACCTGGAAGGCGTGCGCTTTCTGATCGTGCATCCGTACGATCTTGATCGCGAGCCGACCAGGAATGTCGTCGTGGTCGCGGATCGTCTCGGCGCGGGCAGCGGCGAAACTGTGATGTGCGCTTACGGCAAGGCCGCGCGCTCAGCTATTGGAAACCAGGACATGTCAATTGAAGCGGCGGTGGTCGGCATTGTGGATCGAGTCGATATCGCCGACACGAACTCTGAGGAGTTGCGCGAAGCGGCGCGGGCGCTGGCGCGTGATAACGGCCGGCGTTAGATTAGCCACGAAAAGGCACAAAAGGCACAAACAGGCAGAGAGCTGAATCGATCGCAAGCAGGTTTTGGTTTTCTTTTGTGTCTTTTGTGCTTTTTTGTGGCCAATTTTTTTAAGTTGCAGTGGCAAACGAAGAACTCATTTATCGGATTACCCGTGCCGTTTATGATTGCCTCGGCACGTCGACCGACGAGAATCTGGTCGAGCAACTCGTCACCGATATCTATCGCACCATCGAACCTTCGATTCGAAACGGCGCTGCATCATCCGCTCAAACAGTTTCCGCGCGACGCGCTTTCGGCGAGCGCGAAACGCGAGAAGGTTCGTCGGATCGACTGATCATTTCGGTCTTTGGAGTCGATCATCCCGGCATCGTGGCCGGCGTCGCTGAGATTCTTTCGGAAGCCCAGTGCAGCATCATCGATATTAACCAGACTGTGGTGCAGAGCAAGTTCGCTATGGTTATCATCGCCGATGCATCGCGCGCGCAATCGTCGATCGCGGACTTGAAAGACCGCTTGCGCATGGAGGGTGAAAAGCTCGGCGTGCACATCTACGCGCAGCGCGAAGACTTATTCAACGCCATGCACCGAATCTAGACATTGCCGATTGTTGATTGTTGATTGCCAATTTCAGCAAACGGATCTTGAATTTCAATTGGCAATTGGCAATCGGAAATGACTCTATGACGCCTGAAATTCTTCATCGATGCGAATCCTGCGGCGCGAGCATTCGCGAAGCCGCAATGTTCTGTCCCGAGTGTGGCAAGCCTCTGGCGACAGCCGGGGCGGAACCGGCGCAGCCATCGGTTGAATCCGCCAAGGCGACTGCCGCTTCGAACCAGGCCACTGAGACAATCGCCGAAGCGGCAAAGACTCCTGAAAAAGAGCGGCATGGCGCGGTCGAACGAACTCGCGAAACTCTTCATCGCGCATCAACCGCAGCGCGCGGCGCCATCGAGCTTCCGGTAAAACAAGTTGAGAAGATTCATCATGTCTCGACCGTGATGCTCGAAGAAGCGCATTACGATCCAAGTCTGCGGTTCGTCCTCGTGGCCCTGGGGCTGTTCGTTCTGTTCGTGATCCTGCTCGTGTTGAGCAAAGTAATGGGATAACAAGCAGAGGTCAGAGGCTAGAGGCGAGAGGTCAGTAAAATCGCGATGACCTACTAACCTCTAACCTCTAGCCTCTAACCTCTAGCCTCTGTTTCATGGAATACACCCAAGCCGAAATCCTGCAAACCGTGCGCATGACCGAGATGGAGCATCTCGACATTCGCACCGTCACGCTTGGATTGAGTCTGCGCGATTGCGCCAGCGATTCGGTCGAAACAACGGCCCAGCGCGTGCGAGAAAAGATTGAGCACGCGGCGGCGCGTCTGGTCAGCACCGTCAACGAGATCGGCGACGAAATCGGCATCCGCATCGCCAACAAACGGATCGCAGTCACGCCAGTCTCCGTTCTCGCCGACAGCGCGCGCGGCAATCCGGTCGTAATTGGAAGGGCGATTGATGAGGCTGCGCGCACGGTCGGCGTTGATTTCATCGGCGGCTATTCGGCACTGGTCCACAAAGGATTTACACGGAACGAAAACGAGTTTCTCGATTCAATTCCGGAAGCGCTCTCGACGACCGAAAGGCTGTGCGGATCGATCAATGCCGCAACCACGCGCGCTGGAATCAACATGGACGCTGTCGCTCGCGTGGGCCGATTGATCAAAGATGCGGCCGAACGCACGCGTGATCGCGGCGGCATCGCTTGCGCCAAGTTCGTCTGCTTCGCGAATGCCGTCGAGGACAATCCATTCATGGCCGGAGCGTTCCACGGCATCGGCGAACCTGAAGCTGTGCTGAATGTCGGTGTATCGGGTCCAGGTGTGGTAAATCACGCCGTGCAACATGCGGATCCGGACATGCCCTTGCAAGATTTGGCGGAGCTGATCAAGAAACTTTCGTTCAAGCTTGCGCGTGCCGGCGAACTGATCGGGCGTGAAGCGGCGCGGCGCTTAGGCCTTCCGTTCGGCATCATCGATCTTTCGCTGGCGCCGACCCCGGTCATTGGTGATTCGGTCGCGAACATTATCGAAGGAATGGGATTCGAACGCGCGGGAACGCATGGCACGACCGCAGCACTAGCGTTATTGACGGACGCGGTTAAGAAGGGTGGCGCGATGGCCAGCAGTTCCGTCGGCGGCATGAGTGGCGCCTTCATTCCCGTCTCAGAAGACGCGGGCATGATCGAAGCTGCGCGAGTTGGCGCGCTGTCGCTCGATAAATTGGAAGCCTGGACCAGCGTCTGCTCAGTAGGGATCGATATGGTCGCAGTGCCGGGATCGACTTCGGCGGAAACGATCTCGGCGATCATCGCCGACGAGATGGCCATCGGAGTGATGAATAACAAGACCACGGCGGTGCGCATCATTCCGGTCCCCGGACGCGACGTCGGCGAGATGGTTGAGTACGGCGGACTGCTCGGCAGTGCGCCGATCATGGCGGGGAGTCAGTTTTCTTCAGACAAGTTCATTAGGCGAGGCGGTAGAATTCCTGCGCCGGTGCAGTCTTTGAGGAATTGAGTCAATGCGTTTGACGAAATTACTTCCCGTCCTGCTTCTTTTGGCCGTCTGGGTTGCGGCTGGCTTTGCTCAGGGAACCAAATCGAAACCGAAGCCGGACTTCAGTGGAACCTGGGAATTAGATCGCAACCGCAGCAATGTCGGTAAGTCCAACTCATCCAGTCCGCCGGAGCAGCTTACGATTGCTTATCATGATCCGGAGCTGAAGATTCACAAGAAAGTCTTAGTCAATGGCCAGTTCGAAGAGCGCGAGTTGACCTATTACACCGATGGGAGAGGCGAGACGAATCCAACCACTGCCTGGATCACTGTCAATCCCGGGTCGAATGCCGACCGCCCCCACGAAACTAAATCCAAAACGAGTTGGAACGGCGAAAAACTTGTGACGCGGTCGGTATTTCTCCCGCGCGCCGGTGGCGCCATAATGGAATTTGAGATTACCGTCGAGCGGCGGATATCCTCTGATGGCAAAACTTTGACGGAAACGACTCATACAAATGCGAAGCCCGATCCGATGTCAAACTCGGTATTCGTCGCGGGCCGTGGTATTGACTTCAAAGCTGTGTACAATTTGATTTCCAAGTGAGAGGGAAACATGCAAGAAGCACTGGGGATGATTGAATGCCGGGGACTCGTGGCTATGATTGAAGCCGCCGATGCCGCGGTGAAAGCTGCGAATGTAACACTGGTCGGTTGGGAGAAAATCGATGCTGGGTTGGTGACCGCGATAGTGCGCGGCGAAGTCGCCGCCGTTAAAGCTGCGGTCGATGCCGGCGCCGCAGCCGGACGCAGAGTTGGTGAAGTCGTGAGCACCCACGTCATCCCGCGGCCACACTCAAACATTGACGATGCGTTGCCCGTGCTTCATACCGGCGAGACTACCCGGACAAAGATCAGCGGTTCAGTTCCAGCCAGAAAATAAGCTGCTGAATATTCTCGGTCACGAATGTCAACTCAAGTAGACAACTCACCGAAATTCGATCGTCGCCCGTGGGGCACGTTTACCGTGCTCGACGAGGGTGACAATTTCAAAGTCAAAAGAATTGAAGTGCTGGCCGGCAAACGTTTGAGCTATCAAAAGCACTCAAAGCGCGCCGAGCATTGGGTCGTGATCCACGGAACCGCAAAGGTAACGCTGGATGACCGGGACATCATCGTCGCAAACGGCGAAGCGATCGATATTCCGATTGGATCGGCACATCGCGTTGAGAATCCCGGCGATGAACTACTCGTGTTTATTGAAGTACAGCGCGGTGACTATCTCGGCGAGGATGACATCGTGCGCTTGCAGGATGATTTTGGGCGCGCGGCTTAACAGCTTTTGACAACCTAACGCGGCGCGGTTATCGCCGGACTCAATCTCACTGACGCCCCATCACGATTCGCGCGCACGCGAACTCGTCTACTTCCCGAACCGCCATTCGAGTTGTAAGTAATCGTATAGGCGGTGCGCATCTGGGCGACCACGTCATCATAAGCCTTCTGAAGATCTTCGATTCGTTTGATTGAATAGAACACTCCGCCCGATGCCTCGGCGAGCTTCTGTCCCTCCTCGGCCGCGCGCGTTGTGATCGTCAAATATTTGGTGCGCATGGGATCGACCGTGATCGACGGTTTCGGCACACTGCCTTCAGGAATTAGACCCGACGGAACGTACAACGGATAAATCAGCGCGCCTGATTCAATCGTCGCTTCCAAAATCGCCGGGAACGGCACGAACGATTTGTTGTCGTCGCCGTCCGACATGATCACCACGGCCGTGCGTTCACCACGCAGGCGCTTCAGGGTATCGACGAGCGTGTAAGCCAAAGCGTCATAGAGTGCAGTCGCGCCGCCCGCGTCGAGTTCATCCAACTTTCTTGAGAGCAAGCTCCGGTCGGTAGTGAAGTCAGAGATAATCTTGATGTCATCGTGAAAAGCGATGATCGAAATTCGATCCTGCGGACTGGCAGTACTAAGAAAGTCACGCGCAGCTTTGCGAATGAAGTCGATTCTCTCTTCGACACTGCCGGACACATCGAGCAGCAGGACCAGGTTGAATGGCTCAGTCGCGGGTGTGACATTCACGACTTTGCGCTCGGCGCCGTCTTCGTAGACTGAGAAGTCGGCATCGCGCATTCCCGGAATGGCGCGGCCATTGCGATCGGTCACGCTCGCGTTGACACGCATCAACTGGGGCGCGATGGCCGTTACCAATTCGCCCGGCTGACGAACTGAAACCAAAGTCGGCTCCTTCGCCGGCGGCGGCAAAGTTCGTGCGTAGTCACCGAACATGCGCGGACTAACTTTGCGAATGGCATCGACCAGCGGTTCGTTGCCGCTGCGCACGATTGATTTGGCTGCTTCAGTCAGCGGACGTTCGCGCAAGTCGTTAGGCGCCATGCTCGGATCGACATTGAGCAGAATTACGCCACGCTGCGTGACAAAATTCAGCCGCACTAGTTGCTGCTTCTCTGGCTCTTTGGGTTCATCGGAATTCGCAACCGGATCTTTAGTTGTATTTGCGGAAGGTGTTGTTCCGTCAGGACCAGCATCGGGCGTCTGCGGTTTGT
>JACXTT010002230.1_pt1 | contig 31035 bp, 23 predicted proteins | sample 9270951 | NCBI WGS metagenome assembly JACXTT01 (sample SAMN15532306, study PRJNA645909) | rock metagenome | isolation source: weathered quartz diorite | place: Puerto Rico | collected 2017-06-21
ATTCTCGTCGATGACATGGTCGACACCGCCGGCACCCTGTGCCACGCGGCGAAAGCCCTCAAGGAACATGGCGCTGCCAAGGTCTTTGCCTACTGCACACACCCTGTGCTGTCGGGTCGCGCGATCGAGAACATTGAAAACTCCGTGCTGGACGAGCTGGTGGTGACCAATACCATCCCGCTGTCCGCTGCAGCACAAGCCTGTGCGCGTATCCGTCAACTGGATATCGCACCGGTAGTCGCCGAAGCGGTTCGCCGCATCAGCAACGAAGAATCGATCAGCGCGATGTTCCGCTAAGGGCCCTGCCCTTCCGGATCTCTCGCTGACGAAAAGCGCCCCGCCCCAACACCTGTTGGGGCGGGGCTTTTTTGCCCATACCGCCTTTAGCGCTGGTCGCAAACGCTGGGGCGGATGTGGTTAATTTGGAGAGTCAACATGAACGATTTTACCCTGAATGCTGAAGTGCGTTCCGACCTGGGGAAAGGTGCGAGCCGCCGCCTGCGTCGTCTCGCAAGCCTGGTTCCAGCTGTAGTTTACGGTGGCGACAAAGCCCCTGAATCCATCAGCATGCTGGCCAAGGAAGTTGCCAAACTGCTCGAAAACGAAGCGGCTTACAGCCACATCATCGAGCTGAACATTGGCGGCACCAAGCAGAACGTCATCATCAAGGCGCTGCAACGTCACCCGGCCAAAGGCCACGTACTGCACGCTGACTTCGTCCGCGTTGTTGCCGGTCAGAAACTGTCCGCTCACGTTCCTGTGCACTTCATCAACGAAGCTGCAGCGGTCAAGAAAGGCGGCGAGATTTCCCACGTTGTGGCTGAAGTCGAAGTCACCTGCCTGCCAAAAGACCTGCCTGAATTCATCGAAGTCGACCTGGCCGATGCCGAAGTCGGTTCGATCATTCACCTGTCGGACCTCAAAGCTCCGCAAGGCGTTGAGTTCGTCGCACTGGCTCACGGTAACGACCTGGCTGTTGCCAACGTTCACGCGCCACGCGTTGCACCAGAAGCCGCTGCCGAGTAATTTTTTACTCCGCAACGTCGGAGTCATGGAAACATCGCGAGCTGGCAAGTAGCGAGTAAAGCGGGCGGGATCGCGAAGTTTGCATCATGTAAATGAGCGCGTTTCGTCCACTTTCGCCGCAGCCTGTACTGCCGCGATGTTATCCACAACTCCTAGGAAGGGCCCCTGTCGTGACTGCCATCAAACTGATCGTTGGCCTGGGAAATCCAGGCACCGAATACGAACAGACCCGGCATAACGCGGGGGCCCTTTTTGTTGAGCGCATCGCCCACGCCCAAGGTGTCAACCTGGTGGCCGATCGCAAATATTTCGGCCTGACCGGGCGCTTCAGTCACCAGGGTCAGGATGTTCGCCTGTTGATCCCCACCACCTACATGAACCGTAGCGGCCAGGCCGTGTCGGCATTGGCTGGATTCTTCCGCATCACGCCCGAAGAAATCCTGGTGGCCCACGACGAACTCGACTTGCCTCCCGGCGTCGCCAAGCTCAAACAGGGCGGCGGACACGGCGGGCACAACGGTCTGCGCGACATCATCGCGCAGCTTGGCAACCAGAATACCTTTCACCGCCTGCGGCTTGGTATTGGCCACCCGGGCGTTGCCAGTATGGTTTCAAATTTTGTCCTGGGTCGTGCGCCACGCGCCGAACAGGAAAAGCTCGATGCCAGCATCGATTTTGCCCTCGGCGTGCTGCCGGATATCCTCGCCGGGGAATGGAACCGCGCGATGAAAAACCTGCACAGCCAGAAGGCCTGACTCTTATCCGAGGGGAAACACCATGGGATTCAATTGCGGCATCGTCGGCCTGCCCAACGTCGGCAAATCCACCCTGTTCAACGCCCTGACCAAATCCGGTATCGCGGCGGAGAACTTCCCCTTCTGCACCATCGAGCCGAACAGCGGTATCGTGCCGATGCCCGACCCGCGCCTGCAGGCCCTGGCCGAGATCGTCAATCCCAAGCGCATCCTGCCGACCACCATGGAATTCGTCGACATCGCAGGCCTGGTGGCCGGTGCCTCGAAAGGTGAAGGCCTGGGCAACAAGTTCCTCGCCAACATCCGCGAGACCGATGCCATCGCCCACGTGGTCCGCTGCTTCGAAGACGAGAACGTGATTCACGTCTCCAACAGCGTCGACCCCAAGCGCGACATCGAGATCATCGACCTGGAGCTGATCTTCGCCGACCTCGACAGCTGCGAGAAGCAACTGCAGAAAGTCACCCGTAACGCCAAGGGCGGTGACAAGGACGCCGTGGTGCAAAAGGGCCTGCTGGAGCAGTTGATCGCCCACTTCACCGAAGGCAAGCCGGCGCGCAGCCTGATGAAGAACATGGGTGCCGACGAGAAGGCGGTGATCCGTGGTTTCCACCTGCTGACCACCAAGCCGGTGATGTACATCGCCAACGTCGCCGAAGACGGCTTCGAGAACAACCCGCTGCTGGACGTAGTCATGGCCATCGCCGAGGAAGAAGGCGCAGTGGTGGTGCCGGTGTGCAACAAGATCGAAGCGGAAATCGCCGAGCTGGAAGATGGTGAAGAGAAGGACATGTTCCTCGAAGCGCTGGGCCTTGAAGAACCCGGCCTGAACCGCGTGATCCGTGCCGGCTACGAAATGCTCCACCTGCAGACCTACTTCACCGCGGGTGTCGAGGAAGTCCGTGCCTGGACCGTGCGTGTCGGTGCGACCGCGCCACAGGCCGCCGGTGTGATCCACACCGACTTCGAGAAAGGCTTTATCCGCGCCGAAGTGATCGCCTACAACGACTTCATCCAGTACAAGGGCGAAGCCGGGACCAAGGAAGCCGGTAAATGGCGCCTGGAAGGCAAGGACTACATCGTCAAGGACGGTGATGTGATGCACTTCCGCTTCAACGTGTAAGTGCGGAGCCGGATTCCGGCGAACGCCAGCGGACACTAAACCCCCGTACTCACGCAGTGATACGGGGGTTTTTACTATCCGCCAACATCCACGAGGATTCGTTGTGATCCAATGAGTCCCTCACGACTCAGTCATTCCCAGCGCCGCCAGCAGCGGCCCGAGTTGTTCAGCATGCGCGCGCCAGCGACCTTTCGAGGTTTTGTAGAGAGGCTGGCGAACTTGATTGACGCTCGCGGTGCGCACGACGCGTTGGGTCTTGTGGAAATCCAGACAGGCCTCGTCCCAAGGCAGATCAATGAAGTCGATCAAGCGCTTCGCTTGCCCTTCAAGATCGTCCAGCACCGACTCGTAGTCCACTTCAATGAAGGATTCGGCGGGTAGCAACTGGCGCCAATAGTTCATCAAGACTTCATAATCGCGATAGAACTGCCCCAACTCGGCCTGGTCGTAGCTGAACATTTGCTCACCCGCGAATTGCTTGCTGTAACAGGAGAGGCAGGTATCGACCGGATCGCGGCGGCAGTGAATGATGCGTGCGCCGGGCAGGATCAACGGAATCAGGCCGGCATAGACAAAATTGCCCGGCATCTTGTCGACCAGGCGATCCTTGCCATCGGCCAGTGGCTTGATGCGCTCAAGGTAGTCATGACCAATCCTGGCCAGGTCCGGCGCTGAACAGTTGAGCAGGCTTTGCGGGAAAGCGCCCTGGCTTTCCACTGCCAGGCGTAACGACGACAGCTCACCTGCGCCTTGCACCTGCGGATGGGAGGCCAGAATCTGCTCGACCAGGGTAGTGCCGGAACGGGGCATGCCAACGATGAACACCGGCAGCGACGAGGCCACTGCCCTCCCTTGGTGCGTAGCCTGAAAAGCCTGGCTGAAAACCTCAGCAATGTGCCGCATCCATTGCTGCGTAGCGTGGGAGTCAAACGTGAAGGTCGAGCGTTTGAGCCGGTTGCCCTGATTCAGGTGGTGGAAGGCACGCGCCGAATCCCCCGTGTCGAGATACGCCTTGCCCAGGGCGAAGTGGGTCGTCAGCTTGTCGGCCAGCAACAGCCCTCCTCCACGCACCAGCCCGGCCTCCATGGCGGCGATATCGGCATCATCGGTCTTGAAGGTTTTACTGTCCGAGCGACCGGCCAGTGCCCGGATCGACCCCGGAAAGGCCCTCAAAACCTGTTCGAAGGCCACCGCGGCCTCTTCCTTGCGACCCACTTCCAGGAGCAGTACGGCCCGTGCAATCAGCGCTTCTTCGGTCACCGAGCCCGGCAATGCGACCGCCTGGTCGAAATGCGCCAGGGCCTCATCGTGCCTGCCGACGGCCTGCAGCGTATCGCCCATGGTGTTGTGGACACTGGCGTCGTTGGGCGCCAATGCCAGCGCTTGCTGTGCGCAGTGCAGTGCTTCGTCGAGGAGCCCGCCCTTTTTCAAGACCTGGGCGCGCGCCGTTAGACCGCCGACATGTTGGGGGGCGAAGGTCTGCAAGGCATTCAACCACTGCAAGGCATCGCCATGATGCAAGCGCTGCGTTTCGGCTTCGGCGATATTCAGGTAGGCATCGATCAGCCGCGGATTGAGTTCGATAGCCCGTCGCCCGGCAGACACCGCAGCGTCGAAGTGCCCTTGCGAACTCAGCAAATACGACAGGTTGCTGTAGGCCTCGGCGTAATTCGGGTCGAGGACCAACGCCTGCTTGTAATGCCACTCGGCTCGCTCCTGTCGATCCAGGCGGCGATAGGTGTTGGCCAGATTGTTGTGGGCTTGTGCCGCTTCGGGGCGCAAGGTCAGGACGCGGGTCAAACACTCAAGACTGTCATCCAGTTTGCCGCTTTCCTGCAGGATGATTCCCAGGTTGCTCCAGGCATCCACCAGCTCGGGATTCAGCGCAATAGCCTGTCGAGCAGCCTGTTCGGCCTCGGCCAGCAGGCCTTGTTGCCGGCACATTTCGGCCAGGTTACTGAAATACATGGCGGGTGCCTGGGACGCCTGACAGGCTTGGCGCAAGTGTGCGACTGCCAGGTCCAGTCGACCATGGGCATGGGCAATCAGTCCCAGCAGGTGTAACGCGTCAGACTGTTGCGGCCATGCGCCAAGGATGCGCAGGCACAGCTGTTCGGCCTGTTGCGCATGGCCGGCGTTCCAGTGCGCCTGCGCCAGATGCAACGCCTGCGGCAGGGTAAGTTGGGGCAGGTCGGGTGAATTCGGGATGAGGCTCATGCAGGACCTATGAAGTGAGGTACATTGCGTCGCTGAAAAAGGTATTACCGCGGTGGTTCGGATAAAAGAGCAACGCCCGTTTTTCATTGGAAAAATCGGGCGCTTCGGTCTCCTGCGGGGATCGTGTCAGAACGCCCAGCGCACTTGCAGATCGCCAGTGTTGGCGTGAAAGCCACCGCCGGTTTCGCCGGTGTAGTGCGCGGCCACGGTCAGGTTGTTGTCGGTGACCAGGGTCAGGCCAACGCTCAGCACGCCAGTGTCTTCGACGGCTTTCGGGCCGGTGCTGCTGAAGCTGGTGACGCCGGTAGTGTCAGCGCTGAAGTTAGCCAGCGTTTGCAGTCCCGAATCGCGGTACTCATGACGCCAGGTCAGTTGTGCCGACGGCGTCAGACTGCCGTATTGGGTGGCGAACGAGCGCTCCAGTTTGGTCCCCAGATCGCTTTTCAACGAGTTGAGGTTGTTGGCGTTGATATGCAGTGCAGTGCCCGCGCCACCTCGCTCGGTGTAGCTGTCCTGACGCAGGGTGCTGTAGCTCAGACCGGCAATCGGTGTCAGGATGACGTTGGCCATCGAGGCGCCGAGATCGATCGGGTAACCCGCCAGGGCCGAGGCGGTGTATTGCATGCCATTGTGGCTGCCTTTGGCGGTGCCGTTGACGCCGCTGAAGTCGACTTCGCGCACGGTATCGTACTGGTGCTGCACGGCACCGGCCGACAGGTCCAGGTACCACGGGTTGGCGGTGTAGCTGGCATAACCCAACAGACCATAGGACTTCACGTCAGCCGAGCTGCCGCTGTTGTCGCCGTCGTTATTGACGGTGGTCTTGGTGTAGCTGAACAGTCCACCGAGACGCCAGCTGTCGTTGAGCATGCCGTCTGCGCCGATCAACAGACCGCTGTAGCGCGAGTGATAACCCGCGATGTCATCCCGCTCATCCATGCGCGCGGTGCCGCCGAAGGCCTGGCCCCACAGGCCCGAGGTGTTGGCGCTCTCGCCGGTGGCGATACCGCTGGCGGTGTTGCCATTTTGTGCGGTGCGCAGACCTTCCAGGTGTGCCGAGGTGATGTTCAACACCTGAACAGTGGAGGCCACCGAGCCTTGGGTGGCAGCGGTGAGGTTCGAGGTCGGGCTCAATTGCGCGCCGGCTTTGTTGCCCGCCGCCGTGGAGCCGAGGGCGGCCGAGGCGTTGAACACGTTCATCAGGCTGGGATCAAGGCCCTGATAGTTGAACAGGCCATTGAGGCTCGAGACCGCGTTGCTGCTGCTGGCCTGATTGATCGGTGCGGACCCTGCCGTTGCCGTCCCCAGCGTCACCAGCAAATCGGCATTGGCGCCATCGGCCACACTGGTGCCTGCTGCGTTAAAACCCGCAACCGTGTAGTGAAGGGTGTCGGCGTTGTAGTTCGTCCCCGTGGAATTGGCTTGAATCACCACGTAGCGCTGGCCTTGGGCAAATCCATAGCTACCCAGCTTCTGCAGGCCGATCGTGGAACCCGAAGCGAGGTTCGCGCTACCGGACACCACCAGGCGGCCATAACCTGCGTCGGTGTTGATATTACCGGTGGTCACGGCATTGTTGGCCACACCGAGGATCAGACTGGCGTTAGCGGCCTGGGTGTAATTACCGGTAATCGTGAGCGGGTTGTTGACCTGCAGCGTGCCTTGGTTGGACACGTTGAAGCTGCCGACGTTGATATTGTCGTTAAGCAATTGGTTGCCGGAACCGAAGATCAGATTCGAGGCGGTATTGCTGATCGTGCCGATCGTGCCGCCGAAACCGGTCAGGGTGCCGAAGCTCGATCCCGTGCCACCGTTGATGGTCAGGTCCTGGCTGGAGAGGTTCGTGATATTGCCCGCCATCGTGCCTGAGTTGGTAATCGCGCCGAGGGTGCCACCGAGCACGCCGGACGCCTCGTTGTAAAGCGCGTAGGTGCTGCCGGTGATCAGGCCGCTGTTGCTTAGCGTACCGATCGTGCCGCTGTTGTAGAGGCCGTAGCCGGTGCCGCCGCCGCTGATCGTGCCGCTGATCGTGCCGCTGTTGCTCAGCGTGCCGATATTGCCGCTGTTGCCGTTGTAGATGCCGTAGCCGCGGGAGCCACTGCTGCTGTTACTGCCGCTGATAGTGCCGCTGTTGCTCAACGTACCGATGCTGCCGTAGTTGTTGATGCCCTCACTGTAGCCGCCGCTGATGACGCCGCTGTTGCTCAGCGTGCCGATCGTGCCGTTGTTACTGTTGGAGATGGCGGTGTTGTTGCTGCTGATGGTGCCGCCGGCATTATTGGTCAGCGTGGTGATACTGCCGTTGTTGTTGATACCGTTGCTGCCGCCATTGATGAGACCGCTGTTGGTCAGCGCGCCGATCGTGCTGCGGTTGTTGATACCGGCGCTGCTGCTGGAGCTGATGGTGCCGCCGACATTGTTGGTCAGCGTGTCGATGCTGCCAGCGTTGTTGATGCCTGTACCAACGGCGCTGATGGTGCCACCGGCGTTGTTGGTCAGCGCGGTGATACTGCTGCTGTTGTTGATACCGTTGCTGCTGCCATTGATGAGACCGCCGTTGGTGAGCGTGTCGATGCTGCCAGCGTTGTAGATACCGCTGTTGTTGCTGGAGCTGATGGTGCTGCCGGCATTGTTGGTCAGCGTGGTGATACTGCCAGCGTTGTTGATACCGCTACCAAACCTGCCGCTGATGAGGCCATTGTTGGTCAGCGCGCCGATCGTGCCGCTGTTGTAGACACCGTTGCCGCTGCCACTGCCGATGAGGCTGCCGTTGTTGCTCAGCGTGCCCAGTGACGATCCCATTGCAAACACGGCCGTGAAACTGGATATCGAGACGCCGCTGTTGACCGTGAGGTCGCTGCTGGTCCATACAACTTCGTTAGTGGTGCTGGAGGAGACAACCGTCGGGCCCGGGCCCGCCGTCGCCGTCGTGGGTGCCAGCGCCGCCAGCGCCGCCGTTATCGACATGCTTAATAGGGTCAAGCGGCCTGCCATCGATGGCTGCCGATACCTGGATTTGCGTATCGTCATGTGATGCATTTTTTTACTCCCCGGCGTCACTTTTTGAAATAATTATTAAATTCGCCGGAGCATATTCGACCCGATCTCACCGCCTTGACCGTGCGTCCAAGTTCTTGAAATATATTTTTACAACACAATCACGGAGGGAGTTACTGGCGGGGATAGGGGAAAGAGTGTGCCGGGGAAGTCAAGGATCACGATCCTCGGCAACAGCCATGCAACAGGCGCAGACAATCAACGCGAGGAAGAAGACTTGTCCGATCCTGGGCGTCGACGTCCAGGCAAAAGGGCGTATGCATGCAAATCCTGCGGAGCCATGTCATAGGCCCGGCGAAATGCGCGGGTAAAACTCGACGCATTGTTGAAGCCCAGTCCGAAGGCAATATCCTTCACCGCCAGATGCGGAAAGCGGACCAGCTCAACGGCCGCTTCGCGCAGCCTGCGGCTGCGGATATAGGCAGCCAGGCCACCTTCATGGGCAAATAAGCTGTATACGCTGGCACGCGACAGATGCAGCTGCTGCAGGACACTGTCGGGAGATAAATCATAGTCGTGCAGATGCTCCTCGACGTAACGCCGCACCTGTCCGTATACGGCTGCGCGCACCGCCGCCCGGGCGTTGCCGGAAAGACCCGCTTGCTGGCTAAAAGCCGTGGCCAGCAACTGAATCCCTGTGCGGAAGGCGCTATCCGCTTCGTCTTTACTCAGACCGATGATCTGTCGATTGAGTGTCACCAGATGCGCAACCAGCATCTGTGTCAACGGCGTGGTCGCTTCAATCCGTCGGCCATGCAGAGAGGCTGCATCGGGAAAAACTTCTTCCACCAATGCCCGCGGCACGAAAAATATCAGCATTCGGCCATGAAAACTCCGAACGGTGCACGGCTGCCCCAGGTCCTGTACCAGAATGCTCGGTGCTGACGGCAAGTGCGTGTCGAGCCAATGCTCGTAGCCCTTCATGTGCGCAGGCGTTCCATCCAGGAACAGGCTGAAAGAGATATCGCAGGCGCTCTCTGTCGACACACGTCCCAGCGACCGCTCGGCCACATTCGGGCTGGTGTGGATGTCGAAGAAGCTCAAATTGCCGATCGAGTAACGGCAAAGCGAAGCAGCGAAGGTTCCCTCCCCCTCCGCTGATGGCGGACGCAGATCGTAGACCGGATCCATCCGTTCTTGCCACGCCAGAAAGCTCAGGCTGGCATCGCCTTGCACGCTGAAATTGCTGCAGGTGATGCCGGGCGCGAGGATGGGCCGCTCCGGCGGCAACAACAAGCGCTTTTCCGGCATCCAATCTAACGCCATGTCAGTCATTCGTCAGTCTTCGTGAACGGTATCGGGAAACCGGATTAACGCGAACAGGCTGATGCACAAGGCTGCCAGCAGATACCATGCGGGCGCCGTCGGGTTGCCGGTCACGCCGATCAGCCAGGTCACGATGAAGGGTGAAAAACCGCCGAAAGTCGCCACGCCAACACCGTAGATGATGGAAATGCCGGTGGCCCGGTGGTGACGCGGAAAAGCTTCGAGCAGCATCACAGAACTGGGACCGGTGTTGGTTAACGCCAGCGCGGCATAGCCCATGATAATGAGCAATGAGGCAATCTCTCCGACACCCTGCGTCAATGCCAGAAAAGCGGGGTAGACCAGCAGGATACAGCCGGTCAGCAGCAGGTACTGGATCGGCTTGCGGCGGGGTTGCCGATCGGAAACGTAGCCCAGCAGCGGTGTGCCGATGAAAATGACCGTGCTTGCGAGACAGGTGCACAGCAGGCTGAAGATGGGCGGCAGATGCAATACCGTCACCAGGTAAGTCGGCATGTAGAACACCATGATGTAAGCGCTGGCCGAGGCCCCCGCCATCGACAGTATCCCGAACCACAGCGCGCGCGGATGGTGTGCAAACATGCTCTTCAGCGAGGGGCGATAGGTTGCATCCATCGGGCGCTCGATCATTTGGCGTCGCAGATACCATCCGACCGGCCCGATCAGCATTCCCAGTATGAAAGGGATGCGCCATCCCCAAAGCTCCATGGCTTCGGGCGTCAGCACTGCCGTGGCGCAGGCGCCGATCAACGCGCCGGCCAGCGCGGCCACCCCCTGGCCGGTGCCCCGCCAACTGGTCAGATAGCAGCGGCGGTCTTTGTCGGCCAATTCCATCAAGGCAGCCGTAGAGACGCCGATTTCCCCGCCCGTCGCGAAGCCCTGCATCAGCCTTGCCAGCACCATGAGCAGCGCCGCCGCCCAACCGATGGACGCGTATGACGGGGTGAATGCGATGATGCCGGTGCCCAGCGTCATCAGTGTGATCGAGAGCGTCATTCCCGCCTTGCGCCCCTTGCGATCCGCCAGATTACCGATGAGCAGCGCACCCAGCGGACGCATGATGAAACCGACGCCGAAGGTGGCGAGCGAAAGCAGCAGCGATACGAGGGCGCTGCCCGATGGAAAAAAGAGTTTGCCGATGATGACGGCGGAAAAGCTGTACACCGTAAAGTCGTAGGTGATTAAACCGTTACCAATGGCGACCGCCCAGATGATGCGCTTTGATTGTTCGTTTGTGCGTACGGCGTTTTCAGCGACGGAGATTGGGACGGAAATCGGAAGCATGGTCATTTTAGCCTTCGTTTATTCAGCAAAATCCATGCCGAATCAGGGCAAAATCCATGCCAATAACTTCAAACCGATGTCCGAGCCACAAAACAGAAACTGGCAGTGGTATTTCGCACTGAGCCGATAAACACGGCCACTTTTCTTCGTGTGCCTGTTGATTCCACGCCATCCGGCCACTTGTTCCACGCTCATTTGGCAAGGTAGTCGGAGCGCAGCGACGCGGTTCGCATTATTAGCCTGAAGCTCCAGCCGTCGTCAATTTCGTCGAGCGCCGGCGAATCGATTCACCTTTGAGTTCGATACGGCAAGCGTTGCCGCAGTCGAAGAAGCCGCGTTGATTCGCGGCTTTTTTGTGGGCGGTCCGATATGACTTACAACCGGAAAGGCCCTCGCCACCTGCGACTCATCGAAGGCAGTTCAGATACTCAGCTCGCTGCACAGGTTCCGGCAGGCTTACCGGTTTGGGAAAGTCAGCATCGGCCTTCATCAAGTTACCGATGTCCATGTGCCCCCAGAGCCAGCCTTTATGAAGTGTCTGGCTGAAGCAGGTAAAAAACCGCTCCTTGTCGCCCCAGGTCGGCTGCCACGCCGTATCCATCAAGGTTCGGGCCGACGTACTGTTGCCGGAATAGATGTACGTCAGCATGTCGCGCCATAATAGGGTGGGCGGCCACGGATGCTTGCTATCGACCTCTTCCTTCAAGAGCTCCTGCGCATCTTCCTCCAACTCGACATTCGATGGCGCCGGTTTGCGCATGCCATCAACGTCCAGTACATAGCGTCCTTGCATGGCATCCCAACTGAGCGAGATAGGCGGAGCAGGACTGCCTGCGAATGAGTGATGCCAAAACGCGAAACTGAAATCGTAGAAGCCCAATGTCGGCCCGCCATGAGCGACCGCTTGCATATCGATCTGATCCGAATTGAGAGCCTCGATATCTTGCATATGCAGCGTTGGCGAAAAACTGATGATGTGCAATGTATCGCAACAATTAGCGCCACCACTGAAGCCTTGCACGATCATGTTCGGTGCATGGGTGGGGTCCGGGTCTGTATAGAGCACGTAGAGGTGGAAGTCGCGAAGCGTGATCGGCTGGGAACCTTCTCGCGTCAAGGTCACGATTTCTGCGGCGTCATCCGACTTGGACTCCGGCTCCAGCTCGGACACCTGGATGCTCGTATCGCCGACGGTTGAACTGATCAGCTTCTTGGGCTCGGCCTCCACAGCCCAAACCTGGCTCACCGCAAGACACAAAAGCCACGCGGCACACCGGCGCATAGACCGGCTGCGTTTAGGGCAAAGAGAGAGAAACATGCGGCGTCCTATGGTTGCCCTGATCCATTGGACGTCAGTGTAGGCTGGACAGGGCAATCGGATAAAGGCTGCCAACCACCACTCAGGATGAGCCGTAATGACCTTTAACTGGGCAACCGTGAGCCGTAATTGGTTGAAATGAGCTGTAATAGGGGAAATGCCATGGCCGATACGTCCCCAACCTTGCTACTGCCCACATCACTTCGAACGGCCATACCTCGGCCAGAGCAAAGGACAAATCGCTCAAGGCCGAAGTACCGCGCCAGTGCTTACTTCAGATTGCCGCTGAGGAACTGCTGCAAACGTTCGCTCTTCGGATTGCCCAGCACATCTTCAGGCGCGCCCTCTTCCTCCACGCGCCCCTGATGCAGAAACAGCACCTGGTTCGAGACTTTGCGGGCGAAGCTCATTTCATGGGTCACCATGATCATGGTCCGACCTTCTTCGGCCAGCCCCTGGATCACCTTGAGCACTTCGCCCACCAGCTCCGGGTCGAGCGCCGAGGTCGGTTCGTCGAACAGCATGACTTCCGGCTCCATCGCCAAGGCGCGGGCAATGGCGACACGCTGCTGCTGACCACCCGACAGGAACGCCGGGTACTGATCCGCCACGCGGGCCGGCAGACCCACCTTGTCCAGATAGCGTCGAGCACGCTCCTCGGCGTCCTTCTTGCTGACGCCCAGCACCCGGCGCGGGGCCATGGTGATGTTTTCCAGCACGCTCATGTGGCTCCACAGGTTGAAGTGCTGGAACACCATCGCCAGGCGGGTGCGCAGTCGTTGCAGTTCAGCAGCGTCAGCCACATGCATGCCGTGATGGTCCTTGGCCATGCGAATCTGCTTGCCGTCCAGGCTCATGGCGCCGTCATTGGGGGTTTCGAGAAAGTTGATGCAACGCAAAAAGGTACTTTTGCCCGAACCGCTGGCGCCGATCAGGCTGATCACGTCACCGGTTTTGGCTTTCAGTGAAACGCCCTTGAGCACTTGGTGGCTACCGTAGCTCTTATGCAGTTCTTCAACAGTCAATTTGTACATGTGCCAAGCATCCTCTAAGGGAAAATGGGTCGCCGCTGCGTAGACGTCGCAACCGGCGACAAAGCCCACGGCCTGATAAGCGGCCGTATCGAGCGCTAAGTCCTAGTGAGCCGGGCCCAGAAAGGCCAGCCAACGACGTTCGGCAACACGGAACAGCCCCACCAGCGCAAAGGTCACCAGCAGGTAGATCAGCGCGGTCATACCGAACGTTTGAAAAGTCATGAAGGTCGCCGAGTTGGCGTCCCGGGCGATTTTCAGGATGTCCGGGACGGTGGCGGTAAAGGCCACGGTGGTCGAGTGCAGCATCAGGATCACTTCGTTGCTGTAGTAGGGCAACGAGCGGCGCAGGGCCGAGGGCATGATCACATAGGCGTAGAGCTTCCAGCCGCTGAGACCATAGGCCTTGGCCGCTTCGACTTCACCGTGGTTCATGCTGCGAATCGCCCCGGCGAAAATCTCCGTGGTGTAGGCGCAGGTGTTCAGGGCAAAGGCCAGGATGGTGCAGTTCATCGCATCGCGAAAGAACGCATCGAGCACCGGCTGCGCACGGACCGCGGCCAGGCTGTAGATCCCGGTGTAGCAGATCAGCAGCTGTATATACAGCGGTGTGCCGCGAAACAGGTAAGTGTAGAACTGCACCGGCCAGCGCACGTAAAGCTTGGAGGAAACCCGAGCGATCGACAGGGGAACCGATACCAGGAAACCGATGAAGATCGAGGCGCTGAGCAGCCACAGGGTCATGGCCAGGCCGGTGATGTGGTAGCCGTCGCTATAGAGGAAAGGCTTCCAGTAGTCCTGCAGTAGTTCGATCATCGTACAGCCTCCCGGGAACCTGCCGCGTAATGCCGTTCGAGCCAGCCCAGCACATAGTTCGAAGCGCTGGTGATCACCAGGTAGATCAAGGCGGCCAGCAGCAGGAAAAAGAACAGTTGATAGGTGCTTTTACCGGCGTCCTGGGCAGCCTTGACCAAGTCGGCCAGGCCGATGATCGAGACCAGCGCGGTGGCCTTGAGGATCACCATCCAGTTGTTGCCGATGCCTGGCAGGGCGAAGCGCATCATTTGCGGGAAGATCACCAGGCGGAAACGCTGGGCGCGGGTCAGGCCGTAGGCGGTGGCGGCTTCGAGTTGTCCGCGCGGCACAGCCAGGATCGCGCCGCGAAAGGTCTCGGTGAAGTACGCGCCGTAGATGAAGCCCAGGGTGATGATCCCCGCAGCGAACGGATCGATCTCGATGTAGTCCCAGCCCAACACCTCGGTGAAACTGGTCAACCAGGTTTGCAGGCTGTAGAAAATCAGCAGCATCAGCACCAGGTCCGGCACCCCGCGAATCAGCGTGGTGTAGAGCTGGGCCGGAATCCGCAGCAGTTTGACGCTGGAGAGTTTGGCACTGGCGCCGATCAGGCCGAGCAGGACGCTCAACAATAGCGACAGTATCGATAACTTGACGGTCATCCAGGAGCCTTCCAACAACAGAGGGCCAAACCCCTTCAAGCCGAATGTGGAGAGCCCGAGTGTCTGTAACAGTGCTTCGAACATGATTCAGGACCTATAGCGATAAAAAAGCGCCCGTCCCGAGGACGGGCACCGGGGCCTTACTTGCCGCTGTAGAGACTCATATCACCGAAGTGTTTCTTCTGGATCGAGTCGTAGGTGCCGTCATCGTGCATCGCCTTGAGGCCTTTATCGAGAAGGGCCTTGAGCTCTGTGTTGCCCTTGGCGATCCCCACCGCGGTTTTAGCGGGCAACAACTCGCTGTCGACTGGCGGGCTGACCTCGAAATCGGCACCTTGCGCCGACTTCAGGAAGCTCAGCTTGGCTTGCAGCATGTCCTGGATCGTGGCGTCGAGGCGGCCGGACAGCAAGTCAGCGTAAACCTGGTCCTGGTTGGCGTAGGCCTTGGTTTCTACCCCGGCCTTGTCCAGCACGGCCTTGGCGTAGGCTTCCTGGATGGTGCCTTGCTCGTAGCCGACCTTCTTGCCCTTGAGCGAGGCCACGTCAGAAATGCCGGAGCCTTTTTTGAAGACCATGGCGGTCGGACCGGAGAACAGCTCGCTGGAGAAGTCGATGGCTTTTTCGCGGACCGGCGTCACGGTCATCGAGGAGATCACGCCGTCGAACTTGTTGGCCTTCAGGCCTGGAATCATGCCGTCGAAATCGCTTTCGACCCATTTGCACTTGACCTTCAGCTCGGCGCAGATCGCGTTACCCAGGTCGATGTCGAAGCCTACCAGGCTGCCATCGGCCGCTTTGGACTCGAATGGAGCGTAGGAAGGGTCAACGCCAAAGCGTAGTTCTTTGTATTCCTTGGCCGTGGCTACGCCAGCGGCCATGCACAGAGTCAAGGCAGAAAGGGTCAGCAATGTTTTTTTCATTATTATCAATTCCTAAAACCACTACGGGCGCTTGTGGCGCATGGATGCTGTTACTGGAATGCGTGCGACGCTGTGAATCCGAACCGACACCACAGAGCAGTGCTGTGCAGCAACGCCTCCTGGAGGCTCTCATGCACACACATCTACTTGTACATACAGGACTATGCAATCAACCAGCCAACTCCCTGAACGGGAGCTGAAAAAATCCCTCAAGGCAGAATCGAGGCCTCTGGAATGGGATTTTGAGAAGTGAGCAGGAAATTTTCGAGGATGGGACGGCGGTACACGTGACTGTTACCTGAGCGGCGCTTTGCGTCGTATTGGTGCATCCGGTAACAAATTTTGGGGGACGTCATGTGGGGGAATCGGGTAGCGAAGCGGCTCGCAATCGCTACCCCAACACCTATACCCAACCACCATCGACGATGAAGTTCTGCGCGGAACACATGGAGGACGCCTCGGAGGCGAGGAACAAAGCCATGCTCGCTATATGGAGAGGCTCCACGCTGCCGGGCAGGCATTGGCTGCGACTGATCAACTCCTTGGCCGCATCGTCAACCCAGAGGGCGAGTTGCTTTTCTGTCATCACCCATCCCGGGACCAGGGTGTTGACCCTGATGCGCCATGGTCCCAGCTCTCGTGCCAATGCCCTGGTCATTCCGTGGGTTGCCGCTTTACTGGCCGCGTAAACAGGGTAGCCGCTGGAGGCCATCATCCAGCCAATGGAGCCTAGATTGATGATCGCGCCCTCCCCCGCGGCCTTCATCATGGGGACCACCGCCCGGCTGGCAAAAAAAGCATGCTTCAAATTGACCGAAATCAGCTTCTCGAATGTCTCTGAGTCAATCTCATCCAAGGTGTGCCTGACATCATTGGCGGCATTGTTCACCAGGACAGTCACAGGCCCAAGCGTTTGCGCAAAGCGCCCAATCGCCGCTTTATAAGCGATCTCGTCAGTGACATCACAGTGAGCGAACTCGACCGTATGCCCCTCGCCCAACAGTTGGGCCGCCAAGCGTTCACCTTGGCTTCTGGCCATATCCACAAACGCCACCTTTGCCCCCTGCCGTGCAAACGCGCAAACCATGGCTTCACCAATCCCTGAAGCACCACCGGAAATCAATACGGTCTTGTTTTTCAGGTCGGTGTACACGGCCGGCATGCCGGCACCGGTTTCATTACTCATATGACGGTTACTCCACAGTAGGCACTTCGATTCAAGCAGCTGGACTCAGGGTGTGCTCGGGCACCGGAGAGATTTTCCCTCGCCGCTCAATTAGTCTTATTTTATATTGCAAAATCTGCATTCGAGGCTATAAATTTGCTGGCATTTCTACAAAATAATGCAAATTAGTAGAACTATTCCACTCAAAACAACAAAAGGAAGTTCACCATGCTGCAACCCCGACACCTGCTTTCCGGCCTCGGCCTTTCCGTGATGATGGCTAGTCTTGGCGTTCAGGCTGCGGGCCTGTCCAGCGAACACAAAGCGTTTGGCAAGACCCATGACGGAACCGCAATCGAACAATATGTGTTGCGCAACAGCCATGGCCTGCAAGCCACGGTCATTACCTACGGCGGCGTTTTGCAATCGTTGAAAGTGCCGGACAAAAACGGCAAGTTCGACGACGTGGTCCTGGGCTTTGACGACGTCCAGGGCTATCAGGGCGGCAAGGCGTTCTTCGGTGCGACCATCGGGCGCTATGGTAATCGTCTGGCCAAGGGTGCCTTCGAACTGGACGGCAAGCGTTACCAGATGCCGCTTAACGATGGCCCCAACTCGCTGCACGGCGGTGCGCTGGGTTTTGACAAGCGCGTCTGGAAAGCGCAGCCGGTGAAAACCAAGGACTCGGTCGGCGTAAGGTTGAGCTACCTGTCGCCAGCGGGTGAAATGGGTTTTCCCGGCAACCTGAACGTCGAGGTCACCTACAGCCTCAACGACAACAACGAGCTGCGTATCGAGTACAAGGCCTCCACCGACCAACCCACGGTGCTGAACCTGACCAATCACAGCTACTTCAATCTCGCCGGGGCCGGTAACGGCGATGTGCTCAAACAGCTCGCTACCTTGCACGCCAGCCATTACACGCCCGTCAACGGTACGTTGATTCCAACCGGTGAACTGGCCCCGGTAGCCGGCACGCCGATGGACTTTCGGCAACCGACCGCCATCGGCCAGCACATCAAGGACGCTCATCCGCAGCTCAAATTCGCCGAGCCGAAACAGGGCGGCTTTGACTTCAACTGGGTGCTTGATGCCAAGGGTGACGTCAGCCAGCTCGCCGCCGATGTGCGCGACCCGCAATCCGGCCGCCGCTTGCAGCTCTACACCAGCGAACCCGGGGTGCAGTTCTACACCAGCAACTTCCTCGACGGCTCGGTCAAGGGCAAGGCTGGCAAGGCCTACGAACACTGGGGGGCATTCACCCTGGAAACCCAGCACTACCCCGACTCGCCAAACCAGCCGAGCTTCCCGACCACGCGGCTGGATCCAGGCCAGACGTATGCCCAGAACACCGTGCTGAAGTTCTCCACCGATTGAACCTGAACCCTATACCCTCCTCCCCCTTAAACCTGTAGGAGATGTCGAGCCTTGGCGAGGCGGCGATGACGGCAGTACAGCCAACGTTGATGTTGCCTGACACACCGTTATCGCCGCCTCGCCAAGGCTCGACATCTCCTACATAGAACACATTGAATACATTGAATACATAGAAGCGATCAGCGTTGTTTCAGGCGGTCGATCACCACGGCCAACAGCAGGATGGAACCCCGAATCACGTACTGGTAAAACGTGTCGATGTTTTTCAGGTTCATCGCATTCTCGATGATCGCCAGAATCAACACCCCGGCAATTACGTGCCGAATCATGCCAACCCCACCGCTCAACGACACCCCGCCCAGCACGCAAGCGGAAATCACCGTCAGTTCGAAACCCTGGCCGATCATCGGCTGGCCGGAGGTCATGCGCGACGCCAGGATCACCCCGGCCAAGGCGCCGATGACCCCGTGCACGGCAAAGATAATGATCTTGGTCCGGTCGACATTGACCCCGGCCAGCAGCGCCGCTTCCTGGTTGCCGCCAATGGCCATGGTGTTGCGCCCGTAGGTGGTGTAGTTGAGCAGCCAACCAAAAAACAGGAAACAGCCGATGGTGATCAGGATCGGCACCGGTACGCCAAACAACTGGCCATTTCCGTAGATGAAGAATTGATCCTGGGACACACCGACCGCCTTGCCGTTGGCAAAGATATAAGCCAGGCCTCGCACGATTTGCATGGTCGCCAACGTGGTAATCAGCGCGTTGATCCGCAGCTTGGCAATCACGATCCCGTTGATCAGCCCGACTAGCAGCCCCAGCAGTAGCGCCGCGCCGATACCGAGCAACACGCTGTCGGTGTCGCGCATAACCACTGCGGCAACGACCCCGGCACAGGCAATCACCGAGCCCACCGACAAGTCGAAATGTCCAGACGCCAGGCAATACAACATGGTGCACGCGGCGATGCCGGTGGTGGAAATCGCCAGGCCCAGACCACGCATGTTCAAGGGCGAGAGAAAGTTGTCGATGAGCAAGGTGCAGAGCACAAAGATCCCCAGCGCCGCCAACAGCATCGCCCAGTTATCGAGTAGAGCGCGCACATCCAGGGGTTTGCGTGTCGTCGGCAACGCGTTGTTTTGGGTTGTCATAGTCACCTCTCAGTTCTCCAGGCCGTCAGCGCGTTGGCGCGGCAAAGCCAGTTGCAGCAAGTTGGATTCATTGGCCTGTGCGCGGCTCTTCTCGCCCCGCATCGCGCCTTCGCAAAGCACCAGCACGCGGTCGGAGATGCCCATCACTTCCATCAGGTCGCTGGACACCACGATCACCGCAATCCCGCTAGCGGCCAGGTTATGGATAATCTGGTAAATCTCGGCTTTCGCACCGATATCGATGCCGCGCGTCGGCTCGTCGAGCAGCAGGACTTTCATCGGCATCGACAACCAGCGGCCCAGAATGGCCTTCTGCTGATTGCCCCCCGACAGGTACATGATCTTCTGCGCCGCATGGGGCGTTTTCACTTTCAGCGCCTTGATCTGCTTGTCGGCGTTGCTCTTCTCCCAGCCGTCGCGCAACAACCAGCCAAAGAGGGAATGAGCGCCGCGTGCGCTGATGTTGATGTTCTCGGCAACGCTGGAAAGCGGCACGATGCCCTCCTTCTTGCGGTCCTCGGGACACAACAGGACACCGGCGGCAATGGCATCGCGCGGCGAGCGTAGCTTCAGTTCCTCACCGCACAAGCGCAGGCTTCCGGCCGTACTGCGTTCAAGACCTCCAAGCAGGCGCAGCAGCTCGGTGCGTCCGGCACCGACCAGCCCGAACAGGCCAAGAATCTCGCCTTGATACGTCTCGAAACTCACGGGGGAGCGCAAGCCAGGCCCCAACAGCCCCTCAACCTTGAGCGCTACCTCGCCCCGTTGACGAGGGCGGTAATCGTAGATGTCCTGAATGTCTCGACCAACCATGCAGGTGACCAACTGATCGTGGGTCAGCTGGCTCATGTCCTCGAAAGTGCGCACGTAACGACCGTCCTTGAAGACCGTCACCGCATCGCAGATACGGAACACTTCCTCCATGCGATGGGAAACGTACAGCACCACTTTGCCCTCGTCCCGCAGGCGCCCGATGATCGCCATCAAGCGCTCGATTTCCCGGGCCGACAGGCTGCTGGTGGGTTCGTCGAAGGCGATCACATGGGCGCCACGGGACAACGCCTTGGCGATCTCCACCAACTGCCGTTGCCCCAGGGACAGGCGGCCGAGCTTTTCCTGCGGATCGATTTCATCGGCCAGGCCCTTGAGACAAGCCAGTGCCTGCTGGCGCAACGCACTGCGGTTGATCACACCGAAGCGGGTTGGCAAATGCCCGAGAAACAGATTTTCTGCCACAGTCATTTCCGGCACCAGGTGCAACTCCTGGTGAATGACGGCCACTCCGCTGGCAATGCTGTCGGCGGCGCACTTGAAGACCATCGCTCGCTCGCCGATCTGCAGGCTTCCGCTGCTGGGGCTGTACGCGCCGCCGAGGACTTTGAGCAAGGTCGACTTGCCTGCGCCGTTTTCGCCCATCAGGGCATGCACCTGCCCCGGGTGGGCAGTAAAGCTGATAGCGTCCAGCGCCTTGACCCCGGGAAAGGTTTTACCGATGCCGCTGAAGCGCAGACTGGCGCCGACACTGTGCTGTTGTTTGTTCAATTGCGCATGCATAACCACCTCATCACACCGATCAGGCAGCCCTGTCGCCAAGGCCGCCGAGGAAAACAACCGACCTCAGTTCCACAGACCGATTTTTTCCAGTTCCTGCTTGAAGTTGTCGCGCGTGATCAGCGTCACCTTGTCCATCGCGGTGTATTTCGGTGGTTCCTTGCCGGTGGTGACCCACTCGAACATCATGTTCGCGGTGTTGTAACCCTCAAGGTGCGGGCTGGGCAGCATCGAGCCGAAGAAGCCACTGTTGGGTTTCTTCAATTCGCCGATGGCGTCGGTGCCATTGATACCGACACCGATGACATTGGCAGCGGCAAAACCAGCGCTCTCGGTGGCGCGTACGGCGCCCAACACGCTGTTGTCATTCATGCCACCGACGATCAGTTTTTTCGCCGCACTCGGCAGCTTCACCAGGGCCGAGTTGGTGGCGTCCATGCTGCCCGGTACGTCGAGGGTCTTGAGCGGTGCAAACAGGATGTGGTCTTTCGGCAGGCCCGCGTCTTCAAGCGATTTGACTGAGCCATCGATACGTTTTTTACCGGTATCGAGTTCATTGTAGGTAGTGATCACCGCGTAGGTTTCTTTCCAGTCCCAGCCGCGCTTCTTCGCTTCGCCGGCCATCGCCGCGCCTTGCTGCTGGCCCACTTCGAACGCGGCCATGCCGAGGTAAGGCACCTCTTCCATGAACTTGCCCTTGGCATCGACAAAACGGTCATCCACCGCAATCACTTTCAAATCATTGGCCTTGGCCTTGGCTACGATCGCCGGCCCCAGGGACACATCCGGCGCGCAAATCACGAAGCCCTTGGCGCCGTTGGCGGCGAGGCTGTCGATGGCCGAGAGGGTTTTCTCTCCGTCCGGCACGGCGATCTTGATCACGGTAAAGCCCTTGTCCTTGCCGGCCTTTTCAGCGAAAGCCCATTCGGTCTGGAACCAGGGTTCCTCCGCTTGCTTGACCAGAAACCCGATCTTCGCGGGCTCGGCGGCCAGCAACAGGCTGCTCAAGCTGACTGCCGATGCCGCCAGAGCGATACAGCACAGGGAACGGATTACACGACGACGATTCATAAGGTGACTCCTTGTTTTTGTTGTGAGTACGAGTTGTGAACCAGTGCAGCCTGATGTTTGAAATTTATCCTGCAAATCTGTGACAGGGTTTCCCTGCGATATCCACCTCAAGGGCCAGCAGCGCTCCGTCCAATGGGTGATTGAGCGGGCTGGCGGCGCTGGTGATATACAAGGTGCGAAGATCCTTGCCACCGAACACGCAGCTGGTGGGTCGGCTGACGGGGAGCTCGATCACGCGGTCGACCTCGCCGTCGGGTGCCAACCGGAGCAGGCAACTGCCGTCCCAGCGGGCGTTCCAGACATAGCCTTCGGCATCCATTGCCGAACCGTCCGGACCACCACGCGGGTGCGGCCCGAACCACTCCCGGGGCGGATCGAGTTGGCCATCGATACCGATCGAATACTGATACAGCGTGCCGTCCAGGCTGTCGCCAAAATACACCTGCGCCACGTCCTCGCTCCAAAGCAAGGTATTGGGAATACCCAGGCCACGCAGGAGAGGCGTGACTCGCGCATCGGTGTCGATACGGAACAAACCACCGGAACGCCGCAGGACCGGCAGGTCTTCGCCCTGCGCCCCGATGTTGTTCTGCATGGTGCCCAGCCAGAGCCTGCCCCAGGCATCGCAACGGGCCTCGTTGGGACGATTGCCCGGTTGCGGATCGGCGACGCAGAGCAAGGTCAGGCGCGGTTCCTCTTGCGTGGAGCTCAGGTCAAGGCGATACACGCCGCTGCTCAGCGTCACCAACGCATCGCCGCTTTCGCAGGGAATGAACGCCGACACAGGCTCCGGCAGTTGCCAGACCCGCAGGTTTTCACCACTCAGGCGTAATGCCTGTTTGCCGGCAATATCGACCCAATACAGGGCCTGGCCGGGGGCGTCCCAGAACGGCCCCTCGCCCAGCTGCGCACGGTGTTCGGTCACTGCGGTCCACGCCATGAAGCCTCCTGGATAGTTACGGTTTTTCGGCCGCTATTGATTGGCTCGCGTTACAGCCGGTCACGTGATGGCAGTCCATCTACCAGGCGTTGAATGCCCAACGGGTTGGCATTTTTCAATGCGTCCGGGAGCAGGCTGTCGGGATAGTTTTGAAAGCATACCGGGCGCAGGAAACGGTCGATGGCCAGGGTCCCGACTGACGTGCCACGGGCATCCGAGGTCGCCGGAAAAGGCCCGCCATGCACCATCGCGTCACAGACCTCGACACCGGTCGGATAACCGTTGAGCAGGATGCGACCGACCTTTTGCTCCAGTAATGGCGTCAGCTCGCTGAACTGCGCGAAGTCCGCGGGTTCGCCAATGATCGTCGCCGTCAGTTGGCCGTGCAGGCCGTTCAATGCGGCGCTGAGTTGTGCCTGATCGGCCACTTCAACGAACACGGTGGTCGGGCCGAACACTTCTTCCTGCAGCACTGCATCGCCATTGATCAACAAACTCGCATCAGCCTTGAACAACTGTGGCTGCGCCTGCTTGCCCGTTTGTGCATGGCCGGCCAGGTGCTCGATACCGGGGTGCGCAAGGAGCCTTTGCAAGCCTTTACCATAACTGCTCAAGGTGCCGCTGTTGAGCATGGTCTGGGCGGGCTGGTCGCCGATCAACTGTGCGACCTGCTGAGTGAACGCAGTGAACTGCGGCGAGCCGATGCCGATCACCAGGCCTGGATTGGTACAGAACTGACCGCAACCTTGCACCACCGAGGCGGTCAGGTCACGGGCGAGCGTGTCTGCCCGCACGTGCAGCGCCTGGGGTAACACGATTACCGGGTTGATGCTCGACATCTCGGCGAACACCGGGATCGGTTGCGGGCGGGCCGCCGCCATGTCGCACAGCGCTCGACCGCCCTTGAGCGAGCCGGTGAAACCGACCGCCTGGATTGCCGGGTGCTTGACCAACGCCTCACCGACCCCAGCGCCATAGATCATGTTGAATACGCCGGCGGGCATCCGGCTTGCCTCCGCCGCCCGGATGATTGCATCGGCGACCCGTTCGGCGGTCGCCATGTGCCCGCTGTGCGCCTTGAATACCACGGGACAACCAGCCGCCAGCGCCGCAGCCGTATCGCCGCCAGCGGTGGAAAACGCCAGGGGAAAGTTGCTCGCACCAAACACTGCTACCGGCCCCAGGCCAATGCGGTACTGACGCAGATCCGGGCGCGGTAACGGTTGGCGATCAGGCAACGCCCGATCAATACGCGCCCCGTAGAAATCGCCACGGCGCAGCACGTCGGCGAACAGGCGCATCTGGCCACTGGTACGCTTGCGCTCGCCCTGGATACGCGCCGCGGGCAACGCGGTCTCACGGCAGACCAGGGCGATGAACTCATCGTCCAGCGCGTCCAGTTCATCGGCCACCGAATCCAGGAAATGCGCGCGATGCTGCGCACCCAGGGCTCGATAGGCCGGGTAGGCCGTCGCGGCAGCGTTGGCGGCGGCATCGACCTCCTGCGCCGTCGCCTGGTGGAAAGCATGGGGCAATGCTTCGCCAGTCTGCGCATCGAAGCTCTGAAGGGTCACGGTGCCAGTGGCGCTGCGCCGGCCGCCGATGTAGTTGTGGCCAAGAATCCGAGTCATGCCTGTCTCCTTAAAGAGTGCCTACCTGACCAGGAGCCAACGCCGCGTCGCCGCTGGCGATACCGTTGATCAATGGCGCGCCGAACTCCGCCTGGCTGATTTCGAACACATCGCCCGGCTGCGTACGGATACCGTCCGCGAAAGACAGGGTCGCGGTGCCGAAGAAGTGAATGTGTACATCCCCGGGCCGCAGGAACTGCCGGTATTTGAAGTGGTGGTATTCAAGGTTTTCCAGGCTGTGGCACATATTGGCTTCGCCACTGAGGAACTCGTTCTGCCACACGACCTTGCCATCACGCAAAATGCGACTGCTGCCGGCCAGGTGCTGGGGCAGTTCACCGACCCGCAGTTCAGGACCATAGCTGCAATTGCGTAATTTGGAGTGGGCCAGGTACAGGTAATTCCTGCGTTCCATCACGTGATCGGAGAACTCGTTGCCCACGGCAAACCCCAGGCGATAAGGCTTGCCGTCGTGGCCGATAACATACAGGCCGCCGATTTCCGGCTCTTCGCCGGCGTCTTCGGCGAATGGCGGCAGCGCGAATGCCTGGCCCGGACGCACGACAGTGCTGCCGTCGCCCTTGTAGAACCATTCCGGTTGCACACCGACCTGACCGGCGACGGGTTTACCGCCCTCCACGCCCCACTTGAAGATCCGCATGGTGTCGGTCATGGCGCTGTCGTCACCGGCCTGCTGATGCATCTTGTCCCGCGCCGCCGCACTGCCCAGATGGGTCAGGCCGGTGCCGCTGACCAGCATATGCGCCGGGTCCGGGTGATCCAGTGGCACCAGTATCCTGAGTTCGGCCAGCAATTGCGCATAGTCGTGACGGCCACCCAGACCGAGGCGTTGGACCTGCTGCCGCAGATCGACGCCCGCCTCGATGGCGGCCAGCGCCAACTCGCGCACCGTGCGCGCGGATTGCACTTCACGGACCAGACCGTCCTCGACCACGCCGACCCGGCGCTCGCCGTTACTCAATTCGAACTGAACTAAACGCATGAACCTTCTCCTGATTGCGGTCTCGGGAGAAGCTTTGGTTTCAGCGTGATGCGACGAATCGGTCGCAGCTCCTGCCCCATGGGATCGATCTCCAATTGTTGTTTTTATGGAAGCTCGGGGACGCCTCTCGCGGAAAACCGCCAGGGTCATACCTCAGTTGCAAACGACTATATAGTATTACTATTTACTCAACAAGACTTCCAAACCTGAGATTTTGCGCTTATGTTAAGGCCAGAAAAGAACAATATAGTCTTACAATAAGAGATCTAGCCATGTCTGATAAAAAACCCGACCTGCGCTCCGCCCAGTGGTTTGGTACCGCCGACAAGAACGGTTTCATGTACCGCAGCTGGATGAAGAACCAGGGCATTGCCGACCATCAGTTCCATGGCAAGCCCATCATCGGGATCTGCAACACCTGGTCGGAGCTGACCCCGTGCAACGCGCACTTCCGCCAGATTGCCGAGCATGTCAAACGCGGGGTGATCGAGGCCGGCGGCTTTCCGGTGGAGTTCCCGGTGTTCTCCAACGGTGAGTCGAACCTGCGCCCTACCGCCATGCTCACCCGCAACCTGGCGAGCATGGACGTCGAGGAAGCCATTCGCGGCAACCCGATCGACGGTGTGGTACTGCTGACCGGCTGCGACAAGACCACGCCGGCGCTGCTGATGGGCGCCGCCAGTTGCGACGTCCCGGCCATCGTCGTCACCGGCGGGCCGATGCTCAACGGCAAGCACAAGGGTCAGGACATCGGCTCGGGCACCGTGGTGTGGCAACTCAGCGAACAGGTCAAGGCGGGCACCATCAGCCTCGACGACTTCCTCGCGGCCGAGGGCGGCATGTCGCGCTCGGCGGGGACCTGCAACACCATGGGCACAGCCTCGACGATGGCCTGCATGGCCGAGGCACTGGGCACCTCCCTGCCCCACAACGCGGCGATTCCGGCAGTGGATGCGCGCCGCTATGTCCTGGCGCACATGTCCGGGATGCGCGCGGTGGAGATGGTTCGCGAAGACCTGAAACTGTCGAAGATCCTCACCAAGGAAGCCTTCGAAAATGCCATCCGCGTCAACGCCGCCATCGGCGGCTCGACCAACGCGGTGATTCACTTGAAAGCCATCGCCGGGCGCATCGGCGTCGAGCTGGAGCTGGATGACTGGACCCGCATCGGTCGCGGCATGCCGACCATCGTCGACCTGCAACCATCCGGGCGTTTCCTGATGGAAGAGTTCTACTATGCCGGGGGCCTGCCGGCCGTGCTGCGCCGCCTCGGCGAAGCCAACCTGATTCCCCACCCCGATGCCTTGACCGTCAATGGCAAGTCGATCGGCGACAACACCAGAGAGGCACCGATCTACGGCCAGGACGAAGTGATCCGCACCCTCTCCAACCCGATTCGCGCGGACGGCGGCATCTGCGTACTGCGTGGCAACCTGGCCCCTCTCGGTGCGGTGCTCAAGCCTTCCGCCGCCAGTGCCGAACTGATGCAGCACCGCGGCCGTGCGGTGGTGTTCGAGAACTTCGACATGTACAAGGCGCGGATCAACGACCCGGAGCTGGACGTCGATGCCAATTCGATCCTGGTGATGAAAAACTGCGGTCCCAAGGGTTATCCCGGCATGGCGGAAGTGGGCAACATGGGCTTGCCGGCCAAATTGCTGGCCCAGGGTGTCACCGACATGGTGCGGATTTCCGACGCGCGCATGAGCGGCACGGCGTACGGTACCGTGGTCTTGCACGTCGCACCGGAAGCAGCGGCCGGCGGACCTTTGGCCGCCGTGAAGGAAGGCGACTGGATCGAACTCGACTGTGCCAATGGACGTCTGCACCTGGACATCCCGGACGCCGAACTCGCGGCGCGCATGGCCGACCTGCAAGCGCCACAGAAACTGATCGTGGGCGGCTATCGTCAGCTGTACATCGACCATGTGCTACAGGCGGACCAGGGCTGCGACTTCGACTTTCTAGTAGGTTGCCGCGGCGCCGAGGTCCCGCGACATTCACACTGATACTGAATCGGTTCAGGCGTACAGGAGCGCCTGATAGAGACGGCAGCGATGTTATGATGCCGCGTATTTCGTCAGAGCAGCGTCCCTGTCATGGATCAGCAGTCCCCCAAGCCACGCAAGAGCCGGCATGCCCAGATCGTCCAGGAACTGGGCATGCTCATTGTCTCCGGACGCCTCAAGCCGGAAGAGCGATTGCCCCTGGAGGCAACACTGTGCGAGACGTATCAAGTCAGTCGGTCGGTGCTGCGCGAAGCCACCCGGGTGCTGAGCGCCAAGGGGCTTGTGTACTCCAAGCCACGGGTCGGCGCTCTGGTACGCCCACGTTCGAAATGGCACCTGCTGGATCCCGACGTGCTGTCCTGGCTGATGCAGTCGACGCCTCACAGCGAGTTCTTCAACACCTTGTCGGGCGTGCGTCGAATCCTTGAGCCGGAAATCGCCGCCATGGCCGCCACCACGGCGACCGACGCCGACATCGCGGTCATCGAAAAAGCCTACCAGTCCATGGAAACGGCAAAGACCCACGAGAAGCTCCTGCAGGCGGACCTGGATTTTCACCATGCGATCGCCGACGCGACCCGCAACGACTTGCTCGCCTACATGTGCAACATGCTTTCGCTGCCACTGCGCGAGTCAATCAGTATCACCAACCGACGCCCCGACATTCAAAGGCTCAGCCTGCCCCGGCACAAGGCGATACTGACCGCCATCAAGAACCGTGACGCCCTCGGTGCCCGACATGCCTCGCTGGTGCAACTTGACGACACCCGTGTCGCCCTGGATACCGTGATGAACGTCCTCACCCCGCTGTAACACAGGCCTGACTCAGGCCTTGGCGCCCAACTCCGCGGAAAGCCGCGCGGCGACCTGTTTGATCAACGGGATCAGCTCGGCCATTTTCTCCAGCGGCATGTAGGGCACGGTGCTGGCGATACTGATCCCGGCGACGATTTGCCGGCTGGCATCGCGTACCGGCGCCGCGACACAGCGGATCGACGGTTCATTATCTTCCAGATCAAACGCGTAACCGCCCGCCACGTACTCCAGCATGCGCTGCTGAAATTGCTCCCAGGAGGGCTCCGGGCGCTGCGGCCATGACAGGTTTTTCCCGGCCACCGGCAAGCTGATCCGATACAGGCGCTGCCACTCCTCCGGCGAGCAATCGAGCATCAGCGCCTTGCCGATCCCGGTGCGCGCCAACGGCATGCGATGCCCGACCCGCGAACGCATTTCCGGACCATTGCGCCCAGGATTCTTGTGCAAGTACAGCACGTCGTCGTCTTCGCGAATCGCCAGGTGAATGGTATCGCCGGTCAATGCCGACAATTCGTCCAGATACGGTCCGGCCAGGGTCACCAACGGCAAGGCTTCGCGCGCCTGGAAACCCAGCTCGATCAGCTTGGGGCCGAGCAGATAACCGATTTGCGGCACGACCCGCAGATAGCGCTCCTCCACCAGGCAACTGGCCAGCCGATGGGTGGTGCTGCGGGTGGTGCCGATCAGCCGGGCAATTTCCTTGAGGTCGCGAGCGCCACTGGCCACGGCCTGAACCACCCCCAGACCGCGGAGCAGCGTCTGGGTCCCCGTGGGCGCGGCGTCCTTGGCGTTTTTTGCGGCGTCTTCCTGCATATCCGGCCTTCAACAATGAGCGAGGGAACGGGCGGCATTATGGTCGCCCGGTCTTGCGCTTACTAGACTTCGATCCGCGCTACCTTGCCCACCAGCACCACATAAGACAGTGCGCCGATCAACGCCAGCCCGGCGATGTAGGTGATCGCCGGGGCGAAGGAGTCGCCACTGGCGAGAAAGCCGATGACGATTGGCGTGGCGATCGCCGCCAGATTACCGATGCAGTTGAACACACCGCCCGTCAGCCCCAACAAGCGTGCAGGAGCCAAGGTCGAGACCAGCGACCAACTGATCGAGGCCATCCCGTTGCCGAAAAATGCCAGCGCCAGGAAGGCGATCACCCACGCTGTCGAATCGACAAAGTTGGCACCGATGATCGAGGTGGAAATCAGCAACCCGCCAATGATCGGCAACTTTCGGGCAAAGCCGAGCGTCGCGCCACGGCGGATCAGCCAGTCGGAGAAGAACCCCGAGCAGAGCACGCCAATGAACGCCGCGAGAAACGGCAGCGACGCCAACAGGCCGGACTTGATGAAGTCCATGCCGCGATATTTCACCAGATAGGTCGGAAACCAGGTCAGGAAAAACCACAACGTCGAATTGAGGCAGAACTGTCCGAGGTAGATGCCCCACAACTTGCGTTGGCTCAACACGGTGCCCAGGTCCGTCCAACTGAACGGCGCCTTGCGCCGGCTCGTCTCGGCCTGGATATCCACCAGCCCGCCGCCCTCACGGATGAGCTCGATTTCCGCCAGATTGGCCCCCTTGAAATCCCGTGGCTCGCGATACACCGCGTACCACACGACAGCCCAGAGAATCCCCAGCGCACCGGTGCTGACGAACACCATGTGCCAGCCGTATTGATGTTGCAGCCAGGCCAATACGGGTGTCAGAAAGGCCAGTCCGACGAACTGCCCGGAGGTGTAGAAACCGATAGCGGTGGCGCGCTCACGCTCGGGAAACCAGGTGGTCACCACCCGGCTGTTGATCGGATAGGCAGGCGCTTCCAGCGCGCCCACGGCCATGCGCAAGACGAACAGCGCGATGAAGCTGGCGGCGAAACCGAGCATCAGCGTGGCCGCCGACCACAGCAGCAGCGCGATGCTGTAGAGGAGGCGCGGCGGCACCCGGTCCACCAGCCAGCCACCGGGGATCTGCATCGCGGCGTAGGTCCAGCCGAACGCCGAGAAGATCAGCCCGACATGGATCGGATCGATACCCAGTTCGCTGGTCAGCGCCGGGGCTGCAATCGATAGATTGCTGCGGTCCAGGTAGTTGATCACCACCGTGATGAACAGCAGTACCATGATGAAAAAACGCTTGCGGCTCGGCGTCAGTAACGACGCCTGCCCGGTAAAGACTTCCGGTTGCATGGGGAATGCCTCTTCTTATGATTATTGAGGGCGTTGCTCCGCAAAAATGCGGCTGTCCGAGTACGGACTTTCCCACCGTTGACGGGTGTTGAATCAGCCGGGGATTACCACTCGGCAAAACTGCCATCGGCATGACGCCAGATCGGGTTGCGCCAGCGGTGGCCGATGGCGGCGCGTTCAATCACATATTCCTCGTTGATCTCGATACCCAGGCCCGGGCCGTTGGGGATCTTCACGAAGCCCTGGTCATAGTCGAACACCCGCGGATCCTTGACGTAGTCCAGCAGGTCATTGCTTTCGTTGTAATGGATGCCCAGGCTCTGCTCCTGGATAAACGCGTTGTAGCAAACCGCGTCCAGTTGCAGACACGCTGCCAGGGCAATCGGGCCCAACGGGCAATGCAACGCCAGCGCCACGTCGTAGGCTTCGGCCATGTTGGCGATCTTGCGGGTTTCGGTGATGCCGCCGGCATGGGAGGCATCCGGCTGGATGATGTCGACGTAGCCTTCGCTGAGCACCCGTTTGAAATCCCAGCGAGAGAACAAACGCTCCCCCAGCGCGATCGGCGTGCTGGTCAGCGGTGCCAGCTCTTTCAGCGCCTCATAGTTCTCGCTGAGCACCGGCTCTTCGATGAACATCAGTTTGTAGGCGTCGAGCTCCTTC
>JACXTT010002231.1_pt1 | contig 31023 bp, 26 predicted proteins | sample 9270951 | NCBI WGS metagenome assembly JACXTT01 (sample SAMN15532306, study PRJNA645909) | rock metagenome | isolation source: weathered quartz diorite | place: Puerto Rico | collected 2017-06-21
AAAAGTCATGCTGTCGAGTCTTGTAAATATGTTTGGCAAGAGGGGGCGGTAAACATAAAAACCGAGAATGAGAAAACAGGTCCCACCCGATGGAATTTTCGATCGCGAAAAATAGAGCGCCATTCCATTGCGATCGGTGACCACCTTGACGCGGTTCGGGTCACCGGCTTGGGCCGGGTCCAGCCGGGTCATCAAGGTAACAATTTCAGCATCGCCCCGCCTGGCGGAGGTGATGGCCCGGTCGATATCTTGTGGCTCCATCATGGGCTCATCGCCCTGAACATTCACAATGAGTGTTTCGGTGTGCAAATCTTGCGCGGCCTCAGCCAACCGATCGGTGCCACTGGGATGGTCATTCCGGGTCATGACAGCGGTCCCGCCGAACCGCTGGACGGCATCGGCGATTCTTTTGTCGTCGGTAGCAACCACGATCCGGCTGACCAGGGTGGCCTGTTGGACGCGCCTGTAAACATACTCGATCAAGGGCTTTCCATCGATTTCAGCTAGTAGTTTTCCGGGGAAACGGGTGGAATTGAATCGGGCGGGGATGATCGCGATGGCGGCATCGACCTTCATCAAAACACCGCGCTTGATCTTAGCACGACGCTGAGGGACAGCGCAGGTCCCCTTTGGCAGAAAACTTGCACCGCCCAAGCCTGGACGTCTGGTGGAGATTTATGAAAAAGGGCGAACCGATCGGGTTGCATTCTAAAAGGACACGCCAATATAATGGCCTCACCTTTAAGTGCTCTCGGCAGGGTACCCTGGGAGATTAGGGCCAATGACTCGGAAAAACTCGACTTACATCGTCGCTGCATTTCTTCTGCTGATGCTTCCTGCCGTGATGGTTGCACGCGCAGGCCGAAGTCAAAATCCTCAAGAAAAGGCTACCGACAAGCCCGAGAAGCAACAACCTCCCACAACCCTGAAGATCGATGTTGACCTTGTTCTCGTCAACGCCACCGTCACTGACTCGCTGAACCGTTATGTCAGCGGGTTGGAATCTCAACACTTCCAGATTTGGGAAGACAAGACCGAGCAAAGGGTCGAATACTTCAATGCTGAAGATGTTCCGATCAGCGTCGGCATCATTCTAGACGTGAGCGGCAGCATGAAGGACAAGATCACTACTGCTGTAAACGCAGCAACAACGTTCTTGAAGACGGGCAATCCTGAAGACGAATACTTCGTTGTTGAATTTGCAAATCGTCCCGAAGTCCTGTCCGACTTCACGACGGACGTGACGAAGCTTCAAAGCAAACTGCTCACGGCACAAGCTAAGGGTATGACGGCAATGTACGACTCCGTCTATCTTGGCCTCGAGAAGCTCAAAGAGGGCAACAATCCGAAAAAGGCGCTTCTTCTCATCACCGACGGTGAGGACAATCGCAGCCGCTACACATTTCAAAATGTGAAAGAGTTTGTCAAAGAACAGGACGTTCAGATCTACGGCATCGGTATCGTCGACGAATGGAACTCCCAATTGAGCGCAGGACGCACAGGCCGCGCCATGGTCGAAGAGTTGTCCGATTTGACCGGTGGCCGCGCGTTCTTCCCGGATTCAGTTTACGAGTTGGAAGACATTTGTACGAAAATTGCCGTCGAACTGAAAAATCAATACGTGATCGGCTATCATTCGACTAATGGAGCGAAGGACGGAAAGTGGCGAAAACTCCGAATGAAAGTGAATCCGCCGAAAGGTATCACACGCCTGAACGTGCGCTACAAGCAGGGCTACTACGCGCCGACGACCGACGCTGCTCCAACCGGCAAAAACTAGGTTCGTTCCGTCATAAGGTCATGACAAGTAAATTCGTCTTTGGTCTCGTCATCCTTTTATGCTCGTTTACCGTCAACGCGCAGGATCGCTCGCAACCGCAGAAATCGGAAAAGGACAAAGAGTACACACTGCCCGTCGAGATTCTCGAAGTCCAGCTGGCCGTCTCGGTTCAAGACAAAGAGGGGCGTCCCGTTGATGGTTTGAAACAGGAAAACTTTCAAATCTTCGAAGACAAAGTTCAGCAAACGATCAAAACGTTCAGGCATGAAGATATCCCGCTCAGTCTCGGCTTGGTGATCGACAACAGCGGCAGCATGCGGAACAAACGCGAACGCGTGAACAGCTCTGCTCTGGCCTTTGTTCGTGAAAGCAATCCGGAAGACGAAACCTTCATCATCAACTTTGACGATTCGGCCTATCTCGAACAGGATTTCACGAGCAGCATCGGCGATCTGATCGACGCCCTCGAGAATATCGACGCGCGAGGGGAAACGGCGCTCTATGATGCGTTGTATCTCGCGGCCGACAAAGTCGCGAAGGACGGCAAGAAAGATAAGAAGGCGATTCTGCTCATCACCGACGGTGAAGACAACGCGAGCAAATACGGAATCAACAAAATCATTGAAGCATTGCGCCAGTCCAAGGTCACGCTCTACGCGATTGGTCTGCTCGAGGACGACGACCAGCGTGGAGGACTATTCAAGAAAGCGCCGTCGAAGAAAGCCAAAGACGATTTGTTGAAGTTTGCGGAAATCACGGGCGGCCAAGCGTATTTCCCGAAAAATCTTGATGAAGTCGAAGACCTCGTGAAACACATCGCTCACGATCTCCGGAACCATTACACGATCAGCTACACGCCGACCAACAAGAATCTGGACGGCACGTGGCGTGAAGTTAAAGTGAACATCACCACTCCAAAGAACATGCCGAAAATCACCTGGCACACGAAGCCGGGGTATACGGCTCCGAAGCCGGACCGTACGTCGAATAACGATTGACGGAGCCGCCAATTATGCCAATGACGCAAAACCATTAGCGCAATTGGCGTCATTGGCGGCTATACTAACTCACCTCGAGCTGTATGGATTTCCACCACAAAGAGATTCTCAAACGCTACGCCAGAATGGCGACTGGCCGGCCGTTTGCACCCATCCTGCTGAATATCCTGATCACATCCGTCTGCGATATGCGGTGCGTCCACTGTTTCTTTACTGATGAGTTGGATGACAAGCCGCGTAAGAAACTGCAAATGACCACGCAAAATGTCGTGCGGATCAGTGAAACGTTGGGCGCGAATCTCGGCGTTCTGATCATCGCCGGCGGGGAGCCATTCACGCGCAAGGATCTTCCGGAAATCGCGCGAGCCTTTCATGAGAACAACAAGCTTGAATCGATTTACTTGATGTCGAACGGACAGATCCAGCAGCGTATCATTCCGGATGTAACTCGCATCTTGGAAGAGTGTCCTAATCTCAACGTGACCGTCGCCCTCGGTATCGATGGCCTCAAAGAAGATCACGAAGCGATCCGTCAAAAAACCGGCAGTTGGGATATCGTTATTGACACGGCGCGCAAGCTAAAGGCGATCAAACAAGAAAAGCCTCGCCTCGACATCCAGACCTGCACTTGTTTCATGAACAGCAATCAGGACCGGATCTTCGACTGGTACGACTTTCTGAAGTACGAACTCAAGCCGGACAAGGTCAATTTCAATTACATCCGCCCGCCGTCGGCGCGTCCGAAGGAGCTGATCATCGACAAGGCTCGATACGACAGACTATCGCACATGATCAGTGAGGATTCTCGCCACGCCGCAATCAAGAACAACTACACGGGCGATGCCGGATTCTTCAAGGCAGCCATTGACGTGTACATGCATGAACTCATCGCTAAGACTGCCTTCGAAGGCCGGGCGCAACTTCAGTGCTGGGCGGGGACGGCCGGAGCGGTCATTTATGACGAGGGTACGGTTTCGAGTTGTGAGATTTTGGACTCCGTCGCCAATCTCCGGCAATACGACTGGGATTTCTCCAAACTGTGGTACTCGCCGGCCATGGAGGGCCGCAGGGAAACCGTCGCCAACGGCTGCTTCTGCACGCATGAGAGCAACTGCTACTATCCTTCGCTTCCCTTCAACCCCACTCATCTCGTCGAAATCAAAAAAGTCGAAAAAGAGATGAAGGAAAGTGCTCGAGCCGCTCATCCATTGGTTTAACGAAAACCAGCGGCCTCTGCCCTGGCGCGTTTCTTATGATCCCTATCACGTCTGGGTTTCGGAGGTCATGCTGCAACAGACACAAGTCGAAACCGCGCTTCCTTATTACGAGCGTTTTATTCGCGAGTTCCCTTCCATCGAGGACTTGGCGCGCGCGGATGCGGAGCGCGTGCTCACGTTGTGGGCTGGTCTCGGCTACTATCGTCGTGCGCGGAACTTGATGGCGGCTGCTCGGGTCGTCGTGAATGAATATGGCGGCGAGGTTCCGGGCGATTACGACAGACTCATCGCGCTTCCCGGTGTTGGGCAATATATGGCCGGTGCGATTTTGAGCATCGCGTTTAATAGGCCGTATCCCGTGGTGGATGGAAATGTTCGCCGGGTTCTTTCGCGGATATACGGATGGACTGAAGAGAATCCGAAACAATTGTGGGACGCTGCGGCGCGGGTTGTCCGTGAGGCCGAACCACGCTTGGTGAATCAGGCGTTGATGGAGTTGGGAGCGAAGATCTGTTCGTTCAAGTCGCCGAGATGTTTGATCTGTCCGGTGCAACGTACTTGCATTGCTTTCCGCACTGGGATGCAGGACCGAATCCCTCCTGTGAGGAAGCGCCCGGCGACCGTGTATGTGCATCTTTTTGCCGTCGTGCATAAGAAACGTGATCGATATCTGATGAAGCAGGTCGATGGTTTCTGGGAGTTTCCGATGTTTCCGGAATTGCCGGCAGGGGCGTTCGAGAAAGTGGGCTCTTGCCGTCACACGATTACACATCATCGATTGGATGTGAGTGTTTATGAAGGAAAGATCGTCGACAAAGACTACGAATGGAAGGCACCGGACTCTCTGCCAATGTCTTCCCTGACACGAAAGATCATGAGCTGTTTTCCCACCCCTCCTTCGAGGAGGGGTGGCTGCGCCCTATAAACAAAATGTCACGCTGCCGAAAACAGGGCGCAGCCGGGCGCGCAGCGCAAGCGCGACAGCGCGCAGCCTCAAGAGAGGTCGGACAACTGTTTCTGACCTCCCCGGCCGCGCCGATGCTTCGGTAGCGTTGCATTTGCTTGATCGGCGCGGCCGCCCCTCCTCGAAGGAGGGGCAAGAAACCCTGCATTAATCCCTACATTAACCCTTACACTGACCTTACACTGACCCTACACTGACCCTACACTAACCTCTACATTAACCCTGCATTCTCTCTGCATCTCCCTACATTCTCCCCACTTCCTCTACAGGCTGGTCATGAACTCATGTATTCGCTTGAGGCCTTTATCGAGTTGCTCCATGGACGTGGCGTAGGAAATGCGCACGTGATCGTTTGTGCCGAAGGCTTCGCCGGGGGTGACGGCCACATACATCTTCTCCAACAGCCGCGCGGAAAAATCCACACTGTCCTTGATACCGCCTCGTCCAAACGCCGCCGAAATATTCGGATACGCGTAGAACGCGCCTCCAGGTTCGGCACACTTCACACCAGGAATGGCTCGCAGCCGGTCGAGCACGAACTTTCGGCGCTTCGCGTATTCCGCGAGCATCACACCCACCGACTCCTGCGCACCCGTGAGCGCTTCCAGCGCTGCCTTCTGGGAAATCGAAGCCGGATTCGACGTCGAGTGGCTCTGCAGCTTCACCGTCGCGCCGATAATTTCAGGCAGGGCCAGCACGTATCCGATTCGCCAACCCGTCATCGCATATGTCTTCGAAACCGAGCCCGCGATAATGATGTGGCTCTTGAGATCCGTCCGCGACGCGATGGAAAACGGCTTTCGTTCATCGTAGAGAAAATGGGAATAGCATTCATCGGAAAGCAGCAGTACATCCTTTTTCGCGCACAACTCCGCGATTCGCCCGAACTCGTCATTGTCTAGAACAGCTCCGCTCGGATTGTTCGGAGAATTCACAACCACCATCCGCGTACGAGGCGTGAGCGCTCGTTCGAGCGTGGCCGCAGTTAGCCGGAATCCTTCCGACTCTTTAGTTGGAACAAAGATCGGATTCGCATTCACAAAACGCGCGATGTCGCCGAACGTGACCCAGTAAGGCGTCGGAATGACGACGTCGTCGCCTTCCTCGACAACCGCCGAAAAAATATTGAACAGCGCATGCTTGCCGCCCATATTGACGACGCATTCCGAGATGTCATACTTCGACCCGAACTCTCGTGCATGTTTCTCGACGATCGCTTTCTTCAGTTCCTTGATGCCGCCGATCGCGGTGTATTTCGTGAAATTCTCCTGAATCGCCCGCGTCGCCGCCGCTTTAATGTTTTCAGGCGTTGGAAAGTCCGGTTCGCCGGGACCGAAGTCCACTACATCGATGCCTTGATCCCGCAGCTTGATCGCTGCTTCCATCACCGCCATGGTCTTCGATACAGAAATGCGTGAAATTCGGTTGGCCAGCTTCATGGTTATTTCTCTTTCTTAAATCTCTGCACGAGTCGTTTCTCGACGATATCCGGAACAAGTCCTGAAACCGACCCGCCCAACTCTGCTATTTCCTTCACGAGACGTGAACTCAGATACGAATACTTTTCAGCCGGCATCATGAAAACAGTTTCGATGTCGGGACTGAGCCGGCGGTTCATCAACGCCATTTGAAACTCATACTCGTAGTCCGTTACAGCACGGATGCCGCGAACGATGACCTGAGCTTTCTTTTGCCTCGCGTAATCGACGAGCAACCCATGGAACACATCCACCTCGACGTTTCGAAATCGCGGCTTCAGGATCTGGCGCATGAGTTCAGTGCGCTCGTCCACGGAGAACAAGGGCGCCTTTTGCGCATTGATGAGAATGGAAACGATGACGTTGTCGAAAAGGCGGGCGCTCCGCTCGATGATATCGATGTGCCCGAAGGTCAGGGGATCAAATGAGCCGGGGTAAATTGCAGTGGTCACGGCGTATAGAATGCCAGCGCAGCATCACCTTGCACAAGGGAACGAATTTTTCGAAGATTGCCGGCGGTTTCGGGAAGTTCTTTGCGTTTGGAATGCTCGAGGATGAGAAGTCCGGTTGAACTCCACAGCGTCGCGGTGCCGAATCGTTTCAAGCATGCGTCGTAAAGATCCTCCCGCTCATATGGTGGATCGACGAATGCGATATCCAGTGGAATATCGATCGCATCGAGCGCTCGGATGAGATCCATCTCCAAAATCTTGAATCCCTGCGTCACGCCCAACGATTGCAGATTTTCCCGAATGATCTGGCATGACTTCCGCGACTGCTCCACGAAGTAAACGAAGGCCGAGCCCCGGCTGACCGCTTCGATACCGATGCCTCCCATCCCGGCACAACCATCAAGGAATGTCGAACCTTCGACGCTCGCGCCCAGAATGTTGAATATGGTCTCCTTGAGCTTGTCGCTTGTCGGCCGGATTCCAGCGGGCGGCGTGGCTTTGAGCCGCCGGCTCTTAAATTTCCCAGAGATGACTCGCACAGGTTTGGCCGCCAATTTTAATTGGCGGCCCATCGCCCCTACAACCTACGGATTCGTGTCGATCGAAGAACCGGCAAATACCTTCTTTCCATCGCTGAGCGTGACGTTTTGAGCATTTGTCAGATTCGATCCGTCTTTCGCGACAAAACCGTTGACGGTAACGACTTCTCCGATCTTCAGTGAGTTCCTCGTCCAGCCGCGCCGCAACAACATGGCAGGAGGACCAAGCTCGACTTCCCAACTGACGGTCTTTCCACTTTCGTCCTTCACATCCATGAAGATTCGGGCATGAGGATTGATCCAGTCGATTTTTGTGACAGGCCCGGTAATTGTGTTCGGCTTGCTGCGGTCATACTGCGCAGCAAACGAATGGTGGGCCAGAACGGGAATGGCGGCAAAGATCAACAGCACCGGTGGCAGAATGAATAAGAGTTTGATTCTCATTTCGTCGCTCCAACGTAATGTGTAGCGTCCCTGTCTTGGCAGATGAATTCGATCAATTCGGTATCCGGCATGAGACGTTGATTCACTTTGACGGTCCACGGCTTTGTGTACGCTTTCGGATCGTCGACAGTGATTTCGATTTCGAGGCTCCCGTAATTCGGGCGCCGGAACTTTTCAATGACTCGCGCGGCGTCGGTCAGCGGACTGCCGCGCACATCGAGCCAACCGCCGTCAAGAAAGCCTGTTGTCTCGACAACAAGAGTATCGCCTTCCCACTTTCCAATCGAGTATCCATACCACCAGGGCTCTGCGTCCTTAGAAGGTAAACTTCGCCCGTCGGTGAATATTTGGCGAAGGCCGCTGTTGGCCTCGTAAATGATGACGACGACATCCGGAGTTTGAATGATCTTCCGCGGCTCGGGATGATTGTGAAACTGAAGAAAGCCCATCGGCAGGCAGTGCGCGTCAGGATTATCCTTGCTGTTATCCGCCATGCGTTGTTTCACGAGATCCGCAGCCCACGGTTGAAACGGCAATCCATCTTTGAATCCCTGACCGGCATTCCCAAAAGTTGCCACTGGAGGTCCTGTTTCGGCGGCAGGCGCCGGCGCAGGTGTAGTTGCAGGTGCGGGTGGTGTCGCCGGAGCGGCCGCGGGTGTAGCCGCCGGCGCGGCATTTCCCCGCTGTCCCCCACCTCCGCGCTGGCCCTGTTGTCCTTGGCCTCCGCGCTGGCCCGCACCTCCAGCACCACCACGACCGTTCTGCCAGATTCCTGAAAGATCGGGCTTGCCATCCGCCGTCCTGGGTGTTGGACCGTTCGGATCCACTTCTCCTGTTGGTGTTTTAGGCTCTCCACGCTTCGGGTAATTCGGCCACTGCGCAAATAGCGGGGGCGAGATAATTCCGAAAACTGCCACGAGCACTACCGCTTTGAACAACACTTTCATCTATGCCTCCGGATCAACGAAGGGACTCTAGTCAACACTGGACGAGAATGCAACAAATCAAGGGCGTATTCCGCTCCTTCAAGGGGCTGTTGCTCAACAAAGTTCGCGAAGCGACTGACGCCCGTGGCTAGAATTGTGCCGCCGCTGTCGCGGCTGAGTTGGGTTGTCGACTACACCGACGCAGAAATCCCAAAAAGGTTGGCCGCGGTTACTTGTAATGCGGCGTTTCATACCCCTCCTTCGAGGAGGGGTCGACGCGCCTTTCAAGCAAATGGCACGCTACCTTAGTCCCGGCGCGGCCGGGGAGGTCCAACGCCTGTTTACGCAGTGTGTCTGACCTCCCCGGCCGCGCCCTGTTCTAAGGTAGCGTGACATTTGCTTGTAGGGCGCAGCCGCCCCTCCTCCAAGGAGGGGCATGAAACGCCACCCAATTTCCTCAATTCACCAACGCTTATTTTAGTGCAAACACGAACAGCGAATTGCCCGCCGCGACTTCGACGTACTGCTTTCCTCCCAACGAATACGTCATGGGTCCGGAGATCACACGTCCGCCCACTGGGAACCGCCAAAGCAATTTTCCGTCTCGCGCGTCGAGCGCGTAGAAGTAACCTTCGCGGCCGCCGCTAAAAAGAAGATTCGAAGCCGTGGTCAAAATGCCCGCATCGGTAACATCGGTCATTTTGAACTGCCACTTCATTTGACCGGTGTGTGGATCCAGCGCGCGAATGGCGCCGAAGCCTTCCTCTTCTTTGTCGTAATTATTGATGACCGTGCGGATTCCATTCGGCGTCGTCGGCCGCGCGGTGCCGCCGCCGAAATTGCGTCCTTCCTCGTATTCGGCCGGCTGTTTGACGTAGAGGCTCGAATAGTTGGCCCATGTCGGAATGTAGAAGAGTCCAGTCTTCGGGCTATAGGAGGGGTTGTACCAATTCGTTCCGCCTTGATTGCCGGGCAGAATCAGTGTTCCTTGCGCCGACGGTGTCATGCCCGGAACTCGTTGCGGCCGGCCTTTCTCATCGAAACCAGTGGCCCAATTCACTTCGACGAAGGGTTTGCCGAGCAGGAATTGTCCGGTGGCACGATCGAGCGCATAAAAGAATCCGTTTCGATTTGCCCACAACATGATTTTGCGCTGGCTGCCCTGCCACTGCGTGTCGACGAGTACAGGAACTTGTGTCGAGTCGTAGTCGAACTCATCGTGCGGCGAAAACTGGTAGTGCCACTTCAATTTGCCGGTGTCGGCATCGAGCGCCACGACGGAACAGCTATAAAGATTGTCGCCGCCGCGATCGTCGCCGTTCCAATCCGGGCCGGGATTTCCGATGCCCCAATACGTCAGGTTGAGATCGGGATCGTAAGAACCGGTCACCCAAACTGAAGCGCCTCCGTGCTGCCAGGCATTGCTGTTCGCGGGCCACGTCTCGTGTCCAGGTTCTCCTGGACCGGGAATCGTATAGAACCGCCATGCTTCCTTTCCTGTCTTCGCATCGTATGCAGCAATGAATCCGCGAATGCCATATTCACCGCCGGCCGTACCGACGATGACCTTGTCCTTTACGATGAGCGGAGCCAAGGTCATCGCATATCCGGATTCGGGTTTTGCGACAGCGACATTCCACAATGGCCGGCCGTTCTTCGCGTCAATGGCGATAAGGCGCGCGTCGATCGTCGCCATGAAAAGCGTGTCGCCCAGAATTCCCAAGCCGCGATTCACGCGGCCGCAGCAAGGACGCGACGCTTGCTCAGGAGTGTAGTTATAGGTCCAAAAGACACGGCCAGTCGCGGCATCGAGCGCCACGATGTTGTTGGGCGCTTCGACGGTATACATGATGCCGTCCACGACGATGGGCGTGGCTTCGAATTTTTCAAGTGATCGCGCCTGGAAGATCCACTGCAGCTCCAGGTTCTTCACGTTCTCCGGCGTGATTTGACCGAGCGTACTGTAGCGCTGGCCATTGTAATTGCCGGAATAGGTCAGCCAGTTATGAGGTTCTTGTCCGGCGCGAAGAATTCGGTCGTAGGAAACCTGTGCCTGAACTGCGACGCCGAATAAGCAGACGGCAAGCGTGAGGAAAATCGTTTTTCGGATCATTGCGCCTCTCCTTTCAGAGAAGCAAGGTAGCTGATGACATCGGCCAGCTCTTGCGTGCTCAACTTGTCTTTGTACGAGGGCATGGAGGACTTCTCGACGAATGCAAACTCGCGCAGGTTGGATTTCGAGAAGGATTTCAGCTTCTCGTCTTTCGCATCGAGGAGTTGAAGCGTAAAACTGTCTTGATTCAGAAGTCTCCCCGTAACGGTTGCACCTTCTCGTGTCACAACTTTGATGAACCGGTTTGCCGGAATGATTTCGGCATCCGGCTCGATCAGTGATCGCTGCAGTTCAACGGTGCGCCGCAACGCTCCAATCTGTGTGAGGTCCGGGCCGACGCGCGATCCTTTGTCGGCAACGCGGTGGCACGTGGTGCACGTACCTTTCGTTTCGAAGACGCTCTTGCCTCGAGCAACGTCACCTGCTGGAAGCGCCGCAACCGCAGCGGCCGTACTCGCCATCGATCTCAAATAAGCAACAACCGCTTTCGAATTCGGTTCGGAGATATTGATGGCCGTCATTGTGGTGTTGGGAATTCCATTCCGGATCAGCCGTGCGAGATCGTCATCTGTAGAGGCGCGCCGGAATCTGCCATGACCAATGTCGACATTCGTGACGTAGTTGCCGTCCGGCCCATGACAACGCGCGCAATTGTTCGCATATTGCTGGCGGCCCACTTCAATTTCCGACGCCGTGTATTCATGCTGCGCGACGGCAGGAATAGCGGCTATAGCCGATACCAAAATCACAAGGCAAATCCTGATTGGCCACATCGTTTTGTCCTCCCGAATGCGGACTAGCTTAGCACTCGAACAAATAGAAGGACTATTCAGATTGGCTTTGCACAAAGAGTCTCGCCAAGTCTAAGGGTAACAACATACTTGGCTGACCTGAGTTGTAGGCGCGGGCCTTATGGGAGTGTTGCCCAACTCAGCCGCGAAGCGGCGGCACAATTTTAGCCACGGGCGTCAGCCCGTGGTCGATCGAAAATAGACGGACCGGTCCCATAGGGACGGCACAAGGCAAAAACCGTGCTGTGCCGTCCCTTACGGGACTTGATTCCGTGTGCATTTGGACCACGCGCTCATGCGCGTGGCTAGAATTGTGGCGCTCGCTTCGCGAGCTGAGTTGGGCAACATGCCCTTTATGCCCGCGTTCAATCACCAAAACAATTTCTGTTTGAGCTTGACCGCGGGCATAAAGCCCACGCCCACGTCCGTGGCGCCTTTCCAAAAAACCATAAAACCCCGAGCTTCACCCGGGCTTGCCGCTTCGCGGCCTTATTTCGCTAGCGGCTCGACAAGCGTGATCAATCCCTGGTGCGTATGGCCGACCCACAGTCCGGACGGGCCTCCGTCGCGGGCGGGCTGCAAATTGATGTCTCGAATGTTCGCTGTGAACGGAAGCAAGTAGAACGTCCAGTCTCCGGAATCGAGTTGCAATCGCGCGACGCGATCCGCATAAATGCCACCGGTCCACGTATAGCCCTGTTCATCGTAATGAGCGTCGTATGGGAAAAACCATGGGAAGGGCACTTCGTACAATTTGACTTCTTTGCCTTTGGGTAAGCTCGGATCGAGCATGCCCACAAAGTTGCCGTCGAATCCACCCCACCACAGACGGCCCTTGGCGTCCGTAATACCGCGCCGCATGCCGCCGCCGAGACCGCCGACACCGCGAGGCTTGTCGGGTATGTCGTAATAGGAAAACTCTCCGGTTTTCGCATCCAGGCGCCACACGTACGTGCTCGTTCGCCCTGCGCCAAACAGGTTGTTCTGCGGGTCTGCGGCAATATCGTACGCAGGAATGGGTTTGGGCGAGCGAAGCGTCTTGTACTCCCAGGTCTTGAGGTCGATCTGATAGGCGCCGCTGCTTCCCGATCGCCAGCCGAAGCCGTCGACACTCGAATGGGAGACGTCCATCATTTCCCCGCCGCCGGGCGGATCGTGGAATTCAAATTTTTCCGTGGATGGGTCGAAAACGACCACGCCGCTTTGTGCCTGATTACCGATATAGAATTTACCCTGCTTGTCCGGTCCCATCATCGTGCGGGCCCCGGTCGGCTCGAACGATCCCTGTTTCGCCCGGTACGGCCATCGCCATACCTTGACCTCGCCGGTCTTCGGGTCCAGTCTTCCGAGCGCGTTGTCGTCAAAATGATTGAACCAGATGGCACCATCAAGTCCGATGAGGGTGTCGTGGGGACGCATGGTCACGGGCAGTTGCCACGTTGTGTAGATCACTTGCGTTTCTTTCCCTTTCGGGCGCGGCAACGTTTTCAGATCATACTTCCAGGTGCCATTACTCAGATTGATTGCAGCGACAGCTTCAGCTTGCCTGCGATGATTCGCGGAAGGTTCTCCCCATTCTGCTCTTCCCCAGTTGGCGGTTTGTTCCGCCGGCAACTGGAACTCCATCGGAGTACTGCCGGCCGAATAAACCATTCTCTTCATCACCCAGGCCAACTGATCCGCGTTGTACGTAGACATCGATGGCCGCTGCAAGGTGTGACAACGGCTGCAGTCCCTGAAGACATCGAACTTCGTTTTATCGTCGAGGGGATAGCTCATCAGCCACTCGGGGTCTGTCAGTTGCAGCGACAATTCCAGAATGTTGGATTTCCGCAGTGCCAGATCCAGCTTGGCAGGGGCGTCGGGCGTGACGGTCACCGCCATCTTCGATGAACCGCCGGGAAGCACATATCCGACAGCGCGGATGGAAATATCGTAGCGGCCGGGTTCGAGTCTATTTCGCGGAAAGCTGTACGCACCGGCACTGTCGCTCACGACGGTGATGATCTTGTTTGATCCGTTTCGCTTCGCCGAGACGAGAACTCCCTCCATCCGGCCTTCCTCGGTTGAGGTCACCGTTCCGGTTAGCGCAGACTGCGCAAGGAGGGGGGATGCGAAAATCGTCAGGATCAGTCCTATCGCTAGAATCTTCATTCTTTTCTCCTTGGGAGGCTGGGAGTCTAGCAAAGGAGAGACGGCCGTCAAACTAATATCGGCGTCGGTTTGTGGACTACTTTGAAACCGCGTTTTGTATGCCCCTCCTCCGAGGAGGGGCGGCAGCGCCCTATAAACAAATGTCATGCTACCTTAAACAGGGCGCGGCCGGTGAGGTCAGTCTGACCTCCCTCGCCGCGCCGATTCTTCGGTAGCGTTACATTTGTTTGATCGGCGCGGCGGCCCCTCCTCGGAGGAGGGGCAGATAAAACGCTCTCGCTTCAATTGCGTTTCTGAACCCGGCTTCCCGCCAGACCCAGATAGCCGATCCAGAAAGCCAGCGACACCACGAGAACTGCGATTCGCGCGGGAAATCCGATGCTGCTCGGAGAGACGAATCCTTCGATCAGGCCCGCAAAAACCAACATGACCATCACGCCCAGTTCGATGGTCAATGACGGTGTTGCGACCTGCCGGAGGGCGGTCGCACGGCGAACTTCGCCGGGGGCGATGATCGCGCGAGCCAGGATGAATCCCGCGGCGCCTGCCAGCGTGATGGCCAGAAGTTCCGTGCCGCCGTGCGGCATGATCCAACCCCACAGCGCGCTGCTATTCCCTTTTGCAGTCATCCATCCGGCGACAGCTCCGAGCTGAACACCATTGAAGAGCAGCAGGAATGCGGTTCCGATACCGGCGGTCAGGCCGAAACCAAACGCAAACAATGTGACTTGAATGTTGTTGGTCAAGATACTCGACGCAACGACGGGCCGCGCAAGGCTCGGTATGTCATGAAGAGATTCCTGGCGAGCAGGTTGAAAATCCAGGAAGCCCATCGGGATGAGGTCGTAGCCAAGTTCGGGATGCGCCTGAACCGCGATGAAGCTGACGAAGGCGGAACCGAACAATAGCAAGGCGGACAAGCCTACAGCCGTCAGGTGACTCCGAACAGCCATGGGAAAACGCTGCGCCCAGGGCCTACGCTCGACCGGATTCGGATTGAGCAGCCGCCGATACAGAACGCTGTGCGCCCGAACAGCGATACCGTTGAGATGACGGACAACTACGGCATTCCGGCCCATCGATCGGGCTCGCGCCAGGTCACACGCAAGAGTGCGGTAATCCTCCATCATTCCGGTCAACTCGTCAGGCACGAGACGCCATAGACCGCGTCTGCCGCTTTTTTCGAACCGTTCGATTCTGTGGCTGAACTCTCGCCATCGCCGCCTCTTCGCATCGGCCGCGTCTTCAGCGACCGTCTCTGCCAAAGCCTGCGGCGTCGCGTCGGCGAGCGCCATGATTTGCTTTAGCGCCTGCTCGCAGATTTCGAACCGATCCGGGCGCTTCTCCAACGTGGCCGGGTCTTCACCCAACGCGGCCAGGAAAGGAGAAGCGAGCATCCACGCAATCGTCCGCCGCTGAAGCACAGGAAAGTTGTCACGCCGCGCAAGAAACCGTTCGATGATCTGGATCTGCCGAGCATCGACACGCATGTCTTCAAGCATGATTCCCTGTCGCGACTTTCCTTTTTCCACTCTGGCAATCCAAGCCGCGCCCCAACGTGAAGAACGCTCAGTCGGTTCGAGCCGTGGGTTGTGAGTAACCACGATTGTCCCCGCCAGCAGGTCGCCCAGCCTCTTCCCGTTTTTCGAAAACATGATCATGAGGCCGCCGACCAGGCACGCCGGCGGAGGAAGAATATCTGCAGCGCGCACCAAATTGCGCAGGGCGGATTCCCGCCATGCCGCGGGCAACCCGTCGTCTCGAACAACACGGATGCCCGTCCATTTTTTGCCAGGCGTCTGACCATTGTTGAGGGCTTCGAAGAGGAGGAAGTAACCCCACATCACGACAAAGTAAAGAAAGACTGCAATCGCGAGCACCCATGAACCGGCAGATGCGGAGCGCGCTGCAGCCATGGCTCCAAGTCCCACAGCGGCTGCTGCGATGATCAGAACAATGATGATGCCGAAGGTCAACAGGGCGTCTACGAGTAACGCTAGAAACCTCGAGCCGAGACCGGCTAGTTCAAAATCGAGCTCGATGTGATCTGGGGTCACGATGGAGACGCGGTCGTTCATTGCAGGTTCGCCTTTCGAATTTCCAGATACCGCCGGATCAGTTGAATGGTCAAATTTTCCGGTGAAGCTTCCAATGTCAGGATTCCCCGGCTCCGCATCTTCTCGAGCGCCAATTGCCGTTGCAATTTCAGATGTGACGCGCCGGCCTTGAGATACGTCTCGTGGATCGAGTGCGGCTCCGACTCGGCAATGCGGGCGATGGCCGGCTCGGTCAACACCACGCACAACACCAGATGGCGGGATGCAGCGCGAGTCAGGTTCAGCAACAGTCCTGCGCTTCCCGCGGCATCCAGGACATCCGTCATCATGACGAGCAGGCTGCGCCGCTTCAGTTTATCCATGACCTGTCCGACGACTTGCCAATAGTCGGATTCCACCTGCTTGACTTCCACGGTCGAGAGCGATTCCAGAACGCGAGGCATAATCGAAATGCCGCGAGTTGACGGAACGAACGATTCCACTCGATCTGAAAACGTGGATACCGCCACCGCGTCACCGCGCTTCTGGGCGACATAGCTCAGCATCACCGTCGCTTTCAACGCATGTTCGAACCGCGAGAACTCGCCGATTTTCAACGCCATCAAACGTCCGCCATCGATCATGATCGAAATCTGCTGGCCGCGCTCCGTCTGCAAATTGCGCACGACAAGATGGCCGCGCTTGGCGCTGATCTTCCAGTCCACCATGCGAGGGTCTTCGCCCGGATAATAGTTCGACAGGCTTTCGAAATCGGTGCCGCGCCCGTGCACTCGGCGCGGGCGCCGGACGTCTTCTTCGCGTTGACTGATCCGTGCGAGCAGGTGATATTCATCCGCTGCTGAAAAACGTGGATAGACGCGGATGTCGGCAGGCACCGGTTTTCGGAGTTGCCTCTCCACAAATGCGCCGGGCCGCCGGATTCTCAAAGCGAGGCTCTCGATGTGATACCGGCCGCGCCGCAGCGCCCGGATCTTATATTCGAACTCACATTCACTGTGGCTGGGCAGATGCACTTCGGGAATGGTTTCCACTTGTTGCAGGCCTGCAGTCAGTTCGTCTCTCGCCGTGATGTGAAGGACCTGCTTCGAACGGTTTCTCAACACCACGCGCACCTCGGTCGCGCTGCCCAGACTGAAACGGCCGAAATCCCGCTCGACTTCGATTGCATCTACGTCCGGCATGGATCGGTAATCCACAACACAAACCGCGGCCAGTATCAGGATGTACGCCGTACCGGCGAGCAATCCCGCGGCGGGGGAAACAAAGGACAACAACCAAAGAGGAGATCCGAGCGCAATGAAACGAATGAGCCGGATTGTGGGGACCATCACCGAGGCACCGTCACACGTTTTGTAAGCGAATCCAGGCAGGCATCTGCCGTCAGCCCCTCGATTTCGGCTTCGGGTGTAAGTCGCACCCGATGGCGAAGCACGGGCAAAACCATGTCGCGGACTTCATCCGGCGTGGCGTATGACTTGCCCCGCACGAGCGCCTTCGCTTTTGCAGCGCGAAGCAGCATCACTCCTGCGCGCGGGCTGGCGCCCAGGCTCAAGCTGGACAGGCTGCGCGAGTTTCGCACAATCTCCACAATGTAGTTCACGATCGATTCATCCACCTCAACCTGGTGCGACGCGGAACGAATCTGCAGAAGTTTCTCTGGAGTGAGAACTGCTTCGACGATGCTTTCCGGCCGCTGTATGCGGTCGCGCAGGTGATGCATGCGACCGATCATGAGACGCTCTGCCTCGAGGGCGGGATAATTCACGACAATTTTCATCATGAACCGATCGAGTTGAGCTTCGGGAAGCGGGTACGTTCCTTCATATTCAATCGGGTTTTGCGTCGCGAGTACTGTCAGTATTGGCGACAATGTGTGGGTCACGCCATCGATCGAAACCTGTCCTTCCTGCATTGCTTCGAGCAGCGCCGCCTGAGTCTTTGCGGGTGCGCGATTGATTTCGTCAGCGAGGACAATATCGGCAAACAAGGGCCCCGGCCGGAACCGGAACTCTGCGGCCTTTTGTTCGAAGACATTGACTCCGGTGATATCCGCCGGCATCAAGTCCGGCGTGAATTGAATCCTCGAGAACGTCGCGCCTATAGCGGCGGCAAGGCTGCGCGCCAGCAAAGTTTTGGCGACACCGGGCACGCCTTCAATCAAGATGTGGCCGCCTGCCGCAATGGATGCGATCACGTCATCTATTACGGGTTCCTGCCCTTCGATGACCTGTTCCAGGCTTTTTTTGAGATCAGCCAGCAGCGGCTGAATACTTGCTACGGACACTTCCATGACTAAAGCTCCTGGCGATAGCTGTAGCTCGCTGTCCAAATCGAATCAACTCGGCGTCGGACATGCCGCGCATCGACATCGCGGCCTTCACAGCCTCTGCGTAGGAATCCAAATCCGCCCTCTCGATCCGCAACGGTCCGGCGAGCCGCTCACGCGCCTGCGCATCCATGAGATCGATCCGGTATCCCACAATTGACGACACATGGGCGTTCAAGTGTTGATGGATTGTTCTTGCCGATAAGACACGCGCTCGGGCGGATTCGAAGAGCCCCGCAATCGCCTGTACAGTTTCGATCGGGTTCGTGCGTTCGACGGGCAACTCTTCCAGAGCGCGTCCGAATCGTCGCCTGCAACCGAGAATATACACAACTCCCGCGATTGCGAGTTGAGCGCAAAGCAGGCCCCAAGGCGTGACGCCGAACGCTGCAATCAAGGATAAGAATCCACGCTGCGCGCCGAATCCGAGATGATATTCGTCGAAGACGACGCCTCCTCCCCACTCGGTGCATCGGTCCGCAAGCCAGACGGCGCTGTCTGTGGCGCGAAGGGAGCGATTGGAGAATGCATAGCTGTCCGGCACGTAGACGATTCGCCCGCGCCCGACATTCTTCGTCACGGCTGCATGGACAGCGCTGTCTTTGAGTAGGGGATCATGGGTGGCGCCGGCAGATATGCCGACAGATATATTATGGCGAGCCAGAAAATCTTTAGTCGTCCGATCCGCGCTGCTCTTCTGTACGTGCCAATCCGTGTCCGTTGCAAGGATCAATTGGCCGCCGGATGCAATCCACGCGTCTAGCGCGTTGGCTTCTTCCTGGCCGAAAACATTCGGGCCGAGCGCGATCAACGTAGCCACGCTTTGGCTGGACGGCGGTTTGAGCTCGGAGATCGGGAAGCGCCATTGTTCGACGGAAGGCAATACACGTTTGAGTACGAGATATATGGCTCGTGCGCCGCTAGGATCGGTGAAAGACGTGGAAGGGCGTTTAAGAAATGTATCGCTCGACGGCTTCGCTGAGAGGATTGCGATCGCAACGATCAACACGAGACAGATCGCTGAAGCCACTGCCGCGGTTCGCCAATTCGAATCCCAGATCTTCATCGGCCGGCCTCTGCCGCCAGCGCTTCAACCTGCGTCAGGAGGTTCACAGCCTGCTGCCGATCGAATTCGGTATGCGCGTAAACAACGCGTTCGTAGGCAGCTGTTAATTCCGATAAGGTCGCTCCCACCGGGCCCGCATCACGGCATTCACGTAGATAATCGCTGTTCGTCTTCCAGCGAACAAACTTGATTCGACCGTTGCGATCGAGCACGGACAACAGAACGCGATGTGTGATCCAAAGCGCCCGGTACAGATCCCCGGAATCCAATGCTGCCTTGGCTAATTGAAAGGCCTCGCTCCAGTTTTGCGCGACACCTTCAAGCGCGCGAAGCGGCTCTCGCTGAGCGGCCGCGCTGCCCGGCTTTCGAAGCCCGATAAATTCTCGAACAACCGTGTACACGATGTGAACGATCAGCAGCACCAAAACGACGGTGAGCGCGATAGTGAGCAGTCGCGCCGCGTCCGGATTTCGCGCGGACCATTTCGCGAGATTCTCGAGCCAGTGTAAGAACTGGTCCATCAAGAGTTGTGACCATGTCGGTTTGTCCGAAAACTCGGGACGGGCGAGAACGTCATCGGTGATTTGCCGGATCTGTTCGGGCGTCGCTGCAATCATGCGTTCAGGGCGGGACCGCCCATCGCCTGGCTCAACATTTCAAGGTCGAATCCTTCTTTGCGAATTCGGAGGTCGTAATAAAGGAGTGTGATCGCAATGGTCTGCAGCGGAGTTATCAAAATGCTGACGACGTTCGCGATGATCGATTGAGCGCTCACGGCTGCGTTCGATGTTGCGCTGAAAGCCATCGTCGCGACCCAGGTTCCACCGCTGCTGACAAGAAGACTCATCGCATAGAAGACCAACAGCACAACGAATACCTTGCCACGATTGCCTTTGACCAATTCCCAACTGCGGCGGCGAATATCGCCGCGATCCATGATTAGAGGGGCGGCGCCTCTCACGGCGCCGGTTAGAGAGTGCACCTGCCGGGAAATCTTGCGGTCGGAGGCCTCAATCATGATGACCGGTGGAACAAGCGAATACGACAACATCCAAAGAATTCCCGGGACGATCAGGAGCAGAAAGCCGACCGTTACCATGATTCCGACGACGAACTGCGTCAATAACAACGTGCCTACATTTCCCCATGCTTCTTTCAGTGCCGACCCGATGGTCACAGCATTTCCAAGGTACTTGTCGCTGACCGCTTTGGTCGTCGCACCGGTCGCGAGAGGATAAATGACAAGAAGCGTCAGCAGTCCGATCAGTGCTGTAGACAATGCCGCGATGACACCGATCATCGGATTGTTTCCTGTAAGCGGCAGGATTACGGGAAGAACGGAGACGAGAAAGATCGGCACATGAAGGATCGCAGTAATGCCGAACATCAACGCAAAATTCTGGGAGTACAAACGGAATGCCGTATCGAGTACCATGCCCACGCTCATCGGTTCGAATTGATGTTCTACCGCCGGCACAGTTTGAACCTCGTCATTTCCCTACTTCTCCCCTCCTTCGAGGAGGGGTCGCTGCGCCCTAAAAAGAATGTCACGCTACCCTAGACAGGGCGCAGCGGGGGAGGTCAGAACTGTATTGAACAGTGCTTTCGACCTCCCCGGCCGCGCCGATGCTAAGGTAGCGTTGCAATTGTTTGATCGGCGCGGCCACCCCTCCCCGAAGGAGGGGAAATGTCGACGTTGTACTCCGCTTTCAATTCATTCATGCGTTGGGCACCAAAGCCGCTTACTCTAACCGACCTCCCATTGCAGGTCAAACGGGGATCGATGCTCCGTGGATGACCCTCGCATCTTCACTGCACAAAAACAGGATGACTCGAGCAATGTCCACCGGTTTAGACCATTTTGCAAAGTCGGCATTAGGCATGGCCTTTCTGTTGGGTTCCGTATCGATGATACTGGGAAGAACGGAGTTCACACGGACACCGGTACCTTTCAGGTCAGCAGCCAAAGAGTTCATCGTCGCGATTGCGGCCGCCTTCGAAGCCGCGTAGGCCGCCGTAGCGGCAGGTGCATCGAGCGCGGCCTTGGCCGCAACATTGACAATCGCTCCCTGGCCTTGTCTCAAGATCGCCGGCACGACCGCTCGTGCCAACACGTAACCGGAGCGGAGGTTCAGGTCAAGCATCTGATCGAGAATGTTCGAGTCCTGCTCCCAAAACTTCATGCCGGCTTTGTATCCGCCGACAGTGTTCACAAGCATATCCAAACGTCGTTGATTGGCGAGAATCGCTTCAACCAATTTCGTGACCGCGGCCTCGTTGGTGACGTCGACCTCGTGGCCGGTTAACAGTAAGGCCTGCGGGCCTGCCGATTCTTTCAACGCATCGAACTCCTGTTGTCGTCGAAAGGTGACCGCGACGCTGGCGCCTTCCTGCAGGAAGGCCAGGCTGACTGCGCGGCCGAGGCCGCCAGTTCCACCCGCAACTAATACGACTTTGTTCGAGAACCTACCTGCCATTGTGATTTCTCCTTTTGATCTGCGTAGTCGCGGGCTTTAGCCCGCGTTCCACGGTGTCTCGCCGCCGAACGCGGGCTAAAAGGGCGTGTTGCCCAACGGAGCCGCGGAGCGGCGGCACAATTTTAGCCACGGGCGACAGCCCGTGGGTGAGATCCTGATAGCACGACCCAGCCCCGGCGGGGCGACACAAGCGTCATTGTTTCGTTGTGCCGTCCCTCCGGGACTGGATCTTCACTGCATTCGCGTTCCACGCGCTCACGCGCGTGGCTAGAATTGTGGCGCTCGCTTCGCGAGCTGAGTTGGGCAACACGCTCTAGAAGCCCGCGACTACATACTCGATTCAAGGGCAACAGCCTCCTTTATGGCCTAAGAAATGGCCGTTCCCAACAGTTATCGTTCATGACGAGCGGCGATTTCCAGCGCTCGTTTTGGGGGATCATTTATGAAGTCGAAATTCAACTACTTACTTCGAGTTGCCGCCGTCGTCGCTGTCGGGGGCCTCTTCACCGCCGCTGGGTTCATGCTTGGCAGCCAGCCAGTCATTCCGGCTGCAACGCCACAAATTACCAGTGATACTCCCGGCAGCGAACGCTATCTGACGCACGTCGCTACGGACAAACCGATCTATCGCACCGGCGAAAAACTTTACGTTCGAGGCATCGTCCTTCGTGCGGATAGCCACTCCCCCCTAGCCAATTCTCAAGGTCCGAACGGCACGGCCTCCTTCGAAATCAAAGGGCCCAAAGGTGACACCGTCGCTTCCGGTATGTCTGCAATTATCGACAGCGTTGTGGGATTTTCGTGGGATATCCCACCAAGTCAGGCGGGAGGGGAATATACGGTTCGGGTATCCCTTCCCTCGGGTGATGCGCCGGCTGAGCGCAAGTTCGACATACGTGCCTATCGAGCCCCGCGTCTTAAGAGCCAGATTGTTTTTGTGCGGGACGGCTATGGTCCCGGCGACACCGTCAACGCTAATTTGCACGTGGAGCGCGCCGAGGGCGGCATTCCGGGCGGAGCCAAAGTCTCGGTCAGTGCTCGCGTCGATGGCGAAGAGACATGGAAAGGTTCTTCAACCGTCGATGGCACCGGCAATGCGAGCACCAGCTTTAAGCTGCCGGCTGCTATCGCCCGCGGCGAAGGAGTCCTCGCGATGACCATCGAGGATGGCGGCACAGTCGAAACGGCTACTAAGACCATTCCCATTCTTTTGCAGACTGTGGACCTCGCAATCTATCCCGAAGGCGGCGATCTGATCGCCGGCTTGCCGAACCGTGTGTACGTTGAGGGTCGGACACCGGCCAAGAAGCCCGCTGATCTTGTGGGCCTCATCGTGAATGCGGCCGGCAAGGAAGTCGCGACGTTTCGCACGGAACACGAAGGCCGTGGCCGATTTTCCTTCGTTCCTGTGAGAGGCGAAAAGTATTCGCTGCGCGTCAGCGAGCCCGCTGGAATCAAGACAGTCTTTCCTTTGCCGGCGGTCAAAGAATCCGGCGTCGTCATTTCTTCCGCTACTGATGTCACACCTAGAGAAGAAGACGTCGTTGTTCGCGTCGCTGCGTCGGTGGGCGGCAGTTATGGCGTGGCTCTTAGTCAGCGCGGGAAAGAGTTCTCCTTCAAGCGCATCTCGCTTAGGCCGAACCAGCTGACGGATCTGGCATTCACTGTCCCGAAGTCCCTCGATGGCGTAATCATTGCCACGGTCTACGACGACCGCAAGACTCCGAGGGCGGAGCGTTTGCTCTTCCGTCAGCCTGAACACAACCTCAAGATAAAGATCGTCGCGGATCGGACGGACTATGCTCCCGGCGACAAGGTTACGCTTCGGGTTACGACTACCGATGAGAACGGCAAACCCGTTGCTGCCGTGGTAGGCCTCACGATCACCGACTCCAGCGTTTTGGAAATGATCGAGAAGCGCGAACAGGCACCGCGGCTGCCGGTGATGGTGCTGCTCGAAAACGAAGTAAAGGATCTGGCGGACGCCCACGTCTATCTTGATGAGAAGAATCCCAAGGCGCCGCTGGCAACAGACCTTTTGCTGGGCACGCAAGGCTGGCGCAGGTTCGCCACTGCGGGAACAGGGTCTCTTAACGGTGCAGTCACGGATGTCAGCGGCGCGTTCATTCCCGGCGTCACCGTTCGTGCCATCAACACGGCCACGGGTTCGATTCTCACCACAGTCAGCAACGACAGAGGCGCCTTTGCGTTTCCGAATGCTCAGGCAGGAACGTATCGCATGAACGCATCGTTGCCTGGCTTCCAAACCAAGACTGTGACGGGCGTGAAAGTCGTGGACAACAGCTCTGTGCGGCAAGACCTTCAACTCGAGGTTGGCAGCGTGATGCAGATGGTCGAACTCGCCGCGCTACCCAGAGTCATGGCCCTCCGTGCTGCCGCAGCTGCTGCTCCTGCTGCCCCCCCTGTGGGTGCAGCCTTTGACCAAAAACGCGAACGTGATTTGCCGCTCGATTTCGACGAAGTGCGTCCCGAAGTCGGGAAAGACGGCCTCTTCGCCGACATCCGACAAGAAGGGAAAGCTGACGACAAACTCAAGAATTTAGCGCGCCTGCAAGCCGTCGCGAACATCGTGACCGTTCGTGAATACGCTCACATGCTTCGGCCGAACTTCACCGAAGGCTCGCGGGTCGACTTCTCGGAAACCGTCTACTGGAACGCCGGCATCAAAACCAACAACTCCACGGGACTCGCGACTGTTTCGTTCAACCTCAGCGATTCGGTGACTTCATTCCGAGTACTGGCGGACGCGTTTGCCCAGGATGGCACGCTCGGCTCCGGCACCAGCGAAGTCGAATCGGTGAAGCCCTTCTCCATCGAGCCGAAGATCCCGCTCCAGGTCACGAGCGGCGATGTGATTGAACTTCCCATTGGCATCATCAACGGCCTGAACCGAGAACTGCGCCGTCCGGAACTTACTGCTAAAGGCCCCAACGGCATCAACGTCACGATGCTTGGGAACTATCCGGCTGCACTCCGCCCGAAAGAGCGCATACGCCGGTTCGTGCAGCTCGACATCGGCCGCGACTTCTCTGGGCTTGCGAATCTCACACTCGATGCCCAGGCCGGCCTCTATCGCGATAGCGTCGGCCGACCGCTCGATGTCCAGCCATTAGGTTTCCCACACGAAATCTCCAAAGGTGGAGTGTTGGAAAGGAATGGCGCCAAATCATTTGAGTTCGCGTTGCCGAGTGACATCGTTCGCGGAAGCCTTTTGTCAAGCGTCACGGTGTATCCCACGCCGCTTGCCAGCATGACCGACGCGCTTCAGGCGCTGCTTCGTGAGCCTAACGGCTGTTTCGAGCAAACCAGTTCCACGAGTTATCCGCTGGTCATGGCTCAGCAATACTTCCTCACGCACACGGGCATCGAGCCTGCGCTCATCGAGAAGGCCAAAGGCCTCCTCGAAGACTCCTATAAGAAACTCACCGGCTTCGAATCCCCGAAAAAAGGATACGAATGGTTCGGTGCCGATCCCGGCCATGAAGCTCTTACAGCTTATGGCCTGATGCAGTTCACGGACATGTCTCACGTACGGAGCGTCGATAAGGACATGCTTAATCGCACTAGAGCCTGGCTTCTCACCCGGCGCGATGGGAACGGCGGCTTCAGCCGGAATCCAAGGGCACTCGATAGCTTCGGCGGCGCTCCTGCAGATACGACGAATGCCTACATCGTATGGGCTCTGATCGAATCCGGAGAGAAAGGTCTCGACAAAGAAATCGCTTCCGTCAAAGCCTCCGCCAGTTCCACGCAGGATAGTTACATCATTGCACTCGGCGCCAACATCCTTCACTCTACCGGCGATCAAGCCGGAGCGCGCCAGTTGATGGAGAAGCTCGCCAAGAGTCAGGAGACGGCCGGCAATGTCAAGGGCGCCATCACCAGCATTACGCGCTCGGGCGGCGACGCTCTAGCGATCGAGACCACGGCCCTGTCCGTGTTGGCCTGGATGCATGAACCTTCTTATGCACCTAATGTCGAGAAGGGCCTGAAGTGGATCGTCGACTCGAACAAGAGCGGCCGCTTCGGCTCCACTCAATCCACCATTCTCGCGCTGCGCTCCATCGTGGCTTACGACACAGCGCATGCGCGGCCGAAAGCTCCAGGTCGAATCGTGCTCACGGTTGATGGAAAGACTATAGGCGCTCCGTTGGCCTTCACGGCAAGCACGCAGGGAGCCCTTGTCCTGCCGGAATTTAGAAATGAACTCGTCCCTGGCAAACACACCGTTGCTCTCAAGATGGAAGACGGCTCGAGCATGCCCTTCTCGATGAGTGTCAAGTATCATAGCCTCCTACCCGACAGTGCCGAGGAAGCCAAGGTGGGCATTCAGGTCGTGCTTAAGGATCCACAGATTCAGGAGGGAAGCGTGACCGAAGCTATGGTTTCCATTGCCAATAAGAGCGATCAAGTGATCCCCACTCCTGTGGCGATCGTGGGAATCCCCGGCGGCTTAGAGGTGCGGCACGATCAGCTCAAGGAACTGGTCAAGTCCGGCAGGATCGACGCCTACGAAGTTATCGGCCGCGAAGTCGTTCTCTATTGGCGCCACCTTAAAGCCAAAGATAAGTTCGATCTCCCGCTAAGCCTCGTTGCCGCCGTTCCGGGCTCTTACACCGGCCCCGCCAGCCGCGCGTACCTCTACTACACCGACGAATACAAGAACTGGGCGCCGGGACTGAAAGTGAACATCACACGACGATAAGTTGAAATTGGACGAATCCTGCATCTCAAATCCGAGATCCGAAATCGCAGATTGGACGGGTCCAATTTGAAATTTCGGATTTCGGATTTGAGGTGCAGGATTCGTCCAATTTTAAATTTCTCTTCTCTCTTGACACATTACTATGCCTATAGTTATTTTGACTTACTAAATAGGCATCACTAATGAAACTTCCAAAATTGACTCGGCTCGAACTCCAAATCATGGAGACGTTTTGGAAACAGGGTCCTTGCTCTGTTCGTGAAATCCAAGAGGCGTTTCCCGAGAAGCGCCGGCCCGCCTACACAACGGTGCAAACCACCGTATACCGGCTTGAAGCAAAAAAGGCGCTGCGCGTTGTCAAGCGGATCGGGAAGGCAAATATCTTTGAAGCGGCGATTTCCCGAAATGAAGCACAAACTCGGCTGATCGATGATTTGCTGAGTCTGTTTGGTGGGCAAGTGAAGCCGGTCATGGCACGGCTCGTCGAGTCGGGCAAACTTACTGTGGAGGATGTTAAAGAGGTCGACCAGATGTTGCGCGAGCACCGCGGAAAGGACAAGTCAACATGATTCCCGAATATTTGTCTCCGTTGGCAAACCATCTTTGGCAATCCACTCTCGTCGCTGGAACAGCGGCGGTGCTGGCGTTCATAGTGCGCAACAACAGTGCTCGCGTCCGGTATTGGATATGGTTGATCGCCGCGCTGAAGTTTCTTATTCCTTTCTCATTACTAGTAATCGTCGGACAGTATTTTGAATGGCGTACACCTCCTCCAATCGCACAGCGTCCGGTAGCCTCTGTTGTAGAGATCAGCATGCCCTTCGTGGTCACTTCCGCTTCTTTCGTGCAGTACACTCCCTTACCCGCTGCAGCGAAGGTAAACCCACTTCCTTACATCTTGCTCTCGGTATGGTTGTGCGGTTTTGCAGTCTGCCTCTCGTTCTGGGCCAGGTCGTGGTGGCGCGTTCGTGCCGTGCTTCATGCAGGATCATCAGCGCATGTAGAGCTGCCGCTCAGTGATGTTTTCGTGCGCTCAATCTCTTGTCCTTCCCTTCTGGAACCTGCAGTATTCGGCATCCTTAGGCCGGTCTTGCCTCTACCCAACGGCATCACAGATCGCACGACACCCGAACAGTTGAATGCCATCCTTACGCACGAACTGTGTCACGTGCGCCGTCGCGACAATCTCGCGAGTGCAATCTACATGCTCGCCGAAACCATCTTTTGGTTTTATCCACTGGTCCGGTGGATCGGGAAACAGCTGATGGACGAACGCGAGCGTGCTTGCGACGAAGAAGTACTGCGGCTTGGCAATGAGCCGTTGACCTACGCCGAAGGAATTCTAAATGTCTGTAAGAATTACTTGGAATCTCCATTGCATTGTGCGTCGGGCGTCACTGGGTCGAGTCTGAAGAAGCGAGTACGTGCAATCCTCGCGGCCCGCATTGCATATGACTTAAATTTCGCAAAGAAAGTGGGCTTGACTGTCGTCGCGATGGGAACACTGGCGATACCAATCGTCGTGGGTATGATCAACGCGCCGCTAAGCCACGCTCAATCACAGAACCTACCTGCGGAGTTCGAGGTAGCATCGGTGAGGCCCGGGTCTCCAGGATTCACGGGCGCGCCCGGAACGCCGAATGGCGATGGAGCCGCAGCGTTCCCAGCATGCGCCGGCGGCTTCATCCAAGTCGATCCTCAGCGCTTTTCTGCGACGAATACGACTCTCTACACGCTGATCACCTTGGCGTACGGTATCCGGTATAGCTGCTTTATCGTGGACGCCTCCGATCTTCTTTCCGGTGGACCCAAATGGGTGTTGTCCGACCGATTCGACGTTCAGGCTGTAATGCCCGCGGGTTCGCCCAGCTACACACAGCAGCAGCTCCGGGACGGTGCTGCTCCGGCACTTCAAGCGATGCTCCGCAACTTACTAACCGAGCGATTCAAGCTTGCGGTTCATCGCAGCATGAAAGACATGCGCGTCTACGTGTTGACGGCCGTTCCAGGAGCAGTCAAACTTGCGCCGTCACGCCCAGAAGACCGAAAAGTGATGGGCCTGAATATCGAGCCGGATGAGAACAAGGAATTTATAGTTCACGTTTTCGGAAACAGGGCATCCGTCGAAGACTTCACCCACGCGATCGAGCCGGTCACACACACCCCGGTTTTAGATCGAACCGGCCTAACAGGCGAACACAGCTTCGATCTGAAATTCGCCGTGATCGAACCCTTCAGCGGGCCGCTCGCCAGTCTTGTGGGCGCAACCAGCCCGACTATTTTCACCGTGCTTCAACAGCAACTCGGACTGCGATTGGAACGTACGACGGCTCCCGTCGAAGCATGGGTAATCGATCGCGCGGAGAAGCCTTCCGAAAATTGATTGTTCGATCAATATCTCTTACCTCATGGTGAAAATTGTGACGCAGAAAACACAATTGTTTCTCCCCTCCTTCGAGGAGGGGAACCCAAGCGTTCTACGCCGGCTCTCAATTACTTCACGCGTTGGGCAACACGCTTTAAAACCCGCGACTACATCTTGCCTAGTGTCCTGTCGCTTTAAGGACTCCAAAAACCCAACTGGCAACGTTGCTTATCAGCCAGAGCAATGCGGCGAAGAAAGCTGCAAAGAAAATCGTGATCAGGATTGTCTTGCGTGTCGTCGAATCTGTCATGGCGTTCACGAGTCACTCTCCTTTTCGAACACATTCAGCGCGGCAAGTTCGTGTTTGAGTTTGCGTGCTTTCCAATAGCGCGCCAGAAGAAGGACGCCGAAAAAGAGGGGCAAAAGAATGCGGGCAACCTCGTACCGAAAAGCGGCCCCAAGAGACATCCGGATGATGACAATGAGTAGCGCGATCTCAGGCAGTGAATGCCACCACGTGAAAGCGATTGCTCGATGTTGAGCCGTCAGCTCCCGTCGATAAAAATCCAGACATGCATCGGCAGTTGAGTCGGCGGGGAGTGTGTAGGGTGCCGTGAAGGCCTTGTACGCTCTGTACACGACGAGAGAGATCAGAGCCATCAATAGGACGGTGATAACCCGTGGAGACGTCGACGGCACTCGCATGATAGCGAATGCCGAGAGGATCAACAGCACAACTCCGAAGACGATCGTCACAATGAGATTGCGGCGAACCTTCGTCTGCAACGTGAATGCACGAAGTCGAAGTTCTTCAACGGGCATGGCGGTCTCTTCCTTTCGCTGGTTTTGCCAGATCGTTCTGGCGTCGTTAGGAGCCATTTCCTTGCTCATGCCTTTCCTCCTGCGTGAAATCGCCGCGCGAGAATCGTCTTGATGCGATGAATTTGAACGCGAACGTTGCCGGCCGAAATTCCCATGATTTCCCCGATTGAGGGCGCATCGAGATCCTCGAGGTAGAGGAGCATCAATTGACGGTCGGGCGGTTTCAGTTTGTGGATCAATTCCAGGAGCCGGTCGAGTGCCGCCCAATCGCCGGACTCACGCGCGGCATCGCTGGTGTCGGGAGCGGCCTCCAGGTCCTCGAGTGCGATCAGGACCCGCGAATTCGCGCGGCGTTGGCGGATCACATAGGAAGCTGCCGTATTGTGCGCGACGCGATATACCCAAGTGCGAAGAGAGCATCGGCCCTCAAACTTCTCGAAGCTTCGCCACAGCGCGAGATGGATCTCCTGCCATAGGTCCCGCCGCTTGTCCGCGTCCAGTTCATAGGCGCGAACCAGGCGATCGAGCGCATAACCGTACGTCTCGATGGTTTCCTTATAGAGATCGTCGCTGCTTCGGCTCACAGGCAGATAGTCGTCACTTGTTTTGGAGTGTTACAGATTCTTCGTCAGGCGCCAATTACGCCAATCACTCGAATTCGGAACTTAATGTCTATCGTGGTGTCTATTGCTCCGGAGGAATCATGCGCTCACTACGCCATTTGCGCCAGAACCTGGGATTCACGATCGTTGCGGTGCTGACGCTTGCAATTGGGATCGGCGCGAACACCATCGTATTCAGCCAAATCAACGCCGTGTTTCTCAAAACGCTGAACGTGAGGAATCCGGAGCAACTCCGGACTTTGGGCTGGACATCGGCCAAACGCGGCTTTGCCGGATTAGGTTTTCAAAATATCCGGCCGGGAGAGGAATCGCAGCAGGTCACAACATTTTCCTACCCTGCGTACACCGACATGCGTCAAGCCGTGTCGGGTTTTTCCGATTTAGCGTCTTGGACCGGCGCGACTGTAAACGCGGGAGAGTGGGGCCGGCTCACGGCCTACATCGTAACGGGGAGTTACTTTCAGACTCTGGGCGCGAACGCGATCGTCGGACGGACGATTACACCAAATGATGACCGGCCCGAAGTCACGCCTGTCGTCGTGATCAGTTACGGCTTGTGGCAGCGCGCATTCGGCGGCAGCCCTGATGCTCTAAATCGACAGTTGAAAATCAATCAGGCGGTCTTTGTTTGTATTGGCTTGAAGCCTCAAGGTTTCTTTGTACTGAACCCGGCGAACATGCGTGAGGGCTTCTGTGCCATTGGAT